>WBZR01000565.1_pt1 | contig 57491 bp, 52 predicted proteins | sample 5204231 | NCBI WGS metagenome assembly WBZR01 (sample SAMN12412403, study PRJNA552823) | activated sludge metagenome | isolation source: activated sludge from anammox sidestream of wastewater treatment plant... | place: USA: Virginia | collected 2017-08 | reverse complement strand
AGCGCTGCAGTTCCTGCCACCTGAACTACGAAGGCTCACCCTGGAAAGGAGCTAAAGCGCCATACACCCCGTTCACCCCGGAAGTGGATGCGAAATACACCTTCAAATTTGAAGAAATGGTCAAGAACACCAAAGCCATGCACGAACACTACAAACTGGAAGGCGTATTTGACGGAGAGCCGAAATTCAAATTCCATGATGAATTCCAGGCCAGTGCCAAACCTGCCAAAAAAGGAAAAGAGTAATCTTTTTCCGGCAACCTGATCGTATTTGCTGTGTATTCCGGGAGAGTAAAAATTCACTCTTCCGGAAGCAATCCGGGTTAATTTAGAACACCCATGAATACTTCGGATATTGTTAAGGAGCCCCTGAAGAACGCCGGCGAGGTAGTCAGTTCCAGGCAAAAATCGGCAGAAAGGCGGAGTTTATACGTAATAAATGAGCATTTTGAGCGGATATTTAATGCAGAAATGACAACGCAGGTAGTTATTCAGAGATTCCTTAAAGTAGATCAGTCAGCAACCAGTTTTTTTATTCCTGTAACAACAGCAGAAATTTTTTTCTGGCTAACGAGCAATCGATGCCGGAAGTGATCATTCTCAACCGTCGGAAAGGGCGGTTTTTTTATTTCTTCGGCTTATGTTGAATCTGTTTCATAGGTTTCCGGTTGCAACCGGAAATCCAATCCATAGAAAACGTGATTATTTCATTGCGGCGTTCACATTTTTCTGTGTTGGAGTCAGTCTTGTGATAGATGCGCATGGCACGCTGCTCCTTCAGAACGTTTTAGGTGTTATTGCCTGGATTTTTTTGATTGGCTTGCTTCGTGGAGAAAATCGGGAAATAAGAATGCAGGTTGTGATTGCCGTTGCATTTGCCACAGCCGGAGAACATTTTGCATCCATTTATATGGGCGGATATACCTACCGTCTGGAAAATGTTCCACTATATGTACCACCGGGTCATGGCATGGTTTATTTAACCGCCGTGGCACTCGCTCGATCCGGTTTTTTTCTCCAGCATGCCCGAAAAATTGCAACGTTTGTCGTGATTGCCTGTGGCTTGTGGTCGGCATGGGGTATCAGTGGCTTGCCGGAACATGGGGATCAGGTGGGGGCAATTCTTTATGTTGTCTTTCTGATTTATCTGTTCAAAGGCAGATCGCCAATGGTGTACCTGGCTGCATTCTTCATTACAACCTGGCTGGAGCTGATTGGTACTGCGGCTGGAACCTGGCAATGGGCCACGCTTGAACCAATATTCGAATTGACACAAGGCAATCCACCTAGTGGGGTTTCTGCCTGGTACTGCCTGGTAGATGCGGTTGCGATCGGTGGCGCCCCTGTATGTTTGAAGGCTCTAAGCAGAACAAATGGTTTGGTTAAATGGTTTAAAAGCAGCATCGATCTCAAAGTGATTTTGAGCAAAAAATAAGCAATAGCTTTGTGCTTGTTGCAACTGGCCACAGCTTGTAAATTTTTTCAACGGGCAATCAAGATCAAGGCAATAATGACTGGCTATAGCCATTTCAGCTATAGCGATACTACTTCCAACAAATTTGAAAATTCATACCGGTTACCAAAATAGACTATGAGCAGCAATGTGACGTTTGATCAACTGGGTTTATCCAGTGAAATTCTCCGTGCTGTCAGTGATGAAGGCTATATCAACCCCACTCCGATCCAGGCTCAGGTCATTCCTTCGATTCTGGCTGGTAAAGATGTGATGGCCAGTGCGCAAACAGGCACCGGCAAGACAGCCGGTTTTACCCTGCCGCTACTTTATCGCCTGCAAATACACGCCAATACGAGTATGTCTCCTGCCCGGCATCCTGTTCGAGCCCTGATCATGGCACCCACTCGTGAGCTGGCGATGCAGATTGATGAAAGTGTCAAAAAATATGGAAAACATCTCGCACTAAGAACAGCTGTTGTTTTCGGTGGCGTCAGTATCGAACCACAAATTGCAGCATTACAATCCGGAGTGGAAGTGCTTGTGGCCACCCCTGGCCGTTTGCTGGATCTGGTTGAACAAAAGGCAGTCAATTTCTCCAAAGCTGAAATCCTGGTGCTGGACGAGGCGGATCGCATGCTCGACATGGGTTTTTTGCCGGATATCAAGCGTGTGATGGCACTATTGCCACCACAAAGACAAAGCTTGATGTTCTCGGCAACTTTCTCTGGCGAAATCAGAAAACTAGCCGATAGCCTGCTCAAACAACCTGTCCGTATCGAAGCGGCTGCACAAAATACAGTGAATGAATCCATTTCGCACATCGTTCACTTGGCGAAACCAGATAACAAATTTGCCTTGCTGCTGCATCTCATCCGGCAACAGGATCTAAAACAGGCTCTGATTTTTGTCAAAACAAAGCATGGCGCATCCCAACTGGCTCAAATGCTTTCTCGTCACGAAATCCTGGCAGTCGCCATACATGGCGACAAGAATCAGCAGCAGCGAACCCAGGCGCTTGCCGAATTCAAGAACGGCGAAGTGCAAATACTGGTTGCTACTGACGTTGCTGCACGCGGTATCGACATTGATAAACTGTCACACGTGATCAATTATGAGCTACCCGGTAACCCGGAAGATTATGTTCACCGCATCGGGCGTACCGGCCGGGCGGGCAGTAAAGGCAAGGCAATTTCCCTGGTCAGCGAACACGAAAAAGAACTTCTGGCCAATATTGAAAAACTGCTTAATACCAAACTGCAAACAGAGCAAGTCACCGGTTTTGATGCAGAATTTTCTGCCCGGGGACTGCCGGATCGAAAAAACCGCACGCCTTCATCTGGCTCCCGTTACAACAAACCTATGGAAAATGGCGGAAGCGAGAGAGGTGGAAAACTGTCCATACCTCAAAGGCACCCCGGTGGCTATAGAGGCAGGCCGCAAAGATATACCGACCCCATCTTTACACAACCCTACATCCCGCAAGCTAAACCGGCCACATTGGCTGTGTCCGGTCAATCAGAAACCCAATCCCCATTTCTCGCATACAAACAAGAGAAAAAGACCATCCCCGCATTATTTACCGCCTTGGCAAAAAACAAAGCCACACCAGAAGATTGATATATCCCGGCAATAACCGGTTTGACGAATCAGGGGCATCTCTCCTGTCTGAGTGAAGAATCCCTGTTCGTGGGTGGGCGTAAAACATCATGAAAGCCATTACCGCTAAGGATGCAAAAAATAAATTTGGGGGAATGCTGATACCATGCAGCGAGAACCGCCCTGGTAGACAGTTTGTGATTGGTTGAAGAAAGGATGGTCTGGTGTTTTGTTTCGGTATGCTGACTGGTTATAACTTGACATTGGAGGTGTCGTGTTCCAGTTTAACTGTGGCCGAGCTGCGGGCCGGTATTGCTCTGATGTCGGCGGGCAAGCACCGGATGGTGTCAGGCGAATGTATCGACGAGGCCGGTATGTCTGGTAGTCGGTAAGGGTGATGGTGTGCCCGGATCTGCAGAACTATAGGAAAAATAATTGCTAGTTGCCGGGTGGCGTGGGTGAGAGTCGTTTTGCCCGTTTTCTGCCTGTTGTTGCGGTGTGTCGGCACTGACGGAGGTGTCTGCCAGCGTAATGCCGTTTTCGGCCATGATTTCGCGCAGTTTTGGCAGGTTGGCTTCGATGGCTTCGCGCACAGCTGGATGATGGGATACAAATTGCGCGATGAGTTGTTGATCGCTGTTTAATTTCAGTGAAATTTCGATCGGGCCAAGGTGCGCTGGATTCAGTTTCAACTCGGCGGATTGAATCTGTTGTGTCGCCAGCCAGGTGATTTTTTGGCTGAATGTGTCTGACCAGTCCGATTGCTGGAAGGGGGTGGCAAGGGTGGATGTGCTGTTTTCCGCTACTTCAAAGGTGTCCGCTGTTGCTGAATAGCTGGCTGGTGTGATGGCGGCAGCGGGATGCGGCAAGGATTTGCCGCTTTCGGCAAAAATTGCCGGGCTGCTGATCTGGTCAGGATTGCTTTCTGATACAGGTCGTTCTTCACCTGATTCCATATCGGGCGTGGCAGAAATGGATATGTCGCTTGCGGTATTGGTTGCTGTATCCGTAACCGGACTGGAGAACGTGCCCGCAGATGTTTTGGTGTGAGTCTGGGCTGGGTGAGGTTGTCCTTCTGCCTGCAATGATGTGGAAAAAGGCTGGCTGGCTGGTTGGTTGACGGCTGTCGTGAGTTTATCCGCGATCGTGGGGGTGGCCTGGTCCAGCCTGGTTGGATGCTCCAGAACAGAAAATAATTGGCTGCCAGCAACAGGAGATGTCGTCCTGGTTGTATCGGTAGCCTGGTGTTGTTCCCCGGTCAGAATCGGTTCAACTGGCGCTGCTTTTCCAGCATTTGCCAAAGGTGTGCCGGTTGAAAGATTGTTCAGCAATTCGTCCGTTGTTGTATTCGCGCTGATACCAGGTTGATCGATGGCATCGGTTGCTTCAGGCGTTTCTGTATAAGCCACAGCTGTTCCAATCGTGCTTGTTATGTCGATCGCTAGGATTGGCAGGGTGGGGATTGCTGCCGGGTCAGCGGCCTGTTCTTCTTCCACCGGTTTCTGTTCCAGCATTTCTGTCAGGATGTTGCCAAACGCCTGGGGTGATTGTTCGGTGCCGGATGGCGGGCTGCTAAAAGACAGGGTGAGATCGGGTATTTGGGAGGCGGTGCTCGGCGGGGTAATCATGGGTGTGGCATCCTCTTGGATTTCAGTTGATGTGAAATATCTAGCAATTACTATGCCGGATTATCTTTGTTTCACATTGCGGCTGAATTTGTTTGTGACGAGTTCATCCAGCTGGCGCTGTTCCCGTTTCTGTTCGCGTGCTTCCTGGCTATTCCGGGCGCGTTCCAGGAGCGTATCGTAGGATTTCAGTTTTTTCCGGTGAATCTGGAATTCATGTTTTCCAGTTTCGGTGCGCTGTCTGGCGTGTTCAATATTTTTTTCCTGTTCACTGATAGCGTTATCCAGTTTCCCGATAAATGCCATGTAATTGCGCCAGTCTGCAAGATTGATGCCGTTGCTGGCTGTGGCCATAAACCGGGCTTGATAGTTTTCACGGTACTCCAGCAGCATTTGCAGTGTTTTTTCCGCTTCCTGCTGTTTTTGATTGAGTTTTCCCAGATTCAGGGCGGCATCGTCTGCCTGTTTTTGTGTGTGATCAAGCAGTAGCCTGAGTGATTGAAGGGAAGCCATGTTTTATGAATAAGCGTTTTTTGTGTGGGTTACAGTTGCAAGCTAACTAGTTTCTTGATGCTTCCCAGATAACTTTCCCGTTCAAACATGCCTTGCTGCAGGAAGGATTCCAGCGACGGATGCAGCGCAATGGCCTGATCCAGCTGGGGGTCGGTGCCTGGTGTGTAGGCGCCGACACTGATCAGATCGTGGCTGCGCTGGTAGCGCGAGTAGGTTGCCTTGAAACGTAGTGCCAGATTGAGCATGTCGGGTGAAACCAGTGCGGACATGACACGGCTGATCGAGGCTTCAATGTCGATTGCTGGATAATGGCCGGCTTCTGCCAGACGCCGGGAAAGAACGATATGTCCATCAAGGATGGCACGGGCGTTGTCGGCGATAGGGTCATTCGGATCGTCGCTTTCAGTCAGCACGGTGTAAAAGGCGGTGATCGAGCCGCTGCCATGCCGTCCGTTACCGGCGCGCTCTACCAGCTGCGGTAGGCGGGCAAAGACGGAAGGTGGATAACCTTTGGTGGCAGGTGGTTCGCCAATGGCAAGAGAAATTTCCCGCTGCGCCATGGCAACGCGGGTGAGCGAATCCATGATCAGCAAAACATGCTTGCCCTGATCCCGGAAATATTCGGCTATGGCGGTGGCATAGGCGGCGCCGTGCAAACGCATCAGCGGTGAAGTATCGGCCGGTGCGGCAACAACGACCGAGCGTGCCAGTCCTTCCGAGCCAAGGATATGTTCGATAAATTCCTGTACTTCCCGGCCTCGTTCGCCAATCAGACCAACGACGATGACATCCGCGCTGGTGTAGCGCGCCATCATGCCGAGCAATACGCTTTTGCCCACGCCACTACCGGCAAACAATCCCATGCGCTGGCCACGGCCCACGCATAGCAGGGTGTTGATTGCCCGCACGCCGACATCCAGTATTGTCTCGATGGGTGCGCGTTCCAGCGGGTTGAACGGGCGGCTGTAGAGTGGCACGCTGTGTTCGCAATGCAGCGGGCCAAGTTGATCAAGCGGTTCGCCTGCGCCATTTAATACGCGGCCAAGTAGTTCCGGGCCGACGCTGATGTGTTTGGCCCGGTCAGCCGCACGGCGTCGCGGATGTTGTGTGACACCGATACGCGGCGCCGGCCCGGTGTATTCGATTGGAACAACTTTTGCGCCAGGCGTCAGGCCATAAATATCACCGGACGGCATCAGAAAAAGCCGGTCTCCGGAAAAACCGACGACTTCTGCCGTAACACTGGTGCCGTTGGGGAGATAGACAATGCAGCCGGTGCCTACAGCCAGTTTCAGGCCGACTGCTTCCATGACCAGGCCGGCCACCCGGGTCAATGTACCGCTGACACGGTATGGATGGGATGGTTCGGCCAGGAGTCGGCAGCTGCGGATGTAATCCTGCCAGAGCGAGATTCGGGCTGATTTGAATGTACCGGCGATGCTGGGTTCTGTCATGTCAGCCAATCTGGATTTTGATCGAGCGGTTCGAGAATGCGTTGCCAGCGCGTGGCCAGCGTTGCATCTACTTCACAGCCACCGGATTCGATCCGACAGCCGCCGGGTTCGATCTGTGCATCTTCATGGATCTGGCATTTCATGTGCGGCAACTGGCTTTTCAGATGGCTGCGAATCCTTCCGGCATCATCGGGGTGTACCATAATCTTCACGTGCTGTGAGACGGAAGGCAGCTGGCGCAACGCTTCTTCCACAACTGGCAAGATCAGTTCGGGCTTGATTTGTAGCGCTTGAGTAGTGATTTTTTTGGCCAGGTCGATCGAGAGTGCCAGCAGATCTTTGGCAATCACCTGATCAATCTGCATCAATTCCTGTTCGAATGTCTGGATCAGGGATTGCAGTTGGTGTATTTCTCTGGCGGTTTCGTGTGCGGCCTGTTCCTTGCCTTCTTCATATCCGACTGTTTTTCCTTCTTCCTGCGCCTGCTGGTAGATTTGTTCGATCTGCTCGGCAGTGGGTAAAACGATGGCTTCCTGTTCGATCGTTTTCGCAGTATTAGCTGCCAGTTTTCCGGGTGAAGTTACCGGCTCCGGTGTCTGAGGAGCTGGAGGTTGCGATTCAGTTTTTTGCCGGTTCTTGAGCTGGTCAAATGTGCCGGGTTCCCATTTTTGCCAGGAAGAAAGATTTTTTTTGGGGATGACATGAGCTGCTTCCATAGTTCATTCCTTTGTCCATTGTGGTGCATTGGTTAAACCGGATGGCAGAAATGGAAAAAAAGATCAGACAAAACCATCTGCTCCACTTCCACCTAGTGCGATACGGCCATCATCGGCAAGCTGGCGTAAAGTCTTGAGAATTTTCTTCTGTTCAGCTTCCACTTCGGAGACGCGGACCGGACCCTTGCTTTCAAGATCTTCGCGCAATCCTTCGGCAGCGCGTTGTGACATGTTTTTGAAGATCTTGGTGCGCAACTCTTCCTTGGCACCCTTGAGCGCGGTGATAAGCGAATCCGACTGGATTTCCCTGAGCAACAGCTGAATGCCCTGGTCATCCACTTTCAACAGATCATCGAAAACGAACATTTCATCCATGATTTTTTGTGCGATTTCTTCATCGTATTGAGTGAAGTTTTCAATGATGTTGGCTTCCAGTGCGCTGGGCATGAAGTTCAGGATTTCCGCCGTTGCGCGCACTCCTCCCATGCGCGGTTTTTTGATGCTGTCGGTGCCTGACAGCAGTTTGCCCAATACGCCATTCAATTCGCGCAGGGCGATTGGTTGAACACTATCCAGCGTGGCAATGCGCAACAGGACATCATTTCTCAATCGTTCGGTAAACAGCCCGAGGATGGCACTGGATTGATCCCGCTCAAGATGAACCAGTATCGTGGCAATAATCTGCGGGTGTTCGTTCTTGATCAGTTCCGCTGCCGAAGCGGCATCCATCCATTTCAAGCTCTCGATACCGCTGGTGTCATCTCCCTGGCTGATGCGATCCATCAGGTTGTTAGCCTTTTCTTCACCTAGTGCCCTGGTCAACACCTTGCGCAGATAATCAAGCGCATCCTGCCCCAGTGAGGTTTTACCTTCCGCATGCTGGCAAAATTCTTCCAGTACGGTTTCTATTGTTTCCTGCTTGATGTCGTTCAGAGTGGCCATGGTTTCACTCAGTTTCTGAACTTCTTTGGGGCCGAGAAAACGAAACACCTGGGATGCTTCTTCTTCTCCCAGCGACATCAACAGAATTGCACTTTTCAAAACACCATCATTGTCCATTGCCTGATATCCATCCCTTGACGACATTGGCCACTATGGCCGGTTCATTGGCTGCCAGCAATCTGGCTTTTTCGAGATTTTCTTCCAGTGTGACCACCTTGGTGGTTTCAATCATGGTTTCTCCTTGCACTACATTATTTCCAGCCGATGCCAAAGCGGGAACAGGTGGCGGTGGTGGAGGAGGCAGCAGATTGCGCAGAAAAGGCCGGAAAATTTTTAGCAGGAAGAACAGCACCAGCGCTGCGATCAACAGTTGTTTGCCAATATCCTTGGTGAGTTGCACCGTATCAGGATCTTTCCAGAGCGGCAGATCTTCGGCGGTGTCTCCTTTGGGATTGAACTGGCTGCTGGTGACGGTGAGTGTATCTCCACGTTTTTCATCAAATCCGATGGCCTGTTTGACCAATGCAGTGAATTTCGCGATTTCTTCATCAGCGAGCGGCTCGCTCACCGGGTTGCCTTCAGCATCCAGTTTTGTCCGGTGGTTGATGACTACTGCTGCCGAGAGCCGGTTGATCCGCCCGGTGGATTGGCGGATATGAGCCACGGTTTTATCCACTTCATAGTTGGTGGTGGATTCTTTCCGGGTATCGGTTGGCGTAGTTTTGGCGGCCGCTTCCGAACTTTGTTTAGCTTCTACCGGTGCTTCAGCCGGAGCCGGGGGACGATTCGACAATGCGCCAGGTACGCCTCCTTCCGGCTGGGAAATCGAAATCGATTCGGATTGTTGCTGACTGCGAACAGCGGCGGCTTCAGCCGGATTGTTATTGGGTCTGTAGGTTTCTTCAGCGCGCTCAATATGGGAAAAATCGACATCCGCCGTTACCTGTGCATGGACGTTATCCTGACCGGTAATTGGCGTGAGAATGGCTTCGATACGCCGGATGAAATTTTGCTCCATGTCCTGCACATACTTGAGCTGGCTGGGGTCGAGCCCGGTTTCCGCCTGATTATCCTTTTGCCCGCTCAGCAGATTGCCTTGCTGGTCAATAACGGTAACGTTTTTGACCGGAAGATCGGGAATGCTGCTGGAAACCAGATGAACAATGGCGCTGACCTGTTCGGCACTCAACATCCGGCCAGGATGCAGATTCAGTAATACGGAGACCCTGGGCTGGGGACGTTCACGGGTAAATACGCTTGGTCTGGCGATGGCCAGATGCACGCGCGCTCCCTGAACGGCCGATAGGGATTGAATCGAGCGTGAAAGTTCTCCTTCCAGAGCGCGCTGGTAATTAACTTGTTCCAGAAACTGGCTGGAGCCGAATTTCTGGTTTTCCAGAATTTCGAAACCGGACAGGCTGCCTTTGGGCAAACCTTGCCCCGCCAGGCGCAGGCGAACTTCATGTACCTGACTGGCTGGAATCAGGATCGAACCTCCGCTTTCGCTGAATTGATAGGGGATGTTCATTTTTTGCAGGGCATCGATGATCGTACCGCCTTCCTGATCGGATACATTGGTATAAAGCACACGGTAATCCGGTGTCTGGCTCCATAACCATGTGCCTGCAGTCATGGCGATAACAGCAGCCGCTGCCACCATCAGGCCCAGTTTTTTTTGCATGGGCAGTTGCTTGATTTTATCCAGCTGGCTGAATGCCTTTTTTTCTTCCTGGATTTCTTCCTGGACAGTTGCCATACCAATCACCTTTTGCCTTGTTCTGTGAGATTTGGAAGCCAGACAGGTCATTTGGCCTGTTCTGATTGTTTAATGGGGATGTGCCACCCATTAACGAATACCGGAATTATCGGGATATTCGTTTTTCACGAATCATGGAAAAGAGAACTTTTGTTTGTGCTATTCCGGCAATGGTCGGTGTATAGCGTGGTGCTAAGCTGCGCAGCATTGAAATCGTGAGTTTTTCATTATGAAAACAAGGATAAAAGCAGTTCAAGCAGGTAATCATGAGCAGCTTAGGCAGGCGTTTGACGTATTCAGTCAGGCTTCCAATCAGCTTTCCGGGATTTATCTCGAGTTGCAGCAGCAGGTTTCCCGCCTGACTGGAGAGCTGGCGCTGGCCAATGGTGAATTGCAGCGCGAGCTGGCAGCCAAGGAGGCTTTGTCGCAGCAGCTTGAGCAGTTGCTGACAGCGTTGCCTGGCGGGGTTGTTGTGCTTGATCAGCAGAGTCGCATCAGTCGTGTGAATCCGGCTGCCATCCGTTTGCTGGGAGAGCCATTGCTGGGGATGTCCTGGCAGCAGATTGTGCGGGAGCGCTTGCAGCCGACAGGAGAATCTGGTGAATGGCTGGCAGGGAAGGGTGCATTTCCCTGGTCGAATGCTTGCCGGGTTTACATTGAAAGCAGTGTCTCTGAAATTACGGGGGAAAACGTTTTATTGCTGCATGACATTACGGAAGCCTGTGCCCTGCGTGAACAGAATCGCCGCAATCAGCGACTTGCAGCTATGGGCGAAATGGCAGCGGGACTCGCGCATCAGTTACGCACGCCATTATCCACAGCATTGCTGTATGCCGGTCATTTGAGTAGCGAAACACTTAATCCTTTGGAAAGGAAAAATTTTGCCGATAAAACTGTCGAGCGACTTCATCATCTGGAGCACTTGATTCGTAACATGCTGCAATTTGTGAAGGGCGAACCAGTGCCGGCAGGGGAGGTTAAATTATCTGTGCTATTACGCAGAATGCAGCAGGTTATGGCGCCACAGATGCAGCAGTGCAATCTGCGGTTCACTGTCCGGGATCACAGCATGGGGGTAAGTTTGAATGTGGATCGTGAGGCACTGGGCAATGCCGTAATGAATTTGCTGGAAAACGCCGTGCAGAACTCTCCTGCAGGCGGGTTGATAACATTGGCATGTGATGTAACAGAAGACGAAGTCATCCTGGTTGTGAGTGATGAGGGGCCAGGAATTGATCCGGCATTGCATGAACGTGTTTTCGAACCCTTTTTTACAACACGTACGGAGGGAACCGGCCTGGGGCTGGCGATTGTGCATAACCTGATCCGGTCAATGCGGGGTGAAATACGGATTGATTCAGTAGCTGGCATGGGTGCCCGGTTTACCATCAGCCTGCCAAGGGCGGAAGACGGTGTTGAGGAAGGGCTTGTTTTACGGAATGAGACTGAAACAGTTGAAAATTAGGGACAGATAAAAAATGCAGAATTTGCCTGTACTGATTGTGGAAGATGATCCTGATTTACTGGAAGCCGTATGCGCAACACTCAAGCTGGATGGATACACCTGCCTGGCTGCCAGCGGCGGTGAGCAGGCGATTGAGTTATTGCGCACTCATGCGGTTGGGCTGGTGATCAGCGATGTGCAGATGCGCCCGATGGATGGTTTTACCTTGCTGCAAATCATCCGGAAAATTTATCCATGGATACCGGTTGTGCTGATGACGGCGTATGGTGAAGTGGATAAGGCAGTGGCTGCCATGCGTTCCGGTGCCTGTGATTATTTACTCAAACCATTTGATCCGCACCGCCTGCTGGCACATGTCAGACAGTATTTGCTGACGGTGAATGATGAAGGTGAGCCAGAAATTGTTGCTGAAGATCCGCGTATGCTGACACTGCTTTCACTGGCCAGGAAGGTGGCCGCAACCAGTGCCACGGTGATGCTGACAGGGGAGAGTGGTTGCGGCAAGGAAGTATTGGCACGGTTTATTCATCGCCATTCACCGCGTGCATCGCAACCGTTTGTCGCGATCAATTGTGCGGCTATTCCCGAGAATCTGCTGGAAGCTACTTTGTTTGGTCATGAAAAAGGATCATTTACCGGTGCATCCCAGGCACAGGCGGGAAAGTTCGAACAAGCCAATGGCGGTACATTACTGCTGGATGAAATTTCGGAAATGCCGCTTGGTTTGCAGGCCAAGTTGCTGCGCGTGTTGCAGGAGCGAGAGGTGGAGAGAATCGGCGGGAGCAAGCCGATCAAACTAGATATTCGCCTGATTGCCACTTCCAACCGGAACATGCCGGCGTATGTGCGGGAGGGGCGTTTCCGTGAAGATTTGTATTACCGCCTCAATGTATTTCCTCTGGAAATCCTGCCATTGCGCGATCGTCCACTGGATATTGTGCCGCTGGCCCAGCGTATTCTGGTTCAGTCCACCGATGCTGCCCAGATTCGCTATGCGTTGACAGAATCGGCCAGACAAAGCCTGGAGAGTTACAGCTGGCCGGGAAATGTGCGTGAACTGGAAAATGTGATCCAGCGTGCCGTGATTCTGGCTTCGGGCCCAATTGAGCCAATGCATTTGAATTTGCCGGTTTCTGCTGTTGTGGATGTCTCGCAGGAAAAAACACAGGTAAAACAGGTAAAGAATGATTCGCTATTGTGCGACATTAAATCGCTTGAACGGGAACATATCCTGCAAACGCTGGCTGCGGTGAATGGTTCACGCAAAATGGCGGTGCAGAAACTCGGCATCTCCGAACGTACGCTGCGTTACAAGCTGCAGCAATACCGGTTGGCCCAGTGTTAATCAATTTACTCATTCCGGAGAAAGAAATATGAGCGTTGTATCAAGCATGGATCAGGTTCTGGCGCAACTCAAGGCGGTGTCGGATCAGGCATCGGCGACAGGAAAATCGTCCGCACCAACGATGGCACAGGCAGATTTTGGGCAAATACTCAAGTCTGCGGTTGATCAGGTCAATACCGTTCAGCAGACTGCCAGCCAGCTGAGCCAGGAATTCGTGGGCGGTAGCCAGGATGTCGAGCTGCACGATGTCATGATTTCCCTGCAGAAAGCGAATGTTTCCTTTCAGTCCATGATTCAGGTGCGCAACCGTCTGGTATCGGCATATCAGGAAATCATGAACATGCAAGTGTAAGAATCGCAGTCAACAGGAATAGCGAGGCATACCGTGGCCATACTTCAAAGAGTACCTGAGACGAGGATTTCCACAGCAAATATGAAAGATGTCAGAGAGTCGGATTACAACGTGAATTCCCCGGCAGAAATACGTTTTTTCCTGAATGGAATCATGCAGGAGAAATCGCTGATTTCGCTGCAAATTGCCAGAAACACTCACGCTACTATTCTTTCATCCATTCTGGCAGTCGATTTGCCAAAGAAATTATTGATACTGGATTACGGAATCAATGAAACGCTCAATCAAATGGCACTCAAGATGGGGAGTGTGCGGTGTATTGCCAGCCACAATCGCATCAGGATCGAATTTGATTGCGATAACCTGCAGCATATCCGGTTTGAAGGGCGTAATGCATTCAGTGTCAGCTTTCCGGGCACATTAAAACGGTTGCAACGGCGTAATTTTTACCGGATTGAAACTCCTGTAGCCAATCCTGCAATCTGTGTCGTGCCATCGTTGAGCCGAGATGAAGAAACACCCGCTGTTTACAATCTTCTGGATATCAGTTGCGGTGGCATGGCGCTGGTGGATCAGCCGGGGACAGAGACAATTTTCAGAGTTGGCATGACTCTTGAACATAACCAGGTAAAACTATCGGAATCCGAAGTGGTTGAAACTTCCATTGGCATTATGAATGTGACAACTGCTGTAATGAAGAACGGTAATGTTTGCCCGCGTATCGGTTGCGAATTTGTCAATTTGACAGAAAAATCAAGAACACAGATCCAGCGCTATATCATCAGGCTGGAGCAGCAGGCCAGAAAGCTGGAAAGTAAATCCTGAGGAACCTTTGAAAAGCTACCTGCGTTGTTATTTTCGCGTTAAAAATCGGCGAAAAATGTTCATTTACTACGTATAAACTCCATTTTCTCGCCGATTTTTGCCTTGAACTGACTACCTCGCTGACGTTTTTCAGAGGTTCCCTAACTTGCAGTTGAATGGATAAAAGTCCGTGCATCCTGAACTTGTCGAAGGAGCCGAAGGGTGTGCGGATTTGATTTGCCTGTAGACCGTACTGATGGTCCGCCTGGCAGCAGCATGATGGTGCTGTGATGGTGTTATCCGGCAGATGTTTCCATGCCATTTTCCAGGCGGTAGAGCCAGGCCAGTAGTTCGGCTATGGCAATATACAATTCTGGCGGTATCTGATCATCCAGATCCACCTGCATCAGCAGTGCCACCAGTTCGGCCGATTCATGTACATAAATCCCGGTTTCCTGAGCGCGGCGCATGATTTCCTCGGCGACCAGTCCACGGCCTTTGGCAACCACGCGAGGGGCTGTCATCCCATTACGATAGGCAAGCGCCACTGCATTTGGGATGGCAGCAGATTCGGATGTAGTGCGAGTGTCAGCCAGGCGGTTCGCGTTATCGGGTTTGTTTAATTCAGGATATTTCATGTCGCTGAATCTCCATCGTACGAATTGCTAGTCCGGTTGTTTGCATGGCGTCTGCCAGCGCAATCTGTTCTTTTTTGAGCTGTTGTGTAATTTCCTCTGAATCCGTATCCAGCCGGATACGCATACCTTGTGGTTCGATCATCAGTGTGGCAGTGATTTTTCCCAGATTTGGCAGCTGCAGGTGGATACGGGTCTGCCAGCGGCTGGATTTTTCGGTTGTTTCATGATCAGCCTCCCCCTTTTCCTCATGATCCGGATATTCGGTAATGTCCCATTCCATGGCTTGTCCCGGCCAGATTTCTCCCCGCCACTGAAGATTTCCGGTTTCCAGTGTATGCAATTGTTGTTGAACCAATGCGGCTGTTTGTGGCATTACCGGTGATGGCGATGTGGGGATTGATTCCGTGGGTGTAGCAGAAGAAGGAGCAGTTACGGGCAGTTTGCCTTGTGGTTCCTGCCGGAGTTGCTGCAGTGAACGATTGCCGCTAATCCACTGCGCCAGATGGGATTCGTAGAATAATCCGCTGGCAGACAATGCCTGCTGCAGCTGGCCCGATAGTTGCGCTTTATCTCCGCCAGTAACAGGTGGTGCAGGTAGTAGGGGCGTGGTCTGTTTTGTGCCTCCGGGAGTGGTTGTGGCAGGCAGGTTTAATAATTGAGCGATCAGCTTGCCAGCCGGACTCAGTGTGGCCGGGCTATTGTTGCCCGGAGCACCATTTTGCAACAGAAATTTTAATCGTGGCGATTGCTCGATGAGTGTTAATTCCAGGGAATCTCCGGGGTTGATCGCGAAAGGCATGCGCATTTGCAGCCATCGGCCTGCGATATTGACAAGAGAATGGCCGTTTGTCAGTCGTTCGCCTATCTGCGCCAGATATTTTTGACCCGGAATAAAGGCGGGCGTATCCGATTGTGTGGCGTTCGGTACCGGATTAACGGGGTTGACTGGCCGTGTTTGCGAAACGGCATCAGCAGGTGTGGCGGTGAGAATAACTGACGGATTAACCGGGTTTGGAATCATCATGACATTACGCCGACATAATGTGTCTTGATATGGTTTTATAAATGGATTGCGGCAATCATAGCCCGGCCTTGTTCAATTTCCTATGATTTTATTCGGTTATTACGTTCTTTCAGCATGGGTTTTGCAGCATGGCGGCTTTCTCCGGTTCAATCAGGGAATATTTATTCATTTGTAATAATCAGGCTTTTTTTCATGATGCTGGGTATGATGGCATTTGTCATTATTTTCAATATGATGAATCGTTATCTATTTAGACATGTGTATGAATAAAGTTGCATTCCGGCCGTTGCTGGTGTGTGCGTTTTTGTTGTTGGCGTGTTCTGGTAGTGCCAGGGCCGAGGATTGGTTATATACGATCCGCTCTGGGGATAATCTCTGGAATATCGCGGAGCGTCATCTGGTTAGCGTGAAATATGTGCCGCAGTTGCAGCGGCTTAATCATGTTCATGATCCATATCATATACCGCCCGGGAAAGTGATCCGGATTCCGTCCGAATGGTCAGTTCGTCGGCCAGGGGAAGTTGAAATCATCGATTTTTATGGAACGGTAACCCTTAAACGTGCTAACAGCTCCGGGCATTTTCCAATTGAGGAAAAGCTGTGCGTGGCGATCGGGGATGAAATCAGTACCGGACCAGATTCGCAGGTGACGCTTGAATTCAGTGATCACTCCCGTCTGCAGATGGAAAGCGAGAGTGATATTCGTCTGGAACAGACCGAGATACTGGGACGGGATGCGGTTGTGGTCACAGAAATCGAGCAGAAATCTGGCCGTACGGTCAATACGGTTCCGCACCAATCCGGGCCTGCTTCCAGATTCAGGATAAAAACACCTTCTGCGGTGAGTTCGGTGCGTGGCACCCGTTTCCGTATCGGTGCGGATAAACAGAGTGGTACGACTTACAGTGAAGTTCTGGAAGGGGTGGTGGATGTCAGCACGCCACAACGGATCATGCCTGTAACAGGTGGCTACGGTACGGTGACGCGGATTGGCCAGATTTCTGATCATCCGGTCGAGTTGTTGCCTGAACCGGATTTTTCCGGGACACCGGATTTATATGAGCGGGTGCCTTTGGTCATACCTTTGAAATCTTTGGCAGGCGCAGGTTCGTACCGCGTCCAGGTTGCACTGGACCCGGAGTTCAGAAAAGTTGTAGCGGATCTGGTTGCAGCAAACCCTCCATTGCGAGCGCGTGAACTGGCCGATGGTGATTACTGGCTAAGGGTACGCGGAAAGCGTGGTTCGGGTCTGGAAGGCCGGGATGGAATCAAGCAAATTAAAGTGCATGCCCACCCGGAACCACCATTCATTATGGCGCCGCAGCCGGGTGCGAAGATCGGCGGTAGTCAGCCGGTTTTCGAATGGACAACCCGGCCGGATATCAGGCGTTATCTGATTGAAGTGGATCGTACTGCTGATTTCCAGAAACCCGGTAAATATGCAATTGAATCTGCAGACGGGAATTTCACCTTGCCGGAGCAGCTTGTGCCGGGTGAATATTGGTGGCGGATAGCAGCCGAATCAGGAACGATCGGGACAGGGCCTTACAGCGATCCAATCTCTTTCCGTGTTCCAGTGCCCGGCCCAAAACTGGGTTCAGCTGAAGTTGGAAGTGAAGAAATCCGGTTTTCCTGGTCTGCGGGGGAAGCGGGAGAGAAATACCAGTTTCAGATGGCACGGGATTCCGGATTCAATAAAATTATCAGCGATGTTCTGATCAGCGAGCCGGGAGTGGTTATCCCCAATCCGGGCGGAGGCAGCTATTACCTGCGTATCAAATTGATTGAAGCTGACGGGGAAGAAGGCGTGTTCGGGCCAGTCCAATCATTCAGAGTGCCCTACCGATACCCCTTTTTCCTGCCATTCCTGGGATGGATGTAATGAAATTCTGGAACAAACGTAGTGCGTCGAGTATTTCCATGCTCCGCGTTGCCTTGTTGCTGATCATTGTCGGATTGTTGTCGGTATCGGGCTGGCTGCAGCGCCTTGACTGGCTGATTTATGATGGAATCGTCAGCCGGCAATCTTTTCCGGTGGATAGTGATATTGTCCTTGTCGCCATTGACGATGATAGTCTGCGCGCCATTGGTAAATGGCCCTGGACACGCGAATTGCACGCCGAGTTGATTGATCGTCTGAGCCAGGTTGGTTCGAATGTGGTGGCGCTTGATTTATTGTTGGAACCTGATCTCGATCATCCGGAGGCAGACAAACGGCTCAAGTCGGCTATTTTTACGCACGGTAATGTTGTGTTACCGGTTGCACCGGCACAAAACGCTGCAGGTGATGGATTTTTCCTGATTCGACCTTTCTCTTCGCTACAGCGCTACGTTACGCTCGGCCATGTGGATATCGAGCTGGATCGGGATGGAGTGGTGCGCAGAACCTACCTGTATGCCGGTATTGATGTTCCGGCATTTCCGGCACTGGGCCTGGTGCTGGCGGATAAAGGCAATCCGGTGAACCGGGTATATCATCTGGATCGGGTGCCGGAAGAGGAGCGGGTCATCGAGGAAACCGGGAAAATCTGGGCGCGTTCGCGCGAAATCATGATTCCTTTTGCCGGTCCCCCGGGGACTTACCCCAGGATTTCCTATGCCAGATTGATGCAGGATGATTCTTTGCTGGATGATCTGCGAGGAAAGATCATCATTGTTGGTATGGCAGCAACCGGCTTGCAACAAAATTTTCTGACGCCTGTTGCCCTTACGCAGCATAACTATATGAGTGGCATCGAATGGCATGCCAATGTGGCGGATACGCTGCGTAACGGGCGTTCAATTTATCCTGCTCCCGATATGGTTGCAGTGGTGGTTGGGGTGGTATGGGTGCTGGCGGTATTGTTTCTTGTCCATTCCCTGCCTGGAAAATACAGTGGGGTAATACTTGTGATGTTATCCGTGGCAAGTATTGCATTGGTAGCCGTAGTGCTCAGTGTGTTTCATATCTGGTTCCCGCCCGGAGCTGCCCTGGTTGGTATGTTGGCTATCTATCCATTAAGGAACTGGCAACGTATCAATGAGTATATTCAACAGCAATTTACCACCGGAACCTACTTGCAGGCGGTGTTTGATTCTGTACAGGAGGCGGTAATCACTGTTGATGTCAAAGGCCAGGTACTTTATCTCAATCAGGAAAGTGAACGTATTCTGGGTGCGGGATCTGCACAGTTGATTGGCAAGCCATTGGATCAGCTATTGGGTGTGTCACTGGTGGATAATGAGGATGCAAATGTTGATGACCCTGTTTCCCCAGAATCCTCGCCGGATTCCCGGCTGCAACAATGTATTCTCACCCTGCCTTGCGGGAATCAGCGCACCCTTCGTGTGAAACACCGGATGCTATATGACCGGTGGCATTCTCCTGCGGGGGCTGTGGTAACACTCTTGGATATTTCTGATGCACTGGGGCTGGAACAGAGAATCGTTCATCAGGCTAATTATGATGTACTGACGGTGCTGCCGAACCGGAATTTTCTGCTTTCCCGTGTTGATGGGCTGGTTGCTGCCCGGAAACAGGGAACGGTCCTGATTGCCTGTCTGGTATCAATCGATCATTTCAGCAAGATCAATGATGCTTTCGGGTATTACGCTGGTGATACTTTGTTGAAAATGATTGCAGATCGGCTGCTGAAGCTGGTTTCCGGTGATGATTTGATTGCTCGCTGGAGTGGGGACGAGTTCATGCTGGTGGTAAGCAGGCCGGCACAGGGAAATCAGGAGCTGAAGTTTGCGAGAAAAGTTCAGGAAACTATGGGGCGCCGGTTTGAAATCAACGGGCAGGAAGTTTTTATTTCGGCGAGCATTGGTATCCGGGTTTCTTTTCAGGCAGATCAGGTGGTTGAGGATAATGAAGTTTTTCTGGATAAAGCGGTTTCTGCTATGCAGCGTGTTAAACGGCAGGGGGGAAATGGTTTCCAGTTTTATTCTTCCGGGCAGATGAATGCCTGGACGCGTGAACAGCTTGAACTGGAGAGGGATTTTCGGCTGGCGATCGAGAGTCAGGATAGGGCATTGCATGTTTTGTTTCAGCCTATTATCGATGTCCGGCAAAAACGGGTTGTTCACAACGAGGTATTGGTGCGCTGGGATCATCCTGAACGTGGATTGCTATCTCCGGCTGATTTCATTCCGCTTGCCGAGCGGGTTGGATTAGTCGAGCAGCTTGGGGATCTGGTGTTGTCGGTTGCCTGCAGAACAGCGGCGGATCTGGCAAAGGTGGGGCAAATTATCGATATTTCGGTCAATGTGGCTTCACGGCAGCTGTTGCACCCGGATTTTGCGCAAAAGGTGGCAGATGTGCTTGAGCGCGCAGCTTTGCCGGCTGCGCGGCTGATGCTGGAAATCACTGAAAATGCTGTTATCAGCGATTTGCCGCGTGCGGCTGAAGCACTGGTACGATTAAAAGCGTTGGGCGTTACCATTGCACTGGATGATTTTGGCACCGGCTATTCTTCATTGAGTTTGTTGCGCGAACTACCGCTGGATATTCTGAAAATTGATAAATCCTTTATCCAGGGTATTGAACACAGCCATTACGCGGATGAGAAATTTGATTTTGCCATTGCCCGGGCAATTATTGCATTGGGTGAGAATCTTGACCTGGGCGTGATTGCTGAAGGTGTGGAAACTGAAAAGCAAATGGAATATCTGCAAAGACATCATTGTTACCTGCAGCAAGGCTATTATTTCAGCCGCCCGGTATCGACCACCCGGCTTATGCAATACATGGGTCAATTTAACGCAAATCGTTTTTCAGAGGTTTCCTGAATGGCAACCGATGCTGCTTGTCTTTCAATTTATTTCAATAAATCCGGCCATGGGTTTCTCCCGGGCAATATTGAGTCAAGGCTGTTGTCAGTAAGCGGTACCACTTTTATCAGGTGAGAGGTTTATTATTGACATAACTTGAAAAATTATGCGGTGAACCTATATTGAAACTGGAACCGGGAGGCAGGTGGACGTAGTTGAAAATTGTAGTGAGGCCCCCCGGCTGTCAAAGAGATTGCGGTGCGGTGCTGTAATCAGGTATGCCACGGCAGTAAGTGGCGGTTTATTTTTGTGAATGTTTGTGATTTATATGGAGGCTGTTATGGCAATTACGCGATATGAACCATGGGGATTACTGACGCAGTTACAACGTGAACTAGAGCGGGCGCGGGATGATATGGCAACTGAAGGCGCTTCTGCTATCGCTGAATGGGCCCCTGCAGTAGATATCAAGGAAGAAATCGACAAGTTTGTTTTGCACGCTGATTTACCTGGTGTAAAACCCGGGGAAATAGAGGTTACTACCGAGAATGGGGTACTTACAATCAAGGGCGAGAAGCAAACGGAAGCGAGAACAGAGAAAGAGGGGTATAAGCGGATAGAGCGGACACACGGTTCTTTTTATCGCCGTTTTAGCCTGCCGGATACAGCGGATCTTGCTGCAATTTCAGCGGTTACCAAGGATGGGGTACTGGTGGTTACCATCCCCAAGCGCGAGGCGGTGCAGCCTAAAAAAATCAATGTGACTGTACAGTAATACGGAAAAACAAACGGGGCTTTAGGGAGCCTCTGAAAAACTGCTTGTGTTGTCTTTTTGCCTTGAACTGACTACCTCGCTGACGTTTTTCAGAAGCTCCTCAGGCCTCGTCTGTTTTGGCGAGATGTTTTTTCACAATTTTGATCCATGTGGAGGATACGATCTCAAATTACAGGAAGTCAGGTAGAATGGCTCTACCAGTGGCCGTCGGCCGTGGATACCAAGTGGTTTCGGGTGACTGGGATTTTGACGCCTGATTCAGGGTCTCAAAGGCTGGACAAATTTGTCTGGCTGATATTGATCGTGATATGTGCGTCAGGTTTTGGCGGATTTTTATAGAGGAAATCGTTAATGAACTTTAAATACTATATCGTTTGTATTCTTGGCCTGAGTACCGCTTTAATCGGTTGCAGCGGACCTCCTGAGGTTACTCCGGAAAATTGTGCGGGAAGGGGAATGGAAAGAGCATTGGACTATTACAAGAATAATGAAGCAGAGAGACAAGCATTTATTGATAAGTGCAACGCTCTGCCCAAGTAATTGTAAATATACGTTTCTTGCTGAAGATTCAGGCTCGATTTGCAGAATTTCTTGAAGTGCTGTCGAGCCTGGGTTGTCTGGTCTGAGGCGGATTTTTTGCCTTGTTTCCCGAATTCAAATCAGGGTGCTATTCTGCCAGGCGTTTTTTGAGTACTGAATTGACCTGTGCGGGGTTTGCCTTGCCTCTGGATGTTTTCATTATTTGGCCTACCAGGGAATTAAAAGCTTTTTCTTTTCCTGCCCGGTAATCCGCTACCTGTTGCGGGTTGGCTGCCAGCACCTCATCTACCCATTTTTCAATTTCACTATCATCAGAAACTTGTCTGAGGTTTTTGGCATCAATGATGGCGTCTGCGTTCTCTCCGTTGCTTTGCCACATGCCGTCAAATACATCCTTGGCAATTTTTCCGGAGATGGTGCCATCGGTGATGCGTAACAGCAGCCCGGCCAGCTGTTCTGGAGTGACAGGACATTGGGTGATTTCAAGTCCTTCCTTGTTCAATCTTGCACTGACTTCGCCCATGATCCAGTTGGCACAAAGTTTGCCTTGCCCGGGGAGAAGCTCGATTGTTTTCTCAAAATAATCTGCCACCTCCCGTGTCGCGGTCAGGATACCGGCATCGTAGGCTGACAGGCTGAAATCCTGAATATAACGGTGATTTTTGTGCCCGGGTAGTTCTGGTAGTTTCTCCCTGATCTGTTCGATCCATTCATGGGGGATGATCACGGGCAACAAGTCGGGATCCGGGAAGTAGCGGTAGTCATGCGCATCTTCCTTGCTGCGCATGGTGCGGGTTTCATCCCGATCCGCGTCATACAGACGGGTTTCCTGGGTGATGCTGCCACCACCTTCCAGAATATCGATTTGCCTGGCTACTTCGTAATCAATCGCCCGTTCAAGAAAGCGGAATGAATTGAGATTCTTGATTTCACAACGCGTGCCGAGTGTTTCCGAGCCTGCTGGGCGTACTGAAACGTTGGCATCACAGCGGAAAGAACCCTCCTGCATGTTGCCGTCGCATATCCCGATCCAGCGTACCAGCGAGTGCAGCACTCTTGCGTATGCCACAGCTTCTGTACTGCTGCGCATCTCCGGTTCCGAGACAATTTCCAGTAACCCTGTTCCGGCACGGTTCAGATCAATTCCTGTCATGCCGTGGAATTCTTCGTGAGTGGATTTTCCGGCATCTTCTTCCAGGTGGGCGCGAGTCAGTCGGATGACTTTTTCCTGATCTCCTGTCCGGATGGTGACGCATCCACCTTCCACGATCGGATGTTCCAGTTGGCTGATTTGATAGCCCTTGGGCAAATCAGGATAAAAATAATTCTTACGTGCAAAAATTGATGGCGAATTGATGGTTGCATCGATTGCCAGTCCAAAACGGATTGCATATTCGACAGCTTCCCGGTTCAGTACGGGCAATACGCCAGGAAGGGCGATATCCACTGCGCAGGCTTGTGAATTTGGTGCGGCGCCATAGGCTACGGATGCACCAGAAAAAATCTTGGACCGGGTTGATAACTGTACGTGTATCTCAAGGCCGATTACAGTTTCCCATTGCATGATCAGCTTATCCTTTTCCTTTTAATCACTTGCGGTTAAACAGAGGGCAGGGGTTTTAGTTACCACTATCGGGTGGGGCGAGTTCGTGCCAGTTTGTTGCCAGCTGGTAACGATGGGCGACATTCAGCATTTGCGCTTCCCGGAAGTAGTTGCCAATGATATGCAAACCAGTTGGTCTGTTTTTATCGCCAAACCCGACTGGTATGGACATGCCTGGCAACCCTGCCAGACTGGCAGCGCTGGTGTAAATATCGGATAGATACATCTGGATAGGGTCGCCGCATTTTTCACCTATATTGAATGCGACAGTAGGCGTGGTTGGCCCCATGATCAGATCGCACAGCTCAAAGGCTTTGGCGAAATCTTCGGCAATCAGACGCCGCAGCTTCTGTGCCTGAAGGTAATAGGCGTCGTAGTAACCGTGGGATAACACGTAAGTGCCGATGAGAATGCGGCGTTTGACTTCCTCGCCAAATCCTTCTGCGCGTGTCCTGGCATATAAGTCTTCCAGATTGCTGTATTGTGCAGCGCGATAACCATATCGCACGCCATCGAAACGTGACAGATTGCTGGATGCTTCGGCGGGTGCGAGCACATAGTAAACTGGAACGGCCAATTTGCTGTTTGGCAGGGAGATTTCAACAAATGTCGCACCTAGCTTGCGATATTCCGCCAGAGCGGCTTCAACAGCTCTGGAGACATCGCTACTCATGCCTTCGGCAAAGAATTCCTTTGGTAAACCGATGCGCAGTCCTTCGACCGGTTGTGTCAGATTTTTCGTGTAGTCCTCTTTTTCCCGCTGCAGACTGGTCGAGTCGCGTTCATCAAATCCAACCATGGCATTCAGCAGCAAAGCCAGGTCTTCGGCAGATTTGGCCATGGGGCCGCCCTGATCAAGACTGGAGGCAAATGCGATCATGCCGTAGCGGGAAACCAGGCCGTAAGTGGGTTTGATTCCGCTGATTCCGCATAATGCAGCCGGCTGACGTATGGAACCTCCCGTATCCGAGCCGGTTGCGGCTGGTGCCAGCCTGGCCGCCACGGCACAGGCTGATCCTCCTGAGCTGCCACCGGGAACAGCTAGTCTATCCCAAGGGTTCTTTACCGGACCATAGTAGGAGGTTTCATTACTCGAACCCATGGCAAACTCATCCATGTTGGTCTTGCCCAGATTTACCATGCCTGCCTGGTCAAATCGTTCCACCACGGTTGCGTCATAAGGTGAAATAAAATTTGAAAGCATTCTGGATCCGCAGGTAGTCAACCATCCTTTGGCGCAAAAAATGTCTTTTTGTGCGATGGGGATTCCGGTAAGGGGCGTTGATCGTCCTGCAGCAATCATTGCATCAGCAGATTTGGCCTGGTTCAGACTTTTTTCTTCATCGAGCGTGATAAAGGCATTCAGATCCGGGTTAAGTGACTTGATGCGAGATAAAAATCCGGCGGTGAGTTCCGTGCTGGATATTTTTTTGTCCGAGAGTAACCGGGAAAGCTGCCTGAGGCTGGCATTTAACATGGTCTGTCAGTGCAGTTGAAAAGGGTTGGAAATAAACGAGCGGAAATATACGGTATTTTTGTGTTACTCGATTACTTTGGGGACCAGATAGTAACCATCCTCAACCTGGGGGGCGATCGATTGAAACAGGGCGTGCTGATCGGTTTCGGTTACTACATCTTCACGCAGCCTTTGCACCATATCCTGGGAATGGCTCATGGGCTTGATGCCATGCGTATTGACAGCCTGCATTTGCTCGATCAATCCAAAAATTCCTGACAACCGGGAGAGGTTTTGCTGAGCGTCTGTCTCACTGATTTCAATGCGGGCAAGCTTTGCTACGCGCTTGATATCGCTAAGTGATATTGTCATATAGTCACGCTTTCTATTTATTGCGAAAGAGGTATTAGAGTATCATGCTCACCTGTTAAGCGCATATTCTATATCTCTCTGCGGTGTTTGTCTGAAGAGTAAGGCTGCAAGCTTTGTACGTCAAACACAGCATACCGAACAAGTCATACTGAAAAGCGGCCATCATGTTTAATTTCCTGAACAATAATTTTCTGAGTAACTATTTTTCAACGGATATGGCGGTTGATCTGGGTACGGCCAATACGCTGATCTATGTTCGTGGCCATGGCATCGTGCTGAACGAGCCTTCGGTCGTTGCCATACGTCACGAAGGAGGCCCAGGTGGCAAACGCATGATTCAACAGGTGGGGTTGGCTGCAAAGCAGATGCTGGGCCGTACTCCAGGCAACATTACTGCCATCCGGCCAATGAAGGACGGTGTTATCGCCGACTTTACCGTTACCGAGCAGATGCTCAAGCAATTCATCAGGAAGGCTCATCCTCCCCGTCTATTTTCTGCAAATCCGCGTATCGTTATTTCAGTACCTTGTGGTTCAACCCAGGTGGAACGGCGCGCCATCCGTGAAGCTGCTTACGGGGCCGGGGCACGCAAGGTTGAGTTGATTGAGGAACCCATGGCGGCAGCACTCGGGGCTGATTTGCCCGTTGAAACACCTACGGGCTGTATGGTGGTTGATATTGGCGGAGGGACGACAGAGGTTGCGGTAATTTCGCTGGGAGGGGTTGTTTACTCCAATTCAGTGCGGGTCGGTGGTGACAGGTTTGATGAAGCGATCATCAACTATATTCGTCGCAATTACGGAATCATGATCGGTGAAGTAACGGCAGAAATCATCAAATCGGAAATCGGATCGGCTTATCCAGGTTCCGAGGTTCGTGAAATAGAGGTGAAAGGGCGTAATCTTGCCGAAGGTATCCCGCGCAGCTTCACAATTTCGAGTAATGAAATTCTGGAAGCATTGGCCGAACCGTTAAACAGCATTGTCAGTGCGGTAAAAACTGCTTTGGAGCAAACACCTCCCGAACTTGGTTCCGATATTGCTGAAATGGGTATGGTGATGACAGGCGGAGGTGCATTACTGCATGACATTGATCGCCTGTTGATGGAGGAGACTGGGATTTCTGTGATTATTGCCGATGATCCGCTTACTTGTGTCGTGCGGGGCGCAGGCGTGGCTCTGGAGAATATCGACAATTCAATTGGAATTTTTGCCAGAGATTATTGATCGCCCTTCAGGGCGAGTGTGTTTGTATATAGGTATGTTTTCCTTCATGCCGTTGATAAATGCTCACAACCCGTAAGTTGACCCTGAATCTGTTTGTATCAGGTAACTGACCAGCTTCACATCAAGCCTCGACAGGGGGTAATCTGTTGAAAGGTGACGGATCATGTGGGGTAAGGCAAATTTCCATGTTGAATCCCTGTTGCCGCAGTCTGTAGCTTGATCGCCGTGAGCTGGTATTTCAGCAGTTCCTTATACTTTTGCGTCATATACCTTTTATTTAAATTGCCTGATTGTCGAGAATGCTGTTTTCGGACAAGTCCGGTTTGTTAGCCTGGGCATGGGAATACTGGGAGATTACATGCAAACTTCCCCGCAGTTCTTTAAAGTGGGCCCAAGTCCGTTGGCGCAGTTGTTTTTCTTTGTGTTGTTATCAGTTGCCATCATGGTTGCTGATACCCGGTCAGATTTTGTTTCTGAAGCAAGACGGGTAATCGGCTCGGTTATTTCCCCATTGCAAAAACTTGCTTACCTGCCTTTTTCCCTGCAAGACAAACTGGATCAATATATTGAGGATTTCAGGCTCATTGAGGACATTGATCATCTCAGAAAAGCTTATTTGACCAGTCGGCATGATTTTTTCCGATTGCAGGCATTAACCGGGGAAAACGAGCGTTTGCGCGCATTGCTTGGCGCGGCAAAACAGACTGAATTGCAGCCAGTTCTGGCGGAAATACTTTATACGCCTCGTGATCCATTCAGCCGCAAGATTACTCTGGATAAGGGTGATTCAAGTGGCATCAAGCCCGGACAGGTTGTGATCGATGACCTTGGGGTAATTGGACAGGTGACACAGATTTTTCCGTGGACTTCGGAAGTAACGCTGATCACGGACAAGAATCACATGGTTCCAGTGCAGATTGACCGTAATGGTTTGCGAACAGTAATCTCGGGGGCTGGTAAAAACAGTGAGCTGGAGTTGCGTTTCTTGTCTATCAACACGGATATTCAGGAAGGTGATTTGCTGAGTACCTCCGGAATTGGTGGCGTTTATCCGTCCGGCTTGCCGGTGGGACGGGTGGTGCATATTGAATATGATCGGTCGCATAAGTTTGCGCGTATCATATGTGCACCCGTGGCAGGCGTGGATCGCCACAGACAAGTGCTTATCCTGATTGGCTCTGTGCCGACTCCGGTAATTTCAGATAACCCTGAGCCCCATGCACCGCAGAAAAACCAGAAAACCAGGAATAATGGGACATGATTACATCGCCCAGGAATTTTCTCTACCAGCAAACAAAACACTGATTTATCTCAGTCTGGCAACAGCAGTTTTAATCAATCTCATGCCATTTGATAAGGTGGTATTGGCGCTGCGTCCGGATTTTGTCGCCCTGATATTGCTTTACTGGAACATCCATCAACCTCGGCAAGTAGGTATGGGTGTGGCCTTCCTGACTGGGTTGGTAATGGATGTTATTGATACCAGTGTCATGGGTCAGCATGCATTGGCTTATTGCCTGATAACGTTTCTTGCCCTGATTTTGCACCGGCGTTTGCGGCTTTTCAATGCGCTCCGGCAAATCCCGGCCGTTTTATGGATACTTTTACTCGGCCAGGCAATGGTATTTCTGACCGGGGTGCTGGTGGGTACCTATGCTCCGGAGTGGCATTTCTTTCTGGCCAGTGTGACAGGGGCGCTGTGCTGGCCTGTGCTTGTGTTTTTGTTGGGCAATTTCCGGAAACAGCAAATTGAACCCGATGAGATATGAACGATACCGTTGAGCTACGCGATCACTCCCGGGAAATTCGGCATTTCCGTATCAGGCTGGTGATGAGTGCGGTGATCGTTGTGATCCTGTTTGGTATTTTGCTCGGTCGTTTCTTTTATCTGCAGGTAATGCAGGCAGAGCACTATACAACGCTAGCCGAGGCAAATCGTATTGCTATTCAGCCGTTGGTACCTAACAGAGGGCTCATATTTGACCGCAACGGCGAGATTCTGGCCCAGAATTATACTGCCTACACGTTGGAAATTATCCCTGATCAGGTCAAAGATCTGGAGTCGGCGATACATGAGCTTGCAACCGTCATTGAAATAACTCCTGAAGATCGCCGCCGCTTCAATAAATTGAAGCGGGAGAGCACAAGGTTCAAAAGTTTGCCCATACGCTCCCGTCTGACAGATATAGAGGTGGCTCGTTTCGCGGAGAATCAGTATCGTTTTCCCGGTATGGATATCAAGGCGCACCCACTTCGGCATTATCCTCAGGGGGAGCTGGTTTCCCATGTGATTGGCTATATCGGCAGGATCAACGATAAGGATCTGGAACAGCTTGAAGCCGATAAACGGCTAAAAAACTACCATGGATCTACGCACATTGGACGGATTGGCATCGAAAAAAGCTATGAAAATGCGTTGCATGGGCAAACGGGGTTTGAACAGGTCGAGACGGATGCGGTGGGTCGCCCGGTGCGCACCTTGTCCCGGGAGGCCCCGGTTGCCGGGGATGATCTTACCCTGTCTCTTGATATTGGTTTGCAGCAAGCCGCAATAGATGCTTTTGGAGAGTATCGCGGTGCACTGATTGCGCTTGATCCATCTAATGGGGAAATTCTTGCTTTTGTCAGCAAACCTGGCTTTGATCCCAATCTGTTTGTAGATGGCATTGATCATGCCAACTGGCGTTTGCTCAATGAATCCATTGATAGGCCTCTGAATAATCGTGCCTTGCGTGGCGTATATCCTCCCGGCTCCACGTTCAAGCCATTTATGGCGCTGGCCGGGCTGGAGCTGGGCAAGCGTTCTGTTCGTTATGGGTTTAGTGATCCTGGTTATTTCAGCCTGCCAGGCAGCTCGCATCGTTTTCGTGACTGGAAGCCAGGAGGGCATGGCTGGGTTGATTTGCACAAATCTCTGGTAATTTCGTGCGATACGTACTATTACACGCTTGCTCACGACCTGGGTATTACCAATATCCATAACTTTATCGGGCAATTTGGTTTTGGCAAGGAAACCGGAATTGATATTCCGGGAGAGGTTTCAGGTTTATTGCCTTCTCCGGAGTGGAAGAAAAAACGATTCAATCAGAACTGGTTACCGGGTGACACCATTTCAGTTGGCATCGGCCAGGGATTTAATCTGGCGACACCACTTCAGCTGGCCTATGCAACGATGCTGCTGGCGAATGACGGCAAGGCTTACCGGCCCCATTTTGTTAAACAGCAGGTGGATCATCATAAAAATCTGGTGGAAGATGATTTCGTAACCGAGATGTTCAGGTTGAATCTGAAGCCGGAATATCTGGATCACATCAAACGAGCGCTGGTGGATGTGACACGGCCGGGTGGTACTGCTGCGCGGGCAGGGGTAAACGCAGCCTATACATTTGCTGGTAAAACAGGCACTTCACAGGTAATCAATATCAAACAGGGGGAGCGTTACAATGCAAACAGAATTAATGAGCGGCACCGTGATCATGCCTTGTTTATCGCTTTCGCCCCTGCGGAAGATCCAAAAATAGTTCTGACTGTGCTGGTTGAAAATAGTGGTTCGGGAGGTTCGACCGCCGCTCCCATCGCTCGCAAGGTGCTGGATTATTTTTTTCTGGGGAAAATCCCCGAGCCTGTGGAAAAAGCGGGGTAGGCAGAATATGTTGGTTTTGAAGCAACTGGAGCTCTGCGGTGAGGAAAAATTACTTTATGGTTGCTGTGAATTTCGCAAAGTGATCCTGAACATCGGGGCTCTGGTGTCATGAGCTCTTTTGATATTAAAAGAGTGTGGTATTACTTTACCCGCTATATCGATAACTTCCTGCTTGCCGGAATATTTTTGCTCATGCTGACCGGGTTGATCGTGCTCTATAGCGCAACCGGTGGCAATCCAGGACGTGTAATCAGCCAGATGATCAATATGGTGATTGCATTGTTGGTGATGTGGGTAGTGGCCAATGTTTCACTCCAGAGGATTATGCGGCTTGCCTTGCCAATTTATGTTCTGGGCATGATTTTACTTGTGGCTGTGGCATTGTTTGGTGAAGTTCAAAATGGAGCTCGCCGATGGCTGAATCTTGGCTTTGCTCATATCCAGCCATCGGAACTACTCAAAATTGCAGTTCCGCTGATGATTGCGTGGTATTTCGATAAGGTGCAGATTACGCTGCGCTGGCGTGATTACGTTGTTGCAGTAATTATTTTGCTGTTACCGGTGTTGTTTATCATGCGTCAGCCCGATCTCGGGACAGCTTTGCTTATTTTAATCAGCGGATTTTATGTAATATTTTTAGCGGGTTTATCGTGGCGGGTTCTGGCTGGTTTGGCAGTGGCGGTGGCTGTAAGTCTGCCTTTGCTCTGGTCTTTCGGCATGCATGATTATCAGCGAAAACGGGTTATGACTATGTTTGACCCTTCTCAGGATGCTTTGGGCGCGGGTTACCATACGATACAATCCAGCATTGCCATTGGATCGGGAGGTATCTCGGGCAAGGGATGGTTGAAAGGCACACAATCCCAGCTTGATTTTTTACCGGAACCCAGCACGGATTTCATTTTTTCGGTATTCTCCGAAGAGTTCGGGTTAATAGGTAATTGCTTGTTGTTGTCGCTTTACCTGATCGTCATCGGGCGATGCCTGATTATTACAGCCAGAGCGCCAACGCGTTTTACCAGGCTGGTTGCCGGGTCAATTACCTTGACCTTTTTCACTTATGTGTTTGTCAATATGGGTATGGTGAGTGGTATTTTGCCCGTTGTCGGCATACCTCTCCCGCTGGTTAGTTATGGCGGGACTTCTATGGTTACTATATTGCTGGGGTTTGGGATTCTGATGAGTATTCATACCCATCCAAAACTTGTTAAAACATGAACTTGAAAAATATGAAAACAAATCTCGATTTCTATTTCAAACCGGTGAATGGAAACATTTCGTTTGTTCTTCTGGCCGTCGTAACTTTATTCGTGATTTCTGCCTGCAGTAATACGCCTCGTGTAGGTCAGTCATCCTCGCAATCGCATGCCAGATCAGGGGGCGGTTATTATCTTGATGATGGCCCAGAAGATAATCCACCTTCCAATCTCGATTCTGTGCCTGATGCTGTGCCTCGTGCCGAGCCTCTGAAGACTTCCGCGATGCGCCCCTATGTTGCCCTGGGGAAAACCTACACGCCCATGACTTCGCTCCAGCCTTACAAGGCAAGTGGCCATGCATCGTGGTATGGCAAACGGTACCATGGCAAACGCACCTCTTCGGGAGAGGTATATGATATGTATGCCATGACCGCAGCTCATCCGACCTTGCCAATCCCGAGCTATGTCCGCGTTACGAATGTACGGAACGGAAATTCTGTAATCGTCCGTGTGAATGATAGAGGCCCTTTTCTGGGAAATCGTCTGATAGATCTATCTTATGTGGCAGCGTATAAACTTGGAATTCTGGCCAATGGCAGCGCCGGGGTGGTAGTTGAAAGCATTATCCCGGATCGTTTCAGTAATGCTGGCTTTGTAGTGGCAAAGAAGGAGCCGGATGTAGTGCCAGAAAAAATAGATGGCAAGGAGGACCAAGGCAAATTTTATTTGCAGCTCGCGGCTTTTGGATCTGTCCATAATGCTCAATCCTATTTGACCCGTTTGCAATCAGAGCTCCCCTCGATAACTCACCAAACGCGTATTCACCAGGCCAGTGGATTGCACAAGGTAGTAATAGGCCCCTTTCCTGACCTGGAAGCAGCCAACCAGACAGCGAATGCCATTTCAACATCCGGAATCTCGAAGCAGATACTGGTGCAACGTTCATATTGATCGCCTGCCCGGTTATACAAATAGATCTTTAAACTTCGTCACCGGTCAGGTATTTCACCGGAAAATCAAGGTTATTCGTGACGCAGTGCTTCCACAGGTTTGAGTGAAGCAGCTTTGCGGGCCGGGTACAGGCCGAAGAAAATTCCGATGATGGAGGAAAAAGAGAAGGCGAGGGCTATCATCCCCGGGGTAATCACGATTTCAAGTTCGGCAATCCGGCTGACCAGCCAGGCGCCACCAATCCCCAGAGCGATACCAGTGAGTCCACCCAGTATGCAGATCATCAGCGATTCCAGCAGGAACTGGGTGAGTATCATGCGCTGGTTTGCGCCGATGGCCATGCGGATGCCGATTTCGCGAGTGCGTTCCGTAACGGATACCAGCATGATGTTCATGATGCCAATACCACCCACCAATAGTGAGACTGAAGCAATCGCACCCAGCATCCAGGCCATGACTTTTGCGGTGTTGCTGGCTACAGAAGCCAGTGCAGTCAGGTTACGCACGGTGAAATCGTTTTCCATGTGAGCGCTGATACGGTGGCGCTGGCGCAGCAGACGGGTAATTTCCGCTTCTGCAGTTTCCATGCTCTCGGCTGATTTTGCGCGGATCATCATGAAATTGACCGATCCGGGAAACGGATTGCCGACGACTTGCCGTTGTGCCGTGGTGAGCGGGATAAATACATTGTCATCCTGATCGCGCCCGGTCAGGCTTTGCCCCTTGGCAGCCAGTACGCCGATGACCGTGAACGGCCGGTTGGTGATGCGGATGATTTTTCCCACCGGATCTTCGTCGCCGAACAAGCTGGTTGCAGTGATTTGCCCCAGCACGGCTACCCGGGTGCCCGAGCGTAAATCCCCTTCGGTAAAAATATTGCCATTCGCCATTTCCCAGTTGTTGACGGAAAAATAATCCGGGGTGACGCCGGTCAGCACGGTGCTCCAGTTATTGGCGCTGTAGTTGAGCTGTGCCGTGCCTGAAATGACCGGTGCGGTTGCGTCGATCATGGGCAGTTCCGCAATGGCGTGCGCATCCTGCACGGTGAGGGTCTTGACGCTGCCGCTGCCCCAGCGCAATCCGCCGGAGGAGGTGGCGCCAGGCATGACAATCAGCAGATGGCTGCCCATCGAGGCAATGGCGCTGTTGATGCTGGCCTGTGCGCCTTGTCCGATGGATAGCATCAGGACGACTGCAGCCACACCGATAATCATGCCGAGCATGGTGAGGGCGGTACGCAAACGGTTGGTTTGCAGCGCCCGCATGGCTTCGCTGACGAGAGTCAGTAAATTCATGGTGCGGTAGCGCAGGTGGCGCCATTATTGGTTAGTGGACGGTCCTCCACGATGCGCCCGTCTTTTAACCGGATCAGACGGTGTGTCCAGTCGGCAATATCCTCTTCGTGCGTGACTATGATGATAGTCATGCCTTCCTCGCGGTTGAGACGATCAAACAATTGCATGATTTCATGGCTGGTTTGCGTATCCAGATTGCCGGTGGGCTCGTCTGCGAGAATGAGTTGCGGTTGGTTGACCAGCGCACGGCTGATGGCAACGCGCTGTTGCTGCCCTCCGGAAAGCTGGCTGGGCTGGTGCATGACGAAATTCCCCAGCCCGGTTTGTTGCAGCAGTTCCATCGCCCGACGGCGGCTTTCTGCCCGACTATGGCCCGCATACAGTAATGGGGTGGCGACATTATCCAGCGCTGTCATGCGCCGGAGCAGATTGAATCCCTGAAAAACGAAGCCAATGTTCCGGTTGCGCACGCTGGCGAGCTGATTGTTGGAGAGCGTGGAGACATCATGCCCCGCCAGCCGGTAATGGCCGCTGGTGGGGGTGTCCAGACAACCGAGTATGTTCATTAGCGTGGATTTGCCAGAGCCGGAATGCCCCATGATGGCGACAAATTCTCCCTGCCGTATCGTAAAGCTGACATCGAACAGCACTTGCAGGCTGAGTGAGGAACCAGCGTGGTTGTCCAGCTGGTAGATCTTGCAGAGTTTTTCCACTTCGATCAGCGGTTCGCCGGAACGATTGCCGGAATTTCCGGGAGCCATCATCAAAACATCCTGAATTTGAAATTGCTGCTGGCTGATTTATCCTGTTTTTTGCTGGCAGTTTCCTCGATGATCAGATCATTTCCTTCCTTGAGTTCATCGGAAAGGATTTCGGTGAAATTACCGTCGGTGATGCCGGTGCTGACATGCACCGGCGCAGGCCGGTTATTTTCCAGCCGGTAGAGCAGCCGCTTGCCGGGTTGGATTTCTGTGGCGGCAGCCGGTTCTTCCTGGCCAGGTTTATAGCGCAGGGCGGCATTGGGCACGCGCAGCACGCCGGTTTTTTCACTGACGACGAAGCGTACATTGGCGGTCATGCCGGGCAGGAGATCACCTTCCTCGTTGATGACGGTAGCAATGACATTGTAGGTCACCACATTTTCCTGAATCGTGGGATTGAGGCGTATTTGCCGGACAACAGCGGTGAATTCGCGATCCTGGAAGGCATCCACGGTGAACATCATCGTCTGGCCGGTATGGATCTGGCCGATATCCGCCTCGGCCACACTGATATTGATTTGCATCTGTTTCAGATCACGCGCCACCTGAAACAGGGTGGGAGTCTGGAAATTGGCAGCGACGGTCTGCCCGATGTTGACATTGCGGGCAACGACGACACCGGAAATGGGAGAGCGAATGATGCTGTAATCCAGATTGGCTCGATCGCGTGCAAGTTGTGCCTGGATGACATTCATCTGCGCCCGGGCGGAATCAAGCAGTTGTTCGGCATCGTCCATGGCCTCTTTCGAGAGGAAGCCCTTGGCGACCAGATCGCGGCTGCGATCGGACTTGCGGGTGGCAACTGACAAGGCAGTCTGTGCACTTTTCAGGTTGGCCTCGGATTGCCGCAGTTGCGCATTGAGCAGCGCCGGGTCGAGTCTGGCCAGGATCTGGCCGGTTTTGACCTGATCGTTGAAGTCGGCAAGCAGCTCGATCACCCTGCCGGAGATTTGTGTGCCGATATCGACCAGTTCCAGCGGAGTCAGTGTGCCATTGGCAGAAATGGTGCGCACGATGTCTCCCCGGCTGGCAGCCCGGGTTTGATAGCGCACTTTGCCGGATTCTCCCTGAAACGAAAAATAGGCATAAAGGGCGCCGGAAAACAGGATGATCAGAAAAAGCGCAATGTTTCTGCGTGAGCCGGACATGGGAACAATACCTTTATTGGGTGAGGGGTGTCTGTCTGCCAGATTTTTAGCAGAAGTAATGATGGAAAGAAATCTATTTTTTTTCTTCTTCGGTTGCTACAAATTCCTTGAGCTGGCGCAGGCGTGCTTCCACGCTGGATAGCTGGTAGAAATTATCATGCTTGTGGCGCAAGGCTACCTGAAGCTGTTCGATGGCCGCCCGCAGATTACCCTCGCGAATCAGTGCCTCGGCTTCGGCCTGATGCTGCAGCAGGCCATTTCCCAGTGCGGCATGACATTGCGCGGTAAGTCGGTAAAGGCGGATATCGTCGTGGATGAAACGGGACTGGTCATCGATGAATTGCAGTGCAGTCTGCGCATCCTTGTGTTTCAGCAGGGCATCAGCATAATCGTAAACCAGGGCGCGATAATGCGGAAAGGAGCGTAATGCTGCCTGATACAGCCGGAAAGCATCTTCGATCTGTCCGCTGGCCAGTTTGACGCGTGCGGCCAGTGTTTCGATCATGGCGGCCGATTGCAGGTAATTTCCCTCTACCTGAATGGATTTTCCCAGACGATGGTTTCTGAGCGATTGTGCTGAAGCATCGGATTGAATCGTATGGTAAAGCGTATTCAGCTCCTCATCCGCCTGTGTGAACTGCCTTCCGCGCAACAGGGCATTCACCAGACCATAGCGTTCAGCTACTTCGTTGATATAGCGTTTGTCCTGCAGGCGTGCCTTGAATTCATTGATGACGGCAGTCGGGTTGCCCTGGGAAGAACGGATTCTGGCGCGGACCAGGTGAAATTCCAGACTGTCCGGAACCTGCCGGTAGCCCAGTTCGCGGGTGCGGTTCTGTATATCGGCAATCCGTTCGTGTGAGACCGGGTGAGTCATGAGGTAAGAAGGGATGCCGTTTTCGTAATAGCGGCTGGCATGTTGCATGCGCTCAAAGAAGGATGACATGCCGTGCGGATCGAACCCTGCCTTGACCAGCATGTTAAACCCGACACGATCGGCTTCTTTTTCATGTTTGCGGGTGAAATTCAGCTGGGATTGAATGGCGCTGGCCTGAGCGGTGGCAATGACAGCCTGACCGGCGTTGGGGTTGGAGCGGGAAGCAAGAATGGCGATTGCCAGCGCAGCGATCGACCCAAGTATGCCCAGATAGGAACTGCCGGAGAGCATCCGTGCAAGGTGTTTCTGGGTGACGTGGGCAATTTCGTGTGCCATGACGCCAGCCAGTTCCGATTCATTTTGTGCAGCAGAGATCAGGCCGCTGTGGAATCCGACGAATGCTCCGGGAAGGGCAAACGCATTGATCGAGGAATCATTGATGGCAAAAAATTCGAACGGGTTGTCAAATGCGACCTGACCCGAGGCGGCAATCAGCCGACTACCCAGTCGTGTCAGGTAATCGGCAACTTCAGGATCATCCAGATAGCTGGAATCGGCGCGAATCTCGCGCATGATCTGTATGCCGATTTGCCGTTCCTGATAGGGCGTGACGCTGGCTTGGGAAACATCTCCCAGATCAGGTAGCTCCTGCCCGAAGATATGGGCCGGGAACAGCAGGGGAATAATAAGGAGAAAGTAGCGAAATTTCATACCAGGTTTGATGGTTGACAGTAGATCGAGTTCCGCCGTGTCATCAAACCGGCAGCCTGCCCGGTGAATGTTGGGGTGCTACCCGGATTGTTCAACCCGGAAACCTGCAGGTGAGGGGAAATTGCCACGAGCGGCCAAAATCGCGCCGGGTAATCCGGATGCCGGGTGCCGCCTGCCAACGTTTGTATTCGCAGGAATGAATCATGTGCAGCACGCGCCGGACGGTTTCTTCGGGGTAATTCATGGCAACGATTTCCGCTGCGGACAGATCATTTTCCACATAGGCTTCGATAATCGCATCCAGCACATCATACGGCGGGAGACTGTCCTGATCGGTCTGATCCGGCCGCAGTTCGGCAGAGGGCGGGCGTTGCAGGATACGCTCGGGGATAATGGCTGAAATCTGGTTGCGGTAATGACAAAGCCGGTAAACCCGGGTTTTGCTGACATCCTTGAGCAGCGAGAATCCTCCGGCCATGTCTCCGTACAGCGTACTGTAGCCCACTGCGGTTTCGGATTTGTTGCTGGTGGTTAGCACCAGCATACCTGTTTGGTTGGATAGTGCCATCAGCAAAGTGCCGCGTATGCGGGCCTGCAGGTTTTCCATGGTGGTGGAAGGAGAGGGTGCCGGATCCGCTTGCAATCCGGTGTGCAAACTTTGCCGGAATTGATCAAACAATGCAGCTATCGGTATTTCGATGTGACGGACCCCCAGATTGTTAGCCATGGTCTGTGCATCTTCAATGCTGATATTCGCAGTGTAGGGCGAGGGCATCATTACGGTTCTAACCCGTTCTGCACCCAGCGCATCCACTGCGATGGCTAGTACCAGCGCTGAATCAACGCCACCTGACAGGCCGACCAGTACTCCGGGAAACCGGTTCTTGAGTATAAAATCGTGCAGGCCCAGACAAAGTGCCTGATAAATACTTTCGATTTCTCCGGGCAGGGGGAGGCATTGCCCTGGTATCAGGCGGTGGTTGCGAATTTCGATCAGGCCGAGTGTTTCCTGAAAACCGGGTAGCTGGTGGACGAGATTGCCGTCGGCGTTCATTGCAAATGAAGCGCCATCGAATATCAGTTCATCCTGCCCGCCCACCAGATTGATGTAAACGGCCGGCAGGCCGGTTTGCGCAACGGCTTCGCGCAGTTGCCGGTAACGCTCGGCCTGGGCATCAATGGTATAGGGAGCGCTGTCCATGACCAGTAACACCCGTGCGCCAGCAGAATGGAGCGATTGCAGGTGAACCCGATCCTGGCAGTCAGAAAACGTCGTCAATCCAAACAATGTTTCGCCACATGCAAACGTACAGGGCTGATTGCCGGGAATGAAATAACGGTGTTCATCCTGTAGCCGACTGGAGAACAGGTGCTGCTTGCAACAGGTAGTCAGGATGTGGCCATCACGGATGATGGAAACGGCATTGAACAGGTGGTTGTCCACACGGTAGGGGTGGCACACGGCCAGGGTGATGCCTTGCACTTGTGCGGCCAGAGTCGTCAGTATCTGGTGGCAGGCCTGCACAAATTCATTACGTAGCAGCCAGTCTTCGGGAGAATGGCCGCACAACGCCATTTCCGGAGTGATGATCAGATCAGCGCCGGCTGCTTTGGCCTGGCGGCAGGCATCCAGTATTTTGTAAGTGTTGCCATCCAGATCGCCTGCAGTGCAGTTGATCTGTGCAAGTGCGATTTTCACCGGTGGAAGGAAAGCCTGTGATGTGGCTGAGTTTCGGCTGGCAGCCCGTCAGAAAGGCAGGCTGGCATCCGGTTTTGCTCGCAGGATGATCCGGCGGAAATCCTGCTGGATGCGCTCCAGCGCAGCCTGATTATCCGCTTCGAAGCGCAGTACCGCGACCGGGGTGGTGTTGGATGCCCGGATCAGGCCAAATCCATCTGCATATTCCACCCGCAATCCATCAATGGTGTTGATCTGATCGGCAAGGGGGAAATCAGCCTCGCGCTGCAGCTGGGCAATCAGGGTGTGATTTTCACCTTCATCAAGTTTGATCTGCAGCTCGGGTGTGTTGATTGTATTGGGTAGAGCATGCAATACCGCAGCGGGGTCAGTCTGCCTGCTCAGCAGTTCCAGCAGGCGGGCGCCCGCATACAAGCCATCGTCAAATCCATACCAGCGTTCCTTGAAGAAAATATGGCCACTCATTTCACCGGCCAGCAGCGCACCGGTTTCCTTCAATTTGGCCTTGATGAAGGAATGCCCCGTTTTCCACATGACTGGTTTGCCGCCATGCTGCGTAATCCACGGCGCCAGCATTCGGGTGCACTTGACGTCATAAATGATCTGACTACCGGGTTTTCTGGACAGGACATCGGCTGCAAACAGCATGAGCTGGCGATCCGGGAAGATGATGCTGCCATCCTTGGTCACAACGCCCAGCCGGTCGCCATCGCCATCGAAGGCAAAACCGATTTCAGCATCGGTGGTGGCAAGTGTCCGGATGACATCCTGCAGGTTTTCCGGTACGGAAGGATCAGGATGATGGTTGGGGAACGTGCCATCGACTTCACAAAACAGCTCGATGACTTCACAGCCTAACCGGCGATAAAGTTCAGGCGCCAGTGTACCGGTAACGCCGTTACCGCTGTCCACGACGATTTTGACTGGCCGGGCCAGTTTGACATCATCGACGATACGTTGCAGGTAGGTAGGCACGATGTCGTGTTGCCGGTAACCGCCCTGCCCATGCTGGAGATTGTTCTGTTCAATGCGCAGGCGCAATGACTGGATGGCTTCTGCCGCCAGTGTTTCGCCACCGAGCACGATTTTGAGACCGTTGTATTCCGGCGGGTTATGGCTGCCGGTTACCATCACGCCGGAGTAGTTGCACAGCTCGTGTGCGGCGTAATAAAGCACAGGTGTGGCAACCATGCCGACATCCACTACATCAATCCCGCTTTTGCGGATGCCCTTCGTCAGTGCCTGTGCCAATCCGGGTCCGGACAAACGGCCATCCCGGCCGACTGCAATGGCGGTGAGTCGGCGTTCGCGCGCTTCGGAGCCAATGGCGTGGCCAATGTGCTCCACTACTTCGGGAGTCAGCGCGGTTTCTACGATGCCGCGGATATCATAAGCCTTGAAGATTTCGCGTGGAGGTGTGCTCATACAGTGTGACTCCCTGATACGGAGGATGGATGAATGCGGGAGACTGGCCGCGCCGGATCGCCTGCTCAGTGATGCCCGGCGAGCGGTCCCCCTTTCAGGGTGTAGCGTGTACCGCAGTAGGGGCACATAGCCTTGCCGGTTGCTTCGATTTCAAGAAATACACGCGGGTGCCAGCTTCTCGTATCCATGGAAGGATTCGGGCAGTACAGCGGCAGATCATCCGGATTGATCTCGATTTCGGGCGGATAGGCTGGTGTAGTAGAGGTATTCATAGGCAATTCCGTCAGGTTCAACAGTTAAACATAATGCAGCCAATCGGCGTGTTTGTCTGATTTGCCGTTGACGCAGTCAAAAAACGAGGTTTGCAGTTGTTCTGTGATCGGGCCGCGTTTGCCGTTCCCGATGGTGCGACAATCCAGTTCGCGAATCGGTGTGATCTCGGCAGCCGTGCCGGTGAAGAAGGCTTCGTCGGCGCAATAGACTTCGTCGCGGGTAATCCGCTTCTGGATGATTTCGATTCCGGCCTCCTGTGCCAGCTGAATGACTGATGCGCGCGTGATGCCTTCCAGACAGGCAGTCAGGTCAGGCGTATAGAGCTTGCCTTTTTTGATGATGAAAATGTTTTCGCCGGAACCTTCCGCAACATAGCCGTCCACATCCAGCAACAGCGCTTCCTGATAGCCGTCCTGTGCCACTTCCTGATGTGCCAAGATCGAGTTGGTATAGGTAGAAACTGATTTCGCACGGCACATGTTGATATTGACGTGATGTCGGGTGAAAGAGGAGGTTTTGACACGGATGCCATTTTCCAGTGCGTCTGCACCGAGGTATGTTCCCCATGACCAAGCTGCAACGGCGACATGAACCGACAGGTTTTTGGCAGACAATCCCATGGCTTCCGGTCCGTAAAAGACAATCGGGCGGATATAGCCGGAGGTGAGTCCATTCTGGCGGACGACATCCCGCTGTGCCTGTATCAATGTGGCTTGATCAAAGGGGATTTTCATGCGAAAGACATGCGCTGAATAAAACAGGCGTTCCGTATGCTCGGACAAACGGAAAATGGCAGGCCCCCTGGGAGTCTGGTAGGCGCGCAATCCCTCGAATACACCCATTCCATAATGCAGGGTGTGGGTAAGCACATGGGTCGTGGCATTGCGCCACGGCACCAATGCGCCGTCATACCAGATAACCCCGTCACGGTCCGCCATCGACATGCTGAAACTCTCCTGTGTTAGATCTGTAAAATTGAACAATGGGAAATGCCCGTCAGCCGAATCGTCTGCTGCTTCCCCGCAAACATTGGCGTATTCTAGCGTATTTTTACCGGTGGAAATGGCGGCAGCGCGGGGTGATTCGAATCCTCGGCAAAAAATGGGATAATTCCACGAAGTTGATTCATCCTTCCACAATTTCAGAATCTTTCCATCATTCATGCAACCACTTCGTTTCGATGCATTGATCATTGGCAGCGGTCTGGCCGGGTTGACACTCGCCCTGAATCTGGCCGAAACCCAAAAGGTCGCGCTGGTGACCAAGCGTACCCTGCATGATACCGCCAGCGCCTGGGCGCAAGGAGGGATTGCCGCCGTACTGTCGATTGAGGATTCACCGGAAGCGCATATCCGCGATACGCTGATTGCCGGTGCCGGTTTATGCAATGAGGGCATGACCCGTCATATTGTGGAAAACGGTCCGCAGGCAGTCCGATGGCTGATTTCTCGAGGCGTTGATTTTACCCGTGACGATGGTAACGAAACCGGCTATCACCTGACGCGCGAAGGCGGCCACAGTGTGCGTCGCATCATTCACTCCGACGATGCGACTGGCAAGGTGGTGCAGCTCACGCTCACCCAGCAGGCCTTGCAGCATCCCAACATCGTGGTGCTGGAACACCATATCGCCGTAGATCTGATTACCAGCGAGAAACTGTCCCGTGCCGGAGAAGGCAATCGTTGTCACGGTGCCTATGTGCTTGATATCCGCGCCGGGAAAGTACGTACAATCGCCGCGCGCAATACCATTCTGGCGACAGGTGGTGCAGGCAAGGTTTATCTCTATACGACCAATCCGGATGTGGCGACGGGAGATGGTATTGCCATGGGCTGGCGAGCAGGGTGCCGTGTTGCCAACATGGAATTTGTCCAGTTTCATCCCACCTGTTTGTATCACCCGCATGCCAAATCCTTTTTGATCAGCGAGGCGGTGAGAGGGGAGGGGGGGATACTGAAACTGCCTGATGGCGAGCGTTTCATGCCCTGGCATGATGAACGGGCCGAACTGGCACCGCGCGATATTGTGGCGCGTGCAATCGATTTCGAAATGAAAAAACGCGGGCTGGATTGCGTGTTTCTGGATATTTCCCATCAGCCGGCCGATTTTCTGAAGCAGCATTTTCCAACCATTTATCAACGCTGTCTGGAGCTGGGTATTGACATCACCCGCCAACCCATTCCCGTGGTTCCGGCAGCGCACTATACCTGTGGCGGGATCGTGACCGACCAGCGCGGGCGTACCGATCTCGACAACCTGTATGCGATTGGAGAAACCGCACATACCGGTTTGCACGGCGCCAATCGTCTGGCCAGCAATTCCCTGCTGGAATGTCTGGTCACCGGTCTTTCGGCAGTCGAGGATATCGTCACGCGCACACCGGCGCCGGATCTGCCGTTGCCGGATTGGGACGAAAGCCGTGTCACCGATGCCGATGAGGAGGTGGTGATTTCCCACAACTGGGACGAATTGCGCCGATTCATGTGGAATTATGTGGGTATCGTGCGTACCAACAAGCGTTTGCAGCGAGCGCAGCACCGCATTTGCCTGCTGTCCGGAGAAATCGACGAATACTATTCCAACTTCCGGGTGACCAGCGATTTGCTCGAATTGCGCAACCTCGTCTGCACTTCCGATCTGATTGTGAGAAGTGCCATGCTGCGGCATGAGAGCCGTGGGCTGCACTACAGCCGGGATTACCCGGAAATCTTGCCGCATGCCGTTGATACGATTCTGTCGCGGCAGTGAGCAAATGAACTTTACCGGTTGAGGGAGTTTGATCTTGTGTAGGCAGGAATGGGTCAGCTGATGGATAAAGAATTCAAGTCACTGGAAAATAAAATCGATCAATTGATCGGGTTATACCAGCAGGCGCGAGAGGAAAATATCCGGCTGCATTGTTTGCTTGAGAATGCGCAGGAAAAAAACCGGCAGCTTGCTGAACGCATGCAGACAGTGGCCGAGCGTCTCAAAATTTTATTGAACAATCTGCCCGGAAACTGAAATGAATAAAGAGGCTGCTTTGAATGTCACCGTAATGGGGCGGGAATTTCGTATCCATTGTTCCGGGGAAGAACAGGAAGGTTTGATGCTTGCTGTTTCATATCTCAACAAAAAAATGCGGGAAATAAAGGCAACAAGAAAAATCGTGGGAACGGAGCAGATTGCCATTGCTGCTGCCATTAATATCACCCATGAATTACTAAACGCACGTTCACAGTGCGGTTTTGACATGGAAGAATTTAGGCGTAGAATCGAGCCACTGGAGTCCAGGTTGGCTGATGCTGTTTCCAGTCAGAATATTCCCGAAAATAAAACCGGATGATTGATTTTTCTGTCTGTTTTTTGAACGGGCAATGGCAACAAGTTTAATCCCTGCGGTGTTTGTCAAGGCTTGTGTTCTTTGAACCAATTCTTTGCACCTGGTTGCCAGTCAATGGCTGCTGTTGTGCGCGCTCTCTTGCAGAGCGTGCCTGATGCAACCGACGGGCGGCCACTCTTGAGCCTCAGGTTCAAGATAACAGCCTGACGGCATTTGCGGGGACCCTTTCTTATCTGTACCGCCTTCTCTCAACACTTTTCAGCAACAAGCATGCGTTACTGGCTGATGAAATCCGAGCCATCGGAAGTAAGTATCGATGATCTTGCCGCCAGACCGGGGCAGACCGTACCCTGGGATGGCGTGCGCAACTACCAGGCGCGTAATTTCATGCGCAACCAGATGCAGCTGGGTGATCTGGCATTTTTCTACCATTCAAGCTGTGCCGAACCAGGTATTGCCGGTATTGTCGAAGTTTCCCGGCTGGCTTATCCGGATGAAACCCAGTTCAACCCGCAAAGCAAGTACTTCGATCCCGGAGCTACACGCGAAAACCCGCGCTGGTTCAATGTCGAGGTGCGATTTCTTCGCAAAACCCGTCTGCTCTCCATCAAGGAATTACGCAGCTATCCTGAACTTGCCGGTATGCGTGTCCTGCAAAAAGGTAACCGGCTGTCGATTACGCCCATCGATCCGTCAGAATGGAAGTTCATCGAGGTACAGCTGTAGCGGTGATACTACTTGCCTTTCCCTTCACCATATTTTCATATTTATCCATCACAATAACCGGTTTTAGCAGCGAGGTAGCCCAAGTATGGAAGCATGGCCGGTTTACCTGCTGACAGGGAGCGTAGTCGGTTTTATCGCGGGTTTGTTGGGCATTGGTGGTGGTCTGCTGATGGTGCCGATACTGGCGGCCACTTTTATATCGCTGGATTTTCCGGCGGACCGTATTGTGCATATCGCACTGGGAACCACGACAGCAATCATTACCCTGACCGCCATTTCCAGCCTGCGCGCCCACCATGCCCGTGGCGCGGTGAATTGGCCGGTTGTGCGCTACATGACACCCGGAATCATCGCTGGCGCCCTGATTGGCTCCACGCTGGCAGGCCAGTTATCCAACCGGGTATTGAGCGTTATCTTCGTTTTATTTATCTATTCTGCAGCCACACAAATGTGGCTTAACCTCAAGCCGGGTGCAAACTATGCTTTGCCTGGGAAGGCAGGGCTGTTGACTGCCGGGGGAGTGATCGGTGCCATCTCCAGCCTGGTGGCCATTGGTGGAGGATTGCTGACGGTGCCGTTTCTCTCAGCCTGTCAGATCAGGATGCATCATGCCATCGGCACTGCCGCAGCCGTTGGATTTCCGGTGGCGCTCGCGAGCGCAGCGGGCTATGCGGTGAATGGTTTGCTACAAACACAGCCTCTACCCGATTATTCGTTGGGTTATATTTATTTGCCTGCACTGATGATGGTGGCGATGACAAGCACTGTAACAGCGCCATGGGGTGCGAAAACCGCCCATATTCTGCCAGCAGCAGCGCTCAGGAAAATTTTTGCAGGATTGCTTTATCTGCTGGGTACCAAATTACTGCTGGATTTTTTGGGCTAACACCAGATTTTATCATCTGAAAATTTGCCAAGATCATGACTAACAATTTGTTGAAACATGGGTTGCTGGGCCTTTCTGAATATGCAGAGCGAGAAATGCTGCATTCCGAGCTGAATGCCGAAGTGTATGAACTGATCAATATTCCATCACAGCTTTCCCAGCTGGTATTGCTGTCTGATCGGCAACAGACAAACCGGGAGCGTGAGCTGGTCATCCAGCTTTGCGAGCACTTTGGCGTCAAAATCCTCAATAACGCTTTTGACCAGTTGAGTGTGGAGCTGGGTGATTTCAGGTTGCGCTGGGAACGGCATACGGAATACTCCACTTATATCTTTTATCGGGATGAATCCTTTGAAGAGCCTTTCGCCAAACCGGCCATTACCTACGTTCCGCCAGAATGGCTGGCACAGCTGCCGGGAGAAGTTGTGGTGGCTACCCATATCGAACTGGAAGATCGCAGGCGCCCGGGGCACAGCTTGCGTGAACTGGCTGCCTTGTTTTCTTCAAATGCAGTCATTGGTTCCAAGGTTTCGGCGGGTAGTGCCAGTGTCTGGAGTGATAATCAGATTCACCCGGATGGTTTTACCCGCTTTCTGGTGCACGATGATAATTTGCGCAGTCGTCAGGTTGGCCGGTTGGTGCAGCGTCTGCTGGAAATCGAAACCTACCGCATGCTGACCATTCTTCCGCTTGCCTTGACGCGCGAAATTATTCCCAAGCTGGAGCAATACGAAGATCAGCTGGCAGAGTTGATGACAGCCAATACCGTACTCAACGCAATTGACGATGAGCAGCGTCTGCTGGTGAAACTGACAGCACTCGCCTCGGAAATTGAAAAAATATCGGCTCAATCCAGTCACCGTTTTGGTGCTTCGCAGACGTATCACGCCATCATGCAGCAGCGCATTATCGAACTGCGCGAGGGCAGAATCGAAGGGTTGCAGATGCTGTATGAATTCCGCAAGCAGCGGGTGACTTCAGCCATGGGCACATTCGAGCTGGTGCGGTCACGCCTGGAAACGCTGTCATTGCGTGTGGAACGCGCCACTTCCATGTTGCGCACGCGGGTGGATATCTCGATGGAATCGCAAATTCGCGATCTGCTCAAGTCCATGGACAACCGGGCGCATCTGCAGCTCAGACTGCAGGAAACAGTTGAAGGATTGTCTGTCGTTGTACTGAGCTACTACCTGCTCGGTATCACCGGTTATGGTTTGAAAGCGATCAAGGCTGCAGGACTGGATATCGACATCGAGCTGATGACTGGCCTTGCCATACCGATCGTCGTGACCATTGTATTTTTTGCTATCCGGAAATTTCGCCGGATGGTGAGTAAATCGGCTTCCGGAGAAGGGAAGAAGGGCTAGTGAATATCACCAATAGCAGATCATGCTTATGGTGCAGGTGTTGCCAAGGCTCTGGGAATCAGCTTGAGCGAGGTAGGGTAAATCGAAGCATCGACACTCCAGAATGAAGGTGTGGCCATCATTAACTCATACATTGATACGCAAAAGAACTCTTCTCTCCTGGAGTAGCGGCAAGGATAGTGCGTGGTCGCTTCATATGCTGCGGCAAGATCCGCGTGTGGATGTGGCCGGGCTGTTTTGCACAGTCAATCAGGCATTTGAACGTGTGGTCATGCATGGCGTCAGGGTCGCGCTTCTGCAGCAACAGGCAGCAAGCACCGGGCTGCCGCTCCATATCATCAGGATTCCATATCCTTGCAGCAACAGCAGGTATGCATCCGCCATGACTGCATTCATTGATTCTGTCAGGAAGGAAAATATCGAGTACTTTGCATTTGGTGATCTCTTCCTTGAAGATGTGCGAAAGTACCGGGAAGATCACCTGAAGGGAACCGGAATCACACCGGTTTTTCCGCTCTGGGGCATTCCAGCCAGTGCCCTTGCCAGAGAGATGATCGCCGGTGGATTAAAGGCCGTGACTACTTGTATTGATCCGAAGCGCATTCCAGACAGGTTTGCGGGGAGGATCTACAACACATCCTTTTTGGACGATCTTCCGGATGATGTTGATCCTTGTGGCGAATACGGCGAATTCCATACTTTTTCATTCGATGGTCCCATGTTTGAACAACCGGTGGATTTCATTTTGGGAAAAACCGTGCACCGGGATGGCTTTATTTTCACGGATCTGTTACCACAGCGATACTGTTTCTCCTCAAACGGGCGAATCAAACCATGAAGGCAAGCCATGCATCTCCTGATCATTTTTTTGCTGTTGCTGCCTCTATCTTCGCTGGCATCGCCCCAATGCAGAGAAGAAGCAGTTTCACAGGCCGGAAAGTTGCTTGCTTTTCATGTTGGCCAGGATGATTGGGTGTATGTCGATCCGGAAGCAGTCGCGCTGCCGTCCATTCGCAACCCCGCCAACAGGAAGCAGAAATTTCTGGTACTGGAGGTAGGCGGCAGGGTTTACAAGGGAAATTATCGCATGCGGCTGATCTATTACCCGCTTGGTGATGAATGCGTGCTCATGGGCCAGGAAATTCTGGAGTTTGCGTCCCTGTAACCGGCCATTGCCTGTATTGGCAATACAGGCACAAGCTGGCAGAATCTGCAGTTTTGCAGGATCGGCTTTACCGTATGCTTGCGCCGCACATGGTCTGACATAAAGCGCGATCCGGTTTCAAACGCCTGTTCACTTGACACATAATTCCACCTGCCGGTCAGCGAACCGAACTACCTCAACGCTGGCAGACACAACCATTCTTGCTATGAAAGCCTTATTTTTTCTTCGTCATTACAACGATATCGATCACATTACCCCGGTAATTTCAAAGTGGTCCGAATCTGGCCACGAAAGCCTGGTCGTTCTACTGGGACCAACCAAATTCCTCAAAGATTACCGTATCAAATTCCTTGGTACGCTTGATCGTGTTCGTGTTGTCCATATTTGGCGCCTGCTGTCCCCGCTTCAATATATACAGTGGCGCCTGCAAACGCTTTTGCTGATCAAGGGAGTCAGACGGCTGTTTCTGATTGGCAAACTTGCCGAGGCATTGGCCCGGAAATACGATGCATCGAAACGTGCAGTGGTTTGGCAAAGCACGGCAAAACGGGTGCTGGAGCGCTGCTTCGGGGAGGGGAACGACGGTGTCGTAGCATTCGATTGGGTCACCAGCGATTCTCCTGTCCCGTTTGAATGGATAGAAACGGTTGTGGCGACGGCACGCGCCCTGGGCTACGGCGCAGTATCGCTCCCGCATGGCGACAGTCCTCATGCCAATCAGCTGATTCGTAATCATGAGTGGGTTATAAAACCGGACGATAAATATGCCGAAGCGCGTATTTTCGACAAGGTTGTGGTGCCCAATGAATTGTGTGCTACCCGTTTCCAGCCTTTTCTGGACAATGAAGCCATCGCTGTACTGGGATCACCGCGCTATTGTGACGAATGGCTGAACAAGCTTGCGACCCTGTCGCCAGCCCCCCGGGAAAACAAGCCATCCGGTGTCCGGCTCAGGATCGTCATGTTCCTGAGAAAGCGTGAGTTCACCACATTCTGGGAAGAAGTTGGCCAGGTCATTGGCATGATTGCCGCTTTTCCAGGAGTGGAACTGGTGATCAAACCGCATACCCGTGGTGGCTGGAAGCAGCCGCTGACTGGCAGTGCTTCTCTGCGGCAGCTTGCAAACGTGCGGGTGGCCGAAGACAGTGAGCATTCGATCACCCTGATGAATCAGGCGGATGTCATTATTGATCTGGCTACTTCCGTGGTGTTTGAAGTGATCAAGGCAGGAAAACCCGTACTGGCGGCCGATTACCTGCATGCTGGCCGTTCGGCCATGGCACATTTCATGCCGGAAACCGAAATAAAGTGCCGGGACGATGTATACACGCTGATTGACCGGTTTTTGGCTTCAGGGTGTGATTCCTACTATGTAGAGGAACACCGCCAGCGTTTCATTGATGAAATGCTCCATGCCAGCAGCGGGCCGGATGTATTGCCGCGCTATGTAGCCTTGCTTGAAGCGCTGGCAAAGCCGAAGATGCAGCAGGAAACGAGCAAGCCGGAATCAGGCAGCATAGATTAGCTCTGATCAATGAGGTTTGATTGAACATGACCCTGGTTCCACAAATACAAGCTGCCTTGCCGCCGGAAGTGCATTTTGGCAGTCCGGACCAGCCTTTCGGCCAATTGCGCGATATGCTGGAACAGCGGGTTGCAGCTGTCCCTGCCGGGGGAAGCATAGACTGGGTCACTTATTATTTCCGTGATCTCCGCCTGGCCAGCGCACTTATTCGGGCACGCAAACGGGGGGTGTATGTCAGATTGACACTGGAAGGTCGGCCGCGTATTCCGCACGCCAATCATGCCGTGATTGCCATGCTTTCCGGGCCGGACGGACTGGGTGAAGGCTTGCGGATCGTCACTCTCCCCGGTGTGCCGTCGCCTGCGTCAAAATCATGGAAACCGCAGTTGCACGAGAAACTCTACTGTTTTTCACACCCTGAACCGGTTGCGTTCATCGGTTCGTTCAATCCATCAGGTGATGGCGTGGAGGATGATCCAGCGATCATCCGTGAAATTGGTGATCAGGATCGCGGTTACAACGCCCTGGTCGGTCTCAGGGATCCGTTACTGGTGGAAGGGTTGATGCAACATGCGCGGCTGCTCCATCAATCCCCGCCCGGCCTTTTTTACCGCATTTCCCGGCATGCAAGCCGCGATATTCATGGAATGGACACCGATATTTATTTCTGGCCCAGGATCAGTGCCCATCCTGTTATCCAGTTCTTGCACAAAGTTGGCAACCATGCGCATATCCGGATCGCCGCTTCGCATATCCGGACGCAGGCAGCGGTCGATCTCATGATCCGGCTGGCAAACCGGGGGGTTGCACTGGAGATACTGGCAGAATCAACTTTCAGGCGCGTCACGCCAGAAGTGGAGCGACGATTGATCAATGCCGGAGTGCGGTTCAGACGTATCCGGCATACCGGATCCCTGCCCATGCACCTCAAATTTGTACTGGTCGAGGAAGGTCAGCGTATCTGGTCGATCTTCGGCAGTTTCAACTGGACCCGGCCTTCATTCTGGTTGAATCATGAAATTGCCGCTATTTCCAGCAATCCTGTTATTTTCAAATCTTTTGCTCACTGCTGGGACAAGCTGAAGAACCAGAGCGACTGATAAAAGCGCGGATTCATCGCCAATTGCGCTGTTGCCGTCTTCTTGCAGATATGAAAATCCGGCTTCCCTTGAACTGTGGAGATCAAGTGGAAGCAAGACTCATAATGCGGTCCATCCACCATCAATGACCAGATTGGCTCCCGTCATGTAACTGGAGGCATCCGAAACCAGAAAAATGATTGCGCCGTGGTACTCATTTTTCGTGGACATGCGCCCAAGAATGGTTCTGGCCGAATAGTTTCCGGAAAATTCGGGGTCGTGACCGTTCCAGATTCCGCTGGGGGTGAGCAGATTGACACGAATGGATGTATTCATGTAGTAGGCAGCGATGAATTTTGTAAGCCCCAGCAATCCGGCTTTGCATACTGAGTAAACTGCTGGTTTATACGTCTGCGCTTCCTGCCCCGCTTTTTTGTAAATCCGCTGATCCGGGCCCACGAGACCGTAATTGGATCCGAGAAAAACGATTGACCCCTTTCCGGTTTTTTCCATGATTCTGCACGTGGCCTGAGCCAGCTGAAATGCACCCGTCAGGTTGACGTCGAGCGAAGCCTGCCAAAGTTCCAGTGGAAATTCGGTGAATCTTGAGAAACGGGTTGTATCAGAACCCTGCTCAAATTTCGGATCGATCGCAGCACTGTGAACCACAGCATCAATTCCTCCAAAGTGGTTCTCGCACAATTGGGCAATGGATTGGCAGGAATCGGCACGGGTCACATCCAGCATCTGGGTCAGGACTTGTGACTCCGGATAGGCAGAAATGATTTCATTTTTCAATAAGGCTAGCTTGTCACCATCCAGATCGCCCAGTACCAGATTCGCGCCAGCTGAAGCTGTTGCCAGGGCAAATTCCCTGCCCAGGAGCCCGGTTGCGCCGCTGATGAGCACGGCTCGCCCGGCGAGATCGAAAGGGGTTCCCTGATAGGATGGATTCATAATTTGACCAGTCGTTGGGTTTGAATTGATTTTTTGGCTGCCAGCGCAGTATTCAGCACATCGATACCATTTTGCAAGGTAACCCGCGGAATCGATCCATGGGGAATCCCTTCGATAAACTCTTTCATCATGGACAGGAAAAGTTCGTTCCGGTCCCAGGTGGGCGGCAGAGCTATTTCCTCCATGAGATGCCCATTTTGTTTGAATGTAGTGAGACGCGAATGGTAATCCCAGTCAACAATGGCATTTTCGGCAACAATGTTCATGTGCCGGACCGGCGGTTTACGCCAGTAGTCCATACGGAGCTGCACACAGATCCCTTGCTCCGTTTCAAACGAAATGAGTGCAGTATCCTCTGCCGTTACTTCCAGCGAGGTGCGATGCCCGCCGATGGCAAAGACATTAACGGGTTTTCCGAAAAGCCAGTGTAAATAATCCAGTTCGTGGATGAGTGTCAGTATGACACCCCCTCCCTGATCAGCCCGCGCTGCATAACTCTGCCGGTAATCCTCCCATGGATGCCAGTCGGGCAGGTATTCACCCAGATCGACTTGAACCGAATGGATTTTTCCCAGCTTGCCCTGCTGGATCCATTCCTCGATTTTCTGCAACCCCGGATGCATTCTGAGCTGACACCCCACCAGTACGCGAGGCCCGCACGGATCCACGTGGCGCAATAACCCGGCCAACTGTTTTTTCTCGTGTGTGACGGGTTTTTCCACATACACATGGCATCCGGCCTTGAGTGCCTGGATAAGTGTGGCCAGGTGCAGGGAGGTTGGATTGGCTACTACCACAAGGTCAAAATCCCGCTGAAGTGCGTGGTCAAGATTTTGGAATATCCTGACATCTTTCGGCATGATTTGGGCCGGAGGCGGCAGATTTCGGGTACGCACCGCGCCCAGTTCCCGTACTCCGAGGGTATGCAGGTTATTGAGATGCCTGACCCCGATGGAGCCTAGTCCAATCACCAGCGCTTTCAAATGCCGGTTCTCCGTTTTTCCATCAGAAATTCAGCCAGTTGGAATGAGAATTCATCATCGATATCGATCGCATCCCTGCCATCGATCCTGAGTGGCAGGATACGGGTACCCGTGAGTGATTTTTTTTCCAGAATCGTCCGGGTGCGTATCAGATCCAGATAGCCCACCTGCCAATAAGCTTTGGGCAGACTTTGTCTTGGTTCGTTAAAAGGTTCCGGAATGCCGGGAATACTCAACAACGGTTGCATAAAACCATTTTCATCAATGGTCCACATCTTGTAGGGATTTTGTGTCGGCTCGATCACGCCACGAACGGAATCGGCATCCGGATGCTTCTTCAAAAGTTCGACAGCTTCCTCTATTTTTTCCACGCACCGTGCAGGGGAAGTTGGCCGGAACTGGAAAATGGCATCGGGAAGAGGAATATGGTTTTGTTCCAGCCAGTCCAGAAAATGCTGGAATACCGGCAAATCCCGCGTATTATCCTGCGCAAATTCAGCCGGTCTCAGGAAAGGCACTTCTGCACCGGCTCTTCTTGCAACCTCCGCAATTTTTTCTGAGTCGGTACTGACAAAAGTCCTTTGTACCGAAGGTGATTCGAGAGAAATTTCTATTGAATGGGTAATCAATGGCTTGCCGCATAAAAGCCGGATATTTTTATGCGGTACCGCTTTTGACCCCCCCCGGGCAGGAATGAGAGAATAAATCAGCATTAATCAGAATTTGACAAAATCAGACAGTCCGAACAAAAACATGCGAATACAGCATGGGTGGCCATTCTACCGCTTAAGCATGCCTGGTGCATATAAACCGTAAAAGTTGTTTACAGCCTGGTTTTTACTCAAGGATGGATGGCCGCAATCAATCAATCGGCATAAGCCGGCGCAGAAAATCTGCCAAGGTCACGAAACAATGGTATAAGACAAAAAATTCACCTCGTGAACATCCGCAAAAACCACGGTGGCGTGGCATATTCCAGAATATGAGTTGTATGATTTCGTCACACAAGCCTGGCAATAATCATCCCCATCAAACAGGATTGCAGCATGCGTATTGAAAAAAAGATCAAGGATTACCTGGTTTTTTCTGGGGACAGTATTCTTGATGCTCTGAAACACATCAATGACAACCATTCCCGTATTGTTTTTGTTGTGCAGGATAACGGGGTACTGGTGGGCGCGGTCAGTGATGGTGATGTGCGGCGCTGGATGATTCAAACAGCCGATTTCGACTTGAATCTGCCGGTTGACCACGTGATGAACCGCAATTTTATCGCTCGCCCCGTTGCTGAATCGCAGCAACAAATCGCAGGCCATTTTGATCACAAACGCGACATTATCCCGCTGATTGATGAACAGGGGCGTTTTGTCGCTTTGGCAAGAAAATCCGCCATGGGGCTTCAAATCGGGGATTTCCTGGTGACTGACCAGAATCCTGCATTTGTGATTGCCGAGGTAGGTAACAATCATAATGGTGATATTGGTCTGGCAAAAGAGCTGGTGGATCTGGCAGTGGAAGCCGGAGCGGATTGTGTCAAATTCCAGATGCGGGATCTTTCTTCGCTGTATTCGAATCAGGGTAGAAATGCGGAAGCGGGCTATGATCTGGGGTCGCAATACACGCTGGATTTGCTCAATAAATTTCAACTCAGCCGCGACGCGCTTTGTCAGGTATTCGACTACTGCAAGCAACAAGGTATTCTGCCACTATGCACCCCCTGGGATCTGGTGAGTGTCCGCGTGCTGGATGAATATGGACTGGATGCCTTTAAAGTAGCCTCGGCAGATTTTACCAACTACGAAATGCTGGAAATTCTGGCCAAAACAGGCAAACCCCTGATTTGCTCAACCGGCATGAGCTCGGAAGCGGAAATCAAAGGTTCGGCAAGTTTGCTGCGGCGGCTTGGTGTGCCCTTTGCCCTGCTGCACTGCAATTCAACTTACCCGGCACCCTTCAAGGACGTCAATCTCAACTATCTGCCGCGGTTGAAACAACTGGCTGGCACGGTAGTCGGTTATTCCGGCCATGAACGCGGGTTTTCAGTCCCTCTGGCTGCTGTTGCCCTGGGTGCCCGTATCGTGGAAAAGCATTTCACGGTCAACCGCAACATGGAAGGCAACGACCACAAAGTCAGCCTGTTGCCGGAGGAATTTGCGGAAATGGTGCGGCAGATCCGCAATATCGAGGAAGCCATGGGGCAAGGCGGAGAACGGATTCTTACCCAGGGAGAAATGATCAACCGTGAGAATCTGGCGAAAAGTCTGGTAATCAATTGTGATCTGCCACAAGGGCAGTTGATCAGACGCAGTATGATCGTGGTGAAGAGCCCCGGGCAGGGTCTGCAGCCCAATCGTATCGATGAACTGGCAGGCAAGGTGGCGCAGCGCGATTTCAAGGCAGGTGATTTTTTCTTTGAAACGGACATCACCCCCAAATCCGCAAAAAAACAGAGCTATACATTTTCACGTCCTTACGGGATTCCAGCTCGCTACCATGATTACCGGGCGCTGATCGAAGGAATGAAAATCGACTTTGTCGAATTTCATCTGAGTTATCACGATCTGGACGTGAAACTGTCCGACTATTTCTCTGCTCCTCTGTCAATCGGTTACGCCGTGCATAGCCCGGAATTGTTCGCTGGTGATCATATTCTTGATCTAGCCAGTGGAAATACCGAATACCTGGCGCATTCCATTGCCGAATTGAAACGTACCGTGGCTGTTGCAGCCGAATTGCGCCAGTATTTCCCGGCCACCCCCAAACCGGTGCTGGTACTCAACGCGGGCGGTTGGTCTCCCCAGAATTTCCTGCCGGTTGAAGTACATGCGGAACTTTATGGCAGAGTGGCCCAGGCGCTGGATAAGGTTGATTTGAGTTCCGTTCAACTTGCCATTCAGACCATGCCCCCCTTTCCCTGGCATTTCGGGGGGCAGAGTCACCATAATCTCTTTGTCGATCCGGATGAAATTGCGGCATTTTGCAGAAAAACCGGCCATCATATCTGCCTTGACGTTTCTCACTCGATGATGGCCTGCAACTATTACCAGTGGGATTTCGGGGAATTTCTCGAGAAAGTGCTGCCCCATACCATCCATCTGCATATAGTCGATGCCAAGGGAGTGGATGGCGAAGGGGTTCAGATTGGTCATGGCGATGTGGATTTCACCATGCTGCGTAACCAGCTGAACAAATATGCTCCCAGGGTGCAATTTATCCCTGAAATCTGGCAAGGTCACAAAAACAAGGGAGAAGGGTTCTGGTCGGCATTGGAATTTCTGGAAAAAACAGGATTTTGATTAAACGCAAGTTTTCATCAAAATGAGACAATCATCATGATGATTTCATCCTGTTAGAAAAAATCGTTTTTATGAATATAAAAAATAATTTTGCTTGAGCTATGACGATTTCTTCAGCATCCACTCTTATCATCCCCGTTGAAAATCAGGTACGCGAACTGGATGCCAAGCTCCTGCTGGCTTGCATTGCGGCTGAACGGGGTTTCCCGGTTGTGATTGGTTCTCGTGCCTTCGTGCATTTTGAGGCTGCATCCCTGCCACGAGGCATTTATCTTGCAAAAAGCATGCGCAGCCTGAGTAACTCGATGTTCCGTATCCTTCGCATGCTCGGGCACGAAATTGTGGCCTGGGAGGAGGAAGCACTGGTTCATCCGCCAGCGGATACCTATTATTCCCTGCGGATGTCTCCTACTACGATTGGCAATGTTTCCCATGTTTTTGCCTGGGGGCAGGAAAACGTTGATCTGCTCAGGCAATATCCGCAACTTCCGGAAAATCTGCCTATTCATTTAACCGGAAATCCGCGCGGGGATATCCTGAGGCCAGAGATGCGCGACTACTTTGCGGCTGAAGTAGAAAAATTGCGCCAGCTTTACGGTGATTTCATTCTAATCAATACCAATTTCACTGATGTGAATCCGTTCATCCCCAATGTCGGGCTATACATCCCGACAAAGGATGGAGATAAAAAATCCCGGCGCGGGCAGGCCGGAATCGGCATGAGTGAAGAATTCGCCGAAGGCCTGTGGCATCACAAGAAAGCTATTCTGGAGGATTTCAGGCAGCTCATTCCGGCTCTGGAAAAAGCCTTTCCGGATATGATGATCGTGGTGCGGCCGCACCCGAGCGAAAATTTTCAGGTTTATCACGACATCGCCGCACAATGCCAGCGTGTGAAAGTCACGAACGAAGGTAACGTCATTCCGTGGCTACTGGCTTCGAAAACCATGGTGCACAATGGTTGCACAACCGGATTGGAGGCGTATGCACTCGGCGTTCCCGCCATTTCCTACCTTGCTACTTTCAATGCGTTTTACGACTATGAATTCCAGGGGCTACCCACCCGGCTAAGTTATCAGTCATTCAATTTCAGCGAGCTCCAGGATACGTTATCCGGAATTCTTTCCGGTCAGCTGGGTGTGGCTGGTGGTGATGAGCGCCAACAACTGATCGACTATTATCTGGCAGCGCAAAATGAGCGGCTCGCGAGCGAGCGTATCGTTGATGTGCTGGAAGAAAGCGGTTACAACCAGTCTCAACCGCCGGCAAGCCCTATTCCCGTGTATCTGGCAGGGTGGGTACTGGCGAATCTCAAATCGACGCTGACACAGCTGAATATGCGTCGGCCGGGACCCAACCGGCAGTCATATCACGATCACCGTTTCCCCGAAATTTCAGTGGATCAAATTGAGCAGAAAATCGCACGATTCGGAAGTCTGCTGAACCGGTTTGATTCCATCAAGGTCAAGCAGTATTCCCGCCACGTATTCCGAATTCACGCCTGACAAACAAGCAGGATTATTTACTCGCTTGGGTTAACGGCTTGTAAATCCAGGTGAGATTGAGGTTTATTGTGTGAGCTGGCAAATTAAAATAACCGTGTATTTGTCATGGTTAATATCTTTTGTATTTTGGTAGGGTTATTTTTGATTTTCTGTTGTTGGTATGGATTTTAGTAACTATTTGATTATAGGGTACTGGGTTGATTCTGATTGGTATATGAACCAAAAAGGGCTTGACTAAAATAGTTAAGATGACTAGCCTTTCGGGTGTATCTGGTGAAGGGGTTTGAGC
>WBZR01000397.1_pt1 | contig 57621 bp, 51 predicted proteins | sample 5204231 | NCBI WGS metagenome assembly WBZR01 (sample SAMN12412403, study PRJNA552823) | activated sludge metagenome | isolation source: activated sludge from anammox sidestream of wastewater treatment plant... | place: USA: Virginia | collected 2017-08 | reverse complement strand
CAGAAAAAGTCCTGTTCTATTTCGACTGTCATAAACATGTCCAAATGAATCCTTAATAGTAAAATGTGGTTCACTTGAAAGTTCATTGAAAACATTATAAATATCTAAAGGTTTTGTACCATTATTCACTAATTTCAATTTTGCTACAACTGGTTCATATTTTTTATATTCTTGCTTCGGTATCGAAATTGAAACAATATATTTATCTCCATTGCTATTTCCGCCCGCTTTTAGAAATGGGTCTGGAGCAACAAATTGAGTATAGATAACATTTCCATATGTATTATCTAATGGCAATACTTGCCTGAAGCTTCTTAATTGCATCGTATGATTAATACAAACCCTAAACCTATTAATATATCTATGGTTTGACAGTTCGAAGGGTTCCTCTTCATCTCTTAACACACATTTTTTTTCAAAATATCCATAATGATATATATGAGCTCTATCTCCATGTGAATTTGCAAGTTGATGCATAATTTCATGTATAGCTGTCATATTTCCTATTGTCGTATCATTTCTTGTGCCATTAGGCGGACAGAGATCTACTATGTTTTTATAAAAAATATAACTCCAATTCCCAGTTCCATTAGGAGGATAATTCGAAGTTTGAGCCCATCCTACTAAACCAATATTTACATCATTCAATTTTGCGTATATAACCTTATTCTTAAACGGATCTATAGAATGGTTTTGTGACCACCAATTACACATTATGGTTAAACCTTCTGTATTATTAGAACCAACCATGAAATTTGTATCTGGGGATTGATGATTTATTGCATCGAATGTAGCGGTACATTTAATAAAATTTGAATCGCTTGGGTTAAGAGACCTCTCAATACATTTGTTCAGCGTATCAGCTAAAGTATCACTTACATAATACATTCGCCACGGTTCTATATCTGCCGTTAAGGTATTTCCCGTAGTCGGTGCATTTCCCCATTGATAATAAACAGAATCTCTCCTCGGGATATTCAATGTATCTGTAAACCATGCGATGATACGAAAAACCGAATTTTGTGAAACACAACCCGATGTTATACTATCCGTTCTGATTTTTATTGTATTTGATGACTGCTCCCTTGTTATAAATATGCTGTCTGAAAAGCCAGTGCAACTACTGCCACCATGTGATTTTACTTCCACATGAACATATACCCCTTGATAAATGTTATGACCCTTTAAAGTTACATCAAAGGAATCTCTTGTTACTGAAGGTAGTGTTTTTGGAATGATATCAATTATTTCGATACGCCTATTTGAAGAACCACTTTCCCCGCCTGACTGAGGAGTTTCTCCTGGCTTATTGCAACTAATAATGCTAAGCCCCATTGCTAATAAAAAAAGAATGTGGAAATAAATTTTTCTCATGTTTATTATTTTTATTTTATTAGAGTCATTTTTTTACTATCAATAAATTGATTATTTATAAATAAACGATACGCATACACACCGCTAGAGTATTTTCCGCCATCAAAATTATATTCATATATACCTGCATTTACTTCATTATTAACAATTGTAATAATTTCATTGCCTATAACGTCATAAACTACAAGTTTAATTAAGCCTCTGGCAGGAATTTCTACAACAATTTTTGTTTGTGGATTAAATGGATTCGGGAAATTTTGCTCCAATGTATATGTCTGAATATTACTGTTACTATTAATACCCACGGGAATTCCCATTCTTATTACTACCCCATTGCTACCGACTGCCCATGCAGTATTAGCATTTATAAAGCTTATACATTTCAAATTATTTGCTGTAACTGTTGCGTCAATAACCCAATTTAATCCGCTGTTGGTTGTCTTTAAAATATTGCCTGAATTTCCTGCTATATATCCTGTATTAGCATCTAAAAAAACTATATGATTAAGCTGAACACTCACAGGGCTTGTTATTACTGTCCACGTTGTGCCATTAGTTGTTGTTCTTCTAATTCTGCCGTTTGTGCCAACAGCCAAAGCATATCCACCTAACCCAGGTATGTTACTTGTAGCATTTAGGATATTTCCCGCCATGAAAAAAGTATATAACCAATTTATTCCTCCGTTACCAGTTACGCCAAAAGTTTCAGCATTTGCACTGCTACTCCCACAGTAATAACCAGTTGTTCCATTTGCCATATGCAAATAATTTACCTCATATGTGGTATCGCCATTTGATTGATTCGTAAAAGATGTGCCTCCGTTAAATGTATATAGAATTTTACCTGACTCTCCCATTATCCAGCCTGTATTAACTGAGGGAAAAGATACCGTGTTAAGCCTTTTGGACGTCACTCCTATTCCGATCTGATTCCAATTCAATCCCGCATTGGTTGTTTTAAAAATAATTCCACTATCCCCAACAGCATATCCGATAGATATATCTGGAAATGACACTGAATATAAAGTATGCCCACTTAATACTTGAGTCCAATTCACACCACTATTCGTAGATCTCCATATACCACCTTGCCCAGCAACAATTCCAGTATGTTCATTAAAAAATTTAACAGCTTTTAATTCAGGACTATTTATTGTAGAAATCTGAGTCCATTGTGAAAGGATTGAAATAGGAAGAAGTAAGATGGTAACAATGAGTTTTTTCATTTTTGAAATGTATTGTTATTAATTACAAATATACTATACTATCATTAATTATGTTCATTAAATATTTTGCATATTTTCGAATGATTATCTGCATTAAATAAATTTAAACATCAGTTTTAGGTATATTATTCAATATTGTGTCGATTCCTGATTGAAAATTCACTTTGAACAAAAAAGAGTAACCCCTCTCAAAAGAGACGAGATTAACCTCTATACGTGTGAAAATAATATAATATATTAATTCTTGCTTGCCAATATTAAAAATATAATTATGAAAATTTGTTTTGGTAAAGTTTAAAGAAAATCATATAATCAAAAACAAAAATCCTCCAAAATATTACTATTTTTGGAGGATTTTTCTGGTTTTACGCTAACAGTTATAATGGAATATTTCCGTGCCGTTTCTTTGGATTTGACTGCATCTTTGTTTGGAGCATTCTTAATGCTTTTACAAGTTTAATTCGTGTTTCTGAAGGTTCAATTATATCATCTATATATCCAAACTTCGCTGCCTCATATGGATTTGCAAACTTCTCTTTATATTCCTCAGCTTTTTGGTCAAATGCTTTCTTAGGATCCTTTGCTGAATTAATTTCCTTCTTAAAAATAATTTCAGCAGCACCCGCAGAACCCATCACTGCAATTTCGGCTCCGGGCCATGCAATATTATAATCAGCTCGTATATGCTTAGAATTCATCACATCATAAGCTCCGCCGTATGCCTTTCTGGTAATTACGGTCATCTTTGGGACTGTTGCTTCAGCAAATGCATAAAGCAGTTTTGCTCCCTGCTTTATGATACCGCGCCATTCCTGAAAAGTACCCGGCATAAATCCCGGCACATCCACAAATACCAATATCGGTATATTAAATGCATCGCAAAACCTTACAAATCTGGCACCTTTTACAGATGCATCAATATCAAGCACGCCTGCCATTTTTGAGGGCTGATTTGCAATTACACCAATTGAAATACCATCCAATCTTGCAAAGCCTGTTATTATATTCGGGGCAAACAGTTCCTGAGTTTCAAAAAAGCTGGATACATATTCCTTTTTAAAATATTCGTCTTGTACTTTAACTGTTTTTTCATTTGCATCTTTTTTGTTCTTATTTATTTCTTCATCAAACTCTGTTGTTGGTTTTTCTTCCTGATCAACTGCCAAATTTATAATCTTTTTCATATCATAAGGTCTGGTATTATCTTCGGGAATTATATTATTAAGTTCCGTTACTATTCTTTTTGGGTCATCAATACATTTTTTCTCCGGTGTTTTTTCCTTCCAGTTCTGCGGTAAATAAGTGATAAGTTTGCGTATATACTGCAAACATTGCTTTTCATCATCACAGGCAAAATGTGTTACACCTGATTTTGTTGAGTGAGTTTTTGCACCGCCAAGATCTTCAAACGAAACTTCCTCATGTGTAACTGTCTTTACAACATTAGGTCCGGTTACAAACATGTGGCTAATATTTTTAACCATGAAAATAAAATCAGTAATTGCAGGCGAATAAACAGCACCTCCGGCACAAGGGCCCATTATAGCACTTATTTGAGGAACCACCCCTGATAACAGAACATTTCTTAAAAATATATCGGCATATCCTCCAAGGGAAACTACTCCTTCCTGAATTCTTGCTCCGCCTGAATCATTTATTCCAATAACAGGAGCTCCCATCTTTTCAGCCATATCCATTATTTTGCATATCTTTTCTGCATTAGCACCGCTTAATGAGCCGCCAAATATGGTAAAATCTTGACTAAAAACAAACACAAGTCGTCCATCAATTTTGCCTGAACCGGTAATTACGCCATCACCAAGAAATACCTGTTCACTCATTCCGAAATCTGTCGTACGGTGAGTAACAAATGCATCAGTTTCTTCAAATGTTCCCGGGTCAAGCAGCATAAAAATTCTTTCTCTTGCAAGGTATTTCCCCTTTTCATGCTGTGTTTTAATCTTTTTTTCACCGCCGCCAAGTTTGGCAGTTTCTCTCATTTTATTCAGTTTCAACAAATCCGTTTTTCGTTTATCTGTTGACATATATATTTATACTTTTAAATTAAAACTATATATTTTAGATTTATCAAATAGTTTACCCATTTAATTACAGAATTAAATTCTGTTAATGTAAATCCTTTTAAATCAAAAATAACTCTTTTAATAAGTAATATCTATAATATACATCATCTTGAAATATGATTAATGTCAGGGATATTATGTGAGAATGATTATTTAATCTTATTGTTTTCTGCAGTTTCCTGTTTTAACTGTCCGCATCCCGCATTAATATCAATTCCGCGTCTAATTCTTAATGTATTTGCAATTCCGGCATTATTAAGTATTTCTCTGAATTTTGCAATCCGCTTTTGTTTTGATTCATTGCCGGTAAAACCGTGTGTTGGATTTAAAGGAATAAAATTAACATGAGCTGTCATTCCCTTTAAAAGATGAGCAAGAGCAATTGCCTGTTCAGGAGTATCATTCACATTATCAATTAATGCCCATTCAAAGCTGATCCTTCTGCCAGTTTTTTTTACATAATCACGGCAGGCATTAATTAAAACATTTAATCCATATCTCTTATTTATAGGCAGCATTGATTGTCTTAATTCATCTGTTGCTGCATGCAGTGAAACTGCCAGATTAACCTGTCTTTTCTCATCTGCAAATTTTTCTATCATCGGAACAATTCCAACCGTGCTGATTGTTATCCTGCGAGCCCCAAAATTAAATCCATTTGGATCTGTTAAAATATCAATTGCTTTCATTACCGCCTTATAGTTTGCAAACGGTTCACCCATTCCCATAAAAACCAAGTTTGTAAGTTTCTCATTTTTCTTATTAAGCAAATGTTCAAAAAACATGACTTGCTCAACAATTTCGCCGGCAGAAATATTCCTTTGTAAACCGCCCTGCCCTGTTGCACAAAATGTACATCCCAAAGCACACCCTGCCTGTGTTGATATACACGCTGTTCTGCGTACTGTATAGCCCATCAGCACCGTTTCAATTTGAGCACCATCATCTAATCTGAATAAAATTTTCCTTGTATATCCATCACTTGAAAGCTTATCTATCTGCAGAGTTAAATGTGAAAAATCAAATTGATCATAAAGTTTTCTGCGAAGCTCTTTTGGTAAACCATTCATTTTTTCAAATGAAGAAGCATACTTTTTATATATTTGTTCATAAATCTGCTTAGCACGGTAAGCAGGCTCTCCGTATGTTTTAATTATTTCTGCTAGTTCTGTTAAAGATAAATCGAAAAGGAAATGTTTTGTGTTCTTCATTTGATTTCAAGCAATTCATTATAATAAATGAAATTAATAACGAATAAACTTGCAGTTTGATTTATAGGAAAATTATTACTGTTGTACAAGCTCATTCTAAAGCTTTTTAATATTAATTTAATTTATAATATTTATTACTCAAATAATATTGATTTACCCAGCGCTGATTCAATAAAATCTACAGCTAGCTCGCTGGTTTCATTTTTGGTATCAAGTATTGGGTTAACTTCCAGCATTTCTAACGAACTCATGCATCCGCAATCAGCAACCATTTCCATAATTACAGATGCTTCACGGTAGGTAAGTCCTCCTTCAACAGGTGTACCTACGCCGCCTGCAAAATCAGGGTCAACTCCGTCAAGATCAAAACTTATATGAATATGATCAACTACTTTCTTAAAATCATTTAATACTCTTGCAATAATTCTTGTTACACCTTGTTTATCAACATCTGTCATTGTGTAAACCTGCATACCCCTATTTCTGTAATTTTTTACAGTAACTGCTTCCAATTGGTCAACATCACGTATTCCGATCAGAGCAGTATTTTCTGGCAAAACCTTAGGCGTAAAACCACCTATGCCGGTTAATTTTTTTTCACCTACCCCAAGTGAAACAGCTAAAGGCATTCCGTGAATGTTTCCCGAAGGAGTGGTATCTGGTGTATTCATATCAGAATGTGCATCAATCCAGATAACACCTAAAGTTTTTTTATTTTTTCTGCACCAGCTTGAAATACCTGCAATACTGCCAATTGCAGAAGCATGATCTCCTCCCAATATCAGTGGAAAAAAATTCCGGTTTAACAATGATTCAACTTTTTTAGCCAGAATTTTTGAAGACCTTACAATCTCAGGAAGATATTTTAGTTTTGGGTTTTTAACTTGTAATGTTTCTGCACCTTCAATTAAAATATCACCAAAATCTTTTACAGTATAACCCATTTTTTCAAGCTTTTGCTGAACATTTGCATAGCGAAGCGCAGAGGGACCCATATCTACACCGCGTCTATCTGCCCCTAAATCCATGGGAAAACCAATAATTCCTATCTTTTTCTTTAATCGTTTGGTTGAATTTACCAGAGCCATATATTTAATTTATTTATTTATATACAAATATATTAATTTGACTTTACAGATTTGAGTGCTTTTATTTACCCTAACAAGCAATTAAGCGATATATTTATATAATACCGCATTTTTCTGTTTCAAAGATAAATTAAAAATTTTAACTTTAACAATAATCATACAATAAAATTTATATAAAAATGAGATATTTTATATTATTTTTTTCAGCATTATTGATATTTGCATTAAATATTAAAGCGGGAACAATAGATCTTGAAAAACTTTGCAGCGAAATGTACAATATATATGATTCTGATGAACTGCCGGCTAAAAAAGAGGTATTAGCATACAAAAAACTAAATAGTCTTATTGGCACAAGTGTATCTATTAAAATAACTACATCAGACTCTATTACTTATGACAGAAAAGAAGATAAAACTTCACTAAAATCTAAAGAAGTTTATACTTCAGATAACAAAACAGGTTATTTTGGTATTTTTGTTATAGCGGTGCAAAAAGGAGATAACCTTTTAATGAGTACTTCTCCCGATAAAGAAATGACCGTTTCGGGTACTGTTTCTGATATTCTAGTTACAGGCTATATTAAAAATAACCTTAACAATAAATCATATACATCTATAAAAGATTTTGATGATAAGGGAACAATTATCCAGCAGATAATTATTAAAGTAGATATGTAATTTTACTTTTTAAATAGAAACTTCGGATTTAGTCAATAATGGAATATTTTTAAAACTTCCCATTATAAATTGTTTAAGAAATTATTAAGCGGTTTTAATACTTTCAGAACCTTCGCAGAGGTGTCAGCATAATTTTTTTTCAAAGCTTTTTCTTCACTGGTCATATGTTCAGCAATAAAACTTTTCAGTTTAAGATATTTCAGCATAGGATGATCTTTTTCAAATCCCTTTGGAACTGTTTTTAAAGTATCGCCATCCCAAAGCCTGCCAAAATATTTTTTAAATTCATTATTTTCAACAATCTTTTTAAACTCATTTGGTTTTGAAGCAATCTTATTTCTTACAAGCAATAATTTATCGGGTGGCGGCATATATAATCCGCTGGCAATAAAACATTCTGCCGGTGAAATATGAATATAATAACCTGCATAAGGCATTTTTCTGCCGCCTTCATTTATTGCTGCACCAAAATTTGTTTTATATGGTGTCTTATCTTTCGAAAACCGTACATCTTTGTATATTCTGAACATACATTCCTTTGGCTCTAGCCCTGAAACCGATTCATCAAATTCAGCAAGCTTCTGGATCAGCTCAAAAATAAAAACTTCAAAATCATACCTTGCATCATCATAAAGTTTTTTATATGCCCCAAACCACTCACGGTTATTATTCTTTTTCAGTTTCCTTAAAAAATCAAATGTACTTTTATGAAGCATTCTTTGATAAATATTTATTCAATTTGTTTTCTGCCTATACAACTTTTTGATAAGGCAAATCAAGACTTTTGTTTACTTAAAAATTTCATTACACCGTTTTTGCAATCAGGTGTCATTCTTGTGATGGCATTTAAGTCACATGCATACTCAAGTGCTTTCTCAAAATCCATACCTGAAATATTTGCAAACATTTCCTTTGTTAACTTTAATGATGACGCAGAATTTTTTATAAATAATTTAGCAATTTCATTTACTCTTTCATCAAGCTCAATTGAATTAACATAATGATTTATAAATCCCATTCTAAAAGCATCATCCGCATTAACCATTCTTGCGGTAAGCAGCATATCCTTTGCATGGGTTTCACTTACACGTTTAAGCAAAAATGGCATAACAATTGCCGGAATAAATCCAATTTTTACTTCTGTATAACCAAACTTTGCAGTTTCATCTGCAATAATAATATCACAAGCAGAAGCAATTCCGCACCCTCCTGCTAAACAGTACCCTTTTACTTTTGCAATTACAGGTTTTTGACAGTTATAAATATTCATCAGCATATCTTTAAACTTTCGGGAATCTTCTTTGTTCTGAAGTATATCATATTCAGATATTTTTTGAAGATAATCTAAATATAATCCAGAACAGAAATTGTCATCTGCACCTGAAATTACAACAACACTAACTTCATCATTAATTGAAAAATCCATCATCATATTACTTAAATCAATAATAAGGTCTTCATCCAGCGAATTCATCTTTTCTGGGCGGTTAAGAACAATTTCAGCAATTCCGCCTTCTACTTTATACAGAATATTTTTTAAGCCCATAAAATAAAATTATTTAATATAAATTTAAAAATATAAAAACTTTAATAATACTGAGTTTCATTCAAATATTAAAGCAGCTGCACCTAGTATACCGGCATTATTATTAATTTTCGAACGCAGCACTCGGAATTTATTTCTGATTGTTTTTAATGCTCTTGCTTTAATTGTTTTATTTAAAGTACCTATAAAATGACTGTATGAATTTGAAATACCTCCGCCCAAAACAGCGGTTCTTACATCCATCAGATTAAAATAATTAGTAATACCTACACCAAGATAATATCCATACAAATTTAACAGTTTTTTTGCAGTTTTATTGCCATTATTTGCATACTGTGTAATTTCTTTGAAATCAATATTTTTTCCTAATTTATTTATCTTATTTTTGTTTTGTTTAAGAAAATAATTTCTGCCTAAATAAGCTTCTATTGCTCCCCTGTTACCGCCAAGACATTCCTGCCCGTTATAATTTATGGTCATCATGCCAAACTCCCCAGCACCGTTTTGCTCACCCCTGTATATTTTTCCATTGATAACAATTGCCCCTCCAATGCCTGTACCTAAGGTTAAAAAAATAAAATTAGAGTATTTTGAACCATGCCCAAATTTCAGCTCAGCAAGCCCGGCACAATTTGCATCATTATCAGCAATGCATTCTATTTTATACTTTTTTTTGATATGGTCTGCAAGTTCAACTTCTTTCCACTCTTTAAAGTTAGGGGGGTATTTCATTACCCCGTTTGTAACAATCCCAGGAGCACCAATCCCTATTCCGCTGATATTTTTTTTAAAACTCTTAAGCAGTGTATCAACTGATAGCTCTATTTGGCTTAGAACTTTTTTGGGCGAAACATCTGCAAAAGTATCTGTTTTAAATTGTTTTATTATCTTACCTTTCAAATCAACAATGCCGGATTTGATATAGGTACCTCCCAGATCAATTCCAACAGCATAATTTGTTTTTTCCTGTTTTGTTTTAAGAGTTATCATATTATAAAATTACCTCATTATCTTTTTTTAAATTTCCACCAGTTCTTAAGGCGATCTTTAATTTTTGATTCCTCGCCAATGCCCTTTGGTTTGTAATAAACTTTATCCTTTAATTCTTCAGGCAAATATTGCTGTTCCGTAAAGTGTCCCTCAAAATCATGAGAATATTTATAATCTTTCCCATACTCTAAATCCTTCATAAGCTTTGTTGGCGCATTACGCAGATGCAACGGAACAGAAAGCTCTCCTGTATTTTCCACTTCAGCTATTGCATCAGAAATTGCAATATAAGATGCATTGCTCTTGGGGGCACTTGCTAAATATGTCGCTGCCTGCGAAAGAACTAAACGCGCTTCAGGCATTCCAATATAGTTAACAGCTGTAAAAGCTGATGTTGCAATTGTAATTCCATAAGGATCTGCATTGCCAATATCCTCAGATGCAAGTACTATCATTCTGCGGGCAATAAACTTTGGGTCTTCGCCTCCTTTCAGCATTCTGGCAAGCCAATAAACTGCAGCATCCGGATCACTTCCGCGAATTGATTTAATAAATGCTGAAATAATATTATAATGTTCTTCTGCATTCTTATCATACCTAATGTAATTCTTTTGAAATGCTTCTTTTAGTATTTCATTTGTAATTGTTAAAGCTCCGCTACTTTCTGGTATTGTTGATTTAACTGCAAGCTCAAGACCATTAAGCAGCCGCCGTGCATCACCGCCTGAAAACTTCAGCAGAAGTTTTTCATCCTGAATTTTAATCTTATATTTTGAAATCTCTGCATCTTTTACGATTGCATTTTTGGCTAGTATAAGCAGCTCCCCTTCAGAAAGATCTTCAAGTATATATACCCTGCACCTTGAAAGAAGCGGTGGTATCACTTCAAATGAAGGATTTTCTGTTGTTGCGCCAATAAGTGTAATTACACCGCTCTCTACACTGTGAAGTAATGAATCCTGCTGAGCTTTATTAAAGCGATGAATTTCATCTATAAATAAAATTGTCCGCCTGTTTAAATGTTTTTGGTTTAACTCGGCTTTTTCTATTGCCTGCCGTACATCCTTTACTCCGGATGACACTGCAGATATCTGAATAAATTCCGCGTTTACTTTCTTAGCAATTATTAAAGCAAGAGTAGTTTTCCCAACTCCCGGAGGTCCCCAGAATATCATGGAAAATACATCATTATTTTCTATCATTTTGCGTATGGGTTTACCTTCGCCAATCAGATGTTTTTGACCAGCAAATTCATCCAGTATCTCCGGACGCATACGCTCTGCAAGTGGCTGAAATCTCTGCTGCTCTTTTTGATTTACCTGCTTAATATTTACATTTTCAAAGAGATCCAAATTTATTAAGTTTTATAAACAATTTTAGCAATATTAGTACAAACAAAAAGGCAGGTTTATAACCTGCCTGATGAAAATATTATTCATTAAAAATTATCAATATACAACTTGGTCAGTTTATAAGTTTCATACAGCGCCTTTTCATGAGTGCGTTCTACTCCGTGAGATGCTGAAACTCCAGGACCAATTAAACCAACACGTACATCATAACCTGCAGCAAGTGCAGCAGAGCCATCTGAGCCGTAGTACGGATAAATATCAGTTACAAAATTGATTTTATTATTTATTGCAAGTTCACGAAGTCTATTAGTCATTGTAAAGTCATAAGGTCCGGTTGAATCTTTTACACAAATTGAAAGTGCATCTTCCCTGCCGGCACAACCCTCGCCAATAACAGCCATATCTAATACAAGCAGTTCTTTAGCTGAATCCGGAATGCCAACACAAGAACCATGTCCTACTTCTTCATAATTTGAGAAGTAAAAACCACAGTTTGGCTTTAACTTTTTTGAAGAATATTCTTTTATAAGCTCTATCATAATGGCAGCACATGCCTTATCATCAAGAAAGCGGCTTTTTACAAACCCGCTTGACGTATATTCAAATCTTGTATCATAAAAAATAAAATCACCAACATTTATACCAAGATTTAAAACATCTTCTGCCGTACTTACTAACTCATCAAGCCTGATTGACATATTTTCACATGAGCGTTTTGTTTCTCCAATTTTTTTATTTACATGGCTTGCAGGATTATTTAAAAGAAATGTGCCTCTAAATTGCTTACCTTCAAAATTTCGGATTGTAACATATTCGCCTTCAAATGAATTAAGCTCTAGTCCGCCTATCCGTGTAATTTCCAAGGTTCCATCTTCTTTAATTTGCCTAACCATAGCACCAAGGGTATCAATATGACCGGTAATAATAAGTTCCGGATTTTCTGTAAAACTTACCAGAAGTGAACCCTTATTTGTTTTAGAGATTTTTACATCTAATCCTGAAAATAATTTTTCAAGAAGTGAAATTATTTCAATAGTATATCCAGTTGGAGAGCTTATTGCAAGAATTTCCTTTAAAGTAGTAATTATATTTTTCATATAAAATTTATTTAGTTTTAATAAGAGTCAGTTATACAGCATTATTGGATAAAGCTACTTAGCACTATCTGTTACAACTTTATATATTTCTTCTCCCTCTTTTACCATATTATACTTTTCACGGGCAACTTTCTCTATCTTTCTGTCAGATGTTTTTAATTCGTCAATTTCTTTCTGCAGCATAATAGATTTATCCTGTTCAGCTTTTAGCTTTTCCTTTAATTCACGGTTTTCAATTTCAAGTTCAAAACGCTGCATAATACCTTTTTTCCCGAATACGGCGTATGAAAGAACCGCTATTAAAACAAATATAAAAAAGAAAAACTTCCGCCTATGATATACATATCTTATTATATTTTTAACAAAGCTATCGTCTTTCATTTGCATTAAAATACTAAATTATTTATTCAAACTTAATTCAATAATCTTGTTTAACAATGCATTAAAATTAATACCTGTAGCTTCTGCTGCCTTGGGTACAAGACTAAGTTCTGTCATTCCGGGAAGTGTATTTACTTCTAAACAGTATGCTTCATTTTTGCTGTTAAGTCTGAAATCAACCCTTGAATACACCTCACAGTTTAAAGACCTATTAGCAATCAATGCCTGTTCCTGAATATGTTTTGCAAGTCTATCCGGCAAATCAGCTGGACAAATATATTCCGTATATCCCTTTGTATATTTATGCGTATAATCATAGAACCCATCTTTAGGTTTAATTTCAACAACTGGCAAAGCAATGCCTCCAAGCACACCAACAGTTAGCTCTCTTCCTTCAATATATTCTTCTGCCATTACATTTTCTGAATACTCAAATGCTTTTAACAGGGCAGTACCAAGCTGTAAATCTTCAACATCGGGCTGAATAATTGAAAGCCCAACAGTAGAACCCTCATCATTTGGTTTTATAACCGCGGGATACCCGCCAATATTTAATTTTATGTTATCATCTGTCTTCTCTTTATCATTTATACCTTTTTTTATCATCAGCCATTTTGGTGTTAATACACCATAATGTGTAAACATTATTTTTGAAATGTTTTTATCCATCGCCATTGCACTCGAGGTAACTCCCGTCCCGGTATATTTAACTCCCCGCATTTCAAGCAAAGATTGTATCCTTCCATCTTCACCAAACTTTCCGTGGAGCCCTAAAAATACTATTTCTATATTATCAAAAAGTTTGGAGTTAATACACTCAATTACTTTTTTATTGCTGTAGCGGTTAAGCTCTGCTGCAGTGGGAAACTCCTTACCTATTGCAGGTCTGTCTGAAAATATTTTACCCTCATCCGGCTGCTCAGCTCCGTAAACTGGGTCAACCACAGTTACATTATTTCCTTCTTCTCTAAGAGCATTTGCAATTGCTTTGCCAGATGCAAGGGCAACATTTCGTTCAGATGACGTTCCTCCTGTTAAAACTATTATATTCAATTTTTATTGTTAATTTTTATTATTAATTAAAATAAGATTTATAATTTGTATTTTTCAATTCATCAAGTTTTTTAAGCTGCTGCTTTGTTAAAAATTTTGGTACACCAAGCATTTTAGCGTTAAAGCAAATATTAGCATATTGCTCAAGTTTTACGGTCATAAAAAAGGTTTCCTCAAGTGTTCTGCCATAAACTACAAGTCCGTGATTTGCCAATATCACTGCATTGTACTTCTTTATAAAAGGTTCTATTGATTTTGGCACTTCATCAGTAGAAGGGCTTGCAAACTTTGCTAGAGGAATTTTGCCAAACATCATATATATTTCAGGAAGCAGATTTGCAGAAAGTTTCTCTCTAGCGGCAGAGTAAGAGGTAATGTAAAGAGGATGAGAATGTATCACAGCATTTATATCATTTCTCTTTTTATATATAAACAGATGTAATTTAAGCTCTGTAGAAAGTTCTCGATTGCCTGATAACTTTTTACCTTTAATATCGCATTTTAAAAGATCTGTTAACTTAATATTTTGTTTATTTGTTCTTGATGCAGTTGAAAGGATATAATTATTCTTTGTTCTTACACTAAGGTTTCCGTCATTAGCTTTCACAAATCCGCTTTTACTGCAAAGTTTTGAATAGTAGATCAGGTCGCTTTTTAGTCCCATTTTATTATAAATGAAATAATTTACTTTAAACTCTCAGATTACATTCAGGATTATAAATTAATTAATTTTTAAATTTCAAATTCAATGTTCACGCTTTCAGGTAATTAAACATTTTTATTATCGGTTTTGCACTTTGCATAATATAAAAATGCAGGCTTGGTGCACCATTATTAAGCAATTCCTCTGCCTGCTTTGCAGACCACCTGGCTCCTATTTCCAATACATGTTCATCTTTTGCTTCCAATATTTCACCTGAAAGTTCTTCGGGAATATTAATATAAAAATTCTTTGGAATGGTATAAAGATTGTTTTTTGTTGTAAGCACCTTTAACCCGGGGATAATTGGAACAGTAATTCCCGCTTCGCGGCATTTGTTTACAAATTCAAAATAAACCTTGTTGTCATAGAACATTTGCGTTACAATATAGTCACCCCCTGATTCAATCTTTTTCTTTACATGATCTATTTCTACCTTCAAATTAGGTGCTTCAAAATGTTTTTCGGGATAACCGCTGACCCCAACACAAAAATTAGTTGGTTGAGCATCTAAAAGGTCATCTTCAAGATACCTGCCTTTGTTCATGTTGCTTACCTGCTTTATCAGCTCAAAAGCATAACGATTTTGTGATTTATACCCAGGTATGGGTTTATGATAACCAAGATCATCTCCCCGAATGGCAAGAACATTTTCAATACCAAGATAATTAAGTTCAATAAGAGCATCTTCAGTTTCTTCACGTGTAAAACCTAAACATAATATATGAGGAACAGTATCAATATTAAAATGATTTTTAATTGCTACACTTATTCCAATTGTACCGGGTCTTTTACGGATAACTTTTTTCTGAATGCCTTGTGGTGTTTCCCTGTATTCAACCTCAGCTGCTCGAGAAGTTACATCAATAAATGGCGGCTCATATTGCATAACATCTTTTATCACATTAAACAACTGTGTAATATCACCGCCGCGCTTTGGAGGTATTACTTCAAAGCTGATAAGCGGGGTATTTCTGCTTTTAGAGCGTTCAAGATGTTCAATTACTTTCATGTAATATCTATTGTTTGCTCTGTAAATTTATTGCTTAAAATCCGGTGTGATATTATTTGCTTTGCTGCCGGTTAAATTTTGCTTTGTCCCTGTTTCAACATCTATTATCCATATTGAAGATACACTTTCAGACTGACTGTCATAAACTATTTTACTCCCGTCAGATGAAAAATTATACTCAACAACATTACCAGACTCACTTGTTAACTGTTTAACTGATGATCCATCTGATTTTACTAAATAAATCTGAAACCTTCCGGATTTATCCGAAATATAAGCAAGATATTTGCCATCAGGAGACCATTTGGGATTGTAAGAGCTGCCGCTGTTTGATATAACTTTAACATTTTTCCCTGTAACATCGCAGGTTTTTAATGTTCCCTTGTAATTTATATCAAATGAAGCAAATGCAAGTTTTTTATCATCAGGAGAAAACGTTCCGTAAATTTCGGCATCTTTGGTAGCTACAACTGTATTTTGAGCATTATCTGTAGTATCATTTAAATTAAGAACAACCAGATCAAAATTTTGATCGGCACTTGATGAATATACTATATATTGTCCGCTGTGTGAAAACTCGGCATGTGTTGCTAAACTTCCATCACTCACAGGAAATGATTCGCCTGTTGATAAATCCATTATATATAAAGCATTGCTTTCATCCTTTTCAGAGCGGTACATAAGATATTTGCCGTCATCTGTAAATTTTGGATCAATTCCGCCATCAATAAATTCCGGAAACCTAAAAGTTGCAGTATCATCCAGATTTATCATATATAAAAAATCTGAAATTCTGTTTGTTGCCGAAAAAAGTATTTTATTAGTTTTAGGAATAAAGTGAGGAGAGTAACAGTCAAGATCAAGAAATGCAACCTGCTTAACATTATCGCCGTTTTCATCCATTATGAATATCTGCTGTTTATCATTTTTTGTAGCATCACTTGAGAAAGTAATGGTATTTTTTTGGCTGTGAACTGTTGCAATAGTAACAATAATAAAAATTACGGTGAGAAAGAGATTTTTCATGAAATTATAATATTAAAATCAGTTAAAATTTAGAATAATCTGCAATTTTACCCATATTTTTAGACTGTTTCAAGGAAGTAATTTTAATGATTATTCAAAATTTAAATTTCTGTAAACTCATTAAATTAACAATATTGAGCTTTACTATTAATTCTATTTTCCTTGAAACAGCACCTATTTATTTGTAATTTACTTAAATATATTAAAAATTCGTTGAAATCTTTACTCTTTGTATTTGATTATACATTATCATAGAAGAAATTATGCAATTTCTCAGAATTTTTATTTGAATTTTATTAAACAAAATATATTTTTCACAAAACCACCCAATTTCCTTGGGATTGTTCTTTCAATATTTATAATTACAAGTATTTTTTATTCTTACAGTTCATTACATGCTCAAGAAAAATATAAATCAAATCTAGAAGTATTTGAAGATGAAATATCCATAGAACTTGAAAAAATTATCTTTCTCCCTGAAATTAACCGAAATGAAAAATTTGTTTTTTATGTAACTGATTCCGGGAATAAGCCAGAAAATAAAAAGTTCATGGAAAAAATTGTAAGAAACACTGCTGATAAAAATAAGTTATTGTATTCATTTTCCAAAGATAATTTTATGAAAGCACCTGACACCGGATACATAAAATTTAGAATAATTGTTAACAAATTTTATACTGAATACACTAAATTGATTAAGAACAGATTTTTGGGTGAAAAAACCATGTATCGCAAAATTACATCAGCTTTCAGCGTTAATGTTTGGGATAATTTTGATAAATCACTTTACAGAGATGATATTTCAACAAAGTTTGAGGATGAAATACCCTTAGATGATTATACAAAATACGAATCTGCTGAATATAAGTTCACACAAAATTATCCTCCAAAAGTAAGTTTTCTGGAATCAGTAATTTTTCCTGCAGCAGTTGTAACTTTTTCAGCCATTGCAGCAATTTTATTTTTTACTATCAGATCTAAATAGAATTTATTAAAATTATACCGGCAATATTTTATAATACAATCACAAAATAGAATATATAAATATCAATTTGAAAATAAAAAAATCTTTAAAATTCACGATAATTCTTTTATTTACTGCATTAATTATTACAGGATGCGGCGGCAGCAAAGATTCAATCAATACCGATGATCCTCTGAAAGCGTTTGATATTGCAAAAAGGAAATATGACAAAAAAGAATATGTTGATGCAATAGACGATTTTTCTTTCATTAAAATACGCTTTCCCGGTACAGAAATATCTGATAAAGTTCAATACTTTCTTGCAGCAAGTTATTTCTACCAAAAGGAGTTTATTCTTGCTGCTTATGAATATGAAAGCTTTTTAAAAAATTACCCGTTAAGTCCATTAATGCCCGATGCAAAATATATGCTTGGTAACACATATTACAGTCTTTCGCCAAAATACTCACTTGACCAGCAGTTTACTACCGAAGCGCTTAATCAGCTGCTTTCATTTGTTGAAACCTATCCGCAGGATAAAAAAGTATCTGAGGCAGAAACAAAAATTAAGGAGCTTAGAAACAAATTAGCTTACAAAGATTTCTGGATTGCTGAACTTTATATGAAAACCGATAATTATAAAGCTGCATCATTATATTATCAAGCAGTATATGATAATTATATTGATTCTGACTGGGCAGATGATGCCATGGTAGGACAAGCTGAAGCTTTTATAAACGGCAGAAGATATGATGATGCAAAAAAAGTTCTCGAAAAATTTTACAAACTTTTTCCAAATAGTAATTTAAAAACACGTGCTAACAGATTAACAAGTAAAATAAATGAACTGCAAGCCGGTAAATAATATACATAGATTATGAGCAATTTATTGCCTAAAACAATGAAAGAATCACAAGTTACTATGATTGAACTTGTGCTTCCAAATGATACCAATATACTAAAAAACCTTCTTGGCGGAAGACTGATGCACTGGATGGATATGGCTGCTGCTATGGCTGCATCGCGTCATTGTAATCATGTTGCTGTAACCGCTGTTGTTGATGACTTGTCTTTTCATGAACCAATAAAACTTGGAAATATTGTTTCACTTAAAGCAAATGTAAACCGAGCTTTTAACACCAGTATGGAAATTGGCGTAAAGGTTGAGGTTGAGAATTTTAAAACCGGCGAAAAGAAACACTCAAATAGTGCTTATTTTACATTTGTCTGTGTTGATTCTGAAACGTATCATAAAGTATCTGTCCCGCCAATTACCCCTGAAACTGAAGAAGAAAAAAAATGGTATAATGATGCCCTTTTAAGAAGAGAGCAAAGACTTAACAAAATGCACGGAATTATTCAGAAATAACTCTTATAATATATGTCCGGGGAATTTAAAATTAAAGCTGTTAACCTTACCAGAAAATTTGATAGACGAACAATTTTTGAAAATGTTAATTTTGAAATAAATAGCGGTTCTGCTATTGCTATTACGGGTAAAAATGGTTCGGGAAAATCAACTTTAATTAAAATTATTTCAAACCTGCTTTCGCAATCCTCAGGTTCTATTGACCTTTATGAAAACAATAATAAAGTAAAACGGGAAAATATTTTTAGATATATAGGATTTGTTTCACCATATCTTAACCTTTATGATGAGTTTTCAGGGTTTGAAAACCTGAAGTTAATCAGTAATATCAGAGGTGAAGGTCACAATAATATTGATTTGGTTTTACAAAAAGTTGGCTTATACCAAAGGCGTAATGACCTTTTGAAAATTTACTCTTCGGGAATGAAACAGAGATTAAAGATTGCTTTTGCAATTTTACACAACCCTCAAATCCTGCTGATGGATGAGCCAACTAGCAATCTGGATCATGATGGCGTATCTATAGTTGATAATATCACTGATGAATATAAAATAAACAAAATTGTAATAATTGCAACTAATGATGAACATGAGCGTTCGCTTTGCAGCAGTGATATTAATTTGAATGATAGCAGTAATCAGAAAATAAACGGTGAATAATGTTTAAACAGGCATGGGCTATATGCAAAAAGGATTTAAACAGCGAAATTAGAACTCGCTATGCCGTAAATTCGCTTCTAATGTTTATTATTGTTGTGATATCTGTTATAAGATTTTCTCTTGGAGAAGAAAAAATAACAAGTGAAATGAATGCAGGGCTGTTATGGATTATCATTTTCTTTTCTACTTCAAACGGACTTTCCAGAGTTTTTGTCAGTGAAGAAGAGCGAGGAACTTCGCTTGTACTTAAACTTACTGCATGCTCTCAATCTGTAATTCTTGGGAAACTGATATTTAATACAATACTTACTTTTATAATTAACTTTCTTATAATTTTTCTTTACATAATAATTACAGGACTTGAAATTAAAAACACAGGTCTATTTTCACTTATCGTAACTTTAGGTAATCTGGGACTTTCTTCTGTTTTAACTATCATTGCCGCATTAATTTCAAAGGCAAATACTAAAGCTACTTTATATCCTGTGCTTTCCTTTCCGTTGCTGCTTCCGCTGCTGCTTGCAGCAATTAGTGCAACCACCCTGACAATTGATGGAGCTCCCTTCGGAAGTATTTCCGGCGAAGTACAGATGATAGTTTCATTTACCATTGTAGTTGTTACAGCTTCTTTTCTGTTATTTGAGTTTGTTTGGAATGACTGAATGAAAATTTAATTATATCATTCAGCTTTTTAATATTGATATACAATTTATTAAAATTTAATAAGCAAACATATCTGCACATTACAAAACCCTAATAAATTATTAAAATTGAAAGTTTTAAGAGATGAGCTACAAGAATAACAATCACTGTTAATACTAAACAGTGTAAAAATTTTTACACTCATTTTACTTTACTATTAACTTGACATATCGTAAAAATAATTTTAGATTGAAAGTGCTGGAGACAGTTTATTTAAAAATTAATTTAAAAAAACAATAAAATTAGATTTTTGGGATATCCTGACGACATAGAATTTGAAGAAAGTTCAAAAAAGGTGAACAAAGATAAAGAGCAGTTAATTGATGCTTTGATAAACAAGCGTGAGCGTATAATGAACGATCTTGATATTGACTCAATTGATGATATAGTAAATTATCTTCTGGAAAAAAACCTTCACTCTAAAGCAATTACCTGTCTAGATACTCTGCTGGAACATTTCCCTTATAGTAATGAAATATGGCAGCGTAAAGCAATTATTTATGACCATAAAGGTGATTATAAAGCTGCTGTTGAATGTTTTGATAAAGCAATAAACCTAAATCCAAACGATGAAGAATCTCTAATAAATAAGGGTATCACACTTGATAATTCAGGAGCTTTTAATGAATCGCTGGAGTGTTTTGATGCTGTTTTAAATTTTGCTCCTAATAATATTGATGCTCTTTTCAATAAAGGACTGATACTGGAAAAATGTGATCGCTTTGAAGATGCAATTACTTGCTTTAATAAAATTATTGAGCTCGACCCGGATCATAAAGATTCATATTATGAAATGGGTTACTGTTTTGATTATATTGACAGACTGAATGATTCACTTGCTGCTTATGAAAAACATATTGGAATAGTTCCGTTTAATTATAATGCATGGTATAATAAAGGGGTTGTTTTAAGCAGAATGGGAAGATATTATTATGCAATTGAAGCATACGAAATGGCTCTTACTCTAAACCCTAAATTTGCTTCGGCGTGGTATAACAAAGGTAATGCTTATGCAAGTCTTGGTGTCTTAATTCGAGCTATTGAGGATTATAAAACTGCTCTTGGCATAAACAGAAAAGATGTTTATGCTCTTTATAATCTGGCAAGTGCATATGAACAAATGAGCAGCTACAGGCTGGCAATAGAATACTTCACAAAAGCTGTTGCCTTAGAGCCCGGACACTATGAATCATACTTTGGCAGGGGGAATTGTTTTTATCAGCTTGAGGATTTTAATAAAGCATTGCGTGATTATGATAAAGCTGTTGAACTTTTTAAAGAAAATGCTGAGTTATGGTATGCCAAAGCTGATGCAGAATATAACCTTGGCAGGCTTGAGGAATCAGTTGAAAGTTATAAAAAAGTTCTTAACCACAATCCTGTAAATCACCAGGCTGCTTTGGATCTTGCAAATACATATATTGATCTTGAAAAATTCGCTGAAGCAGATGAAATACTAACTCGGCTTACGGGGTTACAAACCGCTTGGGCAGAGCCATACTATGCAAAAGCTAAACTTTATTTTTTAAGCGCAGAAGTTGAACTCGGTATAAAATACATTGAAATGGCTTTTATGATCAATCCAAATGAAAGATTCAATTTTAATTTTGAAAAGGATTGGGAAAAGGTTTTGCAGTTCTTAATAAACCGCGATAATTAAGAGTTATATTTTAACATAAAATTTATTCCTCAGCGTTAAAATTTTACTTATTTTATTCCTTTATTACCACATCAAGAATTTTCTTATCTTTAATCTGCAATAAGCGTTTGCTTTTAAGACGCTTCACTATTTCATAATTATGAGTGGCTATAAATACAGCAGTGCCTTTATAGTTGATATTCAGCAGTAGTTTTATTATCTCAAAAGATACAAACGGATCTAAGTTGCCAGTAGGTTCATCCGCTATCAAAATATACGGTTCATTTACTATAGCACGTGCAATTGAAACGCGCTGCTGTTCACCTCCTGAAAGTTCTTGAGGCATTTTTTTGTATGAATCAAAAACTCCAACTTCGTTAAGTACATTAAAAACTTTTTTCTTTATCACATCAGGTTTAATTCCTGAAAGATACAGCGGAAGTGCTACGTTTTCAAAAACATCTCGGTCATTTAGCAGCTTATAATCCTGAAAAACAAAACCAATTTTCCTGCGTAAAACAGGAATTTCCGGTTTTTTTATTATTCGGGAATTAAAACCATATACAACTACTTCACCATTCTGAGGAAATAGTTCCATGTTTATCATGCGAAGCAATGATGTTTTACCTGTTCCGCTTTCGCCAATAAGAAACACAAACTCTCCCTTATCAATCTGAAATGTTACATCCTTAAAAAGTTCTTTTGAGGGATAAGAAAATGAAATATTGTTAAAATTTATCAAATAGTATTTTTAGTTGTTCTTTAACTGGATTGTTTTCTGTTTCTGGTTAATTTATCAGCCCATTTTATTGCTTCAATTAAGCTAACAGGATCTGCTATATTTTTACCTGCTATATCAAATGCCGTTCCGTGGTCAGGAGATGTTCTTACAAATGGCAGCCCTGCTGTATAATTTGTGCCCTTATGCCCGGAAAGCATTTTGAAAGGTATTAACCCCTGGTCATGATACATAGCAATTGTAAGTGCAAAATTACGATATTTTTTTGAAGCAAAAAATGCATCGGGTGAAAACGGTCCTTTAAATTTTACCCTGCTGTTTTTTCCTGCCTTAATGATTACCGGAGTAATTACCTTGTTTTCTTCAGCACCAATTAATCCATCATCACCTGCATGCGGATTTAAACCAAGTACTCCAATATTGCCCGAACTTTTTGCAAAATCACTAAGCACAGCTTTTCTGCAAATATTAAACTTTGAAACAAGAAGCTCTTTCGTAATTAGTGATGCAACTTTTTTTAATGGTGGATGAGTTGTTGCAAATGCAATATTAAATACACCTGAAAGCATTATCATACAAGAATCTTTCATTTCTGTAATTGCTGTAAGCATTTCAGTATGACCTGAAAAATTAAAACCGCCTAGATTCAATGATTTTTTATTTATCGGAGCGGTAACTACGGCATCATACTCACCTTGCATGCAAAGCTCTGCAGCTGTTTTAATTGCTGCACCTGCAGTAAAACCTGCGTGAGAGCTTAACTTTCCCGGCTGAACCTTTACTTTTCCAGTATCAATTGGTAAAATATCAAAATTATCAGCATAAACATTATATTTAAATTTATTTGAATAATAATACAATACTTCTGGCGGTGAAATTACTGTAAGATTATACTTTTGTGTTATTCTTCTATTTCTTAAAGTTTTTAATATAATTTCCGGACCTATTCCGTTATAATCACCTATAGTAATTATTATCCTTGATTTCATAATGATTATACTCCTTTATATTTTAACCTGTAATAACTGCTTGCAGCTTCAATTCTGCGTTTTATGGATGGGTGAGAGTAAGACCAGAATTCAACAATTTTATTTGGTTCATCATCTGCAAGGTTTTGGTCAGCCAGCTTTGTCATGGTGCTTGCGAGAGTTTCAGGATCCTTGGTTGTATCAATTGCAAATCTATCCGCTTCAAACTCAAATTTTCTTGAAATTGCATTTGTAAGTGGGCTAAGCAAAAAGCTGTAAATTGCCGCAATAGCTGCAAGCAGCGGCAGAGCCGCTATTTCATACGGCATTATGAAACCAAATACGGGAAGAAGCAATTCATACAGTTTTGACATGATAAAGAGTCCCGCAAATGTACCAGAGAGCGAAATAAAAATATTCTTAACAATATGTCCCTTTTTATAATGACCTAGTTCATGGGCAAATACTGTTTCAATTTCTTTTTCTGTAAAAGTTTCCAGCAGTGTATCACCTAAAATAATGCGTTTGGTTTTACCAAGACCTGTAAATGCTGCATTTGCCTTTTTGGTAGTTTTACTCATATTAAATTTAAAAACGCCGCTGACTTTAAATCCAGCTCTTGTGCAAAGTTCCATTAATTTATTTTTAAGATCTACATTTTCTATTGGTGTGAATTTATAAAATAGCGGAAAAATCAGAACAGGTGCTAACTTTGCAAGAATTACCGAATAACCAAATACAATACATCCAAGGTAAAACCACCAAAGTGTATAATTTAATAAAAGCCAATAAAACAAAAACACAATTGGAGCACCTATTACGCCGCCAATTAAAGCGGCTTTAACTTTCTCACCAATCCACCCCCAAAATGTTAAATTTGATAGCCCGAATTTATGTTCAAGTCTGTACCCAAAAATATATTCAATTGGAAAAGAAATTACAGAGCTAATAACAGCTAATACAAAACCGTAAATAATTAGGGCAATATATGAATTTGAAGTAAATCCATACGCATATACTTCTAGCTTTTTACTGTATCCCAAATAAAGGTATAAAAGAAGTAAAATCATTGAGAAAATTGATTCAATTATATTGACGGTAAGTTTGATCTTCTCATATTTCTTTGCAAGAATTTTCCTGTTTTCATCCATATATAACAAAATTATGTTTAATATATGAGAGATTAAACATACAAATCGGGAATTGATTTATAATTGTTACAAATTCGGTAGAACTAAATATTAGATACAAAAAATTTTATATTATCTTTTCTAAAATAATATATAATTTTTAGATTTATTATTAGATGTTAAATTCATTCATTTTACCTCTTTAAAAAAAAATAATTTCATTTGCTCTTATATAAATTGTGAATTTATAATCATTTTTCATATCTTTTAATTTGGCTATATTTGCAATAATAAATATAAATTGCTGTAAAAATTAATCTAAGTTTATGATATCTCTAAAAGCTAAAAAGGTTTTAAGTTTGCTTTTTATTGCAGTATTTTGCATCTTTTTAAGCGCATGCACCAAAACTCCTGAAGTTATTTTTGTTAATGGTAAAATTTACACTCTGGATAAAAATAACACTATTGTTGAAGCTATAGCTGTTCATGAGGGTAAAATACTTGCTTTGGGAAAATCAAGTGAACTGACTGAAAAATACAAAGATGCAAAGTTAATTGATCTGAAAGGAAAAACGGTTGTTCCGGGTTTTATTGATGCCGAAGCTAATTTAATGGAGTTTTCCAAACAGTTAAGTCTGCTTGACCTTCGTAATGCTCATTCTGTTAATGAAATTCTTAATCTTGTAAGGGAGCGGGTTAAAATCTCTAAACCTGATGAATGGATAGGCGGATTTGGCTGGGATGAACTTAAGCTCTCTGATACTGACCTGCAAAAACTGAACCACTCTTTGCTTGATGCTGTTTCTTCTCAGCAATATATTTATCTTGTTAATGCCTTAGGAAATACAACCTGGGTAAATAAAAAAGTGCTCGATTTGACAAAAATAAATAAACAAACCCCTGATCCCGATGGCGGTGCTATAGGTTTTGATGAAGCAGGAAATCCTACAGGTTTATTTTACGAGTCAGCTCAGTCATTTGTAATTAATATTCTTCCTCAGCCTTCTGAACAGGAAGTGATGAATAATATTTCCAGAGGAATTAATGAACTATTTAAGTACGGAATTACTGAAATTAATGATGCAAACATAACCGAGCAGGGGTTAAGTGTTTACAAAAAAATGGTTGATGATAATAAATTTCCAATCAGACTTTATGCAATGATACCCGGCAAAGGTCCTTTGTTTGATAAATACGTTCAAAGCGGACCTGAAAATTATAAGGACAGGATTAATATTAAATGTTTCAGTCTTGAATATGATGGTTATTTTGAAACACAGGATGCCGCTATGAATGATGACTATAATGAAGACCCCAAAAGAATGACACCGTTTAATGATGATTTTGATATTAAAGAAATGACTAAAAAGGCAAATGAAAATAATTTCCAGGTTTCAATAAAAACTGTTGGCGATAGAGCTGTAACACAAACCCTTAATGCAATTGAATCGGTAAACAAAGAGGTAAAATCTAAAGCGGGCAGAACAAGATTAGAATATCTGGAATTTGTTAACCCTAATGATATGCAGCGTATAAAACAATTAGAAATAATACCAAGCATACGTCCTGAAGTAACACTGGCAGATAAATATTATTTAACGGATATGATAAAGCCTGAAAACGGACAGAATCTTGGTTTGTGGAGCAATCTGTTTAAACAAAATAATTATATTATATCTGGGACTGATTTCCCGTATCATACTATTAATCCCCTTATTATAATGTATTACCTTTCAAGCGGTTTATCCCTTGATACTGCCGCTAACAGAACAGTAAACAATTCTGCACAAAAACTTTCTGTTCTTGATGCTCTTAAATCTTTTACTGTTTATTCCGCTTATGCATCGTTTGCAGATGACCTGAAAGGCACACTTGAAAAAGATAAGTTTGCAGATATGGTTGTACTTTCAGAAGATATTATTGCAAATGATCCAGCAGTTCTTTTAAAAACTAAAGTATTAATGACTGTAATAAGAGGCGAAGTAATGTTTGAAAATAAAAATCCCGGTGCATTTCAAATCAATTATAATTATTAAATTTTTTCCTCTGTATGTTAAAAGTAATATTCTATTTTTATAATAATGTCAGAAGCCGTTAAGACCTGGCATGTTTTGGAAATTTTAAAAGTTACTGAGGAAGCTTTCCTTAAAAAAGGAATCTCTAATTCGCGGCTTAATGCAGAGCTACTTTTATGTCATGCTACGGGAGATAAACGAATTGAACTTTATTTAAATTATGATAAACCGCTTACTCAAATTGAAGTCTCTAATTACAGAGAATTCGTAAAAAGAAGGCTTAATTTTGAGCCATTGCAATATATTATTGGTAAAACAGAGTTTTACGGACTAACAATTAATGTAAATAAAAATATACTTATACCCAGGCAGGAAACCGAACTGCTTATTGATAAAACTCTTGAATATATAAATGATAATAAATTTAAGTTACCTAAAATCCTTGAAATTGGGACAGGTTCTGGATGTATTGCAATTTCTATTGCAGCTAACGCTGAATGTATAATAAATGCAATTGATATTAGTATTGAAGCTATTGAGCTTGCAAAAGTAAATGCTGCAAACAATTCTTTAAAAGGGGAAATTAATTTTTTAGTATCAGATTTCCTGAAAGGGGATATTTCGTTTGAGGAATATGACATTATAGTCAGCAATCCTCCCTATATTCCATCAGTAGAAGTGCCGAATTTAAATACCGAAGTTCATGCTTTTGAACCATATTTTGCATTGACTGACGGAGCCGATGGTTTGAAGTTTTATATAAAGATATTTGAACTGCATAATAACACTTATAAAAAACCTCAGGTATTTCTTGAGCTTGGAGATGGTAAAAAAAACAACATTATAAAAATTTTAAACAACTTTAAAATTACTGATTATAATTTATATAATGATCTGATAAAAATTCCAAGAGTTTTGGAATTGAAAGGCAGCAGATAAAATTGATTGCTCTTGTACAAAGAACTTCTGAGTGCAGTGTAAGCGTAGGCTCTGAAATAATTGACTTCATGAATCAAGGTTTATTGGTTTTGCTTGGAATAAAGCAAGGTGATAATGAACCCGAAGCTGAATATCTGGCATCAAAAGTTGTTAATTTAAGGGTTTTCTGTGATGAAAATGATAAGATGAATCATTCATTGCTTGATTCTGGTTTTGATATAATGATTGTTTCTCAGTTTACCTTACATGCAGAAACCAGACACGGTAACCGCCCAAGTTTCACTGAAGCAGCTGAACCAATTAGAGCAAAAGAGCTGTACCAATATTTTATTAATGAAGTAATTAACCTTATTGGACATGACAAAGTTCATACCGGTAAGTTTGGAGCAATGATGAAAGTAAAACTTGTTAATGATGGACCCGTTACCATTACTCTGAAGAGCAAAAACGAATTGTAAACACTAAAATTGAAAAAAATATTAATTATCGGATTAGGAAAGCTTGGTACTTCTTTATATTATGCATTAAAGAGTACCCGTAAATATAAAGTAATTTCCATAAATTCCCAAAGTGATTTTAAATTAAATGCTGTAAAAAAAATTACTTTTTCAAATATTATAATTTTATGTGTTAAGGATTCACAAATAAAAAATACTGCAGTTAAAATTGCAAAGCTTCATATTCCGTTAAAAGGTAAAATAATTATGCATACATCGGGTGCATTAACAAGCGATGAATTTATTTGTCTTAACAATACCGGTGTGCTGAAAGCTTCTTTCCATCCGGTTCAAAGCTTTGCAAAAAAAGTAAATAAAAAAAACGGGAGTTTTCAAAAAATTTATGTTGCAATTGAAGGTGATAAAAAGGCAATCACTGCAGCAGAAACTGCTGCGAAAAATATAGGTTCAATTCCGTTTAAAATAAAGAAAAAGAATAAGATCTATCATCATATATGCTGTGTAATTGCGTCTAATTATCTTTCTGTTTTAAATTACAGAATTGAAGAAATCGGCAGAAAAAAGATACAAATTAATGGATTTAAAAATGTTTCATTTTTGAACATATATAGACCGCTTGCTGAGAAAACATTGAAAAATATATCAATGTATGGCGCAGTAAAATCTCTAACAGGACCTATTGAAAGAAACGATAAAGTTACAATAAAATATCACCTTGATACGCTTAAAAATGAAAATTTTGAATTGTTAATGTTTTATATTTTAATGGGAATTGAAACCGTTAACTTAGCGTTTATTAAAAAAAGCCTGAATAAAACCAATGCAAATAAACTGTATAAGTTATTTTCTAACTACATAATAAAATAATAGTTTATATTGATAAAACAAATTCTTAAACCAATAGAAATAAATTCATTTTTTATTTGCAGCTTCCGCAACAATATTGGTATAGCACTAATGTTACTTACTTTGATTTGTATTAATTTATCAAATTCATATTCTCAATCAGGAATAAAAAGTTTTTATGAAATTAAGAATATACCGCATTATATTAATAAATTACAATTTGATAATTCTGAAATTGTTTTATTTCAAGATTCAACTCAAAAACATCTAATTAAAAAAAAATCTATAAGTGCTCTTTTTATTGGACTCGGTGGAGGACTTGGAATACCTTTAACCAAATTTTCCGAAACAGGTAACCCGGCTTTTGGTTTACTTGGACGACTTGAGTTTTCATCAACAGGTATATTTCCATTTGTAATTGGAGGAGAAATAAATTATTATTCATACAACTCCCCGGATGAATTCAGAACTATTAATCTTCTAAGCAGTTTTCGAACAAAAATATTATCGTTTGGACTGAATATTGATTACTCTCTTTCAAAAATCTTCAGGTCATCGTTTACAATGCCTTTTCTTTCAATAGATGTAAAAAGCAATAATATAAAAAGAAATTATGATGTGAACAGATCTTTTGATGGACTTCCCCTCAATGAATCTAAAATAAGCATTGGTGCTGGCATTGGATTCACTTTATTTATACTCGATTTCACTGTAAAATATAATTACATGAAAAATAATTCATTTGTAAGCGTAACAACAAAAACAAAATTCCCCATTATAAGATTTTAATATTAAAAAATTTTCAGAAGATAAATTAATGGATCTTAAATCATACACCGAAAACATTTATATTATACCCATACTTGTTTTTTCAGTAGTTATACATGAAATAGCACATGGCTGGGTAGCTTTGCGCTGCGGTGATTCAACTGCAAAAGATCTTGGGCGAATAACTCTGAACCCTGTTCCTCATATTGATCTTTTAGGTTCTATCATTGTTCCACTGTTTTCTATTATTGCAACCGGAAGAGTTTTTATTGCATGGGCAAAGCCGGTTCCAATTGATCCTAGAAACTTTAGGCACTTTAAACGTGATGATAACCTTGTTACACTTGCTGGACCAATATCTAACCTGATAATTGCTTTTATTTGTGTTTTTGGTACTGCAGGAATGTTTTACCTGTTAAATAACGTAAATCCCGCAGAAGGCTCATTTGGATATGAATTTTTAAACTATCTTTTAAAAATGTTCTATGCCGGAGTTGTTTTAAACGTATCGCTCGCGGTATTTAACATGTTACCAATTCCCCCGCTTGACGGTTCTCATGTACTTGCTAACATGCTTCCAGATGAACTTGCTTTTAGGTACAGAAATATTGGTTTTTTGGGAATATTTATAATACTTGCATTGTTTAATTTTGTGCCGGGGTTTAGTGGAATCTTTGTATCAATAATTACTTTTGTTGCTAAACCGTATTTGGATTTGATTAATTTATTAATAAAATAAAATTATATATCATTGAAAAACCATAAAGAAATTACCGATATTAATATCCCTGAAGAATTTTATCCCGAAAAACCGCTTACTGAAACAGAGATTTTTGAACTGGATAAAAATGTTGAAATTAAAACAAGGGTTAATAAAAAAAACATATTCAAAATCTTTAGTCACCTAAAAGCCTTAAGAAGATATATGATGGATAAAAATATAAAATGGTACAGAAAATCTGTTGTAATAGCAGCACTTGTTTATTTTATTACACCTGTTGATGCTATACCTGATTTTGCTCCGCTTGTTGGGTTTTTAGATGATATTGGGGTTATTGCTTGGACAATAAAATTTTTAGGAAATGAAATTACCGGTTATTATGATTAAATTTTTTGCTCTGAATAATTACTGATTATATTAATCACTGATTATATCTTTTGATCCTTCCATATTACTTTTCTGTTTATTGCAATTAATACAGATGTAATTATTACATAAACGGCAAAATATATTTCATAAAATGGTAAATAAAGATAAATTTTATACATCCTGAATTCTTTTATTGAGGGAAAAAGGAACACACAATCAAAAATAAATTTTACCAAAATAAAAAACAGCCAGTTATTAATTTGCATATACGCCCAACCGCTCAAAATTACAGCTCCCGTTAACCATGAAAGTATTCCTACAACTATACCTAGGTTAAACTCTCCTAAACCGCCCATAGCCCATCGTTTTTTTTGTCTAAATAACTGTGTTAAATTTGTACAAGGAAGAGTAATATTTTTAGTTTCATCATCAATAGGAAAGATTGTATGTTTAAATGATGACTCTTTATGTATCTTTTGCAGCAGCATAAAATCTTCGGTAATTGAAAATTTTATTTTTTCATATCCTCCAATTTCATCGTATGCTTTTTTAATGAAAGACATATTATTTCCTACACAGCTTATTGGTATTCCAACCCCATCGCCTCCGGCTGCTACTGAAAGCAGATAAAGCCAATCTGCTGATTGAAGACTGTAAAATAATTTTCCCGGCTTTATTACTGAATACCCTGCAGCTACACCGGTATCTGATTTATAATAATCAAGCATTCTTCTTACCCAATTCTTATTCACTTCAATATCGGCATCTGTCGTAAAAATTACTTCTCCTGTAGCAGTTTTAATTGCTTGAGCAAGAGCATTAGTCTTACCTTTCATATTCTCCAATTGTTCTTTTATTTCCAAATATTTTAACTGAGAATATTTACTGCTATAGCTCTGCATAATATCTGCCGTTTTATCAACCGATCTGTCATTTACCAAAATTGCTTCAAGTTTTTCTGCCGGATAATTAAGACTTAATAATGATTTAATACATGCTTCTATACTGAATTCTTCATCTTTTGCACAAACAATAACAGAAACTTTAGGTTCAAAAATTGATCGCTTCGCTTTACGTGAATTTATCAATAGCCCAATAAGCATAATAAAATGCATTAACAGATATGCGAAAAGAATTGAATTTGTAATTATATCTATTGTAGGCATAATTATAAAGAAGCAATAAAAAACCCCGTATCAAATATTCACGGGGTTATTTAAAATTTAGATAACAAATTAATTAAACCTTTTTATTTAACCACTGCAATTTTTATTGATGCAGTTTCACCACAACCTCCTGAAAGCTCTATAATGGCTATATAAATACCGCTTTGAACAGTTGAGATATCCCATGGCACTTCATTATCAAAACCCTTGTGGGTAGTCCCTGTTAGTTTAGTTACCAACTCACCTGCTAGGTCCATTATCTTAATATTCACTGAAGTAACATCCCCATTAAGGTAATACCTAATGTTAGTTGTTTTTCCATAGGCAGGATTTGGCCAGTTATACACCTTATCTGATGGAAGACAAGGCTGATTTGAACTTACCGTTGTTATACTTCCGGCACCGTTATTTGAATGTTCTGCATTTCTTAAAAAGTTTTTCCATAAAATTTTATTCCCATTATAAGCCCATTCTGTCCTAAAGCCGTATAAATAACCATCTTCAGAATATATCAATAACCCAAAATTACCGTTTGAATTTATTACAGCCGGCGTTGAACTTATCCTGCCTCCTGTTAAAAGCGGAAAACCATCCAGTATTTTCCCGTTAATACTGTATGCATATAGTCTTCCTTCGCCTGTACCAAAAATAACTTCAGCTGTTCCGTCGTTATTTAGATCAGCAACTGCAACCCCGCCAGTTATAGAAGAAACATTCGGAATACTTAACGGAAAGTTATCAAGTACAACGCCAAATTTATTTATTGCATATATTTTATTATCAGCGGTTAAAATTATCTCTTGTTCACCATCACCGTTAAGGTCACAAATAGTTGGAGTTGAATTTACAGATAATATTCCAAGATTGCCTGAAATTACAGTATCTCCTCCGGATAATGACTGTCTTAATATTCTGTTATCATTTGTAATTTTTACAGGAGAAGTAACTGAATCTGCAGGCTGATAAAATAAAATATTGCTTGAGGCAAAAAATTTATACGAATTATTTATATAGGCGTATGAAACAGGTAAATTACCGTTTAATTTTCTTGCAAGTGAAATGATTGGTAAATTAGAAACTGAATCAAATGTTACGAGCAGACTATCGGTTCTAAATTTTGCAATTTTGCCGCTTTGCGTTCCTGAAAAAATAATATTATTCACACTCTGTTGATTTATATCACCAATAAACAAATCAGGAGTAGTTAACCTTACCCCTGCATCAATACTCTGCACTAATGGTGCAGTAGTGTTTGAATCAATATTAAATGTTATCAGATTTAACTTGTTTCCCGTTACACCAATTATAGTTTTTGAATTACCTGAAAGACTGTAATTCAGAAAACCTGCTGCATAGGTTGAAGCACTATCCTTTAAATACCCATTTGGCATATCAACTCTTATTGAGTTTCCGTTATCACGAAAACCGAAGAGAGAATCATTTACGTTTACAAATATTTCATCAAATCCGTTATTATTGAAATCAAATCCCATAGCTTGTGAATTCCCTGAAATATCTTTGCCAACAAATCTTGGAAAACTGTTTATATTGGCTACATCTCCGCATACTTCATAGTTAAAAGTCATTGAAGAACCAATCTGACTGAATTGACTTAAGCATACACGTGAATTTACATTTGAATAGCTTTTGGAATTTGGAAATGATGTATTATTAAATTCGTTTCTGTATATATTTGATGGACGGTAATGATTGCCGTTATACCAGAAATCCACAAAAAAACCGTCACTGATAATATCACCCAGCGGAGTTGAAACAACAACTCCTATATCCTGTGAACCTTTAGCTTCTTCAACATCTACTCCGCGGTGGTTAATATCATTATTAATAGTATTACTCGCTATCTTTGCATCAATAACATTTTCATCTATGTGCCAAACAATAATACCTCCCTGATAATTAGCAGTATCATTTTTTAAACCGGGCAGGCTCCAGTCAAGCTCATCAACATCAGTAATACTGCCTTTTAACTTCCATATATCAGAGCTGTTAAAACCATCTTCATCTTTGGTAAAATTAACTGACTGATTTACTCCCTGTGATACATAATATATTGTCTGTCCGTTATTGTTAGCGTCACGGTTCCGGTTTTCAACCAGAAAATATTCTTTACCGCTTATTAATATTTTATAGACAGATTCATTGCCATTTACATCTATTGATGCAGCTTTAGTTGTAAATGATCCGCTGGTAAACAAGGAATTAGGTTCAACCCAGCCCAGATATTGCTTTTCCCATGCAGATGGCTCCGGAGGAAAAACCCCGAGGTAACTAAATATTGCCTGTCCATCCATTAATCCAAATCTGCCTATTGCTGTTGTTCCGTCATTAGTATTAAAAAGATCTGGCAGCCCAAGATGACTTCCTATGGTCGCAACAACTATGCCATTCATTCCAAGCTCCAGATAAACATCACCAAAACTTGTATTTACAATTCTGTATTCTTGTTCAGGAAGCATACAGGAATTTTTAATTATTAATCCTTCATTAGTATAATAACCTTGTGTTGTATCACCAAAAACTGATTTTAGAGAACTTTGGCTCATGTATATAGAAGGAAGGTCTAGCTGACCAACAAAAAGTCCTTGGGATTCCAAGTCAACATCTCTGCCAACTCCTGCATGAAAAATAATAAATGCAGAATTGTTAGGGTTAATTCCCGAGAAATCTATTGTGCTATCAGCAGATCGCCACACATCAAAAAATAGATTTCCCATTCTTGATAGATTTTCTGTCCTGCGAGGTGAATAAGATTCCATTTCGTTTGAAAGATTTCTTACACCGGGAAAAAGTGTATATTTAATAATAAGCTTTCCTTTAGATGCTTTGTAATAATAGTTTTTAAGGAATTCAAGTTTATAAATAAAATAAAGGCTATCATGAGGAGGTGCATCTACTGAGTCAGGGTAATTAGTAGAAACATCAAACCTGCCGTTCCCGGTAGTCTGTGGATTGTCATCAGTTTTAAATTGTACCCTAAGAGCGTAAACATTTAATGTTTCAGGAAGCAAAGTTCTGAACATTATATTGTTGTAAGTTTCAGTAGTCTTGGTTTCCGGATTATAATTTAGCGGATGAGTTAATCTAAAAATCTTATCACGGGTATTCCCGGTAAGAAGATTATTTGCTTGTGAATAAATCTGAGCAGGATATACCAAAAAGCTAACGGATACCAACAGTAGTATCACTGCCGGTATCCGCACTTTTATAAGCGAATTAAAAATTATCATTTACTATTTCTTGGGTTGTTCTTCGGATTTCTTTTCTTCCGGTTTTTTTACAGTTTTTTCCTGAGCACCAAAATTAACTGAAAGGGTAAATCTTAAAGTATTTGCTAATGGATGATTTTCTTCTATAGTATTAATATAACTAAAATCAAATCCATACATACTATACCTTATGCTTGCTCCAAGTGTAATGAACTTTCTTTTACCCCTGTCAGGGTCTTCATAAAAAAATCCGCCTCTTAAACCTATAAGTTTTGGATTGCCATACCAGTATTCAGCTCCAACAGATGACTGGATTGATTTCATGACATTATTAAATCCGCCGCCAAATGATGTAAAAATTCCTTTGTAAACTGGATCAGATTTGCCGTCTTCTCTTCTTTTAACAAGCAGTTTGGCAAAATCTGCAGTAATGGTTAAATTATTAAATTCGCTTTGATAAAGGTCGTATGCAAAACCAAGCCTTAAGTTAGTTGGAAGAGGATCTGCCTGATCGTTATCAACATATGTAACTTTTGGACCTATGTTAGATATATTAATACCAACTCCAAACTTATTATTTAAAAATTTTAACTTTGTTTTTGAAGGTCTGTATAAAGCTGAAATATCAAAACTAAGATCATAAGCTGTACCTGAACCCTGCTCGTTACCTACCTTACCGGTTGAAAGTTTACTGTAAATAAATCTTGTTACAATTCCAACACCCAGATCCTTTGTTACTTTGGTACCGTAACCAACAGCAAGTGCACCATCAAAAGCTTTATATTCTCCAATCTGATTGCCAAATTCATCAGTTTGTATAATTGTACCAATATTCAAATAAGTTACACTAACTCCAAGTGTACCTTTCAACTTTTTAAAATAATATTTGCCTGCAAGATAATCATAAAACAGATCTGAAAGTCCTAAACCCGGTAACCATGGTGAGTGAGTTATAGAAACCTGTGCACCTTTCTGAAATCCCAATCCTGCAGGATTCCAGAACATTGCTGATGCATCGTTTATCATTCCTGTTCCGGTTTCACCCATTCCTGCATTTAGCGAGTTTGGACCTATCAAAAGAAAGGGTACTGCAGATTCACCCTGTGCAAATACTCTGCCTGATAGCACAACTATTACTGCCGCCATCACACATAATTTTAATTTCAGCATTTAAAAAATCCTCCTGGATAAGTATATGTTATTATTAATTTTATTTTAATACCGCTAATTTACCTGTATTTGTAACAGTAAGACCATCAACAGATTCTACTACAATTTTGTAAATATAAACACCATTTCCCAATGTTTCACCGTCTTGATCTTTCCCATCCCATGGAATCATTACAAATTTATCCGATATATTATTTTGCTCAATTTCCTTTATCAGTCTGCCGGCTACAGTATATATCTTTATTTTTACATTAACATCCGCAGGATAGTTATGCTGAAATGTAAATGCAGTATTTCCGCTGAATGGATTAGGATAATTATAAATATTAGTAACCTGCAATGTTCCTGTTGTGGCTACAGTAAAATCAATCGTTGCATCTGATGAATTATTGTATGTATCCCATGCTCTCAATCTAAGATTATGGTTACCTACTGAAAGTCCGCTAAAATCATATTCAATGGAACCTGATTTATATGTAGTATCGCTGTTATAAAAATTAGTCAGATCAATTTTATTATTTTCATTTCCATCAAGGATTCCTTCGAGTTTATGGCCAAGTGTTCCTGTTGTGTTAATTCCTGATTCGTCAAATAGATCTGCTATTAATTTTGTATTTGTATTAACAATATCTCCTGACCTGAAATTTCTCGTATTCATATACATTGAGATATGCGGACCGGTTGAATCAACAGATGCATTTGGATTAATTCCGCCAACTATAAAATTACGGAAGATCCCGGAACCATCATATTGGTTATTATAGAAATAGTTTATAAGTCTTCCTTGCTGATTTTGATACGAAATATCTTTAGGAACAATGAACTCTACTGACCACTTACCGTTAGTTACCGACTTAGTTCCAGAAAAAATAATTCCTCCATTAAGTCTAAAATCCTGTACTATAGGCGGATTACAATCTTCCTGAGTTTGTGCATTTCTATCAACATCATATATTTTAAGAACTATCTTCCCGTTGTAGTCACTCCATAATGTATTATCAGGATGATTAATTGAACCATATATTTTTATATTACTTAATGCTTTCATAGTATCGCCTGATAAGCCGCTTATACTATCTATGACAGATTGAAACCTTGGAATTTGCGATCTTAATGTTGGATCACACATTAATATATATTTTGCATCATTAAGGCTGTATGGTATAACCTGCTTAGTATTGAATATGGCATTCCCGAATCTTTTCTGCAGAAGTAAAGTATCTCTTGGTATATACATATTAGCAAACACCTGATAAAAAAGTGCAGCATTTCCTGAAGCATATACGGGTCTCGAGGCAGCCATTGTGCCAATTGCACCTTTGCCGTTTGCCATCATAAATAGCTCTCCGGCACTTACATTTGAAGGATTATCAAATTTGCTCATGTCGCAGCTTGCAATGGTAACAAACGGGTATCTGTTTGTATTATTTATCAAGCTAAGTATATTATCCTTTTCAAGAACGTATTCATGTGCCCAAACATCAGGGCTGCCGTGACCAGTCCAGTGAATATTCATTACTCCTTCAGACCAGTATCTTGCAATATCTGCATTTACCTGCGGTTTCCTTCTTCCTTGTGGTGTAATTACTGTTGGATAAGTAGCAAGATATACTTTAATTTTATCAATATATGCCGGTGTATATTGTTCGGCTAAAGTTTCACATTGAGTAAGATGAAATATACCTTCACAATCAGGTGATGTAGTTCTTTCATCATCAGCTGCAAACATCATTCTGTTTTTCCAATAGCCGTTATATTCACCGCTTTCATAAACATCTACTTTATCAAGATAGTTATTTGCATCAACTAAAGAGTTAGCCGGAATTCTGCCAATTGCAAGATCAGGTTTATCAATTAAGTTTCCGCCATCAACAACATTCACAAAAAAATCATCTGTTGCGGCACCTTCTACCTGATGTATCTGCGGTGAGGTAAGCTCCCAGGCGGGAACATAATTTATACCGCTGCCGGACCTTAAACCTTTATAATCAAAACTCCCGTCTCCTACTAAACAAACATATGCCGGACGTGTTTGCCAGTTATCAAAAGCATATTTTATAAAATCTCTTATTGCAACAGCATCAAGAACTCCCCCTGAAAATTCATTGAAAATCTGATCTGTAGTAACAATCAAAGTTCTTAGATAATCAGGGTTAGTAGCTCCGCCCTGTTCTCTTTTATTTTTTAGTCTCTCGGCTGCAGGGATGAAATCCTTATGTGTAATAATTATAAAATTGTAACCATCCGCAATACCGTGCAGGTTTTGATTTGTTATCCTTGAAGAAATAGATGTTGGAGTTTTGTAACCATTTGGTCCAACTACCAAAAAAGTGCTTAAGTTATTCGGAATTGCAGTCTTTCTAAATCTTACATTTGATGATGATGCCTCTAATGGCTGAATCATTTTAACATCACTGGTAGCTGTGGCATCAAATACTCTGATACTGTTGCCGGAAAAAGAAGAAACATTATACTCAATAATACCTGATGTATCGGGTGAGTTAAACCTGAGCAGATCATTTGTTGTTGAATTAAATCTTCTTTTATATTGAATTTCATACCAATCAAGATAACCTTCGGCTTCTCCGTTAGTTGCATAAAATGTTGATCTTAATTTTATCTGTTCTCCGTTTGTTTTTTGTGACTGATTTAAGGTAAAACTATTATCGGTAGTATTTATCCATTCGTTAAAACCTGCAACTACACATGAAAGGGGGAAAAGAAATTCAGACATATTTGAATAATCATCTTTTACCTGAAAATATCCCGAGTTTGGGCATAAAACCCTTTGAGCCAGTTTAATTCTGTAAAGTATATCTGAACCGGCTTCTAAACCGGTTAAAGTAGTATTCCATTCAATTGATTGCCCGGGTCTTCGGCTGAAGCTTAGCCATAAATTACCTTCACTTATCAGATTTTCTTCTTCGGGTTCAGTATAAATTTTTTCAGTAAATGATGTTGGCACAATAAACGGATTTCCGCTTTCAGATGGTGATAATGCCATTCTTTTCCCGTTGCCCGATGTATTAAAACATATCCAATAGTAATTACTTCTAGAATAATAATTCACTTTATGTTTAAATATATTTAAAGTTGAATCATAGTGCCATGTATTTATTGATTTAGCAAAAAAAAGTATGTAATCATCATTATTAAATACTCCATCATTTTCACCTTCAATATAAATAGCATTTTCAACCAAATCTTGTGGACGCGGTTCTGCCATTAATTCCGGCAAAAGTTCGCCGCCATTCCCATACATCTTAATAGTCCGAGGGTCAATTCCGCTTAGATTTATTCCCGCATTTTCAAGAAATGATTTAGTGATTTTATAAATGCCTTCACTGTTGCCGTCATTATTATCCTTAATTTCAATCTTATACCATTCACCTGTAGATAGAACACTATTTGATACTACTCTTTCTTTGTAAGCATTTTTTAAGTCAGGATTCATCCAGTTTGCAGCGGTATTATAATTTATTGCACTGTTTGAAAGCAATGATACTTCATCGCGGCTTCTTGGTCTGTTTAGCTGTACAGGTTTATCTCCAAAAGTAACTCTTACTTTTATTCTGGAATAATGCCTTAATGTTCGTGTTACTGGATTATATTGAAAAGGATAAATTACCAGATTCCCGGTTACTGCATCTCGAAGCGGACCTGTATTTTCCATTGCTGCAGGTTGTTCAGGGTAAAACTTATTTTGTGAGTATTGGTTTCCTTTATTGTATATATAATTAATATTCTCAAACCCCTGTAAATTTGGGTTAACTATACCCATTTGGGGAATTGGTGCTATATTTACATTCTGCTCCTCTTTCATATCGTAATCAATTATCTGGACAGCATTATTTCTTACAGAAGGTAAAAACAACCCAAAACTTCTGAAACGTAAATCGGGTGAACCAGATTGATTAATACCGCTTTCCAAACCATTTTCAAATGAATACAAATTAAAATTTTCACTGTTATTTGAAAACTTTTCAATTAAAACTCCTTTTGGCGAATATTCAATTTCAATATAATTAGCATTTGAAGAAATTATCTTATAATCCGGTTTAATTTCCCCAAATAAGTAATCTGAAATATCGGGTAATTTGTTTTGATTTTTACCAGCATCATTATTATCAGAACCTTTTGTAAAAATATCTCTGCTCTGTGCAAACATATCTGCACTAGCAAACAACAATAAAGCTATCAGGGAAAACTTAAATAACCTCATTTTGATTATAAAATTAATTAAAATAAAAAAACCGAAATTGAAAAAATTAGTTCAATTCGGCTTTATCAAAATCCTCTATAAAAAATTGCTAGCGGTATCCGTAAAATAAAACCGAAATAAAAACCTCTAACAATTATTCTATAACTTTTTATCCTCTTTAACAAGCAATATATATTGCTTATAAAATAATGTCAAGACAAAAGGAAACCAGTAAAAAAGCCGTTTTTTGTTAAATTTATACAGATTTTAACCTATAAATACTGTAAACAAGTTTCAAAAACATTTATAATCTCAATATTTTCAATTTTTCCTCCTGATGCCTGAACAGAAGCTTTATTTTTACCTAAAGGTCCCCATTCAAAAGCATTTGTAGGACCAAAAAGTCCAATAACAGGCATTTTAAAAGCACTTGCAAGATGCATTATTCCCGTATCATTTGAAATAAATAATGCCGTTTTACTAATATTTGCTGCGTTTTTCATCAAATCTCCATAAAAAGTTTTATAACTAACCAATGGGTATTTGTGTTTCAAAATTTCATCCAGTTTATTTATGTATTTTTTATCATCAGGTCCTTCTGAAATGTAAAAATATGAAGGAAATTTCTCCGATAACAAATTCAGCAGTTCAGCAAATTTTTCTGCTGGCCAAACATTCCCAGGTTTTGCTGCCCCCGGATGAATACCAATTACTTTTCTGGCAGCATCAGGAAAATTTTCTCTATAGTATTCTTCTGCCCATGTATTCTCTTCATTGGTCAATTGAAGTTCTATATTATTAATTACCGGCTCTATTCCTATCTGTTTTATAACATCCAGATTCCTGTTTACTTGATGTATTCTTTTTGAATCCCACAAAAAATCATTTTTAATATTTAATACATATCCTGCCTTATTTAATAAAAAATCTCTGGACCTAACACCAACTCTGAATGCAGCATTTGAATAATATGCTACAAGGTGATTTGTGGCAGAAAAAATAACAGTTGAAGGAACAACTGCAAGATTTATTTTTTTTTCACGTAATAATTTTATCAGATTTATAAAATTTTCAAAACCGCTTTCATATTCTATAACTTCGTTTACTGGTGAAATATTACCTTTAAAAATTTCCTTGAACTTTGTTGATGATTTTGTAACAAGAATTATTTCAGCATTCTTAAATTCATTTCTGATAGCTTGAAGCATTGGAAGTGAGCAAAGCATATCACCAAACTGATGCCTGATAATTACAAGTATCCTGATGATAATTTCCTTATTAATTCCTGCAGGGTTTACATCTCGTTCAAGTACAAAGCCTTTAAAAAATTTCAGACCAATATCTCCTAATACCTTTTCAGCTTTGCTCAATATTTAGCTCCATGTTACTTTTTATCAGGCTCTTTTTTAACTTCTCTAAACTCTGCATCCTGTATCATATTTAAATCATATTTCTTTTTTGGAGTTTGGGTTTGAGATTTATTGTTATTTTCTGTTTGTTCAGATCGGTTATTCAGGCTTATAAGAAATCTTCTGATAAAAAGATAAATGATATAGATTAGTATTGCTAAAATTACATACCGCATACATTTTACTAAAGTGCTGTTTTTCTAATTGCGGGATTATAATATTTTACGGCAGAAAGTTCAGAATTAAATATTTCATTAACAAGATTATCAAAATCAACGGTATTATTAACAAAATCTATCTCTTCGCAATTCACAATCATAATTTTTGTTGATTTGTATCTTGAAAAAAAATAATTATATGCTTCATTAAGGCTTGAAATATACTCTTCGCTAATTGCCTTTTCAATTTCTCTGTTACGTTTCCTGATATTCATCATAAGCCGCTCAACTGGCGATTGCAGATAAATTACAAGATCAGGTATTACTATTCCTTTATCCAATCCCTGCACAACCTGTTCATATATTTTAAGTTCATCATCACTTAAATTAAGGTATGCAAATATCTTATCTTTTTCAAAAATATAATCGCTTACAACAAAATTCTGAAACAATTCTTTTTGATGAACTTCCTGAAGATGAGAATATCTTTCAAGCAGAAAGAACATTTGTGTCCTGAATGCATATTCTTCCGGCTTAACATAGAATTTTTCTAGAAATGGATTATCTTCAAAATTTTCAAGGATAAGTTTTGCATTAAGCCTTTCTGAAAGCATTTGAGCCACAGATGTTTTTCCGGCACCTATAACACCTTCAACTGCTATATAACTTAAACCTGAATTTGAATAACTGCTTATCAATGGTTAACTAAAATTATTATATAATTTTTACTTTAAACTGCTATTACTCTGCAATTATCAACGCTGTTATTGTAAAGAGTCTCTATATCTTTCTTAAGAACTGGATGAGTAAACTCCGGTATTATTTCCAATAGAGGTTTAAGGATAAAATTTCTGTTTTGAAGCTGCGGATGCGGTATTATTAGTTTTTTGTTTTTAATTATATCCCGATTCCAAAAAAGTATATCTATATCAATTTCCCGTGAATGCCATTTTGGCCGCTTTACTCTGCCAAGTACTTTTTCACATCTTTTAATTAACTTAAATAATTGATGAACATTTAAGCGGGATAAATAAACAGCCGCACAGTTAATAAAAGAATTCTGTTCTGTATATCCCCATGGCTCAGTTTCATACATTGAAGATAATTTTAAAAGATTAAGCTTACTGTTCAAAGCCAGAAATTTAATTGCACTCCTGATTATATTCTTTCTGTTACCTAAATTAGAACCGAAACCCAAAACAACTTTTACCAATTTTAATTTTACATCCCCTATTTAATCTGCTGTTTTTCAGCGTGTCTGTATTCAGTATGCTCAACTTCTACATATTCTGTTAAACCTCCAAGCGGTGGCGAAGGTTTTCGTACTTTTATTACAACTTTTTGCACAACATTAAAATTACCAATTATTTTTAATGCAATTCTGTATGCTAAAGCTTCAATCAAAAAGAATTTTTCGCTTGACACTACTTCTTTTATGAATTTGTATGCTTGTTCATAATCAAGCGTTTTTTTAAGATTATCTTCTGTTTCTGCTTCTGTAACATCGCAAGTCATTTCAGCATCAATTTCAAAAAGCCCCCCACTCATCCTCTCAGAATCTAACACACCATGATGTGCATAAAATCTTGCATTTATAATCCGGATGATTGTATAGTTCATTTTTATATTTTAAGAAAATTTAACTTTTTACCGCTTTTTTTTAGATGAAAATTTCTTTTTTAAAGATTTCTTTTTAGATGTATTTTTGGGGGAAATCTTCTTTTTTGAAGATTTCTTTTTAGAAGATTTTGATTTTGAACTCTTTGACGCGTTTATTTTTTTACCGGACTTTTTTATAAATCTTTTTTCTGCTGCTTTTTTAGCTTTCATTTTTTTATTCACTGTCGTCTCGGCATTCAACTCTTCCAGTGCAATCTGCACCATCATACCCATATCAGCAGGTGACTCAGCAACATAAATTCCTGCATCCTTCATTACATTTATTTTATCAGCTGCAGTTCCTTTACCTCCGGCAATAATTGCCCCTGCATGCCCCATTCTTCTTCCCGGCGGTGCTGTTCTTCCTGCTATAAATCCTACAACAGGTTTTGTCATATAGTTTTTAACATATTCAGCACAAGTTTCTTCAGCATTACCCCCAATTTCGCCAATCATAATAACTGCATCTGTTTCAGGGTCTTCATTAAAAAGTTTCATTGCATCTGTAAAATTTGTTCCAATAATCGGGTCACCGCCTATTCCAATACAGGTTGATTGTCCTAATCCAAGTGATGTTAACTGTGCAACTGCTTCATATGTTAACGTTCCGCTTCTTGAAATCAATCCCACCCTGCCGGGTAAATGAATAAAGCCCGGCATAATTCCGATTTTAGCTTCACCCGGAGTTATTATTCCCGGGCAATTCGGACCTATCATCCTTAATCTTCTTCCCGAGCGGTTTACATCTTCAATATAATTTTTAGCTGCAATCATGTCTCTGGTCGGAATACCTTCGGTAATAGTAACTATTAATTCTACACCTGAATCTGCTGCTTCAAGAATTGCATCAAGTGCAAAAGCGGGCGGTACAAATATTACTGTAGTATTTGCTTTGGTTCTAACTACAGCTTCTTTACATGTATTAAAAATTGGAACCTTATCATCAAAACTTGTGCCGCCTTTACCCGGTGTAACGCCTGCAACAACATTTGTGCCGTATTCGATAATTTGTCTTGTATGAAAAGAACCTTCAGAACCGGTTATACCCTGCACCATTAATCTTGTATTTTTACCTGCTAAAATGCTCATTTTTTACTGCTTTCTTTATTATATTAATATTTTTTATTGTAGGAAAGTATCTGCGAAAGACAGATTTTCAAAAATAATAATTTAATTGGAATGATAAAATACCGAAGAATTACTTTAAAATTAAAATAAATACATAGAAAAAAATGCCGTATTTAATTTATATATGTAATTCTAAACTAAATTAAGTGATTTCAATATAAACTCAGAACCATAACTTGATTTCAGATACTGTATTTTATTTTAAATTTAATTTAAAGTATTCAGAAAGTAAATGGTAATTACATTGAAGATTTTAAAAATATTATATAAAAAAACCCGGCAACAAGCCGGGTCTCTTTTTAAAGGATTTTTTTTAAAAGGTGGCCTATACTTTTTATAACATTATTCTTCTTTTACGGTGTTACCTGTAATTACCCACTCACCATTTTTATTGGCTAACAGATTATATGTTACCGTTAATGTTTTTGTTACTTCAGTATCTTTCCCGTCCTTTTTAACGGTCTGTGTTTGCTTAACCTTTGCTACTACACTTGCTTTGTTTTCTTTTTGGCTTAATACTTTTGGCTCATCTACAATTGTAAATTGTTTTGTGTTTCTGTAACCAGATTTAAGTTTATCAACTGTTCGGGATGGAAAATATTTCTGAGCTTTCTTCATGTTTGAATCAAAGTTGCCTGTTTCATTTATTCCCCGCTGTATATATTCATAATAATCCTTTACTGTTGATGTTGGATTTTCAAACTTTTTTGTGATCTCTTTTTGTATCTCTTTTTTCTTTTCCTTTTTCTTTTCAGCCTCAATCTTCTTTAAAGAATCTTTTTGTACCTGGGTAAAATTATGCTTACCTGCAGTATCAGTTGGATTTGTATTTTGCTGATCAGAAGAATTGTCAACTAAGCCAAGCTTTTTTTCACGTTCTTCAAGCTCAATTTCTTTAAGCTTTACTCTTGCTTCACGGTCATTCAATTCCTTTTCCTTATCTGCTAGTATCTGGAAACTGGTTTTACTAGTCTCATCACGTTCCTTTGTGCAACCAACAGAAAAAATCAACAATAATAGGATAGCTATATATTTAAAGTAGTTACTCATAATTATTTAAAATATTGGTTTATATGATAACCTTAACTGTAAATATAATAGCTAAATAAGGTAAATGCAACCTTATAAATTTAAAATAATAATAAATAAATGATATTTATTGATTTATTGTGATTCGTAAAGAGATTTAAAATTCATGAATGAATTGAATAACGCTATTGCAATATCATTTTGTCCTTTTTCACTTGAAAGATATTTTTCATCATTTATATCGGAAAGGTAACCGGTTTCAACAAGAACACTTGGCATTGATGCCCCAAGCGTTACCCAGTTACCAGCTTGGTAAACTCCTCTCGACTCAAGTTCGGTATAACTTAACATACTTATTTCAGCTATTGAGGCAAAATACTCACTCATTCTGGTATAACCTGACTGCGCAAGTGATGCAAATATAAAATTATCAAGTGAATCATTTCCAAACTTCTGAAAAGCAAGCTTATAATTTTCATTTAAAGTAAACAATACTGCCTCAGGCATTCTTTCTTTATTCAGCAAATAAACTTCAAATCCGTTTTTTTCACTCTCTTCCATTTTTTTATGATTAGCATGAATACTTATATAAAGTTTTGCTCGTACTTTATTTGCCTGAGAAGTGCGTTCTTTAACGTTTGTAAATTCGTCAGTAGTTCTGGAATATACAACCCTAATTCCGGGAAATTTATCTTCTATCATTTTGCCAAGTTTCATTGCAATTGGCAGAACTATATTTTTTTCCTGCACACCGGATTTATCACCTATTGTACCCGGGTCCTTGCCTCCGTGCCCGGCATCAATGTATATAACATCTAACTTAGGCTGAGATAACAATGAGTAATTTGTAATTAATAATAAACAATAAATAATTAAGAGTGAAATCGTTCTCTTCACTTTGTTAAAATGTTTCAAATTGATCTTAAAATTTCTCATTAATAATTACACATTGTTATTTGATCAGCGGTAATTTGTGAACTGAACTGCAAAATCAAGTTCTGCGTTTTTAACAAGCTGAATAGTTTCCTGAAGCAGGTCTTTATCTCTGCCTGAAACCCTTACCTGTTCATCCTGTATTGCTGCCTGAACTTTAATTTTGGAATCCTTAATGATCTTCACTAAAAGTTTTGCATTATCTTTGCTTATTCCCTGCTGTACTTCTATAATTTGCTTAATCATTCCTCCGCCTGCCTGCTCCTGTGTTTTATATTTCATGGATTTAAGCGGAATATGCCTTTTTACAAATTTATTTTGCAGCATATCAATAATTGCTTTCGTTTTGTAGTCATCATCTCCCATTATTGTAATTGTCTTATCCTTCTGTGAATATTCAATTGTACTTTTAGAGCCTTTAAAGTCATACCGCTGAAGTATTTCTTTTCGTGCCTGATTAACTGCATTATCAATTTCCTGCCAATCAATTTCTGAAACTATATCAAATGAATAATTATCTGCCATTTTTAATTTATTATATTATTACTTTTCTGTAAATTTATTAATTAATTTATTTATATTTCAGACATTTCAAGTATTGCATTCCAAACTTTTTCATCAACCGGCTGAACTGAAAGCCTGCCCTCTCTAACTATTCGTGAATCACATGTGCGTTTATCTTTTTTAATCTGTTCAAGTGTAACGGGATTCGGAAGTTTTCTCCTAGGCTTTATGTCAAAAATAAAAATTTTCGGATTTCCTGCCTTGGGATCAACATACGGATCAGTTATAATTTCACAAATTCCAACAACTTGTTTTTCCTTACCGGTGTGATAGATATAAGCAATATCCCCCTTGCGGGCAGTCTTTATCTGAAACAAACCACCCGGACTTGTAACACCATCCCATACGGTTTTTTTATCTTTTTCCAGATCTGAGTATGAATAAACTGTCGGTTCTGTTTTTAATAAAAATTTCATACAAATAACAAAAATTAAATATCAAATAACAAAAATTAAATATTATTTTTCTTTTTTTAACTACTAATCCTTGTAGTATCTAATATTGAATAAGATAACTTACATAATTCATCACAATCTGAATACATCGAGTCAAAAAGTTTTTTATCTATAAAATCGGTGGCATTTAATAATCTAAGCCAATATTTTGTTTCTCTGGCTTCTTTATAAGATATTGATATTTTATTTGAAAAATCAGCATCACTTATTCCACCGTGAGCTTCTTCAACATTTGCGCCAACAGAAGTACCACATCTAACAATCTGCTTTGAAAGCACAAATTCATTATGCTCTTTACAAAGATACTGATAAAGGCGAACAATTCTTATTGCAAATAAAAACGATTTATCCATTAAAACATTATCACTTTTATTATTCATAATTAAAAAAATTTTTAATTTTAAAATTATTTTTTTGAAATCATCTGTTATTTGTTATATGTTAATTGTTATTTGACCGTAAGGTTTGCGTATTTTAAGATAATATTTTTCACCCCTGCCTTATCAAATAGTATCTGAGCTTTTTTGGAATCCCCGCGTCCGGTTACTTCAATAACCTTTCCCTTACCAAAATTATTATGAAAAACTACACTGCCTTTTTTAACTCCAAGATCTTCCCTGAATATATCATTAATTGTATCATCATTGGTTTTACTGCCATATAGTTCATACCTTATAGAACTTCCTTCTTCATGATGCACCTGACGGCTTTTATGTTTTGTAAGTACCGAAGATTTTTTGTAATCCAGTTTTTTAGTATCAATTTCATTCAGAAATCTTGATTTCATCTGATAACTTACACTGCCAAACCGGTAACGCTGAAGTGAATATGACATATAGAGTTTATGCATTGCTCTTGTTATTGCTACATAAAATAACCGGCGTTCTTCTTCCATTTCTTCCTGCTCAAGCATTGAGCTTGAAAGCGGAAATATTCCTTCTTCTAAACCGCTTATAAACACAACCGGGAACTCCAGCCCCTTTGATGAGTGAGTTGTCATAAGTGTAACAGCATTCTTTTCTGTATCGTACTTATCAATATCAGTTACTAAGCTTACTTCATGCAGAAATCCTTCTAATGTTGCTTCATCAGTATTATCAGTATAATCAGAAATACCGGAAAGTAATTCCTGCACGTTATACATTCTATCCATCGATTCATCTGTTCCCTCATTCCTTAGCTCGCGTAAAATTCCAATTTCATCAACAATACTTCTTGCAAGTTCACTAGGCGAAAGCCCTTGTTTAACTTCATTATACTTCTTGATAATCTCAGCTACCCTGATAAGTTCATTCTCTATTTTTGTATGCTTTCTCTTTTTATCATCACCATTTATATCTTTTTCGTCCAGCATAGTAAGCAGAACTTCTGCTATGGATTTAGCAATTTCCTTTGCCATTGTTTTTAGCTTTTCTACAGTCTGCTCACCAATTCCTTCCCGAAGCTTAAGTATCCTTGTCATAGCTTCATCATCTTTTGGGTTAACAAGTACTTTAAGATACGCAAGTACATCCTTAATTTCCTTACGCTGATAGAACTTAACTCCGCCAACAATTATATAAGGAATGGAATTTGTTCTTAAAGCATCTTCTATAATACGGGATTGTGCATTAGTTCTGTATAATATTACAAAATCTTTAAAATTCAGCTTTCGGTTCTGTATCTCATTAAATATCCATTTAACAATCATCATCCCTTCATCCCTATCGCTAAAAACTTCTGAAAGGGTTACTTTTTCCCCATCGTGATTTTCGGTATAAAGAGTCTTTTTGATCTGCCGCTTATTATTCTTAATTACTTCATCCGCAAGATGAAGAATATTTTTTGTTGAGCGGTAATTCTGCTCTAGCTTAAACACATGGCAGGTATCAAAATCAGACTCAAACTTCAAAATATTTTCAATCTCCGCTCCCCGCCATCTGTAAATACTTTGAGCATCATCGCCAACTACCGAAATGTTGCCATGTAATTGTGATAGAGTTTTCACAATTTCATATTGCGCAAGATTTGTATCCTGATATTCATCTACTAATATAAACTTAAAGCGATTTTGATATTTCTTCAGTACTTCCGGGTTTTGGCGAAACAGCAATATCGGATTTATCAGAAGGTCATCAAAATCCATAGCATTATTTTTTATAAGTCTAATTTGGTACTCTTTGTAAACAGGTGCTGCAATTTTTTCAAACGGGTTTGAGCGCACACTAATATCATCGGGCAAAATGCATTTGTTTTTTAAGCCCTTAATATAACTGTAAACTGTTTTAGGTTTTATATTATCTGTTGAAAAACCCAATTCCTTCATAACATTTTCAATCAGTTTTACTGAGTCATCATCATCATATATAGTAAAATTTCGGTCATATCCTATATATTGTGCTTCAATCCTTAATATCTTGGCAAAAACTGAGTGAAATGTCCCCATCCATAAATTTTCTGCAGCAGCACCTGCTAATTTATGTATGCGATTTTTCATTTCATTGGCAGCTTTATTTGTAAAAGTTAATGCAAGTATGTCAAACGGATTAATTCCTGATTCAATTAAATAAGCAATTTTATATGTTAACACCCTTGTTTTTCCGCTGCCAGCACCTGCAACAATCATACAGGGACCTTCTATTTGTTCAACAGCTTTCCTTTGCTCAATATTAAGCTCTTTATCTAAATTCACTTAGCTTTATCCTGAATTTTTAATTTTGTTATATAATAAACGGTTTGTATGGATTTTTACAAAGATAACTTATACCGCTTCATAAATCAATTGATTAGGCAATTTTTTATCTCTCAATATACATTTTACATTTGCTTTCTTAAAATAATGACATATATCATAGAATTATATGAATATTATTAATAATTTTGAAGTAAGTTTTCTTTCTATATTTAACTTTTTATAAATCAGTGTATTTTTTTATTGAAATATATTTATGCCCTGCATAATTTTCCAAAGTATTCAAAATATTTATTAAATTTTTACTGGAGTTCATTATAAAATGAATGATATGAAACTTAAGTACGGGTACACATTTAAAGACCTTTTTGAAACAAAAAAGCTAAAAGAGCTTGCTGATAAATTCTACAATTACTATAATGATGCCGACCCCTCTTCATTTGAAAGGTTTAAAAAGTACCGTGATAATAATGGAAAAGAAGTTACAGATATTGAGCGCTCTGCAATTATAATTGAATCAGCCAGATTTCTGGATTCTTTTATTGTTGATTTCTTTGGCATAAATAAAGAAGCTGATGAATTAAAAAAATTGAATGAAATTGACAAAGAAGTTTTAAAAGTCAGAAGTAATTTCATGGCAAAGAAAGTATTTAAAAAATACAAACCTGCTGATCTTGCTTCCATCCATTTTAACGAACTTAATACTCAGGCATTATTAATTAAAAATAATCTGTTTAATGAGCTCCCTTGGGATACCGATGAAGAATTAGCTACTGCATTGATGTTGAAGACTCTGGATGGAATGGAAGAACATTTGCGAAACTACTTAGAAATTATGCCTAATGGTTTTGTATTTAATAACAATCTTTTTGAAAAAGCAAAGAATTATTACCATATAACAGCGGCAACAGATGGAATTAAAGAGTTTACCGATCATATTGTTACAGGAAATGTTAAAAATCAAAATGCATCAGAAGAGCAAAAAAGAGTTTATATTTTCCTGAAGAATATCCTTGAACATTTACAGAAGTATATTTATAAAAGAACCGTTGAAATTGCAGAAAAACATAAGATTAACGACTGGTCTTTAATTAACCAGCCGTTGAGCACAGATTACAGCGATCTTGTTCATAATAAAGTTGAATTTGAAGGTATCCCCGAAAAAGTTTATGGTGATGAAGAAACCTTAAGAAAACGTGACGGATTTAAACTTACAGATCACAGATATGATAACAGGCATATTATGGGAGAAGTGGAATATTGCGTCTTTTGTCACGAACGGGGAAAAGACTCCTGCTCTAAAGGAATGCTTGAAAAAGATGGTACCCCTAAACACAATCCGCTTGGTATAAAACTTACAGGCTGCCCCCTTCATGAAAAAATTTCTGAAATGCACTTGCTGAAATATGAAGGCAGGTCTATTGGCTCACTTGCTATAATTATGATTGATAATCCTATGTGTCCCGGTACAGGTCATCGTATTTGCAATGACTGTATGAAAGCGTGCATTTATCAAAAACAGGAACCTGTTGATATACCTCAGATTGAAACGCGTTCACTCACTGATGTTCTTTACCTGCCATGGGGATTTGAGATTTATTCACTTTTAACAAGATGGAATCCTATTAATGTTGCCCGCCCGTATGAACTTCCATATAATGGTAAAAATGTAATGGTAGTTGGCATGGGTCCTGCCGGCTACACACTTGCACAATATCTGCTTAATGAAGGATTTTGTGTTGTTGGAGTTGATGGATTAAAAATTGAACATATTCATCCTGATATTACCGGTGGCAGAAATGAAAACGGTAATTATATCACTCCAAAACCTGTATTGAATTATACAGATATTCAGGATGAACTTGATAAAAGGGTATTTCTTGGATTTGGAGGAGTTTCAGAATACGGTATAACTGTCAGATGGGATAAGAATTTTTTAAAAGTAGAATATTTAACACTTGCAAGAAGAAAACACTTTAAAGTTTATGACGGAGTGCGGTTTGGCGGAACAATTGAAATTGATGATGCATGGAAATTAGGCATTGATCATATTGCAATTGCAACAGGTGCCGGCAAACCTACCATTGTAAAAATGAAAAATAATTTAATTCGCGGAATCCGTAAAGCATCTGATTTTCTGATGGCACTTCAGCTTACCGGTGCAGCTAAAAAAGATTCCCTTGCAAACCTTATGCTTCAGCTTCCGGCTGTTGTAATTGGCGGCGGACTTACTGCTATTGATACTTCAACAGAAGCTTTTGCTTATTATCCAATTCAGGTAGAAAAATTTATTGATAAATTTGAAGCTTGTGTTAAAGTGCTGGGCGAAGAAACAACAATGAGTATGTATGATGCAGAAGAAAAAGGAATTGTAAAAACATTTCTTCAGCACGGCGCTGCTGTTAGAGCTGAAAGAAAAAGGGCTGCTGATGCAGGAGAAGAACCAAATTTTGTATCATTGGTTAGAAACTGGGGCGGAGTTACTTTATGCTACCGAAAATCTTTGAATGATTCTCCAGCTTACAGACTTAATCATGAAGAAGTGATAAAATCACTGGAAGAAGGAATTTATTATTGGGAAAAATTAAGTCCCCAGGAAGCAGTACCAAATGAGTTTGGAGCTGTAAAGCAAATTATATTTCGTAAACAGGAAAAAACTGATGATGGAAAATATATAGATCTTGATGAAACCGTTACACTCCCCGCTAAAACCGTTCTTATTGCAGCTGGCACATCGCCAAATGTAATTTATGAACGTGAACATCAGGGAACATTTGAACTTGATGAAAAAAATCAGTTTTTCCAGACTTTTAAACTTGGCGAAGATGGAAAATTAATTAAAGTAGGTAAAAATGAAACTGGATTCTTTACATCATATAATAAAGATGGAAAATTTATTACATGTTATGGAGATAACCATCCAAGATATGCAGGTAATGTAGTTAAAGCTATGGCATCTGCTAAAGATGGTTACAAGGAAGTGGCAAAGATTTTTAAAGACTTTATAAAAGATGAACAGCCCGAAGATCTAGAAAAAAATTATCTTGAGTTTATAAATAAACTTGATAGTGAATTTATTGCTACGGTTCATGAGGTTAATATTTTAACTCCAACAATTGTTGAAGTTGTTCTAAAGGCACCTATGCAGGCAAAAAAATTCCATCCCGGTCAGTTTTATCGACTGCAAAACTATGAAACAACAGCTTCAACAATTGACGGCTCTAAAATGATGATGGAAGGTCTTGCCTTAACAGGTGCTTGGGTTGATAAGGAAAAAGGACTGCTAAGCCTGATAATTCTTGAAATGTGGGGAAGTTCCAGAATGTGCCGTCATTTAAAACAGGGGCAGCGTGTTGTTGTTATGGGTCCTACTGGTGAGCCAACTACAATTCCAAAAGGAGAAACTGTTCTTTTAGCAGGCGGAGGCCTTGGCAATGCAGTTCTGTTTTCGGTTGCAAAAGCATTAAAAGATGCTGGCAACAAGGTTATTTACTTTGCCGGTTACAGAAATACTAGCGACGTTTTTAAACGTAATGAAGTTGAAGAAGGAACTGATCAGGTGATTTGGTCAAATGATTTTGGTGATACAATTCAGCCTCGCAGACCACAGGATAGGGCTATTACTGCTAATATTGTTCAGGCAATGATAGCTTATGCCGAAGGTAAATTGGAACATAACGCAGAAGATAAAACATTGTTTGATCTCAAGAATGTTAACAGGATAATCGCAATTGGCAGCGATAGGATGATGAAAGCAGTGCAGGAATCCAGACATGGTGTTTTGAAACCATATATCAATCCTGTTCATACAGCAATTGCCAGCATTAACTCTCCTATGCAATGCATGATGAAAGAAGTTTGTGCACAGTGCCTGCAAAAACACGTTGATCCGGTAACCGGCAAGGAATCTTTTGTATTCACGTGCTTTAATCAGGATCAATTTATGGACAAAGTTGATTTTAATAACCTGAACTCCCGCTTAAAAAATAACAGCGTACTCGAAAAACTTACTAAGTTTTGGATGGATCATCTGTTCGCAAAAGCAAATAATCAATTTACAACCAATTAAAAAAATAAATTATCGTTTATCAGTAAAACAAAAAATTAAAACCCGGTGTTTGCCGGGTTTTTTTATAATCTAATTACTTTTATTAAAACTTAACTTAAAATATTATTATACTTGTAAATTTAATAACAATCAAGTTTTATTTAATCGCTCAAATTTTGCTGTAAAATGTCTAAGAAATTCAGGTTCTTCAACTATCTTAACTCCTCTTACTTCATCTTTTCCGATTAATATTTTTTCAAAAACTTCAATAACATACTCTATATGACTTTGTGTATAAACACGGCGGGGTATTGCAAGCCTCACAAGCTCATTTGGAGCAGGGATAAGTTTTCTCTCTTTGTCATACTTCCCAAACATAACAGAGCCTATTTCTACAGAACGAATACCGCCTTTTAGATACAGCTCGCAAACCATTGCCTGCCCGGGATATTCATTAACCGGAATATGTTGGTAGAAAGCTTTAGCATCAATATACACAGCATGTCCTCCGATTGGATAAATTAACGGAACACCCATTTTATAAAGTTTTTCACCAAGATATGCAGTGCTTCGTATCCTGTATTGAAGATATGCCGGTTCAAAAACTTCTTCTAAACCTACAGATATTGCTTCCATACTTCTGCCGGAAAGACCTCCGTATGTTGCAAATCCTTCAGTTATTATCAGCAAATTTGTACATTCATCCGCAAGTTTTTTATCTTTTAGAGCAAGAAATCCTCCCATATTAACTAATCCATCTTTTTTAGCACTCATTACCCCGCCATCAGCAAGTGCAAACATTTCCTGTGCAATCTGTTTATATGATTTATTTTCATACCCTGCTTCACGGTGTTTTATGTAATATGCATTTTCTGCAATACGGCAGCAATCTATAAAATATCTGACTTTATACTTTTGGCAAATTTTTTGGGCTTCTTTTGCATTAAACATGCTTACAGGCTGACCGCCTCCGCTGTTATTTGTAACAGTTAATATTACCCCCCCAATATTTTCAGCTCCATATTTTAAAATAAGCTCCTCCAGGGCTTTTGTATCAATATTTCCTTTAAAAGGATGATCAAGCATAGGATGTTTTGCTTCTTCAATTGGAATATCAATTGCCTCCGCTCCGCTGAACTCTATATTTGCCCTTGTTGTATCAAAATGGGTGTTACTAATAAACACTTTCCCCTTTCCTCCAAGATGACTGTATAAAATTCTCTCTGCTGCTCTGCCCTGATGAGTTGGCAGTATATAATTATAACCTGTAAGATCTTTTATAACAGCTTCCATTCTATGCCAGCTTTTAGAACCTGCATAAGCTTCATCTGCTTCCATCATAGCTGCCCATTGGCGTGAGCTCATTGCTGATGTTCCGCTATCTGTCAAAAAATCTATCAATACTTGCTCTGATTTCAGCATAAAGGGATTGTAATGAGCGTCTTTTAAATACTGTACCCGTTCTTCTTCTGAGGTAACACTTATTGGTTCTACTTCTTTTATCTTAAATGGTTCAATTATTGTTTTAAAGCTCATAAATTATTTTCTTTTTTAATTCAGATTTAATTATTTCAAATATTTATAAGTACAAAATTATATATTTTTTTTTACATAAATAATGATTTTTGTCATATGGGATTCTTAATTATAAATCTTTTATGCATTTAAAACATATTGAATCTACGTTTAATAAATAATTATAATATTGATGATTCTTTCATTAATCGAACTGAAATTTCATGACCACCATTAAAAATATATGATCGCGATATTATTCCTGCATCATTTAATAATTTAATCTGTGATTTTGGAAAATTATTGTTATAGTATGGGTCATTTGATGCAAATATCTGGTGAATTTCAACCTCTTTTAAATGCGGGTAATTTTTATAATTAATTTCATGCGCAAGGCTGCCGCACCAAAATACTGCTTTGTTAACCCTGGCTTTTCCAAGTGAAATCCATCGGGAAAGTGTTGCAGACCCCTGTGAAAATCCAAGCACATTAATTTTTAATTTAAATTGTTCAGCTTCTGGATATATTAAATCAAAAAATAATCTGTCAAGATAATTAACATAATCCTTTATATCACTTTCCCTGTCTTCTTTTGTCATCCAAGATGCACCAACATCACCATAATCACCTTTTAAATATATTCGCATCAATGCTTCAGGTGCATATAACACACTGCTGTTTACAGCAAGTTCTTCAAAATGTTTTATAAAATTACCTGCAAGCTGCCTGTGACCATGAAGCATAATCCATATATCTTTGGAATGCTCTGTTGCCTTGCCAAGTTTAAAATATCTTGCAGTTCTAAAAACAGAAATATGGTGTTCTTCAACTTCCAAATTATAAATAATTCATTAAATTAGTCTTTGAAAAAAGCAATTATAAATACAATTGCTGTATATAATAAGAATGAAAGAAAAATTGCAGCTAATATATAAATTACATATTCCATAAATTTCTAAAAATCTATTATATTTTTAAACATCTTTTAAATAGCCGGAAGTATCTTCCCTGAAACTTCACCAAATCCAACCCTGTATCCATTTCCTTCGCAATAACCTTTTATTGTAATAGTATCACCATCTTCAATGAATTTTCGTTCACTTCCGCACGGAAGTTTTATTGGATTTTCTCCCCGCCATGTAAGCTCTAACATTGAGCCGTATGAATCCTTTGTCGGTCCG
>WBZR01000562.1_pt1 | contig 57929 bp, 44 predicted proteins | sample 5204231 | NCBI WGS metagenome assembly WBZR01 (sample SAMN12412403, study PRJNA552823) | activated sludge metagenome | isolation source: activated sludge from anammox sidestream of wastewater treatment plant... | place: USA: Virginia | collected 2017-08 | reverse complement strand
AGATACCTCGCCCGCCCGTAATGCCAAAGGCTGTGACAGCATTTTCCAATCGAAAGATGAGCATGAAATCGGCTCCGCTCGACCGAAGGGAGAGAGCGGATAGGAGAATGAGGAGGCCGCGTAGCGGCCGACTTCCTTTCTTTGGTTTTTGAGATAAGAAACCGCCGTCATCATCGCGTGCGTCAGGTGGGAAAGTGGGAAACCGGTTTTTGGTTTTCCACTTTTCCATCCGGCGCACGCCAGGGGCGGTGGAATTTTGAAAATCCCGGCTTTGCGGGATTTTCAAGGGGCGGTGGAAAACGAGGTAAACCTGCTTTTGGTTTTCCTCGTTTTCCACGGGCCCGGCATTTCCACCGCCCCGCGCCGCTGTTACCGGAAAGGCGGTGGAATAGGCAATTGCATTTTGCACTGCCGCAGCAACCGCGTCTTGGCCGCCGTCATCTGGCGGGCGCACTCGGTGTCGCTCATCGCCATCGCCTCTCTCTCCAGTTCCGCCATACTGAAACCCGGCTTGAGATATTGCGCAGCCCCCTCCAGCGACTTCAGTTTCTCCAACGGTGTCCGATAATCTTCCGTCTTGTATACCCGCACCCGTTTGCCCTGCTCGTCCAGACTCACCGTGGCAAAGCCGCAGGGCCGGTGAAAGTTCAAGTACGGATTCAAGTGCCGCACATAAAATTTCCCGATCGCCTCGGCGTGTTCGCCGGCGATGTATCCGTACCCGATCAGTTTGCGCACCACCGCGCCGTTCTTGCCTTCCACCAATGCGTTGTCCTGACTGCGGCATGCCCGGCTTTTGGTGAACTCCGCATGCAACTTCTTCAACATTGCCGCCACCCGATGATTGATGTACTCCGAGCCGTTGTCCGTGTGAAATCCCAATACCTCGAAGGGAAACTGCGCCAGCACCCCCTGCAACACCGGCAGCAGGTAAGCTTCGCTGATCTTGCTGGTGCAACCCACTACCTGCCACTGCGTCACCGCATCCACCGCGTTGATGTGATACACCCCCTTGGCCCCGTCCCAGTCGCCCTGATGTACCGTGTCCACTCGCACAAACCCCGGCCGGCCCTGCGGGTTGGGCCGACGCCGCTCCCCGATTGCCTTCCCAGTCGGCCGCGTCACCTCGAACACCGCCGCCTGGTTGCGGTAGCGCGCGCTGGCTCGCAAGTTGTATAGATGCGACACGCTGATCTTCGCCAGTCGCTCGTACTGTTGGTTCCCATAGCACTCGTACTCGCGCTGGAGAATGTGACACGTCGCCGGCCCGCTCAACCGCTCGTGCACACGGTCCACTTCCGCCAGCAGCGCGACGTCCTCGGCCGTGTACTTCACAGGAAACTCGTGCCGTTGGTAGGGCACCACCCGCACCAACCCCTGGTCCAGGAAGGTACGGATCAGTCGCGTCGTCTGTGACGTGCTCATCCCCGTCACCTTTTCCACGTAGGCCCGAACCACGCCTCGTCCCTTCTTGCTCAAATCGCCATAGTTCTGCGCCGCCAGCACGCGCTCCACCCAGGCGTATTTCTCGCTCCGGCCACACCCAGTGAACTTGATCCCCTCGCTGGACTCGAGGAACTCCCGGATTTGCTCCCGGCTCAGGCTCTCGGCATTCCACATGCGTACTTGCACCCGGCCGGGCCACGCCTATCCCATTCTTCCCTTTTTCATGCTCATCTTGTATTGGAAACTGCACCCGCCGCTTCGCCAGTTTCATGCTCATCTTGTATTGGACAATTCTGGCGAGGAGGATGCGCGGCCGCCGCCCTGTGATTGGAGTTATACTGGACGATTCAGCGCGCGAGGTCGAGGTAGGATTTTCGGCCAGACGGTGCTCGTCTTGGTGCAATGCAAGTAAAGATCGTTTTGAGTGGGCTGGCCGGCGTGGTGTTGTTGCTTGCCGCCGCCTGTTCGAGGGCCACCCCGGCCGGGCAGGCCCCAATTCCCCCGGTGGTCGTGCTGACGCAGGTTGAGCAGCAGGACGTACCTATCTCCGCCGAATGGATCGGCACGCTCGATGGCATGGTGAATGCCGCAATCCGCGCGCAGGTCACGGGCTATCTGCTGAGGCAGGAGTACACGGAAGGGTCGTTTGTCAGAAAGGGGCAGTTGCTCTTCGAGATCGACCCCCGTCCCTTCCATGCGGCGCTCTCCCAGGCCCAGGGCCAATTGGCGCAAGCCAAAGGACAACTGGCGCAGGCAAAGGCGCAACTGCTTCAGTCCGAAGCCCAGTTGGCCAAGTCCGAAGCCGATCAGATCCGGACGCAGCGCGACTCGGACCGGTATGTTTCGCTGGCGGACGCGCAGGCGGTGACCCAGCAGGATATAGACAACGCGGTTCAGAATAACGTGAGCGCCAAGGCGCTGGTCAAAGCCGCCGCCGCGCAGGTGGAAACATCGAAGGCCCAGATTCAGGCAGCCGGCGCCGCAGTCGAGGCTGCCACGGCTGCCGTGGAAACGGCCGCCGTCAACCTCGGTTTCACCAGGCTCACCGCGCCCATAAACGGCATCGCCGGGCTGGCGCAGATGCAGGTAGGCAATCTGGTGGGGGCCAGTAATGGCCCGGTAACCACGGTTTCGACGCTCGATCCCATTAAAGTCTATTTCACGGTGAGCGAGCAGGAATATCTCGGCTTCGCACGGTCCCCGGATGGAGGCAGCCCCGAGGCAGCGATGCGGCGATTGCAACTCGAATTGATTCTGGCGGATGGGACAATCTATCCCCGGAAGGGCAAGTTCTTCTTCGCCAACCGCGAGGTAGACCCCAAGACCGGCGCAATCCAGTTGGCCGGGCTCTTTCCCAACCCTGGCAACGTATTGAGGCCGGGGCAATTCGGCAGGGTCCGCGCGGTGGTCCGGATACAGAAAGGGGCACTGCTCGTCCCGCAGCGCGCGGTCATTCAGATGCAGGGCGGCTATCAGGTTGCGGTGGTGGATGGAGCGAACCGGGTGAGCTTGCGGAGCGTCAAGCCAGGCGCCCGGTACGGCGCCCAGTGGATCATCGAAGACGGGCTCAAACCCAATGAAAAGGTGGTGGTGGAAGGCACTGACAAAGTGCGTTCCGGGATACAGGTCAGCCCGAAGGGAACCTAGTTCGCATGTCCAAGTTTTTCATCAACCGGCCCATCGTGGCCATGGTGATCTCGATTCTACTGGTGGTTGTTGGAGGGGCTTCGGTGATGTTTCTGCCCGTCTCGCAATTTCCAAGCATCGTGCCGCCCGAGGTCCAGGTGACCGCCACTTATATCGGAGCCGACGCCCAAGCCATCGAGCAGTCGGTGGCGAATCCCATCGAGCAGCAGATGAGCGGCGTGGACAACATGAACTACATGTATTCCCTGAACTCCGCCTCGAGCGGCCAGATGAGGTTGATTGTCAATTTCGATGTGAAGACGGATCCGAATACGGATCTGGTCCTCACGCAAATGCGCCAGGCGCTGGCCAACCCCCAACTCCCGGCTGACGTGACTAATTTCGGAGTTACGGTTCAAAAATCACTGGCTGTTCCGCTGATGTGGTTAGCCTTGTACTCTCCCAATGGCACCTACGATGAGCGGTTTCTGGCGAACTATTCGTACATCAACCTCAACGATCAGCTCTTGCGCGTGCGTGGGATCGGGAGCGTGCAGGTTTTCGGCGCGGGCCAGTATGCGATGCGAATCTGGGTGAAGCCGGACCGGCTGTCCAAGCTGGGCATCACGGTTCCGGAAGTGGTCAGCGCCATTCAGACGCAGAATACGGTAAATCCGGCTGGAAAGGTGGGCGGCGAACCGGCGCCGCGCGGACAGGAATTCACTTACTCGGTTCAGGCGCAAGGCCGCCTGGCGACGCCGGAGGAATTCGGCGAGATCGTGCTGCGGGAAGCGCCGGACGGGGGAATCGTGCGCATCCGGGACGTGGCCCGCGTGGAACTTGGGGTTCAGGATTACAACGTGGTGGGCCGCTACAATGGCCGGCCAAGCGCGATTGTCGCCCTGTACCAGTTGCCCGGCACCAACGCCGTGGAAGCGGCCGACGGAGTGAGAAAGCTGATGACGGAGGCGAAGCGGCGATTCCCCGCGGACGTGGATTACACTGTGTCCCTCGACACCACGCAAGCCGTCAGGGAGGGCATGAGAGAAATCGTTGAAACCCTGGTAATCGCAATCGGGCTGGTCATCTTCGTGGTTTACATCTTCCTGCAGGAATGGCGAGCCACGCTGATTCCGCTGTTGGCCGTGCCGGTTTCTCTGGTTGGCACTTTCGCGCTGTTTCCGCTCTTCGGCTTCTCCATCAACACGCTCTCGCTGTTCGGGTTGGTGCTGGCGATCGGGCTGGTGGTGGACGACGCCATCATCGTGGTGGAGGCGGTGACGCGGCATATCGAGGAGGGGTTGCCGCCGAAGGAGGCGGCGGAGAAGGCGATGGCGGAGATTTCCGGACCGGTGATCGGCATCGCGCTGGTGCTTTCGGCGGTGTTCGTGCCCACGGCCTTCGTGCCCGGCATCACCGGCAGGCTCTACCAGCAGTTTGCGGTCACCACCGCCATCTCGGTAATCATTTCGGCATTCAACGCCCTCAGCCTCAGCCCGGCTCTCTCGGCTCTGATGCTGCGGCCGCGCAAGGAGAGCCGGGGGCCGATCGAGGCCTTTTTCCGTTGGTTTAACCGGGTTTTCGCGCGCGGCGCCCATACCTATGCAGGACTGTGCGGCGGCCTCATTCGCAAGAGCGCTCTGGCGGTGGTGATCCTGGTTGCCGCTTCCGCGGCGGCGGCTTTTTTCAGCGGCCGCGTGCCCACCAGCTTTCTGCCGGATGAAGACCAGGGCTATGTTTACGTCAATTTTCAGCTTCCGAAGGCATCTTCGCTGCAACGCACGGACGCATTGTGCCGGAAACTCGAGAAGATAGTGGCGCAAACCCCGGGGGTGGAATTCTATACGTCCGTGGTGGGCTTCAGCATGCTGAGCTATGTGCGGAACACATTCGGCGGCTTCATATCCGTGACATTCAAGAAATGGTCAGATCGCTCGAAGCGGGAAGAACAATACCACGAAATCGTGCAGCGCCTGAATCGCGAACTGAGCAAGGTTCCCGAGGCGATCTCCTTCTCGTTTTCGCCGCCGGCGATTCCAGGGGTCGGCTCAGCCGGGGGGTTCACTTTCGTTCTTCAGGACCGCGCTGGCCGGGACGTCGATTTTCTGGCAGCCAATTTGGACAAATTCATGACGGCGGCCCGCAAACGCCCGGAAATAGCCAGCCTGAACACCACCTTCCTGGCGGGCGTACCCCAACTTTTCGTGAATGTGGATCGCGGCAAGGTCATCAAACAGGGCGTGGCGCTGAACGATGTCTACCGAACCATTCAAACGTTCATGGGAGGGCTGTTCGTCAATTACTTCAATCGCTTTGGCCGGCAGTGGCAGGTATACGTCCAGGCCGACGGCGACTACCGCGGCCACGCGGGGAATCTCGGCCTGTTCTACGTGCGCAACGGCGCCGGCGAGATGGCGCCGATTTCTTCGCTCGCCAATATCGAACCCCGATTGGGGCCTGAATTCACCATGCGCTATAACCTCTACCGCAGCGCGCAGATCAATGGCAGCGCCGCGCCGGGCTACAGTTCCAACCAGGCCAGGGCCGCGCTCGAGGAAGTCTTCGCCCAGACGATGCCGCGGGAAATGGGCTACGACTACATGGGCATGTCGTTTCAGGAGAGGAAGGCGCAGGAAGGCGTCCCTGCCTGGATGATTTTCTCGTTTTCGCTGCTGTTCGTATTCCTGATCCTGGCGGCTTTATACGAAAGCTGGTCGCTGCCGTTCAGCGTCCTGTTGAGCACGCCGGTGAGCATATTCGGCGCTTTTTTTGTATTGTGGCTGCGCCGAACCGTGCTTCTGGCCGTATCGCCGGCCTACATAGTCGCCATCGAGAATGATGTGTATTCACAGATCGGCATGGTGATGCTCATCGGCCTTACGGCAAAGAATGCGATTCTCATCGTGGAGTTCGCCAAGGAAGCCTATGAAAGCGGCAAGCCTCTGGTGGATGCCGCGATCGAGGGCGCCAGACTTCGCCTCCGGCCCATCCTGATGACGTCGTTCGCGTTCATCTTCGGCTGCATCCCGCTGTGGACAGCGGCCGGCGCCGGATCGGTTGCGCGTCAGATCATGGGCACCACCGTCATCGGAGGCATGCTGGCCGCCAGTTCCCTGGGTGTTCTCCTGATTCCCGCCATATTTTATCTGGTGGAGAGGGCTTCGGGCGCGGGGAGGACATCCCGTGCCGCTTAGGACTTTGCGACAAGCAGCGGTTCGGGTGTGGGCCGCTTACGGCCGCGGGATAGCCGCTCTCGTCTTGCTGGCCGCGGCATGGCTCACCGGGTGCGCGGTGGGGCCGAACTACCGCCGTCCGGCGGTGGCGGCGCCGGATTCCTTCCGCGGCACACTGACGCCGCCGGAGTTGGCCTCGCTGGCGGATCTGAAGTGGTGGGAAGTCTTCACGGACCCGAGCCTGCGCGAGTTGATCGGCACGGCGCTGGCGCAGAACTACGACCTTCGCAATGCCGTGGCTCGAGTGGAGGCTGCCCGTGCCAACCTTGGCTTTGCGCGCGCCAACCAATATCCGAATTTGTCCGCCAACGCCAATATCACCGCCAACCGGGTTTCCCGCAACGGGGCGATGTATCTGTCACCTGGCTTCGTGCCCCACCAGGATCGCGGTTTTGGCGGGGCCACGCTCAACCTGCTCTCCTTCGAGGCGGACATCTGGGGGCGTTTGCGGCGCGCCACCGAAGCCGCGCGGGCGAACCTGTTGAGCACGGAAGAAAACCGCAAAGCGGTGATGACCACGCTGGTGAGCGACGTCGCCACCACCTATTTCGAACTCTGCGAGTTGGATGCCGAACTGGAGATTTCCAAGCGCACTCTCGCCACGCGCCGGGAATCGCTGAATCTTATCAAGAGCCGCCAGAGCCACGGCCTGGCGACGCTTCTCGATCTGCGACAGGCGGAGGAACTGGTCCATACCGCCGCTGAGGCCATCCCCGCAACCGAACAGCGGATTGCGCAGACTGAAAACCAGATCAGCCTGCTGCTCGGAAAGAATCCCGGCGAGGTGACTCGCGGCCGCATCCTGACGGAACAGATGCTGCCGCCCAGCGTTCCTCCAGGTCTGCCCTCGGCATTGCTGGAGCGGCGGCCGGACATCCTTGCGGCGGAGCAGAATCTGATCGCGGCCAATGCTCAGATAGGCGTGGCCAGGGCCGCCTATTTTCCACAAATCAGCCTGACCGGGTTCCTGGGCGGGCAGAGCACGCAGCTTTCCAATCTGTTCAGCCCGCCCAACTCCGTATGGAACTTCACCCCGCAGGTCACGGCGCCCATCTTCACCGCGGGCCGCATCGGGGCGAATGTGAAACTGGCGGAGGCTCTGCGCGCCGGCGCCTTGGCTGAGTACGACAAGGCGATTCAGACGGCCTTTGCGGAAGTGTCGAACGCCTTGATTGCCCACCAAAAGTTACGGGAGAGCCGCGAGCAGCAGGAACTTTTGCTGGCCGCGCTCGAGGACCGCACGCGACTCGCTTACCTGCGCTATCGCGGCGGCGTGGACACACTTCTGAATGCTCTCGATGCAGACCGCAGCCAGTTTCAGGCGCAATTGACACTGGCGCAGATCAGGCTTGGCGAGTTGCTGAGCGTCGTTCAACTGTATAAGGCTCTGGGCGGCGGCTGGCAGTAAATTATTGACCCTCTCCGGCATCCGGCCGGCGAATTCTGCCGCGGAGCCGCTAAAATTAAGATGAACGCCTGAATGTTTGATTGGCGTGTTGCCGGCGAAGGGGATCGGAGAAACAGCCCGCCATGATGCTCCAACCTTCCAGTGAATCGCTGAGATGGCCGCGCGCGCTGGCTCGGATACGGCGGAAACACGCCCTTGTATGGTTCGTGTCCGCCATCACCCTGGCCAGCGGCCTGGTGAATCTCTATTCCGTCCTCGGTCCCACTCTGCCCGAAAGAGCGGCCTTGCTCGCGCAAATCTTTTCCATCGAAGTGGTTCACTTCTCGCGCTTCCTCACCCTGCTCATTGGATTTGCCCTTGTCACCTCCTCGGTGAACTTGTACAAGCGGAAGAAGCGCGCCTACCAGGCAGTGCTGTTGATGGCCGCCGCATCCATCATCTTTCACCTCACCAAAGGTCTGGATTACGAAGAGGCGGCAATGTCACTGGGGCTGGCGGCCATCCTGCTGCTGGCGCGCAAAGAGTTCACCGTGTTGAGCAGCACGCCGGATATTCGTTTGGGATTGCTTCGCCTGGCGATCGCGGTAGGGGTGGCTTTTGCCTACGGGGTGGCCGGCTTCTGGTTTCTCGACCCGCGCGAGTTCGGCATCAATTTCACCATCGGCGATTCCATCCACCGCACGCTGCATTTTCTCACCCTTACCGGCGATCCGCAGATTGTGCCGCTCACGCGTCACGCCCACTGGTTTCTGCGGTCCCTGAACATGATTACCGGAGTGGCCCTCGGCTATGCGGTGATAGCCGTCTTTCGCCCCGTAGTCTACCGCTACCGTACGCTACCCCACGAACGAAAACATGCCGAAGCGCTCGTGAAGAAATACGGCCGCACCGCGACCGATTTTTTCAAGTACTGGCCGGATAAGTCGTTCTACTTTACTGCCTCGGGCGAGTGCTTTCTCGCCTATCGCGTCGGTGGCGGGTACGCACTGGTGTTGGGCGACCCCGTGGGGCCGGAATCGGAGATCGAGGCCGCCATCCGCGGGTTTGGAGAGTTTTGCCGGCAGAATGACTGGGGAGTGGCCTTCCACCATGTCCCGGCGGATTTTCTTCCTCTCTACCGCAAGGCCGGCTACCGGCGGTTGAAGGTGGGCGATGAGGCCATTGTCGATCTGCCTTCCTTCCGCATGGAGGGGAGGCAGTTGAAGAAGATCCAGTCGAAGATGAACCAGTTCGAAAAGCAGGGAATCCGGATGATGCGGTACGCGCCTCCGCTTACCGAAGAGTGTCTCGCCCAAGCGGCTGAAGTGTCTGATAGCTGGCTGCAAATTCCCGGGCGGCGCGAGCGCACGTTTACTCTCGGCTCTTTCGATCCCGGCTACCTTGGCGCCACCCCTCTCTACGCCGCCTTGGACGCCAACGGAGGGATGCTCGCCTTTGTCAACGAAATCCCTTCCTACTACCCCGGGGAAGCGACGCTCGACCTCATGCGGCATAGAGAGGACGCGCCGCCCGGCATCATGGATTACCTCTTCGTCAAGCTGCTTCTGGCGAAGAAGGCCGAGGGCGTGCAGCGGTTCAACCTGGGCATGGCGCCCATGTCCGGCTTTCAGGAAACCGAGGAATCCACCATCGAGGAACGAGCCGTGCACTACTTCGCGCAGCGCCTCCACTTTCTCTTCAGCTATCAGGGCCTGCGTTTCTACAAAGCGAAGTTCGCCACCCGCTGGGAGCCGCAATATCTCGTCTACCGGCAGGTCCTCCAATTGCCGCGCATCGCCAATGCCCTATCCGAGGTATCCGAGATCCGTGATTAGATACCTGCTCCTTGCCGCCTGCCTGTGGTCTCTGCCTGTCACTCCGGAAGCGGGCGCGCAAGCGCCGCGCGTGGAAAAACGGCAGGTGGAGATTCGCGGAAAGGCCGTGGATCTGTATCTGGTGTCCGCTCCCCCTTCCACCTCGAAGCGCCCCGTTGTTCTCTTTGCTCCAGGCGACGGCGGCTGGCGCGGGGCTGCCATCGATTTTGCCCGGCAGATCGCCTCCTGGGGCTATGACGTCATCGGACTCGACACCAGGCAGTACCTCAGCACATTCACCGGCGAGACCACGCTCACGGAAACCGACATCATCGGTGACATTGGCCGGATTGCGAGGTCCCTCGCTCCCGGCCGCAGTGTGACCCTGGCCGGCTGGTCGGCAGGCGCGGGACTGATGGTGCTGGCCGCCTCCGGTGAGAAGCAACTCTATCACGGTGTCGTTACGATGGGGCTGGCCGATACGAACGTGATGGGCTGGCGCCTCAAAGACAACCTCAGCTACCTTACCGGCAGGCTCCCCGATGAGCCCACGTTTTCCGGTCTCCGCCATATTCCGCGCGTGGCTCCGCTCCCCCTGGCGATGATCCAATCGTCGCGGGACGAGTATGTGCCGGTGGAGGAAGCGCGCAGACTGTTCGCCGCCGCCGGGGAGCCCAAGCGGTTCGTTCTCGTCGAGGCAAAGAACCACAGATTTGAGGGGAACCAGCCGGAATTCTTCCGCCAACTCCGGGCGATGATCGAATGGGTGAATACAACCGAGCGCTAGCGGTAAAGCGCCGCTGGAAGGCGGCTCTGGGCTACACCATCGCGGCAGCCTGCCTGGTTTGGGTCTTCTATGACGTGCGCGCACGGGGCATTCTCGATGCCGTACGCAACATGCAGTGGAAATGGGTTGCCCTTGCCGTAGCGTTCGACGTGGGGGGCTACCTTTGCCAGGGCAAGCGCTGGGCGCTGCTGCTGCGGCATTGCGGCTCCATCACCACCTTGCGCGCCACCCATGCCATCTACGCCGGGCTGTTCGTCAATGAGATTCTGCCGCTGCGCGCCGGTGAGGCGGTGCGATCCTGGCTGGTGGCCAAATGGCTGAAGACGAGTTTCACCACGGTGTTCTCTTCCCTGCTGGTGGAGCGGTTTCTCGATGCCATCTGGCTGGTGCTGACTATCGGCCTCACGGTCTGGCTTGTTCCCCTTCCGCGATACCTCGTGGATGCCGAAAAGATCCTCACGGCTCTTGTCCTGGCCGGCGCAACCCTGTTTCTCTATGCCGTGCTCCGCGCCGGTCCGGAAGGCGGGGAAGCAAATTCCGCCGGTCTGCGCCGCCATCTCCGGAACCTCGCCTCAGGCATTGCCTCCATCGGCCGCTCGCGCCTGCTCTATGGCAGTTTCGGCGTCTCCGCTGTCATGCTCGTCTTTCAGGTGCTTTCCTACTGGCTGGTGATGCGCGCCTATGGATTGGAACTTTCGCCGTGGCATGGCGCGGCGGTTTACCTGATTGTCCGGCTGGGAACCATCATTCCCGCGGCTCCTTCCAATATCGGAACCTATCAGTTCTTCACGGTTGCCGGCCTCGCCATCTTCGGTGTCGACAAAACCCTGGCCACCGGATTTTCCATCGTTGTGTTTCTCATCCTCACGGCTCCGCTGTGGGCGATTGGGATTTTCGCGTTTGCGCGCGCCGGGCTCAGCCTCAGCGCCGTGCGCGCGGGAAAGTTCGGGGCGCAAAGCTGAATGCTCCGCAACGCCCTGCTCGCCGCGCTGCTGCTCTGCCGCCCCTTGCCGGCGGAACCGCGGATTGTTGACATCGTCATCCGAGGGAAACATGTGCGCCTCAGACATTACCTGCCCGCCGCGGGGGATCATCGCACAGTCATTCTTGCTTCCGGCGACGGGGGCTGGAGAGGCTTCGAAAAAAAAAATAGCCTCCACCATGGCCGCCTGGGGCTATGATGTCTACGGCCTCAACACGCGGGAATACTTGCGCCGCTTCACGCACAAGCCTTCGCTCACCGCCGCGGAAGTGCCGGGTGATTTTCGCACCCTCGTTCGGGATGCCGGCGGTTCCCGTGAAAACAAAGTCATCCTTATGGGGTGGTCGGCAGGCGCGGCTTTGGTTGTCCTGGCGGGCGCGGAAGGAAGCAAGAGTTCTATCGAAGGGGTGGCTGCCGTGTCCCTCCCCGAAACGGCGTTTCTTGCGTGGCACTGGCGGAACCGCCTGGCGTTCCTGCCGTGGATCAAGGAGACGGGGCCAACATTCTCCACTCTGCCGTATGTGCCCGAGGTGGCCCCGCTGCCGCTGATGATCATCCAGTCGGCTAAGGATCGGTTTGTTCCTGAAAAGGACCGGAATCTCTTATTTTCCGCGGCCATCCAGCCGCGCCGGAGGATATTTCTTCACGCCGGGGGCCACAGCTTTCCGGGCGCGCGGAAACGGTTTTTTGAAGAGTTGAAGATTGGATTGGAGTGGGTACAGGATAAGCGCCGGGACAGCCGCTAACCCGTCCGCTTCAGTTTCCCGTTTCGCTTCGCCCAGTGTTCCGCTCTGTGGAAGACCCACAGGCCGAACGGCACCAGAATTGCGCCCAGCAGCAGCAGCCGCAGCAGGTCCGGCAGAATGCCGGCGAGAGTAGCGGGACCGCCGCCCTCCAGGCCCAGCAGCCTCCGCGAAGCCCGTAATGCGTAGGTGGCCGGGGAAAACCACGCCACCTTTTGCAGCCATCCCGGCAGCACGCTCACCGGATAATACACGCCGGAAATCAGCAGCAGCACACCCTGAAGAATGTTCGTCGCCTCCGCGCCCCGCTCGGGACTCATCACCGGTAGAATCGCAGCAATCAGCCCCAGCCCGACAAAGGCCACACTACTCACCGCAAGCACCAGCGCGAGTCCGAGGAGTTGCGGCCAGTGAAACGGAAGGTCGATCACCAGAGCCAACCCCGCGAGCACGCACACCACCCGGAACAGGCTGTAAGTGAGCGCATACAGGCTGACTCCCATCAGGTGGATGAGCCGCGAAACGGGAGCCATGAACGTGTATTCGAGCGTTCCCTCCCACCGCTCGAACGCGATGGACATCGCAATCTCGTTGAACAGCACGCTCAGGAAGGTCCATAACAGAGCGCCGATGGTAAGGGTAAGTGTGAGGCGCGGATCATGGGCCGCGACGCCGATGAATGCCACCGTGGCGGCGCTCACCAGAGCATAAAACGTGAACACCACCACCCAGGACCAGTAGCGCCGCGTCAGTTGCCAGTCCCGGTAGAAGAAGGCCCAGGTCTGTTGAATGGGGCTGATCATGCTTCCTCCAGTGTTTCCTTTTCCTCATCCACAAGCTTCTCTCCGGTAAGCCGGATGAACACGTCATCGAGATTGACGCAGCCGGCTTTCCGGCGCAGGTCGTCGGCCGTGCCCTCGGCGACGAGGTTTCCCCCAGCCAGCAGTCCGATACGCTCGCAGAGCCGTTCCGCCTCCGCCATATCGTGCGACGTCAGCAGAATCGTGGTGCGATGCAGCTCGCGCAGCCGTTCGAGAAAAACCTGCACGTCGCGCTTGCTCTTGGGATCGAGGCCCGTGGTCGGCTCGTCGAGCAGCAGCACCGGAGGATTCACGAGCAGAGCGCGGGCGATGGCAATCTTCTGCTGCATGCCCCGGCTCATCTCCTCCAGCGGATCATGGAAGCGGCGGGCAGGGAATCCGAGTTGCTCCAGAATTTCCAGCGCCCGCTGCTCCGCCTCCCGCCGCTGGTACCCGTACATGAAGGCTGAATAGAGCAGGTTCTCCTTGGCGGACAGTTTCTTGTAGAAGGCGGCGTCGACGCTTACCCTGCCGACGATCTCACGCACCCGGCGCTCGTGTTCGGGCAGGCGCAGCCCCTCAATCTCCACCGTTCCGCCGTCTTGCAACAGCAACGTCGAAAGAATCCGGATGAGGGTGGATTTCCCCGACCCGTTCGGCCCCAGCAGCGCGTAGGCTTCCCCTGAGGCGACCTCGAAGCTGACGCCCTTCAGCGCCCATTCCTCGGTGACTTTGCGGAACGGCGAGCTCCGTTTCCGGAATACTTTCTTGAGATTATTGACGCGAATAGACACTCTGGACACGACTCACCTCCGGGGAATTTCAGGAAACAACTTGCGAGTGGTGTTCAGAGACGCATTGTTCGAGGATAGCACACGCCTCGCCCATGCAACGCGGAAAAATCTGTTACGTCTTGTGTTAGAGGATAGTTGTATGCGCAAGCTGCTCCTGGCCCTGCTGCCGCTCTTGCTCCTGGCGGCGAACTTCAAGTTCTATCTGAAGGACGGCAACTGGCACCTCGTGCGCGAGTACAAAGTGGAAGGGGACCGTGTCCGTTTCTACAGCGTCGAGCGCAGCGAATGGGAAGAGGTCCCCGTCGAACTGGCGGATCTCAAACGCACCGAGGCCGAAGTGAAGGAACACTCCGAGGCGCGCAAGGAGCAGGCAAAACTCATCGACGAGGAAGAAAAGGCCGAGCGCGCCGCTGCGCGCGAGATCTCGAATGTTCCCCAGGACCCAGGCGTCTACTACGTGGACGGCAAGGACATCAAGGCTCTGAAACTCGCCGAGGCGAAGGTCAACAGCAAGAACCGCAAGCGCAGCATTCTCAAGATCATCACGCCGATTCCGGTCATTACCGACAAGTCCACGCTCGAGATCGACGGGGAAAGTTCCGCCTTCGCCGTCAAGTCGAACACGCCGGAATTCTATTTCCGCCTCTTCACGCCGGAACGGTTCACCATCGTGAAACTCAGCGCGAACAAGGGCAACCGTGTCGTCGAGAAGATTGACGTCATTCCGGTTTCCAAGGAGATTATGGAGACTCGGGAAGAAGTGGAAGTTTTCCGCCGCCAGGTGGGGGATCAGCTATACAAGATCTGGCCCATGCAACCGCTGCCGCCAGGCGAATACGCGGTCATCGAGTACACAGAGGGAAAGGTGAACGCGCAGATCTTCGATTTTTCCGTCAAGTGAAGAAAACGGGCTGCCCGCCGGGCAGCCCGCATGGGGAGAACTATCCCGCCACTTCCTTTGCAGCCGCCAGCGCCGCCTCGTAATTCGGGTGATCGGACACTTCCTTGACATATTCCGCGTGCTTCACCACATTGTTCCCGTCGAGCACGAAAATCGCACGGCTCTCGATTCGAAGCTCCTTGATGAGTGTGCCGTATGAGGAACCAAAGCTTCCCGTCCGGTGGTCGGAAAGCATCTTCACCTTGTCCACGCCGAAGGCGCCGCACCAGCGCTTTTGCGCGAATGGGAGATCCATGCTGATGGTGTAGATGTCCACTCCCGGCAGTTTCGCAGCCTCCTCGTTGAAACGCTTCGTTTGCGCGTCGCAAACCGGGGTATCGAGCGAAGGGACTACGCTGAAAATGCGCACAGTGGAGCCTGTTTTGGCCAGATCGACCGCCTGGAGGCCGTTGTCCACCACTTCGAAATTCGGAGCGGTATCGCCCGCTTTGAGTTCGGGGCCCACCAGGGTCAGGGCATTGCCACGGAGCGTCGTTGCGCCTGGTCTTTCCATTTGTTTCCTCCTAAAGGATTGTTGAACGATTTTCCACGCGGGGTGAATGAGGGCGTGAACTCCCTATTCTAGCAACTTGATGAATTGGTCAAGATCGGAAACAGGCATCTGGCACGTGTAGTTTTCGCAAACGTAGGCCATGGTGCGTCCCTCCTCGAATTTCATATCGCGAATTACCGCCAGCCATGTTCCCAGCCGCTGCTGCGCATTCCCGGAATCCACCAGCAGCACGATCGCTTCCGGCAGGAACCGCTGCCGGAGCGCGGAGAGCATGGCGTGTGTCGTCTCCGAATCGCGGACGCCCACCAGGATAATCTGTTTCGGCTTTCCGGATTGGAAGAGGTATGCGGCGGCCATCAGCGGGAGGGTGATGGCATGCTGGCTCAGTCTGCCGGCAAACGCCTGGAGCGCGCGCCCGGCGGCGTCCGAGAAGAACGCATCGCCGGTAATCTGGCCGAGTCTTAACAGCACGTTCACAGCCGCCGAGTTTCCGGACGGCTCGGCGCCATCATAGTCGTCCTTTACCCGCAGGACCAGGCTGTCGTCGCCGGCCGCCGTGCTGAAAAAGCCGCCCTCCACGGTGTCTTCGAACAGCGACACCAGCCTGCGAGCCAATGCATCGGCTTGCTCGAGTAGGGTGATGTCGAAGTTCACCTCATAGAGATCGAGCAGGGCCGCTGTGAAGAAGGCGTAGTCATCGAGGAAGCCTGGGATGGCGGCGTCACCAGCGCGCCACCGCCGCAGCAGTATGCCGCTTTCCTTCTGGTACATGTGGCCGAGCACGAATCGCACCGCGTTTTCCGCTGCCCGCTGGTAGCGCGCCTCGCCCAGCACCTGCGCGCCTTTGGAGAATGCCGAAATCATCAGCCCGTTCCACGAAGTAAGCACTTTGTCATCGAGATGCGGGCGGACACGGATGGCACGGCGCTCGAGCAGGCGCGGGATGGCCGCCGCGAGCGCGCCCCGCACGGTCTCCGGTGTCTGGCCAAATTGCGCCGCGGTCTCCTCGATGCTGTGGGCCTGGTAGAGGATGTTCCTGCCGCGGAATTCTCCATGCGGGTCATCGAAGACGTTGCCCGCGGGCTCCACGCCGTAGCGATAGGCGAACCAATCGGCCTCCGGCTTGCGCACAACCTCTTCCAGTTCCCGCGCATCCCAGATATAAAACGCGCCCTCGCCTTTATGTTTCGGATCCGCCGGGTCAATGACGCTGTCCGCGTCTTCGGCCGAATAGAACCCTCCGCCGCCATCCGTCATGTCGCGCAGCACGTAGTCCAGCGTCTCGCGGGCCACTCCCGCATAAAACGGGTCGCCGCTGATCTGGCTCGCCTCGAGATAGCAGACGGCAAGCTGCGCCTGATCGTAGAGCATCTTTTCGAAGTGCGGAACGAACCAGCGGGCGTCGACGGAGTAGCGATGAAATCCCCCGCCGAGTTGATCATACATCCCGCCCTTATACATTTCCCGCAGCGTCAGCAGAGACATTTCGACAGCTTCTTCGTCGTGCGTGCGCCGCGCGTAGCGGTGCAGAAAATGGAACTGCACGGGCCGGGGAAATTTCGGAGCTCCGCCGAACCCGCCGCGCGCCGCATCGAAACTGCGGCGGAACGCGTAAAAGCAACTCTCCGCCACCCGCTCATCGAGGACTCCACCCGGTATTGTGGCCGCCACCATCCGGCGCAGTTGGCGAATCACGTCATCCCCCGATTCGACAATCTTCGTGCGATCGCTTTTCCAGGCGTTGCCGATGTGCTCCAACACCGCGCGGAAGCCAGGCCGGCCAAAGCGGTTATCCGGAGGGAAATAGGTTCCTCCATAGAAGGGCTTGAGATCCGGGGTCAGCCACACCGACATCGGCCATCCGCCGCCGCCGGTGGTGGCCTGCACAAAGGTCATATAGACCCGATCCACGTCCGGACGCTCCTCACGATCCAGCTTGATGGGGACAAAAAATTCATTGAGGATCGCGGCGATGGATTCGGATTCGAAGCTCTCCCGTTCCATGACGTGGCACCAGTGGCACGTACTGTAGCCGATAGACAAAAAGATCGGTTTATCCTCTTTACGCGCCTTCTCGAATGCTTCCTCCCCCCAGGGGTACCAATCCACCGGGTTATGGGCGTGTTGCAGAAGGTAGGGGCTCTTTTCCCGAGCAAGCCGATTGCTATGCATTCCCCTTGAGTCTAGCAATGAAAGTCCGGAGAGCTACTCTGACAGCAGCGGACGCGCGGAACGCCGGGGAATTCCCGCCGCCTGATAAATATCGTGCAGGCGAAGGAGCCCGAGGCATAGACCACTCTCCGGAGCAACCACCGGCAGCACCGAGATCTGGGAGGGACGATCCTCCATTAAACGCAAGGCATCCAGAAGCCGCGTCTCCGGGGCAACCGTGACCGGACTGGCCGTCATGACGGCGGCAGCGCACAGCATGCGAATGTCATCATGCTTCTGCATGGCGCGGCGGAGATCGCCGTCCGTAATCAGCCCTGCCAACCGCCCGCCGGAAGTAAGAACGCAGGCCGCCCCCAGCGGGTGAACGGTCATGGCAATCACCACTTGCTTGAGCGAGTCTTCCGGCCGGACATAGGGGACCTCATCGCCGGCGTGCATCGCTTCCCGAACCTTCAGCCGCAGGCCAGCGCCGAGAAAACCGCCCGGATGACGGCGCTGAAAATCTTCCACGGTGAAATTTCTCGCCTGCATGAGGGTAATCGACAGAGCATCGCCAAGCGCCAAGGCGACAGCTGCGCTCGCCGTCGGCGCCACGTTTGCAGGGTCCGCTTCCCGGCTGACAGACGCGTCGAGCACCGCGTCCATCCGCATCGCCAGGGGCGAGGCCGAATTGCCAAGAATTCCAATCAGCGGGGAACCGGTGTCGCGCAGTCCTCGAGTCAAGTCAAGCAGTTCGCGAGTCGTTCCGCTCTTGGAAAGGAAGAGGATAGGGTCTCCCGGCGAACACACGCCAAGATCGCCGTGAGCCGCCTCTGTCGGATGGAGATACACGGCAGGCGTTCCCGTGCTGCACATTGTGGCGCCGATCTTCCTGGCGATGTGGCCTGACTTGCCGAGCCCCGTGACGACGATCTTCCCGGAATGCCGCAAAATCAATCGAATGGCTTCGCAGAAATTCCGGTCCAGCCGCCCGGCAGCGCCGGAGATCGATTCCGCCTCATGTGCCATCGCCGCCCGTCCGGCGGCAATCCATTGCTGCGCGCAATCGGATGTGTTCATCCTTTTCCTGTTACCTGGCCTTTACTCATTATGCTATTAGAAGGCGCGCTCGTGGACCGATATGATGATCACTGTGAAACCGGAACGCCATTTGGGAAGTCATACTTGAAATGGGTCTCCTTCGATCTTGTCTGTTGTCAGGATTGCTGATCTCCGCGGCTTCACTTCCATCCTGGGGGCAATTCAACTTCAATTACGACGCCACCCAACGCCGCTGGACTCTGCGCAACTCCCTGGTGGAGGCGAATTTTGTCCTCACTCCGGAAGGCCATTTTCGCTTCGAGGACTTCCACTCGCTTCGCAACAACAATGCGTGGACCGCCTATCCGGCGGGCTCCTCTCCCCTGCAGATCCATGCCGATGGGGTCCTCTTCGATCAGAACACCCCATACCGCCTGGTATCCACGGGCAGGCGTCAGATACCCAGAAACGGTCTCCGGTACCTCATCGTGCTCGAAGACCTCGACCGGCGCGGAAGATTGTTTATCGAAATCGAGATGTATTTGCAGCAGCCCGTGCTGCGATTTTCCGCCCGTTTGCGCAACGTCAACCCGCAGCCATTGCACGTCACGGGCGTCGATATCCTTCCGCTGGCCATTGCCGATAAAGGGCGCACCTTCCGTTCGTTCAACGTGGACCAGTGGTGGGGAGGAGGAAAGGGCGGCAATTTCCAGGTAAACCAGGACACCTTGGGAGAAGGGAAGCAGGGGGTTGTCTATTCCGGCGCATACGGCCAGCAGTGTTCGTGGTTTGCGCTGCGTGACGCCGAGAATTTCGGGCTTTTTGCGGGCTGGGAGTTTGACGGGCGGGCGGTTGGCGTGGTGGACCACAACCCCGGCAAGGCACTGCTGCAACTCTCCGTGCCGGTCGAAGGCATTGACCGCACACTCGCGCAAGGCGAGGAACTTGCGATACCCGCCTATTTCCTCGGCATGTATCAGGGCGATTGGGATGAGGCCGGATACGTGACGCAGCGCTTTGTCGAGGCAGCCGTGGCGCAACCCGCTTCCGATTCCCGCTTCCCCTATGTGATCTGGGACTCCTGGAACTATGATCTGTATCTCGACGAGGCAACATTGCGCCGGAATGCGCAGATCGCCGCTAATCTGGGCATTGAGCTGTTCGTGATCGACCTTGGCTGGGCGCGGCAGATCGGCGACTGGTATGCCGACCCCAGGAAGTTTCCCAGCGGCATGCGCGCGCTTTCCGACTACGTCCACAGCCTGGGCATGAAATTCGGGCTTCATTTTGCATTCGCTGAGGCGGCCGCAACCTCTCCTGTTCTCCTCCAAAACCCCGACTGGCGGTCCTCGGAAAACTACCACTATTTCGGCGCGGATTCCCTGTGCCTCTCACACCGTCCCGTCCGCGAATGGCTGCTCGCGCAAACGCTGCGAATGATCGACGACTACAACATCGACTGGATCCTCCAGGACGGCGAGAATATGGTGAAACAGTGCGTCAAGACGACCCACACTCACGCCCCCGGAGACAGCAACTATGCAAACGCGGTCGATGGCCTCGATTGGCTGATCGACCAAGTGAAGCAGCAGCGGCCCAAGGTGGAGTGGGAGAATTGCGAGGACGGCGGCAACATGATGACGTACTCGATGGCACGGCGCTATGTGACTTCCATCAATGCCGATGATTCCGGCCCCATGACCACCCGGCAGGCCATCTATGGCGCAAGCTATCCCTTCCCTACGCGCTATATGGATCGCTACATGCCGAACACGCAGCTCACGCCCTATATCACTCGCAGCTACATGTTCGGCGGCCCGTGGATTTTCATGAACCGCCTCCCCGAGATGCGTCCGCAGGATTTGCAGTTAGCGGCCTCGGAAGTACGGCTGTACAAGTCCATGCGGGAACATATTCGAGAGGGCAAGGTGTATCATCTCACGGCGCGTCCCGCCGAAACCCGCATTGACGCTCTGGAAAGCTACAACTTCGCCACCGGCAGCGCCATCGTGTTTGTCTACCGCCCGAGCGCCGCTCCCGCGTCACGGACCCTGCGCGTGCGCGGCTTGAACCGCAATCTCAGCTACGAGGTGCGCTATCAGGACTCCGGGCGCACACTTACTATGACCGGCGCGCAGTTGCTCGATACAGGCATTGACCTCAACCTGACGGCGGTGAATTCCGCCGAGATCATCTTCGTCACTCCGGAGGAGTAGATGCTAGCCATCAGCAATTCACCGGCCCCGATGGGTGAGCGAATGTTCAGGGTCATGTACTACGGAAGTTCCAGGCGCACCGTGTCCGTCAACCCGGCGGCTGTGATCTGCAATGGCTGTGGTCCGGCAGGGAGCGCCGCGGGCACTTTCAGGTTGATTTGATAGAGGCCCGACAGTCCGGGGGTGAGACCGGAGAAAGAAACCTCGGCGGCGGCGCCGCCGACGGTGACTCTCACGGCCGCTGTGGCGCGCGCCAGCGGCAGCGCCGGCGCGGCCCGGCCCGCGGTGATGGGGGGAGCGACCGCTCCAAGACCTGTGAGGTATACGGAGACCCATTCACCCGCCGCAGCGGGAGCGCTGCTGGTGACAAGAGTCCCGTCCAGGTGCACGATGGCGGGGGCAAGCCCCTGCTGCGTTGGCACGCGGAAAATGGCGGGTGCGGCATCGGCAACTCGCATCGGCTCGGCGCCCTTGCCGGACGGCGTCGAAACCTCGAGCGTCGCCGTGGGGCTTACATCAAACGGAAGCTGCGCATTGATTTGGCCCCGCGAGACGAAGAGGAGGGGTACCGGTTGTCCGGATGCCGTTGCCGATACGCCCCCAAGCGTGGAAGGCCATGGCAGAGCAGCGGCTGTGGCATCGCCGGGAGCGAGATTTGCGCCATAGACTGTGATCAATCCGCCGGGCGCAAGGCTCCTGCCGCCGGAGGCCGAGTCCGTGATGGCGCCTGAATCGATCACCGGCGCGACGGACATCTGAAACCGGTCCAGCACGATGCCGGAGCGATCGAAGGCCGTCACCGTTAGCACGACTCCTTCCACCACTACCCGCAGGTAATGCGAGACGCCAGCCGATGCCGTGATGAAAGAGTCATTTCCCGCGGGATATGCTCGCGAACCTCCACCCCCAGTCGTAATGTAGATAGTTCCGTTGGGGGGAGTCGCCGGAACCGGCACATCGAGAAACTGCCCATTGCGGCGGGGCTTCGTGCGCTGGTAAACATGCTCATGCCCCCCAAAGACGATATGGACCTGGTGACGCTCGAGGATGGGCGTGAGGTACTGGAGGACCTGGGCGCAGGTGGCGTCATCCCGGTGCGCGGAGGTGGGGAAAGGGATGTGGTGAAAATACACGATCCGCCAAGGCTGCCGCGTCGCGGCGAGATCGGCATCGAGCCACTCCAACATGGCGCCCTTTCCCTCGAGCGCCTGCTGAAAAGGCTCATTGGTATCGAGCGACACGAAGTGGACATTGCTCCAATCAAAGGAGTAATAACGGCCCTGGCCGTCCCGCGGCACTCCCTGGATGGGAACCACATGACTGCTGCGATAGGCGGCGCCGTACCGGAAGTAATAGTCATGATTCCCCGGCGCCGGAAAGAAGGGTATGTGCCGCATTAATGGCCAGTCAGTGGAAAAGTAGTAACTTTCTAACTCGAGGAAGGTTCCGCTGTCGTAGGCCAGGTCGCCCACGTGCAGCAGTAGCGCCCCAGGGTCCTGGAACATACGATACGCTACGTCGTTCTGCTCCGCCGCGCCATCGCCGCTATCCCCGACAACCAGAAAGCGGAAAGACTCCGCGGCGGTTGGAGTGCGGAGAGTCATATCCGTCTGTGGAACGGAGGGAAGAGCGTCCTGCCCGTCGAGAAATACTCTGTAGAAGTAGGAAGTACCCGCCGCCAGTCCGGTCAGGTTGGCGCGGTGCTGATAAAAGGGGGCGGACAGGCCAGTCTGGTCAGGCGTCATCAGGGTGGACGTCGAGGCCACCCGAGTCCACCGTGCGCCGTCCGCAGAGAACCGCACTTCGCCGTCGCCGGCCGCGTCCACGGTGGTCCATGCGATCACGGCGCGGTCGGAATGGACATCCTGCAAATAGGGCTTGCGGCCAAGCGTTCCGCTCCAGGCCAGCGTTGACCAGAGCCATAGAGGCCATGCAATTCGGAAAAGTCTGATCATTTGGTTTCGATCCAGATCTGATTGCCGGTTTCACCGTGCACACTCAGGCTGAAGGGTACTCGCTGCGTGTGGAACGGCGTATCGGGCCATTGCAAAATCACTTGTTGCACTCCGATAAGTCCTGGCGCAAGTCCCGCAAACAGCGTGGGGACAGACTCCCCGTTTACGATTGCCGTAACCGTTCCCTGCATTCGCACGACGCCGGACAGCGGCGTAGGCTCCCCATCGGGAACCACTGTTTCACCCGTGCCGAGGCCCGTGACAAAGAGGATGAGATATTCGCCGGATTGAGCGGGATTGCTGGGGCCGACCAGAGCCCAATTGGTGTGGGTCACGGCGACGATTCCGGCATTGCTCGGCCGGATATCGGCGCGAATGGTATGGCTGCTCACACTGCCCTTGAGAATCGTGAGCGGTTGCGGACCGCACAGTACGCCGGAGGGAACCTGAAACTGGACCTCTGTCGGGGACACAGAAAGCAGCGGCGCTTCTTTGCCCGCGATGCTGATGCTGATTCCGGCGAGCGTATGCGGTAATGGAAAGCCAGTTGCGTGCGCCGCCGCCGGGCCCATTGGCGATCTTCAATCGCGCCAGCGAACCGGGCGTGAGGACCGGACAATTGTAAGCGTAGTTGGTGGCGCTCGAAGCGTACACATCGAGGGAGCCCGGAGTCTGCGTGAACCCGTCCCGGGCAATCGCCGCCTGCACGATGGGTGTTCGGTTCCGGAAGAAGTCTCGAATGTACTGATGCGCCGCCTCGAAGGTCTCATTCGAGAGCGGGACAATCTCCGCGAACATGGTGTTGACCTTGTAGGGGTCGGCATATGCGGCTTCGCGGATGAGAGAGTAGACGCGGGTTTCCTCGCCGGCCAAATAGCCGCTCCCTCCGCCGGCTGTTTGCGCAGCTTCGTGAAAAGCTTCCAGGTAAAGCCGGCGCCATTCCGGGACGGCGAGCGCGCGGCGCACCAGCACGTTCTCCGCGGTATTGTCGTTGATGTCGCGTTGCCAGTCGTGGAACGTGTTGTCCTTATCCCAGACAATGAACATCCAGCGGTTATCCGCCGTGCGGCGATACAGATAGAAGTTTGCCATGCCTGCGAAGCCGAGGATGCCGTCGAATTCCGCCAGATACTGCTCGACGGCGACATGGGTCAGGAATGCGCCCGGGTCGAGGTAGCGCTCCATTGTGTGCGCAAACTCTGCGTCCCTGCTCTGGTTCATCTGCCGGATCATCTCTACCAATGCCTCCGGCTGTGGATCGCTTTCGTGGTTCTTCGGCTCGAACGGCGAGGGAACATACAGGCTCGGATCCTCCCCGAGATACTCAAAGTTGTAAGCCTCTCCGGTCCAGGAATACTCGAAGAGGTATCCGGTGTCCTCACCGAAGTGGTGCTGGAGGAATCGGGAGTCAACGGGCTCGACAAGTAGATATAAACCCACATACTCCTCATTTACATAAAGCCTGGCGTGGGCTGTGCGCTCGTAGGGAAGGCCCATGCGTTGGAACAGCTTCATCGCAAGATGCTCGTGAACCATCGAGGAATCCTGCGCGAAGTTACGGGTAACAAGGCTCTTGAGACCAAGGAATCGTTGGGAGGACGTATAGCGGCTGAAGTCGAAACCGAGGTTCGGCTTGATAGCGTTTCGCGTCCCGGACCCGCGGGAGCGGACGCCGACGTTAGGAAGATGGATATCGCGCCATTGGAATTCGCAGCGATAGTAAGTGTTGTCCAGGAAGTGGTCGTGGATTGACCGCCAGTCGGTAGGATCCATGCGAATCCTCACCTCCTGGAGCGTTGAGTCGTCAAAGAGATCCGCAGTCGTTTGGGCTTTTGCGGAGAGAACCGGCAGAGAAGCCAACAACAGCGGCAGAACTACACAGCGTAGGTGGCGCATGGCGACCCGCCTCCTTTGTACGCAGACATTGCATACTGCGCATCCGGGACGCGAGGCCGCTCGTCAGCAGTCCCCTTTTACTAGAGAGGCGTACCAAGCCGCAAATAGGTTGCACGCTCCGCAGTGGGGAAGCGTATAAAATGCCGCGCATTCCGTGCGTGGGACGAGAAGACTCTCCTCGCCGGTTTACTCCCGGGTGCGCGGCCTGGACACTTGCCACACAAGCGTTGGACCCTGCTGGACTTATCCTCAAAGTCGTTGGAAACGACTCTAAAGGTAAGGCCAGTGACCGCCAGCCCTATGAAGATTGGCAGGCAAGTTGCTCGATAGCAGGCAGGGAGAATTGACAATGAATAGGAGTTTGTTCATTTTCGCTAATCTCCTGGTTGCATCCGGCCTGTGCCCTGGACAGACGATCGATGATTTTTTTGACGCCATCTCTCTTCAGGACATTCGCCTGACAATGAGCGACGCCGACTGGCAGAACGTTCATGACCACTACACCGACAAAAAGAAATATTACAATTGCGATTTCCAATGGCAAGGCGTCGTCGTGCCACAGGCTGCCTTGCACACTCGCGGAAGCGGCAGCCTCAACCCGATCAAACCGGGCTTGGGCATCGAGTTCGGGGCAAACGCTGCGGGACAGACATTCCTTGGACTACAGTCCTTGGTGCTCAGAAATTTTGTGGAAGACCCGTCCTCGATGCACGAGCACCTTACCATGCGGACTATGGCGCGGATGGGGCTGCCTTACCTTCGAACCGTGTTCATACGTCTGTTCGTGAACGGCGTCTACGTTGGGCTGTACCAGGTGAGCGAACCTTACGACACTCGCTTCCTAAAGACGCGCTTCGGTGAGGATATTGGCTTCCTTTTCGAGGGACAAGGTGGCGGGGGCTATCATTTTCAGTACCTCGGAGAGGATCCCAGTCATTACGTTGACGCGCTCTTCAATCCGAAGACCCACAAAGACGACCCGCAGACGCAGGTCCTCATCGACATGATACGAACGGCGAACCAGGCTTCCGATGGCGGCTTCGTGCAGGCAATGAGTAAGTACATGGATTTGGGCGCCTTTGCCGCCTACGTCGCGGCGGAAATATTCCTCGTCGAGACGGACGGGATTCTGAGCGACAGCGGCATGGCCAACTTCTACCTGTACCGGCGTGCGGTGGATGACCACTGGTTCTTCCTTCCGTGGGATAAAGAGATGACTTTTGGACCCGCGGATTGGCCCATCTGGAAGTATACGCAGGATAACGTTCTGCTGCGCCGCGCACTCCAGGTTCCGGAGCTCCGTCAGCGCTATCTCGATACGCTCCACCTGGCGGCGGAGGTGACGGGCGGTTCCAATGGCTGGCTGGCTCAGGAGATTGAGCGCGTGTACAACCAGATCCGGCAGGCGATGCTCGACGACCCGAGCCGGGTTTGCATCGTCGATGGAGCACAGGCCAAATGCCCCGCGGCAATGTTCGAAGTGGCTGTCCAATTCCTGCGCGATTTCGCCCGGGCGAGGGCGGATTTTGTCACCCAATCGCTGCTGGATGCGGGATGGACCCACGCGGCGGGGGCGCCAAACCTGCCGGCGGGGGCGGCGTCGAACGCCGCTTCCGGCATTGCGTTTCTCTCTCCCGGGGAGCAGGTTGCGGTCCAGGCGGATCTGCCGTTGAGCACCAGGACGACTGCCTCGGGGTGGCCGTTGCCCGAGGAACTGCGCGGGGTATCGGTCATGGTATCGGGAGTCAAGGCTCCCTTGATCTCCGTATCGCCCACCGGCGCCCTGTTGCAGACTCCTTCTCAGTTACCCTGCGGCCCATCGTCACTCGCCGTGACCGTGAGTGGCATTGCCAGTGAAACCATCCCTGTCGAATTGCGCCCCGCCAATCCCGGCATCTTCGTGGCGGCACATGCGGACGGGAGCGTAGTGAACACGGCATCGCCGGCCACAAAGGGGGAAATTGTGGTTCTCTGGGTAACCGGACTGGGCGCCGCCGAGAGTGATGATTCGAGCGGCCAGGCTGCTCCGGCGCAACGTCTTGTGGTGATGAAGAATCCGGTCAGTGCGGTGGTCGACGGAGTGCCGGCAGGGGTACAGTGGGCCGGGCTCGCGCCGGGATTTGCCGCCTTGCAAGTCGTGATCCTCCGGCTGCCGGATGAGTTGACAGGCGGGAAAGCCATAGTGAAGCTTTCCATGTTCGGCGAGACAGGCCCCGGCTATGCGCTGGCAGTCCGCTGATTCTACCGTTAGTGGACTATCGCGAATCGGCGGGTCCCTGATAAGATGAAGGGAAGGTTGTTCGAGAAGTAACGGGATGACAGCGGCAACTGAACGGCAAACGCGCCGTGAGTTTCTCAGGCACGCCACCGCCGGCGCGATGGCGGTTTCGTTTTTTCCTGTAGCATCCACCGCTGCTACGCCCGGGTTTCACCGGACACCGAATGTTCAAAATCTGGGCCCGCGCTCCGGGACCGTGGTTTGGACTTTACCGGTTTCCGCCGCGTGCTCTGTTGTAGTGACGGATATCTCTGGGAATTCGAACACATTCCCGGCTTCGATGAGCAAGTTTGAATCTGCCGCTACGGGCCTCGGATTTGACTACTATCAGTACCGAGCCATGCTGAGCGGCTTGGAGCCAGGTACGGTATATACCTGCCGGATTCAGGCAGACGGCCAACCCTTGGCCTGGCCGTTGCGGAACCCGCTCCAGTTCCGTACAAGCAGCGACGGGCCCTTCTCCTTTCTTCATTTTGCGGACTCCGGCGATGGCAGCAGCGCCCAAGTGCAGCTCAGCCTCCAGATGGCACGGGAAGACGTCTCCCTGGTGCTGGCCAACGGCGATCTGGCGTACGACCTGGCGACGTACACAAGCGTCGAAGAGAACTACTATTCCATCTATCGCGAACAGATGGCGCGTGTCCCTTTCTTTACCACCCTCGGCAATCACGAATACTACACAGACTCCGGAAAGCCTTCTCTTGCCGGCCGGGTCACGCCGACCGGCGGAGTTCCAGCGCATGATTGGGGCCGCTATTATTCGTTCGACTGGGGGAATGTGCATTTCGTTGCCCTCGATTCAAACCTGCCCCTGGACGAAGCCATAGCCGGCACGGGTGAGATGCTCAAGTGGCTCGAGAACGACCTGCGGAATACACGCAAATTCTGGCGAGTCGTGTTCTTCCATCACCCCGGTTATGCCACCGGCAAACATCAGGATGAGCCAGAGGCAGGCAAAGTACGGAACTATCTGGTTCCGATACTGGAGAAGTATGGCGTGCAACTGGTATTCAACGGCCACGAGCATATCTACCAGAGGACCTTCGAACTGCGCAACGGCCAGGTGGCGCCGCCAAACTCCGGCGGGATTGTGTATGTTACCTCCGGCGGCGGGGGCGCGCCGGTCCATTGGAGCGCGCCGAATGAGCTCATTGCACAGAGCATCGGGGTGAACCATTACGTACGTGCCGAGGTTACCGGACCAAGCATCCGTTTGCATGTCCGCGGGCTTGGGTCGGTCACTGATATTGACACCGCTGTTCTTGCCCCCCAGCCACAGATCATCGGTGAGGTGGTAAACGTCGCCTCATTCTCGCCGGAACTGGCCAGCGGTTCCCCGGCAGCTATTTTCGGCCGCAATCTCTGCCCTTCCGATCTCAAGGCATCGCTGACAACTCCCATGTTGTCCGCGGATGGATGCACGGTTATGCTGAACGGCGATGCCGTCCCATTGCTCTATGCCGGCTACGGTCAGATCAACGTTCAGATTCCTTTCGGGTTTTCCGGACAAGGCGCCTTGACGGTCCACACTCCGAACGGGTCAGTGGAGACATCCGTCCAGGTGAAGAAAGTTGCGCCGGCGCTGTTCCCTAATCCGGAAACTCCCGCCTTGGCGTTTGCCTGGCATGGAGACGGATCGCTCATTGACGCCCGCTCTCCCGCCCGTCCCCTCGAGCGGATCACGCTGGCGGCGGTAGGCCTGGGAGTTCCCGACGGAGCGGTCCCGGAGGGCATCCTTCCATCGAAGGCAGTGCCGCTGACAAACAGCATCGTGGTCATGTTCGGCAACGATACGGTGCGGCCGGAATTCGTGGCGCTCAGCCAAGACGCGGTGGGCCTATACGAAGTCCAGGTGCGGGTCCCATCCAAAGTCGCCGGACATGTACGGGTGGTTGCAAATGATACCCCAAGCAATGTACTCCTGCTGGCCGCCGGCGCTAATTGAGCGAGTACATCATTTCCCGGCCACGCCAATGGCAGCCGCTGGTTCGGTGGTCAAGAGTTCCGCTGCCGCACCGGGAATGAAGTAGTAGACGGATGGCGGGCGCGGGCATCCCAACCAGAAGATCATCAACTGCCCTTCGCTACTGCTTCAAAGAGATCCGGGCGGTTTACAACCAATGCTCAGGCTTTCTCCAGGGCGGTGTAGTGTTGAAAGCGGAAAGCCAGACGGTAGTAGCTCCAGCGGGCGTCCTTCTCGAGCAGCGCGTAGGTCCGTTGGGCCATCTCGTCCAGGACTTTTTTCTGCGCCGGGTCTGCTGCGATGCTGCCGGCGTCGGCGTCGTTCAGATCGTAGAGTTCGTCGCTTGTGGAGCCCATGTTATGGACGAAGAAGTGATGTCTTCCACCGCGCTCCCAACGCTCGGTGCCGCAGGCCGGATTGCCGGTGGCGAGCCACCCTGTCTGGAACAGCAGATCACGGTCACCCGCCTCAGCCTGTCCTCTCACGTGGGGAAGCAGCGAACGGCCGTCCATCCTCGCCAGGGGGACAACTCCGGCGGCGTCGCAGACGGTGGCTGCCAGGTCGAGGAGTGATACGGGCGCATCCACGGTAGCCGGGCGGGCTCCGAAACTGGCAGGGGGCTTGATGACGAGGGGAACTCGCTGCGTTTCGGGATGGAGGTAGGCGCCTTTGTCCACCAGCGCCTGGTGAATGTTCATCTCGCCATGGTCGGCCGTAAAGATGATCAGCGATTCATCGTAAATGTTCATCTCTTTCAGCGCCTTGATGAACTGAGCGAGGGCGCGGTCGATCACCTCCATCGCCAGGGCATTGGCGACCATGTAGTCCTTGGCTGTCTCGGGCCGGTAGATGCCCCATACCCTGCGGTGAAAGTCGAGCAAAGCGGGTTCTCCGGGGGCGGGCTGGAAATTGCGCTCGACGGCGCGGCGGAAGCTGGCGGGCAGCGAGATCGCCTTCCGCAATTCGGCCTCGCGCTTCTCGAATCCCGCCGGAATGGTGAACGGATTGTGTGGATCGTAGATGTTGAGCTGAAGATAGAGCGGGGCGTTGGGGCCGCCTGAGGCGAAGGCGTCGCGCGTCTTCTCGATCGCCCACTGGCTGAGGTACCAGCTATACTGCCCTTCGAGCGGAAACGGGCGTCCATCGGACTGCTCGATCCACCCGCCGAGCGTCCCGGAAGGAGTCTTCCGGTCGGGATACAGGCGGTGAATCTGGCGCGAATAACGCGGCATCCTGACACCCAGCCGGCGCAGGTATGAGTGATACAGTCCGTCGTCCTTCAGGACGGGCATCGCACGTTCCCAGTTCGTGTCGAGTTCATCGAAGGCGTCCATGAACTTCTGGGCTCCCACGTGGTTCTTGCCGACGTGTCTCGTCCGGTAGCCGGATGCTTTCAGGTATTCCGGATAGATGACGTCGTTCGCCCGCAGCGAGTTCTCCTGACCCTCGGGTCCGCCTCCCGGATTGGCCAGCACGTAAGGGTATCTGCCAGTGTACATCGATGCCCGGGAGGGGGAGCAGATGGGCACGGTACAGAAGGCGTTGGTGAAGTTTACGCCTTCCGCCGTCAGCGCGCGGATGGCGGGCATCTCCATTTCGCGCTGCAAAGAGCGCGACGGGAGGAAGTGGTCCGGACTGACCATATCCAGGCAGATGAGAAAAATGTGCGGCCGCTTTCCCGTGTTCGCTGTTTTGAACGGATGCGCACCCTGTCTCCGGTTGACGTAATGAAACTCGCCGGCGTCGCTCGTTTGTTGCGCCGCGAGGCTTGGCGCCGCGGCATCGGAAGCGAGCGTGGCTAGCGGCGCGGTACTCAGGAATTTCCTTCTGTTCATGGTCTCTCCCGAATTCAATCATGCAACTTTGTCAGGACCTCGCGCTTGTCCGGCGTGTGCAAGCGTCATGTCCTACGCTGTGTGTGGTGATCGATCTTGCAGGCGGTTGCCCCGGAACGGATGTTCGCTGCGGTGCGGTGGTTGGGCGCTGCTGTGCTAATCGAAAGTTTCCGCCGCGGTTCGCGCGTCCATCAACCGGAGACTCCAGATCTGGAGGGTCTCCAGATCGGCCGATTCGATTCGCAGAGCCAGTTCCATGGGTATTGGTCCGAATCGCTTCTCCAACTGTTTGCTCAGCATCCAGCGGGCGGCCTCAGTGCGGCCTTGCACCAAGCCTTGGGTTAAACCTTGGGTTAAACCTTGCGTTAAACCTTTGGCTATTCCCTGCTCGAGTCCCTTCACCAATCCTTTCTCTTCGCCCTGGTGAAAGATTTCGGCCAGCCATTCATTTTCCATGATGTCGATTTCGATGGGCATGCTCTCGATCTCCTCTTTGACTGCGGGAACCAAGCCTCTCAATCCGGATAGTATCACAAGCTTCGCCAGCCAACTCTGCCGCTTTAGTGGTGCTGTGTCGGCGATTTTTCGCAGCAGCCGTGTCACTACAGGCCGGTAATCCGCCAGCTTTCCCAGCATCCCTAACAGGTTGTCTTCGAGAAACGGGCTCGCCAGCAGCTCTATCGTATCCATCTGCTGGATGTTGACGACACGGTAGGAGAAGTGGAGTCCGGGCTCGTCGATCCGGTCCGGAATCCCCACCGGCCCTTTTCCCAGCCACAGAGCGATCTGCAGGGGGATGCGTTGGTATGTCTCGCGGATGCGCTGCCGGTATCCGAGCATGCGGTGGCCGAAGAGCCGGGTGGGTTGACCCTGAAGTTCGAGGTGGACAATCCGGTCATCGACTAACTCCAGCAGCAGGTCAGGACGCAGGTTCTCCACCTTGGGGAGTTCCGTGGTCAGCACACGGCTCACGGACACCGGTTCGCCGAGCAGCAGCCGCAGGAGCAAGTCCGGCCGGTCGAGCAGTAACTCTTTGATGGTGGTGTCGTAATGCACTCTGTGGATTGAGTGCAGCCGGCGGCGGGTTGTTCTCAGGATGAGTGCGGCCGCTGACGTGGCTACGCTTTCTCTTGAACACCTTCCCGGGCTGGTGTATTCTGGGAGCGTCAAAGCGGTGGAGTTCGCTTTTTGCCGCCCCCGGTGGCCAATGACTCCTACAGGGAATGCTGTAGGGGTTCCTTCCAACGGCAGATCCCAGACAACTCAGAACAGGAGATCCCAATGGATCAAGTCTGGTTTGTGGCAGCATTATGGTTGCTTCTTGCCCTCCTTGCCGTGCTGTTGGCCAATTGTTTCCACATCTCGACGGCGCTATCGGAAATCGTAGTCGGCACGGTGGCGCAGCTTGTGATCGGCGCCGTTGCCGGCTCTGAGGCCCTGGGCGCGAAAGCTTCATGGGTCGGCTTCCTCGCGGGCACTGGCGCCATCGTACTGACGTTCCTGGCCGGGGCGGAGTTGGACCCGGCGATTTTCCGTGCCAAGTGGAAGGAATCCTGCGCGGTCGGAATTGTCGGGTTTGCGGGGCCTTTTCTCGGTGCCGCGCTGATCGCGCATTACGTGCTCTTATGGTCATGGCCTGCCAGTTGGCTCGCCGGCGTCGCCCTCTCCACAACATCGGTTGCCGTAGTCTACGCCGTCATGTTGGAACTCGGTTTTAACCGCACGGAATTCGGGAAAGCGATTCTGGCTTCCTACTTCGTCAATGACCTGGGCACCGTCATCGCGCTGGGTCTCATCTTCTCTCCCTTTACGATACGCACGGCAATCTTCATCGTGGTCTGCGTTCTCGTCTTCGCCGCGCTGCCTTTTGTGACTCCCTGGTTCTTCGACAAGTTCGGCGGCCGCGTATCCGAACTGGAGGCGAAATACATCCTGCTGCTTCTCTTCGGGATGGGCGGGCTTGCCGTCTGGTCCGGTAGCGAGGCGGTGCTGCCGGCCTACCTGATCGGCATGGTACTGGCGGGAACCGTTGGGAAAGACCATATCCTCATCCGCCGTCTGCGGACTCTTACCTTCGGCTTCCTCACACCCTTCTATTTCATTCGCGCCGGCTCCTTCGTTTCCGTCCCGGTCTTACTTGGCGCTCCTGTGGTGTTTGTCGTGCTTTTTTTCTTGAAGATGGTCTCGAAACTCGCCGGGCTCGTTCCCGCCGTCCGCTCTTTCAATTACCTGGGGCATGAAGGCCTCTATTATTCGCTCATGATGTCCACCGGCCTGACCTTCGGAACCATTTCGGCACTCTTCGGATTGAATCATTCGGTGATTGATCAGGCTCAATACTCCCACCTGGTGGCTACGGTAATCGGCAGCGCGGTCATCCCCACCGTGATCGCCAATGCTTTCTTCCTGCCGCGGCATGTCCTCGAACGAGAAGCGGCCCTGGCCTCCGCGGTGGCGAGCGGGAAAATGATAGTGGAAAGGAGTTCGTAAGGAAGGTGATGCATGCTTGCTAAAGGTCCGGCCAAGAAGGTGACCATCTACGTGAACGAGGAGACACGCTACCATCTGCAACCGCTTTGGGCGGCGGTCTTCGAGTACCTGCGCCACAAGAAGGTGGCCGGCGCCACCGTGACTCACTCCCGAATGAGCTTCGGCAACCGGCAGGTAGTCCATCGCTCGGATTCTCCCGAGACTCCGGAGTTCGCCTTTCGCATCGAGTTCATCGAATCCGTGGAAAGAGTCGAGGAAGTCCTGCCCACGCTCTATGACATGGTGTCTGACGGTCTCATCGAGGTGCAGGACACCACGGTGGTGAAGGCCGCCATGAAGGAGAGGAAACACCCTGAGGTCCGGCCGCCCCATCAACGCAGGCAAATGGCCGCGAAGATGATGCGCATCTTCCTTGGCGAGGCTGACAAGTGGCATGGCGAGCCGCTCTATGACGCAATCGTGAAGCGGATCCGCATGATGGATGTCGCGGGAGCCACCGTCTATCGCGGGATTCTCGGCTACGGGGCCAAAGGGCACACGCACAAGCAAGGGTTCCTCCATTTCTCCCACGACCTGCCGGTGATGATATCCGTGGTGGATACGCCGGAAAAGATTGCCGAGGCTGCCCTCGCCGTCGAGGAGATGCTGGGCGATGGCCTCATCGTGATTTCCGAGGTAGATGTCATTCGCCTTGTCCACACAGCTTCGGAGGCGGCCGATGTCCTATCAAGCTAAGCTGCTGCGCATTCACTGCGCGGAATCGGATCGCTCGCGTGGTAAGCCGCTCTACGTCGCGATCGTCGAACTGTGCAAGTCCATCGGCATCGCCGGCGCCACGGTATTTCGCGGGCTCGAGGGTTACGGTGAAACGGGAGAGATTCAACACCGCCACCTTGTCACACACGACCAGCCTGTTGTGATCAGCATCGCCGACACGCCGGAAAATATCGAAAGGCTCCTGGCAGCCCTCGAACCAGTCATGGACACGGGCATGATCGCTATTTCGGACGCAACGGCCATTCGGGTGCAAAAGCGAACGGTGGAGCCGGATGTTTGAGCGCATTCTCATCGCGCACGACGGCTCCGACGGAGCCCTCCGCGCTTTCGATGCGGCCGTGGAACTGGCGGCCTCGAGCCGGGCATACCTGCACATGCTCAGCGTGGAAGAGGACCTTCCTCGCTACGCCCAGACCATGGGCGAAGTTGCCGAGCAAAAGGAGGAGGAAGACACGTATTTTTCCCGTCTCGCCACGCAGGCGAAACACCGCGCTCGATTGCGCCATGTCTCGCTCGAGTGTTCCATTGTGGCGGGGCATGAGGTGAAAGCGATTGTTGAATTCATCCACGAGCATCAGTTCGATCTGCTCGTCGTGGGCTTCACGGGACATTCCAGGATCTACGATCACCTATGGGGCGGAACTTCACAGAATCTCACCCGGCTCTCTCCTTGCAGCGTGCTGGTGGTGAAGTAGAACTCGTGGGTTTCGAGCACGAGGCCCGGCGCATCGCCGGCGCTCTCGAACAGCGCCGCTCCCTGCTGGTTCTCGGCAGACCCGGTTCCGGCAAGACCCGCCTCCTGCGCTTTGTCCTCGCGAACCTGGGGCAGCCGGCGGCTTACTTGCCGTCACCGTCCACGCTTCGCGGCATTCTTCTGGAACTTGCAAGGGAGCTTCACAAGCAAGGGCATCCCGTCCTTGGAAGTTCCACAAAGTCCGCCGCCGATCCCGCAGCCTACCTTTCTTCGCGGACAAGCTGTCACCTGAAAGGGCTGCTCTGGAAGGCGCTGGAGACTGCTCCCTGTCCGGTGATCCTCGATGACATCCGGCAGTCCGGCTTCCCAACCTACCGCTTTCTTCAACGCCTCTATCACGCTCCGGGGATGTGCTTCATCGCGGCTGCCAGGGATGTCCGCTCTTTAGGAGAACTTCACCGCCTGTTCTGGGACCCGCGGCAGCAAATGGAAATGACGCCGCTTACCAGGCCTCAGGCGCTCCGTCTGTTTGAACTTGCCGCCGGGTTTTTTCAGTTGTCCGGCATCGACATCGAACCTTTTCAAGCGCAAGTGCTCGAAAGCGCCAGGGGGAATCCGGGCGAGATTCTCGACATGTGCCAGCGCGCCACCCGTCCGGAATATCGCGTGGGGAGCTACGTCAAGTTCGCGCCTCTGCGCATCGATACCGTAATGCGCTTTCATCCGTGATCGAGCGAGGTCATCCCCGCGAAACAGGCTTCATCTCGAGAATCCGCCCCAGTTGCGCGCGGTAGGCATCGGCGTGCAGGTCGAAACGCTGCTGCACGGCGTACAGGGTGCGCCGCAGCCATGCTTCGAGCAGGCGTCCGTGCGAAACGAATGCTTCGTTCACCCGCGCTCCGTAAGCCTCACGCAGTTGCCGCTCCACAGAGGATTCCGCCAGCCGCCGGCCGAAGCGCGCTACAAACGGCCTCCTGATCCCGGTAGATTCGAAAGCAAGATCAATCTGCGGCATCCCTCTCAGCAGTCCAGCCAGATCCTCTCCCGGTTCCCTTTCGATTTCCATCTCGCCGGAAACCTCTCTCAAGGCCTGGGTGAGGGCGCCGGCCAACCCTTCGAGAGCCTGCGTTATCTCTCGAGCCACGCTCGCCGCCGTCTTCACCAGCCACTTCCGCGGAAAGCCATCCGGGAGCCGGGAAGAATTCTCCCTCCGCCAGTACTCGACGGCTCCCCGCGCCGCGTATCGCAACGCCGCGGGACCTAACTGCCGTATCTCGTCGCATCTTTTCAAGCAGGCTGCCTCGACGGTGGGGATCTCCCCTGCCGCTTGCCGCAGCCGTCTCTCGGCTTCTCTGAGTCTTTCCAGCCTCTCCGGCTCCAATTGGCCGCTCCACTGGCGCGCCGCCTCCAACGCGCGCTCCACCGCACGCCCTAACGCTGCAATCTTGCCGTGCAACGACTCCGCCGCCAGTTGTTTTTGCCTTTCCTGCAACGGCGCGATCTCTTCGTCGAACCACTGCCGAAGCAAGACCTCATGCTCCCCCACCGTGCTGACGGCGGTGACGCCCACATCCAGGCGCAACTCCGATTGCAAACGTTCCCGCACGTAACGCAACGACTTCTCCAGGTCGGTTTTTGAAAGCAGGTCCGCTTTGCTGAGCACGACGCGCACGGTCACTCCGGAGTCCAGGAGCAATTGCAACGTGCGAACGTCTTCCAGGGTCAGAGTCGAACTGGAATTCACCATTACCACTCCGATGTCACAGCGGGGAAGGTAGGCGAGCGTCTCCCGTGATCCGGATGTCGCCATGGAACCCAGCCCTGGAGTATCGACGAACACCACGCCCTGGCGTAACCGCGCCGCGGGATATTCCACCTGTACTTTCCACACGCCTTTCGTGTTGGAAGGGTTCTCCTGCTCGGTGACAAACTCCGCCAGCCGCGAAGTAGGGAACGACTCGACTTTGTAGCCTGCGAAGGCAACCAGTAGCTTCGGCTCCGTGCCGTGTTGCAGGCGCGTGGGAACGGCCGTGATCGGCGTCGTCCCCACGGGAAGAATATCCGCCCCCAGGATGTGATTCAACAGCGACGATTTCCCGCAGCTTACCTGTCCGAAGATGGCGATCTCCAACCGCTGGTCTTCCAGGCGGTCCAGGATCGCCTCGATCGCCGGCCGCAGTTCCACCAGCCCGCGCGATTGGATGGTCTCACCCAGTCTCTTTACCTCCGCCGCATCGTCCGTTTGCGCCTCGAAGCGGCTGAGCCGCGCCTGCAAGTCCTCTCCGCGCGCCAGGTAAGAGTCCAGCCGTTCCACCAGTCCTTCCAACTCCGGCATCAGTCCATTCAACTCGGCCAGCATCTCCCGAGGCAATTCGCCATATCCCGCGAGGACTTTCGGCCGCATCTCCTGGATGGCGATGCGGACAAAGGCCAGCGTTACGCGTATCGAATGGATCGCGCCGAGTTGAGGCTCCTCCGGAGTGATGCCCAGGCTCCTGAGCACTCTTACCATCTGCGCGCGGATTCGCGCCAGGTGGTCCTCCACCGTTCTCCCTTGCGCCGGGCTGAAATCGATCCGGTACTTGGGGAACGGCGACTTGGAACTAGCGCTTCGAAGGATTTCCTCGATTTCGGAGAGCAGTTTATCCGCATGCTTACAGGAGACCAGTAAGTGCAGTTCGTGGGACGAATTCAACCCGCTCGCCGGCTTCATGTCACCGGCCTGCAAAGGCCGCCAGACGGCGTTCGCGCCCCGAAAGAAGCGCGCACGGCTCTCAATCTGCCAAGATCCTCCCTGATGCGGAAGATTTCCGCGCTGTTTCTCGAGAGCAGCCCGTCCAGGGTGGACATCCACTCCTCGACGCGAAGATAGGCTTCCGAGAGGAGGCTTTCCAAAGCCCTACCGGTACTCTCCTCCCACTGCGTCGTAAGGCGGGAAATGTTCTTGTAGACCTCGTAGGGCGCCTTCCGTTTTGCCAGATGGCGGTATATCACCGCTCCGAATAATGACATCGGGAGGATCGGGCTGAGCAACTCCCAATTGCGGTCGAAAACGTGGCCAATGCGCACATCCGGAGTCTGTGGAGTAACGGCCTGGATTTCTATCTTCGTAGTTCGCGGCCGGATGCCATACGCCTTTTCCGCGCGTTCCGAAAGACGGTTGCGGAAATCCTGCAGCGCACGGCCGAGTTGAGCGGCTGTTTGTTCGACCGGGCGAAGGAGCATGGCTCGATCCGCATCCTGCGCCTCAGAGAGTTTTTCCGCAAGCGAACGCTCCAGCCAGGCCTGAAATGACGAGATCACCCGCGCCAGGCTTGTCCTCCATTCCGGATACAAGCGTTCCAATTCCTCCACCAGCGCCTTTTCCACTCGCGGCGTGTGCGCTTCCAGAATCGCCGCGGCGTGCCGCCGCGAATTGCCTGCCGCATGTCTTGCCGTCAAACGGAGTTGCATCTTGAACTCCTCGATCGACTCTTTCTCTCCAAGCACGATTGTCTTCAACTGCTCCCGCTGCGCCTCAGTCGCTTCCGCCGCCGCCAGCGCCAATAACAACGAGTCCTCGCACTCGTTCATCAAGGCTGCGGTTTTGTGATTCAGTACGGCGATTCTCTCGTCGTTCAGCCGCTCCACCAACGGTCTCAAGAGATTCCTTTCGAGCGATGCTCCCAACTCCTCGAATCCGGGCTTGGCCGAATAAGGGAAAACCTCTGGCGGCGGAGCGATTTGGCGGCGCAATTGCTGCTCGACGAATGCGACCACCTGCCTGGCCTCCGCGGCGTCAAGCAAATCGAACTTTGTCAGCAGCACGGTAATGCGGGGAGTGAATTCGCGAAGCCGCCTCAACAGTTCGGCATCCTGCTGCGTCAGCGGAGGATCCACGCCTACCGCCACCAGCGCCATGCCTACGTTGGGAAGCCATTTCCGGGCGGTCTCCGTGTTGTGCCCGAAAACGCTCTCCATGCCTGGTGTATCGACGAGACAAATACCGGGAAATCGCCGTAGCGACGGTGTTTCCACAGTCACAGAATCCACCTTCCTCGCATTTTCGGGATTGTGCGTTTCCGTGACGTAGAAGGGCAATTCTTCGATCCTGCCCTCCAAAGCTTGGGAATTCAGAAAGTGAACGATAATTTGCGGCTTTTCCCCGAACCGGATCCTCGTGATTACGGAAGTCACCGGAGTCACACCCACCGGCAACACTTCCTCGCCGATGAAACGGTTGAGAAAGCTGCTCTTCCCCGCTTTGAAGCGGCCCACGACAGCCACTGGGAACTCTGTCTCCGCGGCCGCGCGGCACGCCGCGAGCAACGGCTGGATGGAGTGGATCTGATAGCGTGAATGGAGTTCCCCCGCCAGGATGATCGCCGAAGCCGCGTTCTCAGTGTCCGTGCACATGCTTGTCTCAATCGCCCCCGGCGAGATACACACCCGCCCATACACCCAGGTATCCCAACAAAACGCTGATCGCCATGTTCCCCAGCGCAATCAGAGAAACGCCGTTTTGCGCGGCCTGGAACGTCTCGTACTCAAAACTGGAGAATGTCGTATAACCGCCGAGGCCCCCCACCACCAATAACAGTCTCCAATAGGGATGAGGATCCAGACGCTTTGTCAGTACCGTCATCAATACCCCTATGAGAAAGCATCCCGTGACGTTTGCAATGACCGTCCCCAGGGGCAGCCTTCCCGTATACCGTTGCATGACCGCCGTTGTAACCAAGTAGCGGCAAAGTCCGCCCACAGCCGCTCCCGCCATTACCATGACATACCGGCCCAATATGCTAACCTCCGAAGGCAAAAGCCTCCTGATTTTCAATTTGTACAGATGAGCCGTTGGAGAATGATGAGACTCCTACAACCATCTGTAGGAGTCATTGGCCACGGCGTTGCGCCGCGGCGATTGAGCGGACCCCACCGCTTCCAGTCCCAGGATAGCGCAACCGCCCGCTGCCCTCAAGGTTTCCTCACGCGATGCACCATCACGGAACCGGGGGCCATTGACCACGACTTCGGGCCGGTTCCATAATTGGAAGTGGCGTTGGAGTTCGCCTCTGTATCAACCGCCTGTCAAGGGCAAATGACTCCTACTTGAACATTGTTCGCGAGAACTGAGGTTTCCGAGAGTAGGAATTCTTATTGACGATGCAGAGCATCCTTCCCCGAGCCCTTTCATTCTCCCAGCGAGACCACTCTATTGCCTCCTTGTCCCGCGTTCTGAGTAGGGAGGTTTTCTCATGAAGATGGAGTTCGACTCCAGGCACGGAACGGCTTCCTCCAACCCGGACGAGGCCCAGGTCCTCTGGCTCAACCGGAATGTAGCCGGCATCATCCCGATCGGAGCGGTATTCGCCCTGGCTGGCGTCTACATCGCAATGGAAGATACCTTGGAAGGCGCCATCCCCGCGGATATAGTGAATCGCGCGAACCGCGGAACCGCGTACGGGCTCATGGGCGCCGTCAATGGCAGGGGAGATCTCATTGCCAGCGCGCTCGTGGGCTCGGTTTGGACATTCATTTCGCCGGCGTTGGCGTTCGCCCTGGCGGCGCTGCTAATGCTTTCCGGCGCGGCGCTCACCTATTGGAACCGCCCGTCCCGCCTCCCCACTTCCACTGCATTTCATAGAGGGCCCCGGCGGTTATGAGCCTTGATCCCCACGTGCTCGTCGATGGTCTGAACTCGCTCCTGGATGGGGAATCCGCTGTCTCCGCTCTGATCGCATGCGGTCCGGCAGCCATCGACCCCCTACGCCGCTTCCTTCTCGAAGGCCAGCCGAGCGGCGTCTATCAGCCGCGGCGTTGGGCGGTGGACGCGCTTGCCGGATTGGGAGCCAAGGACATCCTTCTCGAGGCAATTACGAAAGCCGGCTTTGCGCCGGGAAGGGAGGTTGCCCTTGCGCTCGACCCGGCGGCCAGCGAGTTCTATGACGCCGGTTCCGGCAAGTACGTCTTCCGAAAATCGGACAAGAGTGAACGTTCTCCGGAGCAGATGGTCGAGTTCTGGGTCAACTTGGTCCGCCAGTATCCCATCCTCTCCCTCGAGGACGGAATGGCGGAGAATGACTGGGCCGGCTGGCAAATGCTCACCAAAAGCCTCGGTGACAAGATCCAACTCGTGGGCGACGATATCTTTGTCACGAACACCTCGATACTGGCGCGCGGCATCGAACAAAAAGTTGCCAATTCCATTCTCATCAAACTCAATCAGATTGGCACGGTGACGGAAACCCTGGAGGCCATCGCCATGGCCGGCGCGGCGGGATATACCTCTGTTGTGTCTCACCGGTCCGGAGAGACGGAAGACGCGTTTATCGCCGATTTCGTGGTGGGCACTGGTACCGGCCAGATCAAGACAGGCTCTGCCAGCCGCACGGACCGCGTCGCCAAGTACAACCAACTTCTGCGAATCGAGGAAGAATTAGGGGCCTCCGCAACCTTTGCGGGAAGGGCCGCGTTGAGCCGCTAGCGCAGGCTCCATTGCCCCTTCAATTTCTGGAAAGACGAAACGAAGTCGAGCGCTGCCCGCGCATGTTCCGGATGCAACGAAACACGCCACAGCGTGTCGCGCGAAAGCCTGGCTTCCAAAGCGAGATCTTCACCGGTCCCAGCGACATTCAACATTGACGTCTCATCCATCAGCGCGTGGCGAACCAGCGTTCCGTAGCGGTTCCAATGCCCATCGTGACGATCCGTAATCCAGATTGCGAGTCCTCGAGCGAACGCCAGAAGATCTCCCGCCATTTGACGATTGCGCCGGAACCACCGTCCTTTGCCCCGCGCGCGGGGAGCCTGAAAATAAGTCAGGCATTCCCATTGTTTCCACAGGGCTTCCCGCAGCGCGAAATGGAACTTCAAAGTCATCTCATCGCCGTGGCGGATGGCCGGTTCCTCGAGGGCGGCGCTCTCCGCAGGCTGCCAGGCGCGGCAGAGGCTGTGGAGGAACACGCGGATCGGGTAGCTGACGCGCGTGTTGTACGGCAGCAGGATGGTTTTCCCCTGGTAGGGCAACCTCAGCCATCCGAGCAGCAGGAAGTGCCCGTGCTCCACTTCGCTCAACCAGGACAAATCAATCCGCGTTGCGTCATCCGGGGAATTGGGATGGGGTATGATGACGAGTTTCTGCCTGCCCAGCAGCAGCACACGCGCCGGGTAGTCATAGCGGCCGAGCCAATCCGGTTCGTCCTGCGGGAGAAAGAGTCCGCACTCGAACTCTTCCTCCTCCAGCACCCCGAAGTCCGCCGGCACATCCCTCCGTCCTTCTATCAAAAACGGCGTAGCATACCAACTGCTGGAGGCGGCCATACGGCACACTGATCCTTTCCATGAACTACCGGGATGGGCTGGGAAGGTGAAAAGTCTCCCACAGCGAACATCCCTGTAGGAGTTATTGGCCGGTTCAGACGGCGGTAAGCGAACTCCACCGCTAAGCTTATTGGATAGGATAGCAAGTTAATGAACCGATTCACCCGTCTGATCCCAGCACTAGTCTGTTTGTCTCTCATAGCGGCGGTTTCCGCCCAGGATGGCCCGGATTCCGTCCTGCGAGGAACCAAGCAGTTTTCGAAGAAGGTAGTCACCACAGGATTGGCGGGGCCTTGGGAAGTCACCTGGGGCCCCGACAACATGCTGTGGGTCACGGAGCGCACCGGCAAACGGGTGACGCGCATCAACCCGGCGACCGGCGAAAAAAGTGTTGCGATCACCATCGAAGAAGTTTCCGCGCCCGGAGGCCAGGATGGGCTGCTAGGCATGGCATTGCACCCGGAACTGCTGAAGGGAACAGGCAACGACTATGTCTACGTCGCCTATACCTACATCGATAAGGAAAAAGGCGCGGATCCGGACGTGGCGGATCCGGCGAGTCCCTATCGCTATCTCTACGGGAAGATCGTGCGCCTCCGCTATGATGCGGCGAAAGGAACCTTGTCCGGCCCGGTGGATGTGATCACCGGGTTACCGGCTGGTGACGACCATGACGGCGGACGGCTGAAATTCGGTCCAAAGAACAAGCTGTTCTTCACGATCGGCGACCAAGGGCACAATCAGTTTGCGAATTTCTGTCTTCCGATCGAGGCTCAGCGGCTGCCCACGCGAGAGGAGATTGCCGCCCGGAACTACGCCGCCTACGTTGGAAAATCGCTCCGGATCAATTTGGACGGCTCGATCCCGGCGGACAATCCCAGGTTGAACGGCGTCGTCAGCCACGTGTTCACCTACGGACACCGCAACCCGCAAGGACTGGACATCGGCGCGAATGGTGTAATCTATTCCGCCGAACACGGGCCAAAGACGGATGACGAGATCAATATTCTGACGCCGGGCTCGAACTATGGATGGCCGCATGTCGCCGGATTCAAGGACGACAAAGCGTATCAATATGTCCGGTGGGGAGATGCGCGGAAACCACCCTGCTCACAGAGGAAGTACGATGATATCTCGATCCCGCCGTCGATTCCGCGGGATCGGGAATCCGACTACCGCAAGCCGTTTGTCAATCCGCTGGCGACCATGTTCACCGTGCCGACGGGGTTTAACTTTTCGGATCCGGCTTGCGGGGGTGTCGATTTTATCTGTTGGCCGACCGTCGGATTGTCGAGCGTGGAGTACTATGCCTCGAAGGGAACAGGTGTCCTGGGCTGGGGGCACGTGCTGCTGGCAGCTACCCTGAAACGCGGTTCGTTGTATGTTCTGCCGCTCACTTCCGATGGGAAATCAGCAGCCGGTCATTTTTCGCGTTATTTCCAGTCCGAGAACCGGTTTCGCGATACTGCCATCAGCCCGGACGGCAGGACAATCTATATTGCCACCGATCCTGGCGGGGTTGCAGGCGCGAAAGACGCCGGGACAACCTCGACCATGGAGAATCCCGGCTCGATCCTCGCCTTTACTTATACCGGCGAGGGAGCGCCTGAAGCAGAGGAGCAACCACGCCAGGTGAGTGGGACGAAGCCGCGGGATGGCGCGCCGAGCCCGGCGCCAATCGTTGGCGGAATCGCGCCACAATTCACGGAAGCGCAGGCAGCCAATGGCAGGACAGCCTATGACGCCACATGTGCGGTGTGTCATGGCAGCACCTTGAAGAATGGCGCTTATGGTACACCGCTCGCCGGCGAGTATTTCAAGGGCAAGTGGTCCCACCGCAGCGTCCGCGCACTGTTCGATCGCGTCCGTACGACGATGCCTCCCTCACAACCGGGGTCGCTGGCAGCCGGCACTTACACCGATATCATTGCCTATATCCTGCAGGTGAACGGATCCAAGGCGGGGGCCACTCCCCTCAAGGCTACGGGCAAGGGTCTCGACAGGATGGCGATCGAATAGGGTCGTTCCATCGCGCCGGCGCTTTTGTTGTAGAATCTACCGCAAGATGACAATGATTCGCGCTTTTACTTTTCTCCTCTCGATCCATCTTGCGCTGTTTGGCGCGGAACCCTACAAGCCGAAACGCATCAATAAGGCGATTGAGCTGCTCGAACAGGGCCAGCCGATTTATTACACAACCACCAGCGGGGGCGGCTACGAAGAAGGCCGGAAGCTCGCAAAGACGTGGGCCGACTACATCAACTACGAAATGGAACACGGCGCATTCGACATCAGCGCGCTGCGGGCCTTCATGAAAGGATTGGTGGACGCGGGCCCAACCAGGAGCGGCCATCGGACACCCGCCGTGATTGTGACGCTGCCGGTGGTGGTCTCCGATGAAGCGACGGTGCGGGCGAATGCGTGGATGATTCAGCAGGTGCTGGGCACGGGTGTACACGGCATTCTGATGTGTCACGCGCGATCGCCTGAGGGAGTACGGGCATTCGTGGAGGCCTCGCGCTATCCGTTTCAGAACGCCGCGGCGGGCTTGGGGGAAGGCACCCGCGGCAGCGGCAGCCAGGGCTATGCGTCCCAAATCTGGGGGATCTCCGGCGAGCAGTACATACGCGTAGCCGACACCTGGCCGTTGAATCCCAAGGGCGAGATTCTGCTGGGCCTGAAGGTGGAGGACCGTTTCGCGGTTGCCAACGTGTCGCGTTCGGTGGCCGTTCCCGGCATTGCCTTTGCGGAGTGGGGTCCGGGCGACATGTCGTGGTCGCTCAAGCTCACGGTGGATCATTCCAAACCGTATCCGCCGGCAATGCTCGAGATGAGGGCGAAGGTGTTCCAGGCTGTCAAGGCGAACAAGAAGTTCTTCCTGGACGGCGTGCGCCTGCCGACAATCCAGGCGAATCTGAAGGAAGGGATCATGATCGGCTCGGGAGACGAAGCCACGGCGAACGCGGGGAGGCGGCTCACCAAACGCGGAATGCCGTGGTAGCGTTGCTGATGGACCGGCGCGAGTTACTCTCCCTGCTCGCGTGGCCTCTGGTTGGCGGCGCAGCCCAAAAACACGCCCGCCATCTGGTTGCTACCGCCGAAGGCCGGGCGGAATATCTGCGCGGCATGTTGCGGGCGCTGTGTACGGAAATCGGCCCGAGGCCATCCGGGAGCAAGGAATATGATGCCGGCGCATCCATTATCCAGCGCGAGATGGAGCGCTGTCTGCCGGTGGTATCGCGGGACACGCTCGAATTTCGAAGGTGGGCGCCGGTGGGCGAACCGCTGTTCGAGGTGGGTGGGCGGCGCCTGGAAACCTTTGTGGCCGATAACAGTCCAGGCACTCCGGACAGCGGGATTCGCGGCGTGCTGAGGAAGAACGGCCAGAACGAAGTTGTGGATCCAAAATCAGGAACCGTGCTTGCCCGAGCCGGCATCAGCGAGTTCGGCCGCGCGATTGTATCGAGCCACTCGGGCAAGGACAGCGTTCCCCTGTTCAATCTCGGCAGGCAGGATGTGGAGACGTTGGACCGTGCGGTGCGGGAGAATCTGCCGGTGAAAGCGCGGGCGCGCGTGAAGTGGATTCCCGGCGTCAAGACGAGCAGCATTGCCGGGGTGCTGCCCGGTGATTCGAAGGACGAAATCATGGTGGTGGCGCACGCGGACACGAAGTACAATACGCCCGGCGCCAACGATAACACCGCGTCTCTCATCACCATGCTCATGCTGGCTCATGCCGTCTCCGGAACCCGCCCCGGGAAGACGCTAAGTTTTCTTGCGACGGCGGGGGAAGAACTTGCCTTCCTGGGCGCGCGACACTACGCACAGACACGACAAAAGCGCGGCACGCTCGGCGATGTCAAGATTTGCGTGAATCTGGACTCGTTGACCTACGGGCCGAATCTACAGATCAATACCACCGACGGCAAGCTCGCGCAAACGATTCTCGACATTCATCACGATCTGGGTATTCACGCCGAACCCAAAGTGTTCCCGCGGGATGACACGATGGATTCGGCGCCGTTTCTCGCGGCGGGCGCCAGGACGGTTCACCTGAACAGCCGGGGCGATGATGCGCGGACGCTGCCGCTGTGGCACCGGCCGGAAGATCGCGCGGAAACAGTGAAACCGGAATTCGTCGAGAGCAGCTTCCGGGTGCTCCAGGAGTTGATTCTGCGGCTCCTCAGAGTCTGATCTCCCACCCTTTTCGGAAAGCGGGCCTGATCCATCGGGATGCGTCGTTGTTGTTCGAGAACCGCATCCTGGCGTTGTCCCATAGCAGTTTGCCCTGATAGTGAGCAGCCACCGCGCCGAGCACGACCCAGGCTGTGAAGGGGCCGGCGATGCTGAAGTTGGAGCAGGCCGGAGCGCCTCCCTTTGAGGCGCGGATCCAGTCGTGCGTGTGAGCGGAAATGTCCCAGTTGGCAGCGTTGTCGCCGGCGCTGGGGCCGGGCGAGCGAGCCAGGTATACGTTCGGGAGCTTGTAGTCCGCCCAGCGGGAACCGGGAAGCAGGCCGACGCCTTCGCCTCGCCCGCTGGTGCCCAGATAGCCTTTCGAGCCGGCGAAGATGCAGTTGTACCCGCTGCTGTGCTGCCCCCCGCCGGCAGCGACCCTTCCACCGAAATCGGGGCCGACTTGTGGTCCGGCGCCCGGGATCTTGCGCGCCTCGGCAGCGCTCATCCCCGGTGGAAGGTAGGCATCCCCCTGGACGTTATCTTCCCAGTAGACAGTGACCGGGGGCATGTTTTTGCGCGGGCCAAATTCGTACTTAACAGCGCTTTTTCTCGGGTAGGTAATGGGGCTGGTCCCCTCCTGTTTGATCACCTCCACGCTGATGAGGCTCTCGAGGCTCAGTTGCAGCGCCCAGTTCGCGGGGCCGAGGACGTGCACTCCCCAGTCGCCAAAGTGGCCAGTGCCGAAATCGAAAAAGCCCCGCCAGACGAAAGGGCAATAGAACCCGGCGTAAGCTCGCCGCACTTCCTCTTTCGCCATCGCCCCGGCGTAGGGCGCGATGACCGCCTTGTAGTCATCATCGCCGGCGGAGTAGGGACGCCAGGCCGCGCCGCCCAGCCACAAATCCCAGTCCAGCGCATCCGGGACCTGGGTAGGAGGCGGAGCCTTTTGCATCCCCAGCGGCCATTCGGGTCTGCCGGACCAGGCATGGACCTCTGTCACTTCGCCGATTTCTCCCGACCAGATGATCTCGCAGGCCACCCGCGTCGCATCATGCGAGTAACCCTGGTTCCCCATTTGTGTCGCGACTTTCGGATATTTCGCGGCCGCATCTCTCAGCAGGAGCGCTTCCCAAGTGGTGCGCGTCAGGGGTTTCTCGACGTAGACGTGCTTGCCGGCTTCGATGCAGGCCAGGGCGCAGGTGGCATGCATGTGGTCCGCGGTGGCGATGACCACGGCGTCGATCTCCTTTGCCTGCCTGTCGAGCATACGCCGGTAGTCCTTGTACCTGGCGGCCTTCGGCCAGGCAGCGAAACCCGGCGCGGCGCGGGTGAAATCGACGTCGGCGAGGGCAACCACGTTCTCGACGCCCGCGGCGGCGCTGCGCAGGTCAACCAGTCCCCGGCCGCCCGCTCCGATCGCCGCCAGGTTCAGTTTCTCGTTCGGGGACTTGTAGCCAAGCTGCGTCAGTGCGGGTACACTGCCGAAACCGCCCGCCGGAACCGCACCGGCAAAGAGCGCTCCATGGAAGAAATGCCGTCTGGAGATGCCGTTTTCTGACATATACCGTTGCTTTCCTTTCCCGCTGCGCGTTTCAGGCGAAATACGGGGCCATATTATCCCAACAGCGCTTCGCGGCTGCCAGTCCGTCATAACCCGGCTGGTTGAAGATCTGGGCGCTGACCTCGAGCAGCAAGGGCCCCTGGTAGTGGATTTCGCCGAGGACTTGCGCGTACTCCCTGTAGTTGATCTCCCCCGAGTCGCCCGGCAGCAGGAACCGGAATTTCTGCGGATTTCCCGTGCTGTCTTTTACGTGATGCAACATCGTGCGGCTCGCCAGTTGCCGTAGCGTCTCCCGAAGGTCCAGGCCCTGTAGATGATAGTGGCTGTAATCGAATAGATTTCCGATCCAAGGGCTTTTCACCTGATCCAACAACCACAGCACTTTCTCCGGCCGGTCCAGCGCCGTACCCACATGTCCTTCGATTGCAAGCGCCGTCCTGAGTGGTTCCAGGGTCTTCGCCCACTCGCCCAATTCCTCGGCCATCCCGTGCCTGGTCTCTGCCCACTTCTCCGGCCGGCCGCCCACTGGCGTCTCGATCACCGCCGGCGCTCCGGGCGATAGTTCATGCGCAATGGTAGCCGCGGCGCGCAGATGATCCAGGTTGCTCCTGCTGCTTCCGTCCGGTCCCGCTAACCGCAGGCTCTCTTGAACCGAGGACAGCACCAATCCCAGGTCGCCGATCTGCTTTCGGATCTCCGCCCGGTCCGTCTTGCTCAACAGCTTCGGTTCGGTGTCCCAGGTTGGCATCAACGTCAGGCTCACGGCCTTGTAGCCGATCCTGGCGATTTGACGGATGGCCTCACGAACGGGAAGCTTCTTCATGCCGTACTGCTTGAAGCCAAGCAGCGGCTTGCGAGTCTGGGGCCACGAGACGGAGTGACTTCCCAGCAGGGCGATGGATGCTCCGCCCGAGAGCGCAAAGTTCAGGTTCCGCCGTGTCATCGCCTCTTCATGGCTCTCCCTGAGCAGGAGTATACTCCCCCGCGCAAAACGATGTACCAGCCAATCACTTCTTCTTGCGCCAAAAGTAATAAATGGGCACGCCTGCCGCCATGATTCCCATCCCGGCGATCGACGAGGCGGGCCGGGCGGCGAGGGTTGTCACCACGAACCACGCGGCAAACGCAACAAACAGGAGCGGCGCCCAAGGGTATCCCCACACTCGATAGGGGCGTTCCCATTCGGGGTGTTTGCGGCGCAGGACGATCAGGCCCAGCACCGTCAGCGCGTGAATGATCCAGGCGATGAACAGGACGTAGGAGATCAGCGTGACGTAGGAGCCTGTGGCGGCCAGGAAGCTCGCCCAGAGACCCTGCGTGAGGATGGATACTGAGGGCGTCAGGAACCTGGGGTGGATTTCGCTCAGCTTGCGGAAAAAGAGGCCATCGCGGGCCTGTGTGAAGTAGACGCGAGGCGATGTCATGATGGCTCCATTGGCTGCGCCGGTGGTGGAAAGCAGAATCGTCAAGGTGACGATGGTGGCTCCAAACGGCCCGATGGTTTGCTCGGCGGAGGTGGCCGCGACGCGCTCGCTGGACGCGATCACGCCGATGGGGAGCACATGAAAGTAAGCGATGTTCACAGCCAGATAGACGGCCATTACAGCGACGACGCCGATGACGAGCGACCACAGAAGATTGCGGCGCGGGTGGATCACTTCGCCGGCGACGAAGGCGATATAGTGCCAGCCGTCGTAGGCGAGAAACGCGCCGAGCATGGCCGAACTTAATGCCGTGGAGGAGAGGCGCTCCGGCATATTCCAGTGGAGCGAGGAGGGGCCCTGAAAGAAAATTGCCCCCAGAATGAGCAGAGCGAGGCCCGCCAGCTTGAAGAACGTGAACAGATTCTGCACCCGCGCACCCTGGCGCACACCCAGGTAGTTGACGGCCGATAGCGCGAAGATGAGCGCGGCGGGCGCCCAGCGCATCAATCCGGGGATCCCCGGCAGCAGGTAGGAAAGATAGGTGGCGCAGACCACGGAGACCGCGGCGATTGATCCGGAATTGATGATGAGGAAAAATACCCAGCCGGTGACGAACGCCGGCAGCGGGCCATAGGCCTCGCGCAGGTAAACATACTGTCCGCCGGAATGCGGCAGCATCGCGCCGAGTTCCGCGTAGGCGAGCGCGCCGAAGAGCGAGATGAGCCCGGTCAACACCCAGATGATCAAGATAAGCGGGATGGAGGGGATCTCCTTGGCGATGTTGGCGGGAATGATGAAGATGGCGCCCCCGACCATCGTCCCAATGACGGTTGTCGTGGCATCGAGCAGCCCGAGCCTCCGCGGCAGGTCTTCGATTTTGTTGACGGACATTAGCCCGTCATCATCTCAAATTTTCCGCGGCGCGATTGCCGCACCGTGCGCGTTGGGCTCGCGGTCCTGACCCGGCGTTGTTTCGATACGGAGTATACTCATGGTCTTGCCATGAATCTCTTTTCACAGACCTGGTGCGCCGCGGCAGTCCTGGCGCTGCTGCCGGCGGCAGCCTGCATGGCTGGGGATTGGCTCACCTTCGCCCACGGCCCCCAGCGCGACGGCTGGGCTTTCGAGGAAACGACGCTGGCGCCCGGCAACGTATCGAATCTCGGCTTGAAATGGAAGGCCAAGCTCAAGAACGCGTCTTACAGCCTGTCGGCCTTGACGGCTCCGGTGGTGGCCGGCGACATCTCGACATCTCGCGGGCCGCGTTCGGTGGTCTACGTAGCCGGTATCGGCGGGACCGTGTTCGCTCTGGATGCGGAGACGGGCGAGGAGTTGTGGAGCCACCAATTCAAGTACGTGGTGCTGCCCGGCAAAGGCGGATACCAGGGCACGTTTCTGTGCCCCAACGGCATTACCGCGACGCCGGTCATCGACAAGAGCACCAACCGGCTATACGTGATCGCTGGCGACGGGGCGCTCTACGGGTTCGATCTCGGCAGCGGCCGGGTGCGCTACGGCCCGGTGCAGTTCGTGGCGCCGTACTCCAAGAACTGGAGCCTCAACCTGATGGATGGAACCATCTACACCGTGCTGGCGCAGGGCTGCGGAAACGGCATCTCGGGATTCTATGCGGTGGATGTCAAGGATGCGCATCATCCGGTGGTGCGCCAGATGCTGCTTTCCAACACCAACACCGCAGGAATCTGGGGAAGAGGCGGCCCTGTGATCGGCTCGAACGGACGTGTTTATGGCGGGACAGCCGACGGCTTTTTCGATCCCATCGCCGGAGACTACTCCAACACGGTTGCGGCTGTATCAGTGGGTGAGTTGAACCTGGTGGATTACTATCTGCCCCCCAACTGGCAGTATCTGCGGAAGAAGGATTTCGACCTGGGGTCGGCGAGTCCGGTGTACTTCGGTTGGCGCAACCGCAACCTGGTGGCGCACGGCGCCAAGGAAGGCGTGGTCACTCTTCTGGATGCCGACAACCTGGGAGGCGCCGATCACCAGACGCCGCTGTATGTGTCCCCCAGGCTGGGCAATGACAAAGCTGTCTGCTGTGAGGGCCTGGGCATTTGGGGCGGCCTGTCAACAGCCCGGGATGAGACCGGGCAGACCTGGTTGTACGTGCCCATGGGCGGCCCGCCCGCAGCCGCGGGGCCGAAGTTTCCCATCACCAACGGCGCGACTCCGCACGGCAGCGTGATGGCGTTCAAGGTGGTAGCGGATCCGCAAACGCACAATCCCGTGATGGAGCCGGCGTGGATTTCCGGCGATTTTGATCTTCCCGACGGGGTGGTGATCGCCAACGGAGTGGTGTTTGCGCTGTCCACCGGCGAGAACGCGGTGCAGAAGGGCGGCGAGGCGCGGCGGTTGGAAAACACGCATCCGGCCGTGCTGAAAGCGCTGGATGCCTGGACCGGCAAGGAATTGTACAACAGCGGCGATGCCATGACTTCCTGGGTGCATTTCACCGGGCTGGCGGTGTCCAATGGGAAAGTGTTTGCCGTGGACCATGACTCGAACGTGTACTGTTTCGGGCTGCCCAAGTAAGTGATGTGGCGGAGGTGGGCAAAGGTGTACTTCGGCCATCCTTTCCGCGCCAACCGCCGGTGAGACCCGCTCTGCCGGATCACGCTCCAACCCACGGTCTTTGTGGACCTCGTCGACCGGGCAGTGGCGGCAACGTGTGCCGCGAAGCCTGCACGCCCGCCTGGTTGCGCGTGCAAGGCAGGAGGGCGTCAGCCACACGCTCGTTACGGCAATGATCGCCGAGGGGCTGGGCAATCGGCGAGCCTCATAGGTGTGTCCATCCCGGCCCCGCGGTTCATGGCGGAGCACGCCTCAGGCGGCATCGCGGACTTCCACGACCATTTGCTTGCCCAGGGCCGTAAGGGCGGCTTGGATTTTCTCGGCCTTGGTGGCGTGTTTGGGATCGAGCATGCGGCGAACCACCCGCTCATGCAGCCCCAGGCGGCGCGCCAACTCGGAGTTGCTGACGCGCTGTTCACGCATGGACAGGAAGAGCGCGAGTTTCGGCGCCAGCCAGAGCGGCACAGGCACCTGGCGCTGGCCCCGCTTTGCAGGCGAGGGCGCTGGGATCTCTTCCCGGCGGGACAGGCGGATGGAGAGATCGGAGCCGAGGGCATCCATGGCTTCTTCCATTGCCTCGCGCTCGTCTTTACCGTCAGTAGCCACACGCGGCAGATCGACAAACTCGACTAACACGCGACCGCCCGCGCCAACCGTGAATTTCGCGGGATAGCGAAACAGGAACATTCGTTTTCCTCCTGCAACTCGTGCGGATCAATCTCTAGATCCGCGCACGTCTTGGCCAGCAGATCGCGGCCAACCTCCTTCCTGCGATCCTTGAGGGTGGTGAATTCGTCGCCGAAATAGAGGCGGCCGTGGCTACCTTTTCCCCTGCCGGCCACAAACTGGCAGGTGATCTTGCGACTCCGCGCCAGTTTCCGGACTCTCCGCTCGAACTCCGCGCCCTTCACCACTTCAGTCTCGGACAGTTCTGTCCGAGTGTCAACCGATCTGATCAGCACGCCCGATTCCTTGACCAGGTTCTTCCCTCAATTTCCTGGAGGAATGGGTCTCGCGGCCTCAGCCTTTAGCCGCGATGTGGCGGCCTCGATACGAGCGGATGCCTGAGAGCGAAGTTGAGCCGTCTGCTTCTGATTGAAGCGGAGTTGGTCGCGTTTGACGAAGCGGAATTCGTCAGTATCCCACGGGCAGGCCATGAGGGTTCCTCTTGCGTGCGCGTTTGGTCCCAGCAGGAGGTGGCCCACTTCGTGAGCCATGATGTAGCCCAGGAGCTGGGGCAATGGAATATCGTACAATTCCCTGGCTGCCCGCCCAACCCGGTCGTAGAGCACCGTCGCCAGGTATCGATAACCGTTGTCCACCGATGGATAGACGAACCCAAGCTTTGCCGACCCGGATCGAACCAGCCCGTCGGAAAGCTCCTTTGGGAGCAGCCGAACCGACACTTCCGACGGCGTGGCGCTGGGGCGGAATGAGTTGCCCTCCCCAGGCTTGGCTATGGAAGCCGTCTGCCGGTCCCATTTCAATTCGACACCTGTCCCGGCGTAGAGGTGGTTGGTGGTGTCGATTGCCTGGTCCAGAATCCCGTTCGGAGCCCCTGCCAGGTCGTAGAGATGAACGGTGATGGTGGGCAGATCGGCGGCATAGGCGAATGCAGGCAGCATGGTCAGGAACAACCAGAAAGTGCGTCGTGACATGACCGCACTTTGGGGCTTGGCGGCGGCTACCTCCATGGGTGCCGGCTCGAAAATGGCTCATCGTGAAATTTCTTCGACCTCAGTGGCTAGTAGGCAGAAAATAAAGGAGTAACCGGCATTTCTCAATTAAGGTCATGAGCGAAAAAAAGCGCGTGCTATAATCGATCGTCTTCACTGATCCGGGAGTCCGAAATTGTCCCAGACTGATCCGCAAGATCGTGCGATTCGTTTCGGGGTTTTCGAACTGAATCCCGAGTTGGCCGAGTTGCGTAAAAGCGGGATCCGGCTGAAACTGGCCGAACAACCGTTTCGCATTCTTCACCACTTGGTTTCCCGGCCGGGCGAGATCGTCACCCGGGAGGAACTCCGGAACCTGTTGTGGGGCGAGGACACCTTCGTTGACTTCGACCATGGGTTGAACGCCGCAATCAACAAGATCCGCGAGGCGCTGGGAGACTCGGCGGCAACGCCACGCTATATCGAAACAGTTCCGCGGAGGGGGTACCGGTTTATCGGTCAGCTTGCGCGGCCCGCGATTCCGGGACCTGACGCCAATCCCTCTTCGGCAGCACCATTGCCGCCGGGTTCCACCGCGGGCGCGATTCCCCGGTGGAACCGCTATTCCGTTGCCGCCGCCGTTATTCTCTTGCTCACCGCCGCGGTTGGTTTGTGGTGGGGGGTGGTCAGGCTTCCGAAAACCAATTCGCAACTCGCCATGCATACTCTCACTGCTGATGAGGGGGTGACCATCGAGCCAGTTCTTTCGCACGATGGAAAGTTTGTGGCGTATGCATCGGACCGAGCGACGGGGAAAAACCTGGATATCTGGGTTCATCCGCTCACGGAAGGAGGCCAGCCCATTCGGCTCACCACGCATGAGGCGACTGATCAGTCCCCCGATATCTCGCCCGACGGTGGTCAGGTTGTGTTCCGCTCCGCTCGGGATGGCGGGGGAATTTACGTGGTTCCCACTCTGGGCGGCGAGGAACGGCTACTCGTGCGCGGAGCGATACGGCCGAGATTCTCGCCGGACGGGAAATCCATCGCCTACTGTGTAGGGGGTAATTTCATGACGCCTTCGAGAATCTATATCATTCCGGTTCTCGGGGGTAAGGCGAAGGAACTGGCAACGGATGTCCCCTGGGCCTGCTGGCCGGCTTTCTCTCCCGACGGAAGGCACATCCTGTTCAGTGGGTCGCCCGCCACGAATGACCCATCGCGCGATTTGTGGGTCACTCCTGTCGCTGGTGGACCTTCCATAAGGACAGGAGCATCCGAGATCCTTACTGAACAATGGAAACTGAGCACAGCCAAGCTCGGTGGCTACTTTGGCAGCGTGGATTCCGCGGACGGCAAGATCCTGCTTTCCTACGACGGACGCATCTGGGAACTCGATCTGTCGGGACCGGACTGGAAAGCCACCAGGCCGGCGCGTCCCCTCACCTTGGGGAGTTTGGTTACCTTCGCGCGAGCCGGGACCGGCTCGCAATTGGTTTTTCAGAGCAGCCAATTGGTCTACCACCTTTGGAAGCTGAAAATCGATGAGACCACGGGGAAAGCCGCGGGCAAAATGGAGCGCTTGCCCCATTCCGGCGGATTACAGTCCAACCCGTCCGTTTCCGCTGATGGCCGCTGGCTTGCGTACAGCCAGTATGACCCCGTTCAGAGCGCCATTCGGCTTCGCGATTTCAGCACCGGGAAGGAAACTACACTTTTGAAAACCGACGCTCGCCCAAAGATCTCTCCGGATGGCGCCCGGGTTGCTTACAGTGTGTTTCCAGACAGCATCTACTTGATGCCGGCGAAGGGCGGCGAACCAGCGCAACTGGTTGCCCCAGGCGAGAATCGAAGCACCTCGGTGTTTGGATGGACCCCGGATAGTAAGAAGATCATTTACTGGTATGGAAGCCCCGGACGCTTTGCGTTTCTTGATCCGGACACCCGGCAATCTTCTGTGTTCCTGCAACATCCGAAATACTCCATTTACACCGCGCAGATCTCGCCCGACCAGCACTGGGTGGCGTTCGCCATGCCGCATGATGGGCAAAGCCCGCTGTGGATCACTCCACTCCGGGATGGAAAAGCGGCTGGGGAGAGCGATTGGATTCGCGTCAGTGACGCTCTCGATACCAGGCCTTGGTGGTCGCGCGATGGCAATCTCCTGTACATGGGGAGCCGGCATGACGGCTTCCGATGTATCTGGGCGCAACCTCTCGATCCTGCTACCAAGAGGCCCAAGGGACAAGCTTTTGCGGTCCAACACGTGCATGGAACCCGCATGGGGCTGGATCCCGAAAATCAGAACTTCGGTCCCGCGCCGTTTACGGATACGCTGATTTTCGGTGTCTGGGAATTCACCAGCAACGTTTGGATTGGTGAATCACAGAGATAGCCATCCACCAGCCTGCGTTGTTATTGCGGAATCTCGATGATCCGATTCCTCCATTCCGCCAGCGTCCGAGGCGGCCCAGACCATGGCAAACTCCTCGATCACATCCGCCAGCGGAGCGCTCTGCTTTACCAGAAAGACGCCCGGACAGTCGCCGTGCGTCTTAAGAAAATCCTCGAAATGCCTGGGCATTGTCTTCAGATCGGAGGTGACAACAATGCGATCCTGTTAGGGCGGCAAGCCAGAACATCAGGATCATCGACTCCGACAAGCAGGGGCAATGGAATGTTGTAGTTCCCGGCCTGCCCGTTCGACCCGGTCGTAGAGCACCGTCGCCAAGTAGCGAGGAGCGTTCTTCTCCGCCGGATACACAAACCCGAGCTATGCGGACCCAGGCCGAATCAGCCCGTCGTAAGGCCGCTTCGGGAGCAGCCGAACCTACACCTCCGCTGGAATGAGTTGCCCTCCCCAGGGCTTGGCAATGGAAACCGTAAACAACCAGAAAGTGCGTCATGACATGACCGCACTTTGGGGCTTGGCGGCTGCTACCTCCATGGGCGCCGGCCCGAAAATGGCTCATCGCGGGATTTCCTCGATTCTCGGCGGCTAACAGCCAGAAGATAAAGGGGTAACTGGTATTTCTCAATTAAGGTCATAAGCGGAAAAAGCGCGTGTTATAATCGATCGTCTTCACTGATCCGGGAGTCCGAAATTGTCCCAGACTGATCCGCAAGATCGTTCGATTCGTTTCGGGGTTTTCGAACTGAATCCCGAGTTGGCCGAGTTGCGTAAAAGCGGGATCCGGCTGAAACTGGCCGAACAACCGTTTCGCATTCTTCACCACCTGGTTTCCCGGCCGGGCGAGATCGTCACCCGGGAGGAACTCCGGAACCTGTTGTGGGGCGAGGACACATTCGTTGACTTCGACCATGGGTTGAACGCCGCAATCAACAAGATTCGCGAGGCGCTGGGAGACTCGGCGGCAACGCCACGCTATATCGAAACAGTTCCGCGGAGAGGGTACCGGTTTATCGGTCAGCTTGCGCGGCCCGCGATTCCGGGGCCTGACCCCAATCCCTCGACGGCAGCACCGTTGCCGCCGGGTTCCACTGCTGGCGGGATTCCCCGGTGGAACCGGTATTCCGGTGCCGCCGCGGTTATTCTCTTATTCGCTGCCGCGGCCGGTTTGTGGTGGGCGATGGTCAGGCTGCCGAAGACCACACCGCAACTGGCAATGCACCCTCTCACGGCTGACGATGGCGTGACCGTAACGCCAGTCCTCTCGCACGATGGAAAGTTTGTGGCGTATGCATCGGATCGGGCGACGGGAAAGCACCTGGATATCTGGGTTCATCCGCTGACGGAAGGCGGTCAGCCCATTCGGCTCACCACGCATGAGGCGAATGATGAGATGCCCGATTTCTCACCCGACGGTGGTCAGGTTGCATTCTACTCCTCACGGGATGGCGGGGGAATTTACGTGGTTCCCACTCTAGGCGGCGAGGAACGGCTGCTCGTTCGCGGAGCGATACGGCCGAGATTCTCGCCGGACGGGAAATCCATCGCCTACTGTGTAGGGGGCAATTTCCAGGCGCCGTCGAAAATCTATGTCATTCCGGTTCGCGGAGGTAAGCCGAAGGAACTGGCAACGGATGTTCCCTGGGCCTGCTGGCCTTCTTTCTCTCCCGACGGAAGGCACATCCTGTTCAGTGGGTCGCCCGCCACGAATGACCCGGCGCGCGATGTGTGGGTTACTTCTGTCGAGAGTGGACCTTCCGTGAGGACTGGAGCATCCGAGATTCTCGCGGCACAATGGAAGCTGCAAGCAGCCCAAGTCGGTTCCTACTTTCGCAACGCGGATCCCGCGGACGGCAAGATCTTGCTTCCCTGCGACGGGCGCATCTGGGAACTCGATCTGTCGGGACCGAACTGGAAAGCCACCGGACCCGCGCGTCCGCTCACCTTGGGGAGTTCGGTTACCTTCGTGCGAGCCGGGACCGGTTCGCAATTGGTTTTTCAAAGCAGCCAATCGGTCTACCACCTATGGAAGCTGAAGATCGATCAAGCCACGGGGAAAGCTGCGGGCAAGATGGAGCGACTGCCCCATTCCAGCGGTTCACAGTATAACCCGTCGGTTTCGACGGATGGCCGCTGGCTTGTGTACAGCCAACATGACCCTGTTCAGAGCGCCATTCGGCTTCGCGATCTCACCACCGCGAAGGAAACTACACTTTCGAACATAGAGGCTCGCCCCAAAATCTCTCCGGATGGCGCCAGAGTTGCCTATACTGTGTATCCACAGAGTATTTACTTAATGCCGGCGAAGGGCGGCGAGCCCGTAGAACCGGAACTTGTCAACGACTTTGAGACACGTGCCCGCATAAATTAGTGAGTTTCGCCTCCCTCCGGCGGGCCGGGTTTGGGAGGGTTGATCCAGACGGCATCCGGGAGCGGTGCGGGCCGCGGTG
>WBZR01000561.1_pt1 | contig 57969 bp, 48 predicted proteins | sample 5204231 | NCBI WGS metagenome assembly WBZR01 (sample SAMN12412403, study PRJNA552823) | activated sludge metagenome | isolation source: activated sludge from anammox sidestream of wastewater treatment plant... | place: USA: Virginia | collected 2017-08 | reverse complement strand
CAATAAAAAATATTGCAAACCAATCCCTGCAAAATAAGCCCATCAGCCGGGAAGACGCCCTTTTTATCATACACAGGGAAGGAGACGAAATCCATGACCTGTTCTATTGGGCTAATCAGATACGGTTGCGGTATTTTGGCCATTCCGTGAAGGCGTGCTCTATCGTCAGCGCCAAACAAGGGCAATGCACCGAGGATTGCAGTTTTTGTTCCCAGTCTGCCCGTTATCACACCGGCGTAGAAGAATTCCCGCTCGTTGACGCCAGCAAAATACTCGATGTTGCCCAATGCGCCGAACAGACCGGCGTTTAGCTGGTAGGAAGGAGGCGAATCGCCTCCAACCCCCAATCGTCGCCAGATACTTTGGACAACGTGACAAAGTATCCTTTTAAACCATACGGCTTTCCCGTAGTTAGCGACCCCATAGTGTTGCTCTGGAGCAGAGAAAAGTAAACTATCATGCCTTTGCACGTGCCTTAAGAAATTCTCTTTCAAATGAGAGTAACCCCATCTTAAAGAATCGGTGTACCGGGAAACGTTTGTTGTCAGTTTTCCATTTTCTCGAAAACTTGAAACTTCTCAGTCTCATGCGTACCCAGCAGTCTAACGAGCGATATACCGTTTGTACATTGCCCAGCCGAAAATAGTTGACATGTCCCCTTATGACAGGATTTAATGTATCAATGACGGCTTGCAGATTGACGCCTTGTGTGCGCTTGGTGATGTCTCTGACGGCGTCCTTGAGTTTGTCCAGGGATTTCATGCTTACACCCTTGTTCTTGCCCATGAAATTATATCCGAGAAACCGGAAGCCTTGTTTGAAGTTGGTGAGCCTGGTTTTATCCTCGCTCAGCTTCATTTCAAGTTTCCCTTCGATGATTTCTTTGACGTACTGAAAGGCGGCAGGGAGTTCTTCTTTTGTTTTAGTCATGACAACGAAGTCATCGGCATAGCGGGCAAATTTATATCCTGCCTTTTCAAGCTCCTTGTCGATGATGTCACCGATAAGGTTTGCAAGCAAGGGAGATATGACGCCTCCTTGCGGAGTGCCTTGATTTGTCTCGTGCACGATGCCGTTCTCCATGACCCCTGCCTTGAGCATGTTCTCGATACTGTTCAAAACCCATCCGTCAGCGATTTTCTCACGCAAGGAGTTCATGATAAGCTTGTGAGGTATGGTGTCATAGAACGCCTTTATATCGGCGTCCAAAATGTTCCGATACCCTTGCTGCTTATACTGTTCAATCCGTTTGATAGCATCATGACAGCATCTGTTTGGACGAAATCCAAAGCTGTTATCCGAGAATTCTTTCTCGAATATTGGCTCTATGATTTGTCTGAACGCCTGCTGTACTACCCTGTCCTTGACAATGGGAATGCCAAGAGGTCTCTTGTCATGCCTGCCTTTGGGAATGTAGACCCTTAGGACGGGTGCAGGGTTGTATATGGCGGTTTTCAGTTCCTTGTGAACAGCTTGTAGATTATTCTCAAGGTCACTTTCAAACTGCTTAATACTTACCCTGTCGAGACCAGCCTTGCCTTTATTCTTCTTTACGTGCCCAAAAGCCGCATAAAGGTTTCTCAGACTGAATACCTTGTCTCTTAAAGAATGATACTTAAGCATCTCCCGATATGTTCCTTTTGATTGATTCCGGATAATAGACTTGTCAATCGTGTTTCCTGAGTCGAGATTCCTCCTGACAGAGGCAAAACAAGAGAGGCTCTTGCTACTACTTGCCCATGCAAAGAGTCTCTTTTCTCATGGAACGTATTCAATCTACCACGTTTCATCAACTCCACTACGGTTATGCCCCTTCATTTCCGGCTTACACCAGAAACTATTATGAGCAATGCTGACGACTTCAAAGACAGACCTGTGAGAGGCAGTCGTCCGTCACCATCTCATACAGCTTGGATTTCGGCTCGCAGAGGTGATATTTTCAACCACTTAGGTATCCCATACTTCAAGGCACGCCATCCTCCAATATTGAAGCACTAAACGGACAGCTTAATGTGTGTTCTATTATGAGACGATTAATATGTGGGAAACTGTTTTTATGGAGACATGATTTCTTTTTCCAAGAAAGAGAATTCGTGACCAATTAAAAAATAACTTGAACATGTAAAAATTTTATGGTAGGATTTCAGAGCTTTATTTTATTCTAAATTTGTTGAATATAGCTAGTTAATGTTTTGCATTAGGAAAAGGGTTGATATTCTAGTACAATAACACATTAATAACGAAAACATGTAGATGTCATTTATAGTGTAATAATGGTATAATTGCTACCGCTGTCATGAGTCGTAACTAACGTGTCTATATACTAGAATTATTAATTAAATATCTGAGATACATAATGAAGGTTAACTGCCGTCAAAAGAAATTTAGGAGGAGTGTATGGAGCGGTTGAAGCAGGTGTTAGAATTTATTCAGAAAAGAAAAAAGCTTGTAGGCTTTTTTGCTATAATTGCGCTAGCAGTTTTTTTCGTTACGATTCATAAGGTATATCATTATTCAGAAAAAAGTGAGTTTTGCGCTAGTTGCCATGAAATGAAAATCCATTATGATTCTTTTAAGGCATCAAAACATCATAATGAACATGTCGAAAATTGTCACGCTTGTCATGTTGGTCCAGGGCTCAAAGGCTATGCCCACGCAAAACTCAGCGATGGAACGCATGATTCTTTGATGCATTCATTCCAGGCATATAGCGATGGTGCATTCATTGAAATAGCCGAAGACAGTTTGGAAATTTTAAATGGGAACTGTATCCGCTGCCATTCAGAAGGTTTTACAAAAGACAAATCCCATATTGAATATGTCTTAAAAAGCAATAAACATCGCACTGAAGTTTACAATGGTGTAGCGCTTGAAAAATTGACCTGCACAGATTGCCATCTTGGTGTGGTTCATCCACACATGCCGGGCGATTTGTTTAAGGCTTATGCAGCAAGGAAGATCAAACCATATGGTACCTACGAAGAGGTTGACTGTCTGGCTTGCCATAAGATGGCCACTCCTGATGTTGTGAAGGAATGGACAAAAGGTGTTCACGCGGTGAAGGGTGTGACGTGTGTCACGTGTCACGGAAACGACCATCGGTTAATTGCAAAGAAACGTGGTCATGTTTCTGCAAGTACCTGTGGTGAGTGCCATCAGAATCAGTACCTTGATTTCCGTGAAAGCAAGCATCTCCAAGGCCACCCTGTTGCCGTTACCAGTAAGTTCGATGTGATTAGTACAAGATTGTTGCATATTAAAGATTGCAAGGGGTGTCATAAGTTAAGTCTGAGCTACGATTTTGATAGAGTTGGCGGCAGTTGTGATGCCTGTCATCCAAGTCACAAATTCTCGGTAACTGAGGCAAGGGCATCCGATGCCTGCGAAAAATGCCACATTGGCGGACCAGAACATGCTCAGTTAAATATAGCCAAGGGGTCGATTTTTGGTAAGGTTATGGAGTTGCGTCAACAGGGTTTGATTTCTAAGGATTTGGTGACATGTCAGTCGTGTCACGGCCCGAATAAATCGCATAATTTTAGTAAAAGTTTTATACCAAAAGAAATTGACGTATTACTTTTTGGAGGTTATGGGTACCTAAAACCTCAGCTAGTACACCAATAGAATCAATTTGATTTGAAAGAGCAGTAGAATGCCTTAACATAAATCCCACCGTCTCAAAGCGGTGGGATTTTTTTTCATTTTCTACTCAGTTCTGGTGATAAACTTAAAAATTAATTATTGTGTAAAAGTTAATTGTCTGACAGCAGCTACGGCAATTTACCAGTGAAAGGGCAAAAATGGGAAAAAATCTGGTACAAAAAATTTTCAGCTCACATCTTGTATCCGGTAAACTAAAAAGCGGTGAGGAGATCGCTTTTACTATTGATCAAACCCTTACACAGGACGCTACTGGGACTATGGCTTATCTTCAGTTTGAAGCCATGGACATACTAAAGGTCAGGACGAAACTATCGGTAAGTTATGTTGACCACAATATGCTCCAGACAGGTTTTGAAAATTTTGATGATCATCTGTTTCTTCAGAGCATAGCAGAAAAATACGGTATTTATTTCTCCAAACCCGGCAATGGCATCTGTCATCAGGTGCACCTTGAACGATTCGCCGTACCAGGAGAAACCTTGTTGGGTTCCGATAGTCATACCCCGACGTGTGGTGGCTTAGGTATGATAGCTATTGGTGCAGGTGGTCTCGATATCGCTGTTGCTATGGCCGGTGGACCATTTTACGTGTCCATGCCAAAGGTAGTGCTGGTGAAACTCAGTGGAGTGTTGCAACCCTGGGTAACGGCAAAGGACGTAATTTTAGAATTACTAAGAAGGGTAACGGTAAAAGGAGGCGTCGGTAAAGTATTTGAATATGGAGGTGACGGTGTAAAGCGTCTTACCGTGACAGAACGCGCTACTATTACTAATATGGGGGCGGAACTGGGGGCGCTTACCTCGATTTTTCCAAGTGATGCCCAGACAAAAAAGTATCTCAAGATGCAAGGGAGGGCGGATGTTTGGAAACCGTTGAAGGCTGACGCCGGTGCTCAGTACGATGAAATTATAGAGATTGATCTTTCTGCATTAGAACCGTTAATTGCCAGACCCCATAGCCCCGATAATGTTTGCAGGGTTAGTGAGGTGAAGGGAAAAAAAGTTGAGCAAGTTTGCATTGGAAGTTGTACAAACTCATCATACCATGACCTGATGGTGGCAGCGGCAATGCTAAAAGGACGAAAGGTGCATCCGGAGGTAAGTCTTACCATTTCTCCCGGTTCAAGACAGGTATTGGAGATGATAGCAAAAAATGGTGCACTAACAGATATGATTTGCGCAGGTGCACGGGTGATTGAAGTTGCCTGCGGCCCTTGTATCGGAATGGGGCAAGCGCCGCCGTCCGGAGGCGTTTCCGTAAGATCATTTAACAGAAACTTTGAGGGGCGAAGCGGAACGGCCGATGCGCAGGTATACCTGGTTAGCCCGGAAACGGCTATCGCCACGGCAGTAAATGGTGTTATTAGTGACCCCAGGGAATTTAGAGAGCCGATATTTGTGAAATATCCAAAGGGATTTACCATTGATGATACGATGATTATTCCCCCTTCGCCGAAACCGGAAGAGGTAGTCATCAGGAGAGGCCCTAATATAAAGCCTCTGCCAAAAAAGGAACCTATACCTGATACCTTAACAGGTACTGTTCTTTTAAAGGTAGGTGATAATATTACCACTGACCATATCATGCCGGCTGGCGCAAAGGTTTTGCCACTACGGTCGAACATTCCCGCCATCTCGGAGTTTGTATTTGAGAAGGTGGATAAGGAGTTTGTAAAGCGTGCAAAAGAAAAGGGAGGGGGGTTCCTCATTGGGGGAGTAAACTATGGACAAGGTTCTAGCAGAGAACACGCCGCCCTGGCGCCAATGTATTTAGGAGTAAAAGCAGTAATTGCCAAGTCGTTTGCCAGAATCCACCGGGCGAATCTGATAAATTTTGGAATCCTTCCGCTAACCTTTGAGAATGAAAATGACTATGATGTAATTGATCAGGGGGATAACATCGAGTTGCCAGAGATAAAAAATAAATTAAAATCTGGTGGTGCACTGGTTATCAATGACCTGACCAAAAATAAAAAATTTGGAGTAAACCATGCGTTAACCCCTCGTGAGGTTGATATTCTTTGTGCTGGTGGTTTGTTAAATTTTCAGGCACGATGCAAGATCTGACGATGTGAAAGTTTTCCAGGTCGGATGTGAATCGCATGTGTATTCAGTCTACACCCTTGTCCGTATCGGTTTTTTATATCATTTTCAATAAGGTGAGGTCGGTTTATGAAAAAACTTTTTATTGCCACAATAATTTGTTGTATGAGTTCGTTCATAGGAAGTTATGCTCATGCACAGCAGGGACAAAAGATTACCGGTTCTGAAATCCTGGGAGAAAGAAAGGAGCATTACTTCGACGACGACAAAGACGGTGACCTGCCTCGTGGTTTTCAAAATGCCTTTACAGGAAAGGGGGAGCCGGGACACTGGGTAGTTAAAAAGATTGAACATGCCCCTTCTGCGGATAATGTAGTCGTGCAAACCAAATTGGATGGTACCGATTACCGGTTTTCCTTGTTGATAATGGATGGAGTATCTTATAAAGACGCCATGGCGTTTGTTAAGTTCAGGGCTATCAGTGGGGATGTAGATCAGTCCGGCGGGTTAGTCTTTCGGTATAAAGACAGTAATAACTATTATGTGCTCAGGGCCAACGCTAAGGAAAATAACGTCAGATTATACAAGGTAGTCGATGGAAACCGCAGGCAAATTGGCGGTAAAGACCTGAAGGTGAAATCAAATGAATGGCACCTTTTAAAAGTAGTTTATAAGGGAGACAAGGTGCAGTGCTTTTTTAATAACGCAAAAGTAATAGAAGTTGCGGATGACACCTTTGATCAGGGAGGTGTGGGTCTTTGGACAAAGGCTGATTCATATACTTTTTTTGATGATTTCGTGGTTCAGGAGTCAAAGTAGAGTAAGCTTCGGGCAGGGAGGACAACTACGGATGCTCAATGCCATTGTGCCGTTGCTGAAAATACCGGCATCTAGCGATATTTTTCTGACGACATTACAAATCGGAAACGACTATTAACATCTTTGTGAACTCCAACATCGTTTCAATGACTCAGCGGTTCTCACAAGGTACTATCATTTTTTGTAACACTTTAGTTTTTTGAAAAAGTAGGGGCGAAGCATTTGCCAGCTTGGGGTATGAATACATTTATACCAATTTATGGCAAATGCTTCGCCCCTACACCATGCGGTAATATCGTTATTATTGTAATTTTTCAAAAAACTAAAGTGTTACCATTTTTTTATTAATAATGTAGAAAACCACGTCCTGTGGGCGTGGTCAGAGAACAACGGCTATGCCAGCTATCCCCTTCGATAAGTATGACGGAACTGGTTTTCGCCATGCCGGTATTTTCCCCAAGAGATGTTCAATTTTGAGTATAAAACGTTGAAAATACAAATAGGCTTACCGCTCATATCTCAAAGAAGCATTTTGGTTGCATGAAAACGAATCGCAGTTAGTTCTGCACACCACGGGAATTACTTACAGTTTGCGTAATGAGTACAAATGGCAAACTTATCCCCTTTTAGGGGTTAACCCAAAGCCACCTGCTCCGCGGGTGGATTCTTTACTTGATTGAGTTCGGGTTAGTAAGTCAAAAAACTCAGAAGTAACTGCTCGTGTATTTTTAAAAAGTATGTGCCACTCAAAATTGGCTTGTAAGCCTTGTATTACTTGATAAGCCAGGTAATGATAAAAATATTTTTTGTAAAACACTACTCACCATCTCAGTGGCGCTTGCCACGCATCTTTCAGATCGTAAATGTTCTCGCTAACAATGAGTTTGTTGGTTAAGCCATAGATTTTAAGAAGTGGTTCTGATGTAACCTTTCCCAACAGCCCACATGGAATGTCTTTCATTAACGTCTCAAATTGTTTCTGATGTTCGGGGCGGACATCAACGATAAATCGGCTGTTTGATTCAGAAAAGAGAATGGTATCATTCCTATGAACTGGTCCTTCTGTGACTACGCCAGAAAGGTTAAGCGACATGCCATAGCCTCCTGCAAATGCCATTTCTGCTGCAGCAACAGCAAGGCCGCCTTCGGAGCAGTCATGGCACGACCTGATAATCCTCTGTGATGTTGCCTGCGATACGGCATGCATAACATTTTTCCCTAAGACGGCATCAACCTTTGGGACGTTATTTCCCTTATATCCGTGGATGTGGTAATAATGCGAACCACCGAGCTCCGGACGAGTGATCCCTATAATATAGACCAGGTTTCCTGGTTCTTTGATATCCATGGATACGGCGTTCCGTACGTCTTCTATTACCGAAACAGCAGAGATGAGCAAGGTTGGGGGGATCACAATCGTCTCTTTATCCGTGACGAATTCGTTGTTCAGACTGTCTTTCCCGGATATAAATGGAGTTCCGTATGTGATGGCAATGTCGTAACATGCCTGTGCAGCCCTCACGAGGCTGCCAAGACGGTCAGGCTTGTTGGTGTTACCCCAGCAGAAGTTGTCTAAGAGTGCAACCTGCCCTAAATTTCCACCAACGGCTATGATCTGCCGCAGCGCCTCATCAATGGCGGAGGCAGCCATGTGATACGGGTCGATATCACCGTATCGTGGGTTCATGCCATTGGATACAATAATGCCTTTTGTGGACCCCAATACGGGTGTAATCATACAGGCATCACCTGGCCCATCATTGTGTAAGCCATGAAGCGGTTTTAGTACACTTCCGCCCTGCACCTCATGGTCGTATTGGCGTATTACCCATTCCTTGCTGCAGACGTTCCATGAAGAAAGGATCTTTTTTAAATCGGTTCCAAAATCTTCTTTTTCCGGCAGCGCCGGCTCCTCAAGCAAGGGTTTATGCCATGTGGCCTTGCGTTCCAGCCTGGGTATGCCTTTATGGAGAAAGTCCATTCCTATCTCACCAACCAGGTGGGAATGGTAAAAGAGGCGGAGTATTTTATCGTTGGTGAATCTTCCGATAACGGTGGCCTCAACGTTTTCTGATTTAAATAGTTCAAGGATTTCATGCTCGCTTTCCGGTGGAACGGCGAGTACCATGCGTTCCTGTGCCTCAGAGATCCAGATTTCAGTGTAGGAAAGCCCCTCGTATTTGAGAGGCACCTTTTCCAGATTGACCATGGCGCCGAGGTCTTGGCCCATCTCACCTACCGCAGAAGACAGCCCGCCGGCTCCGCAATCGGTGATGCAATGGTACAGATCCTTGTCGCGGGCCTGTAAAAGCACGTCCAGCAAGGCCTTCTCCGCTATGGCATTGCCGATCTGTACGGCACCGCCGGACATCTGTTCGGATTGCTCATGTAGTTCTGCCGAAGAGAATGTTGCCCCGTGTATGCCGTCCCGTCCCGTTCTGCCACCGGCAACCACAATGAGGTCATGGGGGTGGGCCTCTTTCTGACACATATTTTTGGGAATAAGACCTACCGTGCCGCAAAAAACGATAGGGTTGCCAAGGTATCGTTCATCAAAGAAGATAGCGCCGTTGGCAGTGGGGATGCCCATACGGTTGCCATAATCCCTGACACCGGCAATAACACCCTTGAAAATCCTCTTTGGATGCAGAACGCCTTTGGGGATTTTATCCGCCGGGGTGTCTGGAATACCAAAGCAAAACACATCTGTATTGAGGATGGGTTTTCCCCCCAATCCTGTGCCCATAATATCCCTGATCACTCCGCCAATACCGGTGTTGGCTCCCCCGTAAGGCTCGATAGCTGATGGGTGGTTGTGTGTCTCCACCTTAAAACAGACGTTATAGGTGTTATCAAAATCAATAATCCCTGCGTTGTCTTTAAATACCGATACACACCAGGGTTTATTCAGTTCTTTGGTTGCCTTCATGATGGTATGTTGCAGAAGGTTGTCGATCGTATTTCCGTTGAAATCGATAATCCCTTTGAAGGTTTTATGGAAGCAGTGTTCAGACCATGTCTGCGCAATGGTTTCCAGCTCAACGTCGGTGGGTTCTCGTTTCAGAGACTGGTAGTATCTTTGGATCGATTGCATCTCAGGTATATTTAAGGACAACTGGCCGCGAATGCTTATCTCTTCCAATTGTTTGTCGTCTGCTTGTAATAGCGGTACAGTCAGTTTTTTCAGGGTGTACTGAAGAGTGCCGTGGTTGTAATTGGGTGTCTCAGGATAGACAAAGACATCTTCTATCTTGGTGTTTGCAAGGATTCTGGTTGCTATATTGTGGATTGCCTCATCAGATACATTCCCATCGATGAGATACTTTTGGGCAGTTTTAGCGCCTTCAACGTCTATTCCCATATCACGAATCGCCTTCAAAACCGATTGTTCAACGGGGTCCATGACGCCTGGCTTGCGGCTGATTTCGACAATATGCAGGGGTGAACGGCCGTTCGCCCCTATCTTGGTAAATATGGCAGGATTGCATTCATAATGTTGCGTGATCGTATCCGTCAGGAGTTTTTGAGCAATGGTGTCCAGGTCATTTTTCCTTACCTTTCCAAAGAGGATATAAACCTGGCAGACCCTAACGTTGGTAATTCCCTGAAAACCAAACGCCTCGATTTCCGATCGTATGGTGTTCCCCAAAGGATCGGGGAATGCGTCCTTAAAAAACACTTCAATTCTTGAGTACATAGGATCTATTTATTCATACCCTGATTTTTCGAGTTATTATGAAATACGCTGTCACGTGACACCTTTGCTTTTGTTAATCTATCAAGGAGTGAAGCATCGTTTCTCTTTACCAGGTCATTTCTAAATCCGGTAAGTTCAGTCATAAGTTGATCAATGGATCGTATAACATTTTCACGATTTTGATCAAAGATATTTATCCATAGCTCCGGGTCACCAGAAGCGACCCTTGTGGTGTCTCTTAATCCACTGGCGGCATACACAAGATGTTCCTGCTTGATGGAGTTTACCAGGCACGAGGCAATGAGGTGTGGGAGGTGACTCACGTATGCAAGTATTTCGTCATGCTGTTCCGGGCTTAGATAGATAATTCTCGCCCCTAAAAGTTGCCACAGAGAAGCAATGGTCTCTACTCCCTTTGCATGCCTGCTGGGCGGCGTTAGGATACAGTTGCAGCCTGCAAAAAGGTCAGATGATGCGTATTCAACGCCCCTTTGTTCTGATCCTGCAATAGGATGTGAACCGACAAACGCAATGTCTTCTCTCAAAGTACGGGTTATTTGTTTCACGATCTCATTTTTTGTGCTGCCCACATCGGTAAGGATGGCATTGCCTTTCATAAGAGGAATGACCCTTGTTGCCGTATCAATAATTTTATCCACCGCTGTGGCGAGTATGACAATATCAGCGTCTTTCACCGCCGAGTCAATATCTAAGGTGCCGCTGTCGATGGCCTGCATCTTCAAGGCATTTTCGATGGAAGAGGCCTTGTGGCCTACCCCAATGACGGCCTTTGCCAGATCTCTCTTTTTCAATCCCAGCCCAACGGAGCCACCAATGAGTCCCGGGCCAATGATACAGACGGTTCCAAACTGCATACTATCACAACATAATGAAAAATTTTTCAGACAGAGAAAGTTCAATGTTACCTATCTGGCCTCTCTTTGTCAATAATTTTAAACCGTTGTTTTTCTTGGAAAACTCAGTTGTCAGGGGCAAAGAATTTTTATATCTTGAAAAATCTTTAGTTTGTTTTATGATGATAAAAATAAAAGAGGAGGAAAATATTAGGCCATGACACCGTTAACCCATTTTGATGAGCAGGGCGCGTCCCGCATGGTGGATGTCAGCAATAAAGAAATTACGGACAGGGTTGCCGTCGCCCATGCAAAGATTGTGATGAAACCTGAGACCTTTCGGCTTATTATGGATAAAAAGGTGCAGAAAGGGGACGTGCTGGAGGTGGCAAGAGTTGCAGGTATTATGGCTGCAAAGCAGACCTGCACCCTGATTCCGATGTGTCATCCGCTCAACCTGACGAGCGTGAAAATTGACTACACGAACAATTCGGTAAATGAAATTGATGTGCTGTCAGAGGTGAGGGTGACCGGAAAGACCGGAGTGGAGATGGAGGCAATTACTGCGGCTGCCGTCTGTGCTATTACGATATACGATATGTGCAAGGCTGCAGATAAGGGGATGGTAATCAGCGATATTCATCTGGTGAAAAAATCGGGTGGAAAAAGCGGGGCCTTTGTTTTTGATAAAAATTCTCGATAACAGTATTGGTGGATTCGGCGTACAAACCGACGCCTTAATCTACCTACGCAAAGTAACATCGATGGAAATGTTTTTCAAAAACTGCCTTATTACCAAATTTCCTGTTTTGGCATGAAATCAGACACCCTTTAATACCCTTTCTGACAACTCTTTCGGTAGCTTTGCCTCGGTTATTCTTTTTGATGCAGCTTCAGCATTATACGATACCCGTTTAAACTCGAGATGTTTTTCGGTAGAATCGAATATTACGTAACATGCATGAGGGTTTCCATCCCGCGGCTGACCCACCGATCCCACGTTGACATAATACTTCCAATCCTTGCTTGAGTCGATAGCAAATGATTCCACCTTGTTCGTTGATTCCTTTTCGATGAGCATAAGCCTCATATCGTAATTATCTGCCGGAACAAGAACCGAGGCATTCACAGTCCTGGTTTCTCTGGTGTAGATATAAGCTGACGGACGGTGCGTATGGCCTCCAAAGGTAACCGGCGACCACAGTGTGGTGTACTTTAGCACGCCGGCATTTCTGACATATTCATAACCCCGTGGATAAGAAGGGGTACTGTGTACGATTTCGAATCCCTCTTTGCCAAACTTCATCCTCAGGGAAAGGCCTCGTAAAAACTTAAGATTCTCTTTTGTCAACACCCCTTTTGTCCAGTTGATGGCAGCCAATGCTACGGGGTTCATTTCGCTCGTCAGGGAAGGTTCTCCGGCTGCTTCCCTGTCGTGATTTCCGCCGATGGCGAGTCCCTTCTTTTCCAAGGCAAGAAGGGCATGGTACAGATCATGCTGCTGATGGGAATCAAGATATGGCTGTGCGGCAATTTCATTGATTTTTGTTACCTCCACTGCCTTTCTGCCATAGAGTAAGAAACGGACGACGTCGCAGCATTCATTGGGTGACGCGCCGTAGCCAACGATATCGCCGGCGATCAGGATCCGGGAGATCGGGAATTCCTTCCCGGCGATTTCTTTCACTACCGCCAGCAAGGCATCAACGTTACCATGGATGTCTGATATGATAATGTTTTTCATAGGCTATCCGTACAGCATGAAAAGAAGTTTGCAGACCTTACACACTCATCAATACCTTTTTTACTTCCTCTGCAGACGCAATTCTCTGGGAGGGATTTACCTCCAGGAGACTATGCAGGACCTCTTCGAGTTTCTGTGGGATGTGGCTATTTATTTTATAGAGCGATGCCTTTTCTACCTGCCATAATTTTTTTGTTACTATCTGATAGAAGATGAGGCCCAGAGAATAGAGGTCTGTCCTGCCGTCCAGCCGGATGGTAGAGGAGATGGTCTCATAATGTACCTTTCTCGGCAGATCCTTCAGGTAGTTAAGCATCTGTAATTGTTCCGGTGACGCATATTCTTTGCTAATTCCCTTAATGATGCCGCCCCGTTTGATAGCCAGCTCAAAGTCGATAAGATGCACGAGTCCGGTTTTTTGATTCAGGATCAGATGCCCGGGTTTTAAATCGCAATGAATGTAATGTTTGTTATGGACGTGTTGCAGGGGGTCGCAGACGGATATAAATGATTTGATAACTTCATCAAGTGTTCCTGCATTTTCAATATCCTTTTCAGCGAAGTAATCTACCAAGTCATATCCATGAACATGTTGCAAGACAATAAAATTTTGCTTGATTAAAAATTTGTCGTCTCTGAATAATTCTCCCTCTCCAAAATCACTCGTAATGGGTATTTGCGGGTGACTGAGTTCCTTGAGGATGTAATATTCTTCGGAAAAATCAAAATCGGGTGAATATTTTATTCCGGTATCTGACACGTTGATTAAAACGGCGTAATTGGACTTATGCAAGCTTGCCTGGCATTTGAATTCGTTAAAATGATATTTGTTAATTCTGTACATGGATTGATGAACACTTCTCTGCCATCAATGGTAAAAAATCCGATGATAATCTTTTGCCGTTTTGCCCTGCTCAGGTTATTTAAGATGTCGTATAACAACACTTACAAGACCAGCGAGGATCATGTACGTGAGCACACCAACAATAAGAGATTTCAGAAAGCCCCATCTTGGCAATAAGAGGATAAGACATATCACATAAAAAATCCATGGAGGGGTCATGAAGAGCAACCCCTTGGCATAATCTAAGGTGGCAGATTGTCCCGCCTTGCCATGGATCAAGGCAAAGGTAAGTACTGTCATGGTGGGAAAAGTAGCCACAAAGGCCGCCAAAAGTCCTTTACCTTGTGAACCCAAAAAAGTTACAGTACTTACAATACCCCCACCGAGCATAAAATAAAATACGAAGTTTTTTAGTTGCATTATTCGTTGCGCATCTGGTTTTCCCGGTGTGTTAATCGATTTCGTTAGGGTAGAGAAAAATCGTCGATTATTTCAAGGCAATCCTTCATAAAGAGTTTTTCAAAGGCATCATCAGGCAATCCCTTTGACACGTCAAGGCGTAGTTCTGACATCTTGCATCGTTTATGTACATTGTTAATCTTTCTCTTGCATCAAAGGATACAACACGTAGTCGTGTAATTAATGATACGTTTTATAACCTTTTCAATGATAATTCAGAGTTTCCCTATAGTACAAATATATCTAGGAGTGTCAAGCCTAATTATTATTACATTCTGCCATTTGCTTAGAGGGAAGAAAAACAGAAAATCCTTCAGGTCGTCTTTTTTATTGACAAATCCCGTCTCTCTCAATATAATGATTGCCAGCACTGATGCAAATATAATGGTTTAGCAAACTTACGGACTAATATTTAATCAATTCATAAAAACGATTGTTTTCTTGATGAAAGTAAGTTCTCTGGATTTAAAACGACAGTATGAAACGATCCGGGAAGAAATAAATAGAGCGGTTTTAGAAGTAATCAGTAGCCAGTCCTTCATTCTGGGACCCTATGTCGAATCGTTTGAAAGTAAGATTGCACAATTTTGTTGTGTGAAGCATGCCCTTGGGGTGTCATCGGGTACAGACGCCCTATTGCTGGCCTTAATGGCATGCGATATCAAGAGTGGCGATGAGGTTATTACAACGCCTTTTACTTTCTTCGCAACGGCAAGTTCCATTGCGCGCGTGGGGGCGGTTCCCGTTTTTGTGGATATCGATCCCCTGACGTATAATATCGACGTTGCGAAGATTGCTGCTGCAGTCACGAAAAAGACCAAGGCGATCCTGGTCGTTCATCTCTACGGTCAGTGTGCGAACATGGATGTTGTACTTGCTATTGCCCGTGCCCATGGGCTGGTGGTTATCGAGGATGCTGCGCAGGCGATAGGGGCGGTTTATAAGGGAAAAAAGGCAGGTTCTTTTGGAGAGATTGGGTGTTTCTCATTTTATCCCACAAAAAATCTTGGTGGTTATGGTGACGGCGGACTTATAACAACAAATGATGACAAGTTAGCGGATTTCGTAAAACTCTTACGGGTGCATGGGTCGAAATCGAAGTATTATCATTCGCATATTGGTATCAATGGGAGGTTGGATGCAATTCAGGCTGCCGTTTTGTCGGTAAAACTCAACTATTTGAATGGCTGGTCTGAGAAACGCAGAACGGTTGCGGCATATTACGATAAACATTTACAGGATTTACCCATTCGACTCCCCCAAACAGAATCCTATAATACCCACATATTTCATCAGTATGTCATAGCAACGCCAGCGAGAGACTCCCTGGCAAAATACCTCGAACGTCACGGGATAGAGACGGCTGTCTATTATCCTGTTCCGCTTCACTTGCAAAAGTGTTTTGAGTTCTTAGGGTATAAAAAAGGTGACTTGCCTGAGGCTGAAAGAGCTTCAAATGAAACCCTGGCCTTGCCTATCTTTCCTGAAATTACTGAGAAAGAGCAAGATCAGGTAATTGGTCACATAAGAAAATTCATTTCACAACAATAAATTTTGACATTTTCTCATGCGAATACCGCCAATTTTTTTTGTGCTTACCGTCTTGTTTTTCATGTCCGGATATAGTTACGCGGAAAGTCTGCTTACCAGGGTCAAAGATATTGAGCAGCGACCCTTTTCCTTATCGGGAAATCGTATTGCCACGTGGAAAAAAGATGGGATTCGCGTGTTTGCTGTTCAGAAAGATGCAAGAATATTACAGTGGCCATTTCAGATTACCGCAGACACCGCGGTTTGTTGGTTTCACGAAGAAGAGGCTGCCCAGCAGAAAGAGGCCATCGTAGAAGTGTACTGTGAAGGAAAGGTGACTATTCTGGAAGAAGGGAATTACGAGCAGTTTGAACAGGTTTATCTCAGATTTGAGACCCTGACCGGTATAGTCGTCAATCCTGATGTCCAGCCCATCGAAACATATGAAGTTGCCCAGGAAACAGAGATTGTTCTTCGGGGAGAGGAGATTCGTTCGATGGGGAGAGAAGAATATTTATCCGCTGAGATTCCTGCAAAGATGTCGTCTTCTGACGTTTCTCAAAAAGAGGAGATGGTTGATATTTTGGCAGACAGCATTGACTCGTGGGAAGATGGAGACAAACGAATCGTTGTTGCCCTTGGAAATGTAAAAGTGAAAAAAGAGGACATGACGATTGACGCAGATAGTGTCATCTTGTGGTTTGATGCGACGGAATCAGATATTTCAGCGGAAGAAAAACTGCCTTTGCGTGAAATTTATGCGGAGGGGAATGTAGCAATGCGCCGCAAGGATGACCTGCTGATTGCTGATAAGATATTTGAAAACGTAAAGGAAGAAAGAGGAATTCTTATCAATAGCAAGATAAAGACGAAAATCCAGGAAAAAAGGGACAAAACAGACGTTGCTTCTGAAATGAAAGCGCCTTCACGAAAAGAGAAAAGATTTACCTTCGAAGGGTTTCCGGCCTACGTTAAAGGAGAAGAGATCCGACGGGTAGGCAAAGGAAAATACGAAATTACCAATGGTAAGATTAGTGCCTGCGGATATGGACATCCTCACTACCATTTTAAAGGGAAAAAGATCAGGTTGGCACAGAGGGGCGTGCATAATATCGTTTCCTCAACCAACAATTCCTTTTATCTGGATCGATATCCGATTGCTTATTTGCCATATTTATCCCTCGACGTGCGGAGGAAGGAACGGCTTTTAAGAGATTGGCAGTTCGGGAGTTCCTCCCGTTTTGGTTCATTTATCAGGACAGACTGGGATTTATTTGCCGCTACCGGCGGCAATCAGAAAGATTGGAGTGACCTTATCTTGAATCTCGATTATCTGCAAGAGCGGGGATTGGGTACCGGGCTTGATTTTGAATATAACCGGGAGGATCTCTTTGGTTACATCGATACCTATTATATCAAGGACCATGGGGACTCCGATATTAATGACGTTCCAATTGAAAATGAAGACCGCGGTACCATCCTCTGGCGGCATCGGCATCAATTACCGTATGATTGGCGTCTGGAGATGGAGTATTCTTATTTAAGTGATCCACGGTTTCTCAGAGAATATTTTCGGCACGAGTTTAAACAGGAGAAAGACCGGGAAACGGCGCTTTATTTACGACGAATTCACGACACTTCGGCGGAAACCTTTGTCGTTAATGAACAATTTAACGGATTTGACACAACCGTTGATTCGTTACGGGAAAGACGGTATGCAGAACGTCTGCCTGAAATTTCATACCGGATCATTGGCGAACCGATAGCAGATAACCGTTTGGTTTTCACTTCGGAATCAGCCGCAACATATTTTAACGGCTCTTTTGAACGGATTGATCCGGAAGTCGAAAATGAATCTGTTGCACGGATGGATAGCGTAAACCGGATAAGCATGCCTTTTAAACCAGGGATTTTTAATATAAATCCCTTTGCGGAGGGACGGGTTACGGCGTATACGGAAAGCATTGATACCTCAGATGCTGTTGATGAGGCAAATGGCCCTGCTGCGGGGCGTTTTATCGGCTCCTTTGGTTTTGACTGGAGCTCAACACACTGGAGAAATTATAGTTATTATCAGGATTTCTTGAAGATTAACCGGCTCAGACATATCTTTGTACCAGAACTTCGTTATATGTATAGTCCCATAGTCACGAAAGATCCAAATGAAGTCTATCAGTATGATTCAGTTGATGCCTTGGACTCATCTCATGTCGCTGTAATAGGGGTAAAAAATAAATTACAGACAAAACGTGGCGAGCCGGGCCTCGAAAAAACCGTGGATTTTATCAATTTCAATGTGGATTATTATCTGTTTCCGTCAAAGGCTGGTATTTATAATGACGGAATAAACGGTATAATCATACGAAAAGATAACTTTGTGAATATTGATTTCCGATCACAACTAACCGATATTGTTGCATTTGTTTCTGAACGAAATGAGTTCAATACAGAAAAATTCCAGTTTGACGTTCTTTCCTCAGGTCTTGAGTTTTATAATCTTCCTGATTGGCAATATTTTATTGGTCATCGCTTTATCAGGGATATTAGTTCAACTATTATTCTGGCAGCAGAATACACCATTAGTGAAAAATGGAAGGTGATGGGCGGGGAAATGTACGATTTCAAGTCCTTTGAATTAATTGAAGATGAGAATGATAACATAGACAGAGAAAACAAATCCCAAAACCTGAAGACCTATTTAGTATTATCCCGGTATTTTCATGATTGGATAGGAAGTTTTACGCTGGAACTGGATCCGGTAAGGGATGACTCCTCCTATCGGTTTGACATTACGCCAAAAGGATTGGAGAGAAAGACGAGGCGTTTTTGGTTTTAGAGGTAATACCGTATCATGAGAAAAGCCGTATACCCAGGAACGTTTGATCCTGTTACCTATGGGCATCTGGATGTGATAAAGCGCGGAAGTCTGGTGTTTGATACCTTAGTTGTATCAGTCGGGTGCAATCCATTAAAAGAAGCCCTGTTTTCTGTTGACGAACGCATGGGGATGATTCGGGAAGAGGTTGCGGACTTAAAAAACGTCGAAGTTGACAGTTTTAACGGGATGCTGGTAGATTATCTCAAAACACAGAAGACTACGATTATCTTGCGCGGTATCCGTACGGTGTCTGATTTTGAATATGAATTTCAGAGGGCACTAACGAACCGGGTTTTGAATAAGGAAGTTGAGACGGTATTTGTAATGACGAGTGAACAATATTCGTTTCTCAACTCCACGCTTATCAAGGAGGCTGTTAGTCTGGGCGGAAGTGTGAGCCAATTTGTTCCGCCCGGCGTTGAGAGACGGTTAATGCAGAAATTCAAACATGCGTACAGAAAGAATGTTGAATGAAAATGAACGTCTTGGTTATCGGTGATATTGTGGGAAAGCCGGGCCGTATGATTTTAAAGGAAAAGCTCAAGCCATTTATCGATAAAGAAGAGGTGCACTTTTGTATTGCAAATGGAGAAAATGCTGCCGCAGGTGCAGGTATTACCGCAGAAATAGCCACAGAATTACTTTCGTACGGAATCGATGTCATAACTACCGGTGACCATGTATGGGACAAAAAGGAAATATTACCCATGATGGAAACCGGCACAAGTGTGCTCAGGCCGGCGAATTATTCCCCCCTGGCAATGGGAAAAGGTTATGTAATAAAGAATTCCAAGTTGGGGAATCCGGTTGGAGTTATTAATTTATTGGGCCGGGTATTTATGAAACCCATCGATTGTCCCTTTCGGGTTTCTGATGAAATTGTGAAAAATATTTCAAGAGAAACAAAGGTTATCTTTGTGGATATGCACGCTGAAGCAACCTCAGAAAAAATTGCCATGGGGTGGTATTTGGATGGTAAAGTAAGCGCCGTGCTGGGTACGCATACCCACGTGCCCACGGCGGACGAAAAAATACTGCCAAAAGGAACGGCCTTTATCAGTGACCTGGGAATGACGGGTCCTCACGAGTCCGTGTTGGGAAGAAAGATTGACTGTGTGTTAAAGGCAATTGTGACACAGATGCCCACGAAATTTGATGTGGCAGAAAGAGATATGCGGATAAATGGCGTGAAGATCGCGGTAAATAGCCAAACGGGAAATGCAGAAAGCATCAAAAGGATTGAAATTAAAGAGGGTGATAGATGAATCTGGCCAGTCCCTTACCCGTGTTTGTTGATACAGCGAAAAGCCGGAATACGGTGCTTACGATTTCTGAGCTGACCCGAAGGATACGGGGTTCAGTTGAACAGGAGTTCTTCAATGTCTGGGTTCTAGGAGAGCTGTCAAATGTAAAGAGACCGTCGTCCGGACATGTGTATCTGACCCTGAAGGACGCGCATGCACAGCTTCAGGCCGTTATCTTTAAATCTGTTGCGCATGGTCTGAAGTTTGAAATACAGGACGGGATGCAGGTACTGGCTTTTGGTTCAGTCACGGTGTATGAAGCTCGCGGGCAGTATCAGCTGATTGTTGAACGTATGGAGCCAAAGGGAATCGGGGCGCTCCAGTTGGCCTTTTTGCAATTAAAGGAACGTCTCGAAAAGGAAGGTTTGTTTGACCCGGCACATAAAAAACCCCTCCCTGCCCTTCCCCGGAAGATTGCTGTTGTGACATCTTTAACGGGCGCTGCAATCAGAGATATCGTAAACGTGATCAACAGGCGGTTTGCGAGGGTGGAAATTCTTATTTATCCCGTGAAGGTACAGGGTGAAGGTGCGGCGCTTGAGATTGCACAAGCGATCAGTGATTTGAATACGATTTCCAATATTGACGTAATGATTGTGGGAAGAGGTGGCGGAAGTTTGGAGGATTTGTGGGCATTTAACGAGGAAGTGGTCGCGCGCAGTATTTTTGCCTCCCGAATTCCTGTGGTCTCGGCAGTGGGTCACGAAATTGATGTGACGATTTCAGACCTGGTTGCAGACAAAAGGGCGCTTACCCCTACCGAGGCTGGTGAGCTGGTTGTCCCCCGGTATGATCAAATAATGGATGCATGTGAGAAAATTAAAACTAGACTTGTACAAGCGTTGTATAATAAAATATTACTTATGAGAAGCAGATTGTTAAGGATTGAGCACAGTTTCTCTCTGAAACGACCGTTCGATAAGGTATACCGCTTACAACAGGATGTGGATGAAATAATGCAGCGGCTTGTTACAACGGGGAAACACATGGTTCAATTAGAACGAGAACGACTCGCTGGCATTGCAAACCGATTGGATAGTATCAGCCCGTTGCGAGTGCTCAGCAGGGGATATTCGATTACGACTTTGGTGATAGACGACAAACTGATCAAGTCGACAGAAGGATTGGCTGCAGGAAACAGGTTAAAGACGCGCTTTTCCCATGGCAGCGTTGTTTCATCGGTCGTTGAGGTACTGGAATAAACGGGTACAAAGGATCGGTACGATCATTGCGAGTAGCAAGGCATGCGTGTTCGTACTTCCGGGAAAGGCGGCAATGATAATGATCAGGATGCCAGAACGGGGTGAAAGGAATTTTGTACGGATGAATTGTAGCCTATGGCGAAGATAAAATTTGAGGATGCAGCAAAAGGATTAGAGGATATTGTGGAACGTCTCGAAAAGGGGGATTTGCCGCTCGATGAAACCTTGTCAAAATATGAGCAGGGTATTAAGCTGTATAAGCAGTGTATCGCCTTATTAGAGGATGCAGAAAAAAAGATTCAGATCCTCGTGAAGGACGAAAATGGCGTTTTTCGTACCAGGGATTATGAACTTGAATTCACCCAAGGCAATAATTCAAAATAGCTCTTTGTTTACCTACATAACCTTTTTCAATGTGTCACAAAGTGAAACATGAGTAAACTATTGGATTCTGTTGAATATCCGGAAGATTTAAAGAAATTAAACCTGACAGACTTACCAAAACTCGCAACGGAAATCCGCGAATTTATTGTGGATGTCGTTTCGAAAAACCCCGGTCACCTTTCTTCAAACCTGGGTGTTGTCGAGTTAACCATCGCACTTCACTATTGTTTCGATTTTAAAAAAGATAAAATTGTGTGGGATGTGGGACATCAGGCATATGTTCACAAGATTTTGACGGGTAGAAAATCGAAGTTTCTAACCCTCAGACAATATAAGGGTCTCAGTGGTTTCCCTGATAAAAACGAGAGTGATTATGACCCCTTTACGTGCGGTCACAGCGGGGATGCCATATCGGCTGCCCTGGGGCTGTCTTGCGCTGACGCAATTCGTGGAGAAAAGAGATCGATCGTGGCAGTTGTAGGTGACGGTGCTATTGGGGCGGGAATGTCTTTGGAGGCATTGAATCACGCGGGCGATCTGAAAAAAAATGTGCTGGTGGTATTAAATGACAATGAAATGTCGATTTCCAACACCGTTGGCGCTTTCTCAAAATATCTGAACAAAATCCGGACAGCCCCCATCTATGCGGATGTGAGAAAAGAGGTTCACGGTCTGTTGAAAGTGGTTCCGGTGCTTGGCAAACCGGTTGAGAAGACCCTGGAACGTATTGTCGAGTTAATCCAGAGAGGGGGTATTCCAGGTCAAATATTTAAAGACCTTGGTTTGAATTATTTTGGGCCAATTGATGGACATGATTTCCGAATACTCATTGATACTCTGAATAATATTAAGCATCTTGGTGGGCCTGTATTACTCCATGTGATAACGGAAAAAGGGAGGGGTTTTGAACCGGCATACCAAAACCCGGCACAGTACCACAGCGCCGGCAAGTTTGAGATGTGTAACGGAAAAATCAAGACGTCATCTCACGATTCCCAAAAGATTGCCTATACCAAGGTCTTTGGGAATACCCTTGTAGAACTGGCAAAAACAGACCCGAATGTGGTGGGCATTACCGCTGCCATGCCCGATGGAACCGGTATCGTATCTTTTGGAAAAAAATTTCCTGACAGATTCTATGACGTGGGAATTTGCGAACAACACGCCGTGGGTTTGGCGAATGGGCTGTCGGCTGGGGGGATCAAGCCCGTGGTTGCTATCTATTCAACATTCTTGCAAAGGGCTTATGATCAGGTGTTTCACGACATCTGTTTGCAGAAACATGGGGTGGTCTTTGCGCTCGACCGGGCGGGGATTGTGGGAAATGACGGGGCGACCCATAACGGGATTTTTGACATTGCCTATCTTCGTAATCTGCCCGAGATTGTCTTAATGGCGCCAAAAGATGGAAATGAGTTAATGTCTATGCTGAAGATTGCCCTGGAATCGGGAAAACCCGTAGCGATCCGGTACCCGAAAGAGGACATCCCCGAGGAAAAACTCAGTCCTCAGTATAAAAAATTTGAAATCGGAAAGGCCGAAATTTTGCGAGAAGGGCCCGACGGCGTTCTCCTGGCCTACGGTGCTATGGTGTACCGATGCATGGACGCGGCAGAAAGACTTAGTGAAAAAGGAGTTGAGGTGACCGTGGTAAATGCAAGGTTTGCGAAACCACTTGACAAAGAACTTATTTTAAGATTGGTTAGGAATAACAGATTGATTCTTACGGCGGAAGACCATGCGTTAATGGGTGGTTTTGGATCTGCGGTGCTTGAACTCGTTTCAGATGAAGGGGAAAACGGTAACAAAATTGTGCGCATGGGCATTCCTGATCGCTTTATGGAGCATGGTCCGCGAAATCTGATATTAAAAAATATTGGCTTAGATGAGAATGGAATTGCTGAGAAATTTATTGCAATGCTTGATTTGATGGATATGCGCGGTTCCTTTACCAAGGCAGGGAAGCAACGTTTGACCGTTTAAACGAATGAAAAAGATTCTGGTTCTTGGCGACTTGAGTAGGAAAAAGATTTATGATACGATCTTTGGCTTAAAACCATGGTTGGACAAACATGTCGTTGCTGAAATTCTTGATGTGTCAAAAGGGAAGAAAATTGAGAAGATTGGAGCGGAAATTGCGATAGTGTTTGGAGGCGATGGAGCAATTCTTTCGACATGCCGGGGGCTTGGAAAAAATCAAATACCAATCATAGGTGTACACATGGGAAGATTTGGCTTCTTGGCAGAACTTATGGAAAAGAATGTGTGCGCCTCCTTAGAAAAAATATTTGTCGGAAATTATCGGGTGCGCAAAAGGATGCTCCTGTTATCCCGTGTCGAACGCGCAGGAAATATGATAAGCGAATCCATGGGTATTAATGATGCGGTGATCTCCCGCTCTTCTCTCTCTCGGTTGATCTCCATAAAATTAAATATTGATGGGGAAGACGTTGCAACATATCGGGCGGATGGCCTGATCATATCTACACCCCTGGGCTCAACGGCGCATTCGCTGTCTGCCGGAGGACCGCTTTTAACGCCTGATTTGCATGCCTTTATTATCGTGCCCATATGTCCTCATACGTTGACAAACCGGCCGCTGGTAGTTTCTGCGGATGTAAAAATTGAAATGGAAATCTTATCTCAGTTAACCGGCACCGGTTTTACGGTTGATGGTCAGGTCTTTACAGATCTGGAAATGGGCGATAAGGTAAAGGTTGAAAGATCAGATGTTGAGGTTCAGATGATAGACACGGGCGAAAGGACATTTTATGGCGTGTTGCGGGAGAAGTTGAATTGGGGAGGACAACCGAATTATGGCCGTAATTAAGATAAAAGAGAATTATTGTAAGGGATGCCTTCTCTGTGTGCCGGTATGCCATAACAAGGCGTTTGTTATATCTGATACCATCAATGAACAGGGTTTGCATCCGGTGAAATTCAGGGAAGATGCGGAATGTGATGGTTGTAAAAAATGTGCAATCATGTGTCCTGATGTAGCGATAGAGATTTATCACTAACGGTATGAGCGTTATCTTTAAAACAATTTACAAAGGGCATATTGATCATGAAACAATTAATGACGGGAAATGAGGCGGCTGCGGAAGCAGCTATTGTGGCAGGTTGTAGGTACTATTATGGGTATCCTATTACTCCTCAGAATGAACTGATCAATTATATGTCAGCGAGGATGCCCCAGGTTGGCGGTGCCTTTATTCAGGCTGAGAGCGAGATCGCAGCCATCAATATGGTCTATGGAAGTGCGGCAGCAGGTGGTCGTGCCATGACATCATCCTCCAGTCCCGGCATTAGTCTGAAACAGGAGGGAATTTCCTATCTCGCCGGGAGTGAATTGCCGTGTGTCATTGTCAATATACAGCGCGGAGGGCCTGGGTTAGGGGATATCTCAGCGTCTCAGGCAGACTATTTTCAGGCAGTCAAAGGTGGCGGACATGGTGATTACCATGTCATAGTGCTGGCGCCCAGTTCTGTTCAGGAGATGGCAGATCTGGTGTACGATGCCTTTGATCTTGCCGATAAGTACCGAAATCCGGTTATGATCCTGGGCGACGCACAAATCGGTCAGTTGATGGAACCCGTGGAATTTCATAAGAAACCCAGGGAAAACCTCCCCCCAAAAACCTGGGCATTGGCAGGGGCTGAAGGGAGAAAGAGAAATATTGTAAAGTCTTTCTATCCCGTAAAAGGGCAACTGGAGGAGTTTAATGCCCACCTGCAGAGGAAATACAAGACGATAGATGAGAACGAAGTCCGTTATGAAATGATTAATACGCATAAAGCAGACGTGGTATTAGTCGCTTACGGAACATCTGCGCGGGTATGCACGGAAGTTGTTAAGAAGAGCAGACAGCTCGAATTCAAGGTTGGCTTAATACGTCCCATTACCCTGTGGCCTTTTCCGAAAGAGGTCATTCGCAGGGTCGCGGAAAAAGTGCAGTGTATTTTGACGGTTGAGATGAGCTCTGGGCAGATGGTTGAAGATGTAAGACTTGCCGTTGAAGGCAGATGCCCGGTTCATTTTTACGGGAGGACTGGTGGTGGAGTTCCAACATCTTCGCAGGTAATCAAAAAGATTGTGGAAATCGTACCAGACAATCTGGCCAATACCTTATTACAATTAGCTGAGGTAAGATGATATGAAAGCATTATATGAAAAGCCAAAAACATTTATCGATACCCCAACGCATTTTTGTCCTGGGTGCGGACACGGAATTGTGCTGAGGCTTATCGCGGAAATCATTGATGCATGGGGAATCCGGGGAAAAACTATTGGGCTGGCTCCGGTAGGGTGTTCCGTGCTTGCCTATAATTATCTTGATATTGATATGTGTGAAGCTGCACATGGCCGCCCTCCGGCGGTGGCCACCGGAATTAAACGGGTGCATCCCGACCACGTCGTTTTTGCCTATCAGGGCGACGGTGATCTTGCGGCAATCGGGACGGCAGAGATTATTCATGCAGCTAACAGAGGCGAGAATATTACCTTCATCTTTGTCAATAATGCTGTATACGGTATGACGAACGGTCAGATGGCGCCAACAACCCTTCCGGGGCAGAAAACGGCAACTACGCAATCAGGCAGAAACCCGCTCAGCGAGGGACATCCTATTCGTGTTTGTGAACTTCTGGCCGTTTTAGGAGGAAGCAGCTATCTTGAACGAGTGAGCCTTTCCTCCCCGGAAAATGTTCGGAAGACGAAGAAAGCCCTTGAAAAAGGATTTAAGACACAGATGGAGAAAAGAGGATTTTCCCTGATAGAAATTCTGTCGCCCTGTCCCATTTATTGGCGGATGGATGCCAACGAAGCGATGCGGCATATTGACGAGGAAATGTCCAAGGCATTCCCGCTTGGTGTAATTAAAGATTGGGACCATGAGTAATTATTTTTCTACCCAAATGACGGAAAGGATTGTTTTGGCCGGTTTTGGCGGACAGGGAATGATGCTGCTGGGAAAATTACTTGCCCAGGCCGCTATGACGGATGGAAAGAAGGTAACCTATTTTCCTTCCTATGGTACTGAAGTGCGAGGCGGGACGGCGGTATATCACCTGGTTATTTCAAATGATGAAATTTTTTCTCCGATCATTGAAGAGGCGGATACCCTGATTATCATGAATCAGCCTTCGTATCAAAAATTCAAGGGGATGCTAAAGTCTAAAGGGTTGCTTCTTTTAAACGCATCCATGATCAAGGCAGACAGCCATCATGACGCTACCGTCTTTAATATACCAGCAACAGAGATCGCAAGTAATCTGGGAAATGTCCTGGTCTCAAACATCGTCATGCTGGGTGCCTATCTGGAGATTAAAAAGTTATTTTCTCCCAGCCTTATTTTGGAACAGTTGCAAGAGATGTTGAAAGGGAAGAAGGGAGATTTATTTACCATCAATAAACAAGCCCTTGAGAGGGGTTTGCACCTGATAGAATCCATACGTCAGTCATCCGTACGGTAAAAATTCACGAAAACGGTATTTTATTTCAGAAATCACCTTTTTTGACAGAAGAGGAGTGGGAATATGTGTACGACATGTGCGAAACATAACCCCGGCGGAAAAAAGAAGGAAGGGATGGAAAAGCAAAAAGGCGGAGAAAAGGGAAAAAAGAAATAGGTCGCCGGAAAAAGAAAAGCCCCTCTGAAAAACAATACATCAGAGGGGTTTTTCTTTTTAAGTAGACAATAAGCCGAGTTCTGTCGTGGGCGGTCATTTATCTAGTCTCGTCGTTGCCAGCGAGATCAAACGGTTTACCCAGAGGTGCTACCGAAGCGGACCACTTCATCCCTCTCTATTTAACCTTTCTCCCAGTGGGGTTTGCCATGCCTCCGATGTCACCACCGGAGCGGTGGGCTCTTACATTAAGTCAGTTCAGACCCGGACTTTTTACCGGGGAAACGACCCCGCCATTTCACCCTTATTCCACTAAAAAATGGAACGGTATATTTTCTGTTGCACTTTCCTTCCCGTTGCCGGGACTCCGCGTTACGGAGCACTGTGTCCTGTGGAGCTCGGACTTTCCTCCCGCCCTTTTTACTTAAAAAAAAGAGCCGACGACCGCCTTGTCTACTTTTCTTCTTCCTCGGTTAAGACTTCATTCCCGTTATTCAGATATAAAATACGCCCGCAACTATTGCAAAAGGTAAGGTCCTTGCCTGATAAAAGCTGATTCAACGTCTGGGCTGTTACGGACATAAAACATCCCTGACATACCCGGTTAACTACCGGGACGATAGCCACGGCATCCTTGTGGCTTACTAAGCGATTATAGTGTTGCAGTGCGTCTGAGTCAAGCAAGGTTGCGTATTTATTGCGCATGGTTGTCAGTTCATGCATCTCTGCATCAATGGTCTTCATATCCGCCTCCACCTGTTTCTGGAGCTCCTTGAACTGAGAATTTTCCTGCTCGATCGTTTTTTCAAATACCCGGTATCTCTGATTCATTTCTTCACATTTTGTCATCATGCCAATGATTTCTTCTTCCAGAACAGACTTGTTTGCTTCCTTTCCGCCGATTTCCGTTTTGATGGCGCTGTATTCCTTATTCGTTTTGACTTGATTCATCTGAAGTCGCAATTTAGCAATCTCTGCTTCTGCGCTTTTCAGGTCAAGTTCCTTAATTCCTACATCCTTTTGATAATTCTTTATCTCGTCGTTCAGCTTTAACAATTCTGTCTTCTTCTGCTGGATGAGGGCAAGTTTCTTTTGAACATCGTGCCCGCGATAGAGTTTGTCGTCTTCCGACCGCCGCAGTTTGGTATCGATTGACTGCAATCTCCGCAGTACCTCAATCCTTTCGCTCATAGATTCCTCTCACACAATAAATTTGTACACAAAACCAGGAGAAACAGGATCGCTACCAGGGAGTCGCCTGATATCTCTTTCGCTGGCTAATCAGCGCTGATGCCATCCAAAAATCCTTCTAGTTTCCGGCTTCTGATCGGATGCTGTAATTTTCGCACGGCCTTTGCCTCAATCTGCCTTACCCTTTCCCGCGTGACTTTGAATATCTTGCCCACCTCTTCAAGGGTGTAAGTGTAGCCGTCGCCAATACCGTACCGGAGTTTGATGATCTCTCTCTCTCGGTATGTTAGCGTTTCCAGGACGCTTTCAATTTTATCCTTGAGCATCTCCTGGGTTGCGGCAGATACCGGTGATTCCGCCTTTTCATCTTCGATAAAATCACCGAAGGAGCTATCCTCGCTTTCGCCGACAGGCCGATCCAGCGAGATTTGATGCCGGGATATTTTCAGGACACGCCGGGCTTCTCCCACGGTAATCTTCACTTCTCGTGAGATCTCTTCAATGGTTGGCTCACGGCCTTTTTCCTGCAGCAGCTTCTTGGAAACATTCCTTATTTTACTCATTGTCTCGATCATATGCACCGGGATACGTATCGTTCTGGCCTGATCTGCAATGGAACGGGTAATTGCCTGACGTATCCACCAGGTAGCGTACGTGCTGAATTTATACCCCCGCCGGTATTCATATTTATCAACGGCCCGCATGAGACCGGTATTTCCTTCCTGAATCAAATCCAGAAAACTCAGCCCGCGATTCCGGTATTTTTTTGCAATGCTGACGACCAGCCGGAGATTCGCGCCAGAAAGTTTTCTCTTGGCGGCTTCGTGCTCCCGATAAATGCATTCCACGGAATCTACCCGCCGTTTCAAACTCCTGGAAGATTCCAGAACCAGTTCCTCCAGTTTTGCGAATTGTGATTCCAGTTCTTTATAATGTCCGTTGGAACGGGTACGCTGCTTCGACTCAGACATTTGGTCTTCCAGTATCTCCATTTCAAAAATGATCTCCTGGAGTTTTTTCATCATGGGCTGGATTCGTTTTGTGCGAATGTTGATTTCTTCAAGCAGATCGATTCCCTTTCGCCTTCTGTTTCTGATCGTCCTGAGGAGCTTTATCTTTTCCTTTTTGGAAATTTGCTTCCGTTTTGCCCTGAGATAATCTTCCTTGTTTTTCTGGAGAAGGGATTTCAGGAGTTTTGCGCTCCGCGGAAACTGCTCTAAAATTTCGTCCTTGCAATTGTCGACCATGGCATTTACCTTCAGGGTGCGGTCGAACGACAGCTCTCCGTTATTGACATCCTCTAAGATTCGTAAGCAGGTTGTCAGGGAAAGATCGGAATGCATGACCTTTTTCAGGAATCGCTTTCGGGTAATTTCTATTTTTTTTGCAAGCATGATCTCTTCATCGCGGGTAAGCAGAGGAATTTCACCCATTTGAGTAAGGTACATGCGAACCGGGTCGTCTATCTTTTCGGTAATCGTGGGAACTTCACCAAATTCCAGATCGACTTCGGGATATGGTTCTCCCTCTTCTGTCTCAACAATATCGCGGCTTTCAATCTCAGTTTCATCGATTAAATCGATGCCTAATTCATCCAGCATCATTAAGATATCATCAATCTTCTCGGGAGAAATATCCGCATCGTCAGGCAGGATATCATTCAGCTCTTCGTATGTTAGATAGCCCTTTTCTTTGCCTTTTTGTACAAGCTGCTTGATTTTTTGGTTTAAACTCTCCATACAAAAGATAAACCTCCTCAACAAGGTTAATTTATGCGAATAAAGACGATCGATACTGGTCTTTTTGTTTCTTCGTAATCTGTTTCACATCCGATAGGGTAAAGGCCACAAGCCATCACAGGTTATTTTTCAGGATGTGAATGTCCTTGCTTTTCCGGTGGAATTCGCTTAGCGACACAAGGATATCTTCTTCGTTGCTGCTGGCCATCATGGTTCTGAGCGTTTTTTCCTTTGCCTGGCGGCGCTCTTTTTTGCTGTTCCGCCGTTTAAAAAAATGAATGCATGCTTCCAGTCGTTTGTCCTGATTGGTAACCTGTTGAAATTCTTTTGTTGTTACAAGATCCATCAGTGTTTTGTTCAGGTGTGCGTCATCGAGGACATGCAATACGTCTTCCTCCCTCACAACCGTATTTTTCCGGTATAATTCAACGGTCTTTCCGGCGATTGCAAAAAGATCCCGGTTATGAAACTCCTCAAGACCGATTTCCTGCATGACTTTGGGAATAAGTTCATTGCAGGACAACATCAGATGCAAAAGCTCACGCTCAGCGGTGAACGAAGCGTCTAATCGTTGCTGAACCGTCGGTTTCTCGTTTGTGGAAGCGGCGGGTTTATTGAATTTTTTCAATTGGATACGCAGGGATGCTTCATCAATAGACATCTGTTCCGCAATCCACTTAATCAGCAAATTGCGTTTGATAATATCCGGCATCTTCATTGCCGTTGAAAGAACGTCGTTTATGGCGTTTGCCTTTCCCTGAATCGTTGCCGTGTCCCATTTTGATGAGGCCGTTTCGATCTTAAAACTAAAAAAATCTTTTGCATGATGAATACGCGCCAGAAATTTGTCTGCACCCTCTTCCACAAGGAAATCGCACGGGTCGTAATCCTTGGGGAGTTGCGCAATTTTCACATCAAATTCTTCTTCAATAAAGATGTCCAGATTCCTGTCAGAAGATTTCCATCCCGCAAGGTCTGAATCCAGAAGAAGGATCACCTGGTTACAATATTGCCGTAAAAGCCGCAAATGGTGACGCGAAATGGCCGTTCCCATGACGGCGACCGACCATGCTATGCCATGCTGGTGTGCCATGATGACATCCGTGTAGCCCTCCATGAGGATCACTTTACGCTCTTTTACAATGGCATTTTTTGCGATATCGATGCCATAAAGGATCTGGCTTTTGTTAAAGAGGATAGTTTCCGGTGAGTTGAGATATTTGGGCTGTGAATTATCCAGCGCCCTTCCACCAAAACCGAGCACATTCTTCCGTGAGTCTAAGATAGGGAACATCAGCCGGTTCCGAAAACGGTCATAATAGCCATTCCCCTCTTTTTTGGGTATCGCCAACCCAGCCTTCTCCAAGAGGTTCTTTGAAATGTTACGTCCATGACACACCCGTAATAGCGCATCCCATCTGTCGGGCGCGTAGCCGAGACAAAAATTTTTCATCGACTCATCGTTAATCTGCCTTTTCTTTAGATACTCTCGTGCTGCTCTTGCCTGTTCACTGTCGATTAATATTTTGTTATAAAATCTTGCTGTCAAATTGGTTATATTGAATAGACTCGCCTTCTCTGTAGTTGAAAGAGAAGGCTTCCTGATGCTATCCAGATGAGAAAGGTCGATATGGGATTTGGAGGCAACGAACTTGACCGCATCGACAAAATCCATGCCTTCCTGTTTCATGATAAAGTTAAAAACTGTTCCGCCTTCATTGCAGCCAAAACACTTAAAGAGCTTCTTTTCCGGATTTACCGTAAATGAAGGGGTTTTTTCGGAATGAAAGGGGCAGAGACCAAGAAAATTTTTTCCGCTTTGCTTTAAGCTGACATACTCTGATATGACGTGAACAATATCTGAGGCAAGTTGTATCTCTGCAATCTTTTCTTGTGGGATAAAATTTGCCATTCCGCTGGAAGGGATAAATGATATAGAATAATATATAAACCTTAAAATTATATCATTAATTTTAATATTGTCAATAAATTGGGAGATAATTACACAAAAAACTTCTTGTTTAAAAAGAAAAAAGGTAAGGATGTACGGTTCAAAGGTTGAAAAATCCTTGATGAACGAAACCCGGTGTTGATACCCAAATCATTGTGGGTGCCGTTGTCAAGAGTAGCTGAGCGCAGCGTATTCCTCACCTCCTTTTCTTACAACGATGATTTAAAATCTTTGTTCTTATCCTGCCCACTATCCTCCTGGGCATCTCCTTTTCTGATACTGTCTGCATAGTCCCTGATTTTTTTTGAAATATTTTCGGGAATGACGGCAATGATCTTCTGCATACCCTTCCCGATGTGTGTCGCAACTTTTGAGGTGTGCACCGTGTCACAGGTTGTGGTGCTGCAAAATGAGAGGACGCCATGGATAATTACACCGGAAAAGACAAGGCCTTTGAGAATCCCCAAGATGCCGCCAAGCAATCTTGCCCCCATCCCCATCTCCCCTTTGCCGATGAGCTTTTTTATCAGATCGGTGATAAGATAGGTAGCGATACATGCAATTCCAAAGATAATGAGGTAACCCAGCAATCCTGCAGTGGAAACGGTAAAAATGCCTTTCAGAAAATTGCTCAGGATGTCGTAAAAAAGCAGTGCTGCAAAGAAAGAAATGAACAGACTGCCGATCCTGAGCAGTTGAAGCAGCGGACCGCTGGTAATGCCCATGACCATTGCGAAAAATAAGACGCCGAAAATGGTGTAATCAATCCAATGCATAGTTAGTTCTGTTTCTTCTCCTTTTTTGGTTTGTGTAAAAAATCATTCACTAAGCCTTTGAAGAGATGCTCCAGGTTCTCTTTGTTCAGTTTCACCGCAACCTTTGGGTCTTTGGTCGTGCCCCGTATTTCTATGGGCAAGGTCTGGTGTTCCAAAACAAGCCCTGCAATTTTTTCAATATCCGTTCCCATCCGTTCTTTGTGAAATTGAACCTGGGCATCGTACGAGATTGCACCTTCAAACTCGGCCGTACCCGATGCCGTGATCTTCGCCAGCGGGCCCTGCATTTCCATCTTTTGTGTGAAAATCTTACCGTCTTTGATCCTGACTACCGTGTCGAGAGAGTCAAATGAGTACCGGTCCGGCTCGCCAAGCATTTCTAACAGAGATGACAAGACCTTGTTGCCCTGGATATAGCCGTCCTGCACGGTGAAGTTGACCGTGGCGGTAAGCTCTTTATTAAGGATGTCCCGGCCCATTCCATTGCCCTGCAGAGAGCCGCTCAAACTCAACACGCCTCCGATATCGCCCTCCTTTACTACAAAGATAGGTATGAGACTGATAACAGGGATGTCCCGGGTCAGCTGCATTCCCTTTGCTTCAAACGTAAGGTCAAATACCGGTCTTTTCTGGTGGAGGTCAATTACCCCCCGTACGGCAGCGGGGCCATCATTCGCCTTGAAACGGGCGTGGATAGTAAGAACGCCCTTTTTGAAAGAAAAGGTATCGGTCACAAGATCTTCCACCAGCAACCGGTTTTCATAGTTCATCTGCCGGATATCAATTTTTTTCACAACAATCTCTTTCCACAGCGCCGGGAGCAACTGAAGCGTGCCCTGAATATTCTCAAGGAGTATTTGGGCTTCCGGCTTCTGATCCTCTCTTTGGATCGTGAGGGAGGAGATTGCTACCTTGTTTGGCCAATGAAAAGAAACCCTCCCGATCTGCCGGACGGACTCGAAGCGCTCTTTTATCGTCCGGGCAACCTCCTGCTGCAAAAAATCTTCAGAAATGAATGACGGAAGAATCAGGATGGTGGCCAACGGAATACCAACCGCCAAACCACAGGCGATTATAATCCATGTTAACCATGCCCTTTGAATTTGCATAAGCGTATTTAGTCAGAAGAGGCTTAAAATGATACGGAGCACACACCCAAAAGGTGACTTATACAGAAGGTGGCACGGATAAACTCTGTTTGTCCGTGTTGCGGTTTTTGCCGCATTACGAATTATCCATTTTGATACTTAGCCATTCCCTCGCTGTATAAATCATTTCCGTATATGTCGTTGGCAACGACGACGGGAAAATCTTCCACTTCAAGCCGCATGATTGCCTCAGCCCCCAGGTCGTGGTAGGCAATAACCTCTGCTTTTTTTACCCTCTTTGCCAATAAGGCAGCAGCGCCGCCGGTTGCGACAAAATAGACCGCCTTATACCGTTTCATTGCCTCAATGACCCTCTCGGAGCGATTTCCCTTGCCGATAGTAGCCTTCAGGCCCATTGCCAGCAGCGTGGGGGTATAGACATCCATCCGGTAGCTCGTGGTGGGACCGCACGACCCGATAGGCCTCCCAGGCCGTGCCGGGCTTGGCCCCACGTAATATATGATCTGATTCTGCACATCAAAGGGCAACTCCTTCCCCTGATCGGCAAGCTCAACAAGCCGTTTATGAGCTGCATCTCTCGCTGTGTAGATAATCCCGGTTATCAGCACCCTGTTACCTATCCTGAGGTGTGCAATGGTATCGTCAGTTAAAGGGGTTTTTGCATGAATTATATTTGACATAAAATGAATGGCTACATGGCTACATGGCTTTATGGTTATTTTCCTAACTTGGTGTTAGTTGTTTTGACCAATTGGTTGATTTCTTTTGGTAATTTTTGCAACTCATTAAAAATATATTGATATTCATCTTTATTTATAAGATTTCTAACTTCAGCTTTTTCATTCCAATCAAATGATTCTTTTATTGACCCGTTGCCGTATCGATAAAAATTTATTTTGTCTTTCTTAAAATATCTGCCAAATCCCTCAGCGATATTTGCCGAAATAGAATCAACTGCCCTTACAAATTGTTTGCCAACAGTATCTTTTGTAAAATAATCCCATTTTGTAACAATTTCTCAAACAAAGTTGCTCAGATTAAATGCTGTCTTGTATGGCTGTACATCATTTAATCGTAAAAATATTTTCTCCATAATAAACCATTCAACAATCTAGCCATTTAACCATTCAACAAAACGCATTTTCTGTGAATTTTGCCAACAAAAGTTCAAATACCCAACACCGCCGTCCTGACCCGGTGTGCGTGACACTCGATATTCACAGCCACAGGGAGGCTAGCAATGTGGCAGGGAGACCATTCCACGTGAACCCCAAGAGCGGTGATCCTGCCACCTAGCCCCTGAGCACCAATTCCCAGGTCGTTTACCCGTTCCAGCATCTCCTTTTCCAGGTCTGCAGTGTCAGGGTCGTCGTGTTTTGTCCCCAAAGGTCTCAGGAGTGACTTTTTGGCTATGAGTGCTGCATGATCAAAGGTGCCACCGATCCCGACACCCACAATGATGGGCGGGCAGGGATTCGCCTTCGCTATTCTTACCGTTTCCACGACGAAATTTACTACCCCTTCCCGGCCGTCTGCAGGAGTCAGCATGGCAATCCGGCTCATGTTTTCGCAGCCTCCGCCTTTTGCCATAAACGTAATCCTAACATGACTTCCGGGAATAAGTTCAGTATGGATAATGGCAGGGGTATTATCACCTGTGTTGACGCGCTTAAGAGGATTTGCAACCATCGATTTTCTCAAATAACCCTCCTTGTACCCCTTGCGCATCCCGTCGTGAATTGCATCATGGAGGCGGCCGCCGGTGATCTCCACGTCCTCTCCCAACTCAACAAAGACAACGGCAACCCCGGTGTCCTGGCAGAGCGGCATCTGGCATTCGAGCGCAATCTTTGCATTTTCTAATAAATCTGCAAATACCTCCTTCGCAACGGGGGAGACTTCCGCCGCATGGGCGTTTTTCAATGCACCAAGCATATCGCCAGACAAACGGAAGTTGGCATCCATGCACAGTTGATACACCTTGTCCGCGATTTCCCCTGCACTAATCCTTGTACGTATACCCATAGCGGATTGCTTCTATATTTTCATTGAGAAACTGCGAGGGAAATTCTGAGGCGAAATTTACTGTCTCGATATTAATACCAATCTTGCTTAAGAGTCTGCCCAGGGCAATCATGTTGACAAAGATAGGGCTACTAAATTGTTCTACCGCAAGTTTTTCAAAGGGAATACGGTCGCTCGCGGGACATTTAATCTCACACCTTTTGCACTCTGCATCACAGGCAGAAGATTCAATGAGCATATGCTTTGCCCGGATTGCAAGATTGAGTGTCTTCGAGAGCTGGAGACCGATATCGGCCTCTTCAAAAAAGGGAACGTCAATGGGAGCGTCAGAATAAACAATTTCCGCATGAATATTGCCCCCGCGCACCGCTGCATCATAAACGAGATTGAGCGCCACCTCTTTCCCTAATTTAGCGAGGATATTGGCCAGGGCATGCGCCATGAGCTTTATCCCCTGCCCCGCCTCACCCGCCAGGACGATTTTTTTTGAACGATGTTCTTCGGGAACGGAGGTAATCTTGCGTACCATGAGGATAATATTGACCCCAAAGAACCTGCTGTCAACAAAAGCCGTTTCCTTGAATCCGTGTTTTTGAAAAAGATCATTCGCTGCCTTTTCTGCCGGGTACGTAAACAGCTTGGCCTCATAACAACCCTTTTCGGTAAATCTCTTTATGGCTTCTTCCAGGAGCTTGTCTCCGTAACCTTTTTTCCGGTGTTCCGGCGCCACACCTATCCAGTGAATATTGCCCACGCCATTGGAAATCCAGGCAAACAGAAAAGACACAACGGTATCTCCCTCTTTGCCTACAAGATAGATACAGTCTTGATCGCCAAGCCGCTTCTTCACGTCTTCCGCAGGGTACATGTCCTTAAAGTGCAGGCGTTCAACCTCAAGGCTCCTGGCGTGCAATTCGTCAATAATGTGGCGGAAGAGGGCTACCGTTGCTTCTGCATCAGATTCTTTGAGGTTTTCAATAGCAAAGGTCATAAGAAAACGTTCGTGTCAGATTATTAAAAAATTCGGCAGGATGCTTCAGCAGAAATAAAAACTGCATGGGCCATTATACACTGTAACAGCAACGTATCCTTACCATCCGGAGTTCACAATCTTTCATGGTTAAATTATACCAACCAGGGAAAAATTGCAAGGCAAATTTACCATGAGGTCCCCTTTCTGATAAAGCAGCGCCCCTCTTGGTTTAATCTCGTGCCTGGAGAACGTGCCAAGAACTCTTGACAGAGAACGGCAAATGTGGTATGAAGGTGAAAGAAAATGTCGTTTTTAAAGCCATACCTGATATGAGGAGCCTTTCTATGGCCAGCCGGTCTCGTCTTGAAAAACGCCTCTTTTCTTCTCTCCTTGTGAAGTTTTTCATCGTGATGAATGATGTTTTTTTCGCCGTATCCTCAATTCCTGTTGGCGAAAAAGACATATTCGCTGCTTCCGTTGCTGAGCCGGCGACTCTTATTGGAGCCACATCCGGTTTCCGTGAACCGCACAACCAGAGCGTGGAAACCGCTGTTACCGAGGCGCTCAGGACAGAGGCAATCTGGTTTGGATTCTCTGAAGAAGTGAGCATTGCAACACGACACGAAACCCCCATCGGCAAGGCGCCAGGCATCGTTACGGTGATTACTGCAGACGAGATAAAAAATCTGGGATATCGCACCTTTGCCGAGATTTTGAGAACCATACCGGGATTTGAAATTTTAAAGGATGCGCTATTTGGGGCGGTAGCGCCCGCGGTCAGAGGACTGGTGGGTTCAGAGAAGATACGGGTTATGCTGAACGGGCACCTCGTAAATACCCCGCTGAGTGGCGGGGCCTTTACCCGGTTTGACGATTTTCCGGTAGAAAATATCAAGAGGATTGAACTTATCAGGGGGCCGGGTTCCGCCGTGTACGGTGAAAACGCATTTCTGGCAGTGATTAACATTATTACCAAAGACACGAAAGACATTGACGGTATCAGGATAAGTAGCGGCTACGGGAGTTTTGATACCTATGATGAAAACGTCGTGTTTGGAAAAACGTTCGGTAAGGTTGATATCTCTGGCATGGCACACTACCGGCAGACGTCCGGCTTTGATGGCACCGTGGATAGCGATTATCAAACATCCCTGGACAACAGCCTTCCTACCCCACCCTTTCCCGATGTTTCACTTGCGCCGGGACGCGTGCGTGACAAGCGGCAGCAATTTGACCTGAACCTCAGGGTGGTCTATCAGGACTTCTATTTTGAGGGCATGTATCTGAATAAAGACAAGGAACCCTTTATCGGCCCTCAGTCGGCCCTCAATGACGAATCTGATATTGAAAATAATTACGTATTCGGCGAGGTCGGATACCAAAAGACCTTTGAAGATACCTGTACCATAAAGCCAAGGCTCTACTATGACCAATTCGATGATGACTTCTTCATTGAATCTCTGCCTGATGGGACAACGATACGAAACAACTCTGGTATTCCCGTTACTTTTCCCGACGGATTTATTGGTGACGGCAAGGTAAGCGAACGAGTGGTCGGTACGGAGATCCCTTGTGATTATCAATTATTTGACGACAACTTGCTTACCCTTGGTTTTGAATACCGGCTGATAAATCAGACCAATGTCGATTTTTCAAGTAATTTTCATCCCGGAACACTTGATCCTTTGCCGGAAATCCAGGACTTTTCTGATCAATACCCCTTCTTAAAGGAGGTCACCCGAAGGATCTGGTCGCTCTACGTGCAGGATGCCTGGGATATTGCCGACACTGTAAATCTTACCCTGGGCATACGGCACGATCAGTACAGCGATTTTGGCAATGCGATCAGTCCGCGCTCTGCCTTAACATGGGCATTTATGGAAAATGCCTCCCTCAAGGTGCTGTATGGCGAGGCATTCCGGGCGCCCAGCCTCGAAGAGATGTATATCACCAATCAACCTGCTATCGTGGGAAATGAAGACCTGGATCCGGAAACGATCAGAACCTATGAGGTAGGGCTAAGTTATCAGGTAAATAAATATGTTGCATCTTCTGTCAATTATTTCTATAGCGATGTCGAAGACCTCATTACCATGCGCCCCAGGGGGAGTATCTTCCAGTTTGAAAATCTCGGCGATGCCCATATCCAGGGAATAGAGATGGAAACCAGGGTGAGTATTACGAAAGAGAATTACCTTTTTATGAATTATACCTATCAAAACCCGGAAGATAATCGCGGAAATGACCTGCCGTTTGTTGCAAGACACTACGGCAACTTTGGAGTGAACGCGCAGCCCTGCAAATATATCAACGCCAACCTGAGCGCCTTTTTCAGCGGAAATCGGTCCAGGGACGATGACGATCCTGATGAAGAGAGGGACGACTTGTCATCGTATGCCTTGTTAAATCTCTCTCTCATCGCCAAGGAATTCTTTAAGAGCATGGAGGTGCAGGGAACGGTATTCAACCTGCTCGACAAAGACTATAGCGACCCCGGTCCTCCCGAAGTGTCCGACGACCTGCCCAGGCCCGGAAGGACATTTTTTGTTGGACTGAGCTACCAGTTTTAGTACCAAAGGAGAAACCCACACTCTCTGAGTGTGGGTTTCTCCTTTGGTACTAAAATCGATAGAATTGTGCTGAAATAGTGAATATGTTTCTATGATATAGCTCCAATTTTATTAATATATGGTGCCTTGATACTTATGGGTTTTGTTATGCCTTCGGCTTTTAAAGCTTACCGTATTCAAAAAGCGCTGATTTAGTTAGGCTGCCTTCAGCCGCGACTTTTCAGGGCTCGTCGCTCCACAACCGCAACTTTGAAATTTCTGCACATTAAAGATGCTAATAGGCATTTTTATCTGAAATGAGTTTCTTACTACTACTCGTTTCTCAATGAACCTAATCCTGAGGTACCTTTTCTTAAATTCGCTGTGTTTCCTGAACCTTGTATTTTCTTGGGTCTGTGGCAGTAATAATTGCTGACACGGAATGCTGGTTAAACCCTTTAAATCCCTGGGTTCTCTGGATATTTTCCAGGTGACTGCTTATTGCGCCAGTTTTGTGAAATGTCTCACGCTGTGTCCCAGTTATTGAGCCTTTTTTCAGAAGATCGTCCAGCCGCTTTGTATCAACACGCCACGTTTCCCCATCGGTGAATGCCTGTTTCAGAAATTCAAAATAAGAGAAGGGGGGCATCGTATTGACATTCGATTGCTTCAGGCCAGCGCTCAATTTTTCAAAATCAAACCGTGCCGCAAGATGATGCAGCCCGGACTGCAGGATGCTTTCCCCGTGCAACTCCACCCACAACCCGACCGTGCCACGATGAGAAGTTTGCGTCAACCCCTCGCGGGCAAAATCCTTGTCCCGTTCTTCTTTCAGGAGATCGATATCGGTAAAAAGCACGATGTTGCATTCCGGGTGCTCTAAGACCTGTGCTCCCCATCCTGCCTCCTCTCCGGCAAAGAACTGTTCACGGCAGACAAACCCAAGGGTTTCAAAGATTTTTATGAGCCGGGTGAAATTCTCCCGCGATGAGCGGTACGTGTGGTGATCATGATTTCCCCAGCCCAGACCCAACCTGTCCTGCCGGGCCTTTTGTATCTGACCGGCCCAGTTTCTTCTTTCCCAGTATGCCCGTTCTGCCCTGAAAAAGGCATCGGTTGCCCTTGCCGGTGTGAGTCTCTTGCAGGTATCCTCAATCAGTTTCTGTACGGCATGCATGCCATCCTCGAGGCTTTCGTAATACCGCTGCCTGCAGAAAAATCCTTCCAGCGCTTGCCGGTATTCCCCGGTATCTTCGGTTGCCTTCTCAGATACGCAAAAGCCATTATACCCCCTCCTTTCCACGGCAGAGAGGATATGATCTCCCTGGGCAGAGACTATGGCCTTCCTGTATGGCCCGTAGATACTACCTTGCAGGGAGAACCCCTTTCCCATTACCTGAATAAAGTGATCAAGCCGTTCTGGTTTTAATGCAACTTCGGTAAATTCTTTTCTCGTGAACAAGACGGGGAAGAAAATGGCCCAGCGATGGATAAAGACCCGCATACCGTGTGGAGCTGCAATATGACCAGCCTCCTCAAACCCGGCTTCCTTTAGTGCCGTGGCGCTGATGATATCCTCATGCAGCACCATATGGTCGATCCAGTCAGGGAATCGTGTTGAGGTATTCCGTTCTATCGCGGAAGCAAGTTCACGGGCAAAGTTGTTATTATGCAGAAATTTGTCGATACGCCCAGACAGGAGATATTCAGCATGAGGATACAGTTTCCAGTCGAATTCAGATGGAAATCCACGATTTGATGGTTTCATAAAGCGCCTCCGAAGAAGGAAAACGATTGTAATCTTGCCTGTTTATGTTTTAATAGAATTCCATGAAGTCATCAGAATTTATTATGAAAGACAGCGCTGGCGTCAGAACGGTTCCTGTAGACGCAATCGCCTTTCTTCAAGACAACGTTGCATGGAATAGGGTAAGCTTCTGTATTCAGGATGGTAAAATTCTATCATGTGAATCTCGAAACGATCCAGCACAATTTTTTGTAACGCCAGGTTTCGTTAACTGCCATATGCACTGGCTGATGCTCGGCGAGCCAACGCTGGAAAGAGAAATTGAATTGATGAAAAACAGGCCTGATGAGATGATCGATATCATGGTGGAAAATGCGCGATCCACGGTCCTCAAAGGCATCACGGCGTGTTGTGATAAAGGCCCTCCTGGACTGGAAACCCACCGGATATATCAGGGATTAAGAACGGCAAAATCCTGTGGATTGCCGGTGCCAAAGACCCTGGTGTCAACATGGACGATATCGGTGGATGGTGCTTTTGCAAGCCCGCTTTCCCGGCGTGTGTACAGTCAGAATGAGCTGGAACAAGTAATCCGGGAATTACACGAAACGGGGGCCGGCATCATGAAGATTATACCGGAATCAGGATTGCGCCTTGCGCAGTTCACGTATGACTGGGTGTTTCCGGAGGCGTATTTTGCCGTAGCAAGGGAGATGACTGCCAGGCTCGGACTGATACTCGCCATTCACGCGAAAGGCCCTGAGTCCATCGGGATGGGATTGAAGTACTCCGTGGATTGCATTGAACATGCGACAGAGGCTTCCGTAACGCAGCTTAAAGAAATGCAGGGCAAGGGGATTTATCTCTCACCAACCCTGGAAGGCCTGTGGTGCCGCCTGAACTATGCAACGAGCGCCGGTTCGGGCGTTGCAACGGCGGCTTTTGAATGGGGAAATGCCACACAGATGTTCCGCAATGCCGTTGTGCTGAACGACGGTAAACCATTCACGCATTTTCTCTTTGGTTCCGATGCAGGTAGTGCGAGCACCCCTCATGCCTCACTCAGGGAATTGTATCTTATGAGAAAATTGGGCTTGCCGGCAGAGGATTGTTTGCGGGCCGCCATGGTTAATGGCGCCCGGTTCATGAGATTGCACGGGTCCATCGGACAATTGACGCCGGGATATTGCGCCGACATGATCTTCTGGCGCCGAAATCCGCTGGAACTTGATGTGGCAGACTGGGAGCACCTTGACCAGTACATCGCAGCCGTAATGCTTGACGGGAATCTGATAGAACCGTAATGAACCAGGCTGCCTTCGGTGCTTTAACCTCCCCTCCATTGGTAGGACAAGCGTTCACGCTTGTCACCATAATGTCAGGCGAGGAAGCCTGGCCTACCTCAGGGGCATGGTCCGTCTGCCGGACGGGCAGGGGTAATCGGCTTTTTGGTGGGAGGATATCCACCCCCTAACCCCCGCCAGCGGGGGACACTCCCGTGCTACGCATTCTATTTTGTTCGGATTAAATTCAAATGTATGGATTTTTCAAAAGCTAAATTGTTATCTTTTTCATTCTGAGACGCTATGGAAATCTGGCAGTTTTTCGTTGTCTTTGCCGTTGGCGCACTAGCAGGATTTATGAACGTCCTTGCGGGTGGCGGCTCAATTCTTACCCTCCCCATGCTTATCTTCCTTGGGTTACCTCCGGCTGTGGCCAACGGCACCAACCGTCTGGCAGTGGTGGTACAGAGCATCTTTGCCGTTGCCGGGTTCCGAAGCAAGGGCGTCTCAGACTTTAAATCAAGCCTGATCTTATCATGTCCTGCGCTTCTCGGGGGCTTAATCGGAGCCCAGCTTGCTGTGGCAGTGTCCGATCAGGTGTTTAAAAAGGTGCTGGCCATCATTATGATATTCATTCTCGGATTCATCCTCTGGGACCCGATACGAAAAAAACAGGGCGCCCCTCAGCATAAGGAAGACCTATTCCATCTCAGCGTGAGCCGGCGTATAACCATTATGGTTTTCCTGTTCTTTGCCGGCATTTATGGCGGCTTTGTTCAGGCAGGCGTGGGCTTCCTGATTATTATGGCGCTAAATATCATTGGCGGGTTAAATCTGGTAAAAACGAATAGTCACAAGGTGTTCATTGCCGGTATCAACGCAATATTTTCCTTACTCGTATTCGTATTTTATAGTAAGATCTCCTGGATTATTGGGCTGGTCCTGGCCGCGGGCAATGGCCTTGGAGGCTGGACGGGCAGCCACTTTGCCGTAAGCAAAGGCGAAGGGTTTATCAGGATCGTGCTGACCCTTTGTGTCATTGCCATGGTAGTAAAGCTCTTAATTTAGACGTCCTTTCAGGACAAAAATACCAGAACACTAAAATTGCACGAAATCATGTAGTCCCTGGAGAAAAACAGACTTTATCTGGCATCACTTTCTTTGCGTATAAGCTTCTTTCTCAAAACCTGGGATTTCGGTAAACGGCCGGGGATTGATTGGAGTTTTCGCAGCAGTCTTAAATTATCTTCGCTTCTTGTGTCCCTTTCCGGAATTTCTAATATTTTTGGAATATTCAGAAACCTTGGGTCTCTCATGAGGGCATGAAACATTTCCAGCCCCAATTTCCCTTCCCCAATGCAGGCATGGCGGTCACTGCGGGAACCGAGGCCCGTCCGTGAATCGTTAATGTGAATTGCCTTTATTTGCCTGATGCCAACAATTCTGTCAAATTCACGAAGAACGGCTTCGTAGCCCTTATACCCCCTGATATCGTATCCGGCTGCAAAGACGTGCGCGGTATCGAAGCATACGCCCATGAATTCCGGATGGTTCATTTCTTCAAGGAGGCAGGCGATTTCTTCAAAGGCAGAGCCTATCGACGTTCCCTGACCAGCCATGGTTTCCAGAAGTATTTGAGTTTTTGGATTGCCGCGCGTGTTTGAAATGGTATTGAGGGTTTCAATGGTTCTCTTCATGCCGTCTCCCTTATTTGAATCTCCGCAACTGCCCGGATGAAGGATCAGGAAATGTACGCCGAATTGTCTCGCCCTCGATAATTCTGTCTTCAGCCGTTCCCGTGACTTTTGCTGAAGGTCTTTGTTGGAAGAGGCGAGATTTACCAGATAGGGGACGTGGGCAACTACTTTTTTGACCGGACTGTCCTGCCAGGCAGCCTTGAATTTGAGCACCTCTTCGGATGACAACGCGGACACATTCCACCTGCGGGACAGGGTCACATAGATTTGAATACATTCGCATCCCCATTTCCTGGCCCAGGAAAAGCCCTTCGGTAATCCGCCTACGGTAGAAACAGTGCATCCTAACATAAACGGTATTATAGGTACCGGTTCGTATCTTTCCAATGAAATTTATCAGCACAACAACCACATCATGATGCACACCATGATGTGCGTCAAAAGGCAATAAAACCGATTTGATTACCACAAAACAATCCATGCCAAAAAGGTCTTTTCTGGTATACATTCCAATGCATGTGATGGTTATCAACCATCAGCCATATATCTCATCGGCATTCATATAAGATACAGCCCGCGCAACAACTTCCGCCAATACTACTATGTCCTCAACACAGAATATCTTCGTTATGGTTTTGTCAAAAAGTATATTTGCCTCAGGGCCAAACTCTTCATCCGCTTTCCAGAGTTCAATTAGTATTGGGACACCTTCAAATGCTTCAATTACAATTGCTGCGTCTGCGCGGTTTGCCTTTTGAGCAGGTAAATTATGCAACACTGAAAATATATCGAATATATTATTCCCGTATCTTTTCAGTATCACATCAGTAGATCGCTTCTTAAACACATCGGCAAATCTGTTTATAGAAGAGAGTCCATTAAAACTGAGATATTCTCCGCTTACTACCGGTAAACCAGTTATCTTTTGCAATAAATAATGAAGGATTAGAACCGTTCTATGATCCTCTACTGGTGTATTATTGGGCAACGATAATACTTGGCGGAGCTTAAAATTAACCATGTACTCATCATCAAGAAATTTGACTTTGTTATTATCTGATATGCTCGAACCTGAGAGGTTATCCCAAGATCTTTTTATTGCTGATTCAAATTTCATGTTTCATGTCGAAGATTGTGCCATTTTTGTTTGATAACGATAAAACCCACCTGCCGCTATGGAACGCAGCGGAATAGCGGTCAGGTGCAGCGTTTATTGGGCTTTCTTCACCTTCGCTTTACGCTTTTTGGACAGCAGTGGAATCAAACAACGCAAAGCCCTATTTACAGACTCCGAATCTGGGAAATACGCTCGGATATCCGGTTCAATAATAACTGCCCCCTTTTTTGGCATAACTTCTTTATACTCGGGGAGTTCACAAAATGTGATTTTAGATTGATAGATTTACAAGGAACGATATGATTTTCAGTGAGCGAGTGTCTAATTGCATAAGTTTCTTACCTAAATCCTGCAAACAAGGCAAAGCCTTGTTGCAGGATTAGGTTAAAAATGGTAGAATCTCCAGGGGTTTCAAGGTATTGTAAGAACAAAAACACCGAAAAGGAAGTTCACCAATTCCATAAAGACTATAGCACAAAACGAGGAGAGAAGACAACCGAAAATCAAGACGGAGATGAGTGGGAAGGGATTAACCGTGCATGCAGGACTCTTACCGGTACTGACTTTCATGGGGAAGTTGTTATTCAGACAGAGAGTGCAAGAGACAGTACGTAAGGAGCGGGGGGCAAATGCACGGTATCAGATGGTTGATGGTGTGCAAATGGTCGTCGTGGGGTTGATAGCGGGGGCGACCTCGATGGTGCAGGTAGTGAAGGTGTGGTCGGATGAGGTACTGAAGAAGATACCGGGATGGAAAGAGATTCCCGTCGATAGCACGATAGGGCGTATTATGAAGCTGGTAAGTCCGGGGGATATTGTGGAACTGACGGGGATAATCCATCGATTCCGGGGACAGGTGTGGAAACGGGCGGTGCGTTCAGGGCATAAATTAAGAAGTGCGCTGAGCGATATGTGGATAGACGTTGATTCAACGGTGGACGGAGTCTATGGGGATCAGCAGGGTGCGGAAGTGGGATATAACCCCAAAAAGAAGGGACAGAAGGCGTATCATCCCATGATAGCATTTGTGGCAGAGACGAAAGAGATATTGCATAGTTGGTTTCGCTGCGGGAGCGCATACACGAGCAATGGGATTGTAGAGTTTATGAAGGAGTGTATGGCGTATACGAAGAAGCGGGCACGGGTGATCTTTCGGGGAGACAGTGGTTTTTTCTCGGGAGAGTTGCTGGATTACCTGGAGTCGGTGTCCGCGGGATACCTTATCAAGGTGAAGTTGAAGAATCTGATGGGGTTGCTCGAGGGACAGAAGTGGGAGGCGGTGGAAGGGCATGCAGGATGGGAGCAGGCCGATTTTACGTATCGGTGTGGTGAGTGGAATCGTGCAAGACGATTTGCGGCGGTAAAGAAGTTGATCAAAATCGAGAGGGGGTTGTTTCCTATACCGGTGTATGAGTATTTCTGTTACGTTACGACGGAGCGGTTCAGTCCGATAGAAGCGCATTGGTCGTATGGAAAGAGGGCGACCTGTGAGGCGTGGATAGAAGAGTGTAAGAGTCAGATGAATGCGGGTCATCTGCGCACGGGTGAGTTTTTGGCAAAAGCGGCGTTATTTCAGTGTGCGGTGTTGGCGTATAACCTCTTGAAGTGGATGGCGCTGCTCACCGGAGGATTGGTGCAGCAGTGGGAAGTAAAGACGATGCGGTTGTGGTTGATTCGTGTTGCAGGGAAATTGACAAAGGGAAGCAGGCAGTTGACCTTAAAGTTGCCGGAGAAATTTCTTCATCAGGAAGAATGGCGGGCGTGGGAAGGCATGTCGCTGAGTGTGGCGTTCGGCTAGAAAGCAATTCTTGTCTTTGACTCCAGATATTTTGGGTGCTCAGAATGCAGCAGGTGAGGATGGTCTGTCTCCATCCCGGTTTTTGTTGCCCAGAATGGTTTTGACAGGGCTATTTCCAGATTCTTATCGCCTGCCATGCCGCCCCGGGTAACTCCGCAAACCGTCAAATATTGAAGTCTATCACTGATTTTTGCATAGCAAAGGTATTATGGAAGGCCGATTTTCGCTACGCGAAAATCATTTGCAGAATTTAGGTGTAAATCTTACTTGGATGTTGCCTGGAATGCCTACAAAGCAATGCATGGACATGAAATAACTTTTAGTATTAAATCATTACCAACTGAATTGGATATTGATGCAACATTTGAGGAATTAAGAAAAGTTGTTAAAAGGGGAAGAAATCCGGCAAGTTTGATGACAAGACTGGGATTGTCAAAATCGGCCAAATTAATTTTTGATATAGTAAAGGTTGACGACCACGGCCTTATTACAGAAGAAAGAATTACCGTTACTCAATCGTATCTTTCTTATCTAAGACTTCTCAAGAAAATTCGCGTTACGTGGAATCTGAGTATTACAACAATTATAGATGAGCCTGATATAGATATTGAGTCCTCAATGCCCCTTGCTCACATAGATGATTTTATTATTAAGTGTCTCATAATTGTATTGATTCGTCGTATGCTTTTCTTCTCCAATATTGAAGCGCTAAACGGACAGCTTAATGTGTGTTCTATTATGAGACGATTAATAAGCGATTCTGTTATGTTATAGAATGGAAAGATAATTATTTTGAGAAAATTAAAAAGACGATTTTACCTCTTGACTGTCCAGAACAAAGTTTTCACAGGGAATCTGATATCAAGAAATACCTTAAGATTTTACATGGGCAGTCTGCAATAATCGAAAAATACAAAAATAGGGTTCTTCTCCCAATTAGTCAATAAGAATTGAGAAGAAAATCCTTTAAATCATTGAAAAGAGTGGACATTTGGTGTTTCCTATAGATAGATATATACCGTTCTATAAACTATTTACAGGAGACCAGCAATGTCCCCATTAAGTATATTACCATATTTTCCTTTTCAGCGGGTAAGAATTACGCAGCAAACTGTTTTTCCTGATGCTGAGATATCTCAGCTTACTGCCGTGCCCGATGAACGATTTCGCCCAATATGTCATGCGTGTGGCAGCAAAGCACAGCGCATTTACCGTCATGACAAACGATCTTTGCGGGATCTGAATCCTGGTTCAGTTCGCGTATGGATAAATTGTTCGTATCGTAAGATTGCCTGTGAGTCATGCAATCGAATCGTAGTTGAAGACTTGGGTTTTTTTCAACCCTACAGTCGTGTTACGCATCGTTTAGCAGCGTATATTCACGAATTGTGTAAAGTGTTAACCGTAACCGAAGTTGCAAAACATTTTGGAATTAACTGGAAAACCGTAAAAACCATCGAAGAAGGATAAGGACGTCATCAAGGGTTCAAAATATCTTTTGTTAAAAAACAAGCGAAATATTCGCAGGAAAAAACACCGAGAACATCTCAAACAGCTCTTGTCGCTCAATGAAACCATAAATACCGTTCTGATTCTTAAAGATAAGCTCAAACATATTTGGACCTATACCTCACGGACGTGGGCGAGAAAAGCCATTGATGAATGGAGCCTCTTAGCGAAAACACTAAACTATTCCGTCGTGAATAAATTTGCAAATATGCTTACAAAATACCGCTACGGAATCTTGAATCACTGTGATTATAAAATTCATACCAGTAAACTCGAAGGGGTTAATAATAAGATCAAAGTTATCAAAAGAAAAGCTTATGGATTTCATGACGAACGGTACTTTTCATTAAAAATTATACAAGCTTTTGCAAACTAATTGGGAGAAGAACCAAATAAGGAAAAGGCGCTTGATGGCCTCTGGAAATTTCTCGATGCCGAAGGGATTAAGAACTCACTATAATTAAGAACCAAATAAAAGTAAAAATCACAATAAGCGTACTTATTTATCCAGCTTCATTTGGATAAATAAGTACCGACGAAGCGTATTTATCCCAAACAACAATTATGGCTTGTTAAAATACTTATCACTTTAATACGAACACGAATAAATCCGGTGGAACTTGCTCTACAAAGAATAAAGAATTTTAAACCGGAAGGAAAATAATTTAATGCATACGAAGGAGTATCTATGATCTACAAGGAACCGAATACACAAGGAAGTCTTGTTACTTTCAAGTCATCATATGACAACTATATCGGCGGAAAATGGGTTGCTCCTGCAGGTGGAGAATATTTTGAAGATATTTCTCCGGTGAACGGAAAATCCTTTACGAAGGTTGCGCGATCGAAAAAAGAGGATATTGAACTTGCCCTGGATAAGGCGCATGAAGCAAGAGTGCAATGGGGACACATATCTGTTGCTGAACGGAGCAATATCCTTCTCAAAATTGCAGACCGGATGGAGGCAAACCTCGAAAAACTTGCGGTTGCGGAGACATGGGAAAACGGCAAGCCGGTACGTGAGACCCTGGCGGCCGATCTGCCCCTGGCAATCGATCACTTCCGCTACTTTGCCGGCGTGATAAGGGGTGAGGAAAGCGGCATGTCTGAGATTAACGCACAGACCGTTTCGTATCATCTCAAGGAACCCATTGGCGTAGTGGGCCAGATTATCCCTTGGAACTTCCCGTTGCTCATGGCGGCATGGAAACTGGCGCCCGCCCTGGCAGCCGGTAATTGCGTGGCGCTCAAGCCTGCGGAGCAGACCCCGGTTACCATCTTGCTGCTAATCGAGCTTGTGGAAGACCTTCTGCCGCCTGGAGTGGTCAATATCGTCAACGGTTTCGGTATAGAAGCAGGCAAACCGCTGGCATCGTCCTCACGGGTGGGGAAGGTGGCCTTTACGGGTGAAACGACTACCGGTCGTCTCATCATGCAGTACGCCTCAGAAAACATCATCCCGGTTACCCTCGAACTGGGAGGGAAATCGCCGAATATCTTTATGGAAAATGTTCTGAGGGAGAAGGATGCCTTTGCTGAAAAGTGCCTGGAAGGTTTTGCCATGTTTGCATTGAACCAGGGGGAGGTGTGTACGTGTCCCTCCCGTGCGCTGATCCAGGAATCGATTTACGATGAATTTCTGCAGCAGGTATTACGGCGTGTCAGCAGGATAAAGGTCGGCAATCCGCTGGATACGGATACCATGATGGGGGCGCAGGCGTCCAGAGATCAGTATGAGAAGATCACCCATTACCTCGATGTCGGTAAGCAGGAGGGTGCCAGATGTCTTACTGGCGGTAAACCGTATCTCAGTAAGGAATATCCCGGTGGTTATTATATTGAGCCGACCATCTTCGAAGGGAATAATAAGATGCGGGTCTTTCAGGAAGAGATTTTTGGGCCAGTAGTCTCCGTTACAAAATTTAAGGATGAGAAGGAGGCGGTGGAGCTGGCAAACGACGTTCTGTATGGTCTGGGTGCAGGTTTGTGGACGCGGGACATGCATCAGGCCTACCAGGTGGCGCGGCAGATCGAGGCGGGCAGGGTCTGGATAAACTGCTATCATCTGTATCCGGCGCATGCGGCATTTGGCGGGTACAAGCAGTCAGGCATTGGCCGTGAGACACATAAGATGATGCTGGAACATTACCGCCGGACGAAAAACCTGCTCGTATCATACGACAAGAATCCCATGGGGTTTTTTTAAAAACCAGGAGAAAGATTTCCTCTGGTTTTCGGTGCATTGGGCGCACATTGAATAAATTTGAGAACGGAGACAGAAACCAAGGCTAGGAAATTCCTGCTTGAGAGCAACCATTCAGCGGGATATTTTGCATCCGTTTCCTATTCTAAAAATGATACCTGGTTTGCCTTACGAAACCCCGCAACGATGAGGCTCCTGCACAACCCGGTGCATCAAGACTGCCGGAGACCGTGCTCAGTTTCCCCCGAATAAACCGTCACTACTGATCTTTTGGGCATAGATGTCCCAATAAGTCTTGTCTTTCTGACGGCTATCCTGCCAGACAAAGATTGCACCGCCCATTCCGTCACCCGCTAACATGGGAAAACACTGGGTATCAAAAGCTGCAGAAACGGCAATGCCTTTTTTTTCCCATAAAGGAAGGCCATTCCGGTCAAGCCGTTGCGCATACACATCAAAATCAGCCGGTGCCATACGGTTATCGTTCCATGTCAAGATTGCCCCCTGATTGCCATCACTGATTATCGATACACGGTTTTGAATGCCGGATTCGATACAGACGGGCATGCCATTTTTTCCCCACGTGACAGCGCCAGCAAGGTCCACGTGCTGGGCATAAACATTGAAATCACCACTGCGCATATCCCACCAAGCGCACACGGCGCCACCGGCTCCGTCAGAAGTAATTACCGGATAATTCTGGTTTCCCGGCGCGGTGCATAAAGGAACGCCATTATCCAGCCACTGCGCAGCCCCATTCCCATCGATTTGCTGCACGAAGATGTCGTTATTATTGGTGCCGTTACGGGTATCGATCCAGGCCACAATCGCCCCTTCCGCCCCGTTACTTACGGCAACGGCAAAACTTTCATGCCCCTGGGCAGTACAAACCGCCGCCCCCCATTTGTCCCAGCGGATAGCTCCGCCTCCGTCTATGCGCTGTGCATAGATATCCGCATAATTTCTCCGGAAGTCCTGCCACACAACAATAGCGCCACCCGTCCCGTCAGATACGATTTCCGGCGCGTTTTGTGCGCCCATTACACCACAAATAAGCACTCCGTTTTTTTCCCAGAGGGATTCCCCGTTTTTATTCAGGCGCTGACCATAGAGATCCGCGTAGTTCGTCCGGAAATCCTCCCAAATAATAATCGCTCCCCCTGCACCATCTGATACGATGCAGGGGCTATTCTGTTCTTTCACCTCATCACAGACCGGGATACCATCTTTTTCCCATAAAGGGCTTCCCTCTGCACTGATGCGCTGGGCATAGATATCGTAATTACTGATGCCGTTTCGCATATCATGCCATACAAGAATAACGCCACTGTTACCGTCGCTTATCATCCGCAGCCGTTTTTGATTCTCCGGGGCAGTGCAAACCGGGACGCCATCCTCCTGCCAGAGGACTTTTCCCTGCGCGTCAACACGCTGAACATAAATATCAAAATGGACGTCTCGCGCGTCTTCCCATGCAATAATCGCCCCACCAGCGCCATCGCTGATTATCTGCGGAGAACTCTGCTGGGCTGGAGCCGTACAGATTGCCGTATTTTCCCGCGAATGGAAAGACCATGCAGCCATGGACAAATGCTGGCAGGATACGGTAAAAAGGACGATGGCTATGAACGAGATGGGTATTAATCGGGATATTGCCCTGAAGAAATTACCGAGAGCTATCATTCCTTTTTCGCACATGGTTTCCTGCGCCTCTTCATTCGGCACGGCAAAAGAAAATTGGTAACCGCTGCGTTGCACTGTCGTGGTATTCATAAAATTATTCAGAGTATTCATGCATTCTTTATATTCAGAAACGGAAGACACAACGGCCTTCCTGAAAAGTTTGAAGGGAGGAAGGGATCGGGATTTTTCACAATGACTTCCTTTTCCCTGCGCCTGATCGCTGAAAGAAAAGCCAGAAGGCCTTTTACCTTTTTGCGCCGGCGTATAAAAGAGGGTCCAACTCCACGGCCTTATTATAAAACTTCACGGATTCGTCGTATTTTCCCAGATTATACAAACTATTTGCCTTGTTATGCCATGCCCTTGCGTTCTTTGGATTTATTGCGATTGCTTTATCAAACGCCTTTATTGCCTCTTCGTGCATCCCTAGCCTGTTCAGGGTGATCCCCATATTATTCCACGCCCATGCCCTTTTGGGATCTGCCTGAACCGCCTTGCCAAAGAGCTGCAGGGCTTCGTTATACCGTCCGAAGAGAATCAGTACATACCCCTTTCCATGCCACGCCAAATCATCTTTTGGATCGATTTCCATAGCCTTATCGAATGCATACATTGCCTCGTTGTACCGGTATAATGCAATCAGGGCAATGCCCTTATTATACCAGGCGGAAGCCAAACCTGGTTCAGACGCAAGGACCTTTTCGTACACCTTTAAAGCCTCTTCAGTCTTGCCTTGTTTGTAGAGGGCGATCCCCTTATTTATCCGCGTGGAGCTGACCCCGGGATTAATCGTCAACGCTTTCTCGTAAGCCTGAACGGCCATGCCATAGTTCCCCTGGCAATAGAGCGCATTCCCCAGACCGTCCCACGCCTCAAAATAACCGGGATAACGTGCTATGGAATTATTATAAGCCTTGACGGCGCGTTCATACCTGCCGCGCCTATAATGCGCATTTCCTGCTTTAATCAATTTTCGCGCACTGTGCTTTTTCGATGTGGTTTTATAGATTTTTCCCTGCATGGTGACAGCCATGGCGCGACAACAAGGGAGGGCGAGAGCGGCGATCAGGAAGAACAACAACCCCTTGCGCCAGTAGTTCCGCACAAAAGTTACGGATAGAAAAGCGCCTGTCGTTAATCTATAATACATATCGTTAAAATTATCAGATAAGCAACGTCGGGATTCGATAACACAAAAACTCATACTGTAAATTGAAAATCTTATAAAAATCATCAGCCAAAATCAAATAATTAATAAAACAATCCACCATCATAGTCAAAACCACGGGTACAGAGAAAAAGAAAAATTTGCCGTGACTTTTTCAAATTGTTTCCTATACAATAGCATCATACCTGAAGGGAAAATACGGTATCGTATTACCGTATAAAATCTTTCTTTTTTTGCAAGTTTTCTCACAACCCTATTTATCCCTTGTCAGAAGGTACTGTTTATTTATAAGAGAAGGATTGCTTCGCTTCACTCGCAATGACAACGTGCAGTGTGCCGTCAAGATGCATGGTCGCTGTCATTGCGAGGGCCTTTCCCGAAGCAATCGCCCGTTTTCACAACGGAGAACTGGTTGCGGCCTTACTGCGCTATGAAATTACTTATTGTTGCAGCAACGTTTCCTGAGATTAAACCGCTCGTATTATCTCTTGGAGAGGACAAGGCAAACGAACCTGGTATAAAGACGATTCACTACCGCCAGGCAAGCATCGATATCCTTATTACCGGGGTAGGGCTGATGCATACGGCTTATCTCATGGGAAAGATCTTGGCAAACAACACCTATAATCTGGCATTACAATTTGGCATTGCAGGCAGTTTCAGAAAAGACCTTGCGCCCGGTATGACCGTAAATGTTGTGGAAGAGGTTGTGGCAGATTTTGGCGCTGAAGATAAAGAAAATTTTCTGGATGCTACGGAATTACACCTGTTACCCCCTGACCAATTTCCCTATCATGCCGGTAAATTAATGAACACAACCCCCGATTCAGCGCACGGAGCATCAGGTCTAAAGAAGGCAAAAGGCATTAGCGTCAATAAAGTCCACGGTTACCAGGACAGCATTGACAGGATTATCAAAAAATATCAGCCTGATATTGAAAGCATGGAAGGAGCGGCATTTTTTTACGCCTGCTTGATGGAACGCATCCCCTGTCTTCAGATCAGGACCATTTCAAATTACATAGAAGACAGAAATAAAGGACGGTGGAACGTCCCTCTGGCGATTGACAATCTCAATACCATTGCACTGAAAATTATTCATCACAATTACCTGGCGCTGATGCAATCATAAAAATTTGTTTAAATACCTTCACGAACAATTACCGGCACACGTGATTTTTATAAAAGAATACGCTAACGCATGACACTAACCCTCGGTATTTCTCCCTGTCCCAACGACACCTTTATCTTTGACGCCATGGTGCATAAAAAAATTGATACGGAAGGGTTGTCGTTCGAATTGATAATAAATGATGTGGAAAAGCTCAATCTGCTTGCCCTTCAGCATACCTTAGACATCACAAAGCTCAGCTACTACGCCTATGCGCATGCAATCAACAAGTATGTTGTTTTAGACGCAGGAAGCGCCCTGGGTAAGAATTGCGGCCCGCTCTTAATTGCAAAGCCGGAGTATCAAAAACGGGATATCGGCAATCTCGTCGTCGCTATCCCGGGAAAATACACCACCGCACACTTTTTATTGAGTATGGCATTTCCCCGGGTAAAGAATAAAGTGGAAATGCCTTTTTCAGAAATCGAAAATGCGCTTGTGCATGACAGGGTAAACGCAGGCGTCATTATCCACGAGAACCGGTTTACCTATCAGGACAAGGGACTGGTTAAAATTATGGACCTGGGGGAATATTGGGAAACACAGACAGGGCTTCCCATCCCTTTGGGCGGAATCGCAATCAAACGAAGCATCTCTGCCAAGATCGCTCAAACCGTAAATCGGATTGTAAGAAAAAGCGTGGAATATGCCCTTGCCCATCCGGCAGCATCCCGTGAGTTTGTCGGGCGCTACGCCCAGGAGATGGATGAAAACATTCGGAATCAGCACATCCAGCTCTATGTTAATCATTACAGTGTTGACCTGGGCAACCCTGGAAGGCAAGCCGTCACAGCACTTTTTGCATGGGCGCAAAAAAATAAATTACTCACTGATATCCATGAGGATATTTTCCTTCTGCCGTAAGAAAAAATGCACTACGGATATTGTGAACAAAGGTAATTCATGATTCAGAAGCTACGGACACTTTACGAAAAAAGCGTTATTTACCGAGTTTTTGTAAAGAAGTATAAACGCTACTTTCTTTTCGGCACCCTATCGCTGATCGCTGTGGATATCATCAATATTTTCCCACCGCTCATTATTAAGAAGACCATTGATATCCTCCCCAACGAGACAGATCTTACCCGGATTGCAACCCTTGCCGGACTCTTTCTCCTGGTGAGTCTTTGCCAGGGGGTGTGCCGGTATCTGTGGCGGATGTTCTTTATTGGAACATCCTTCCGGTGCGATTATGACCTTCGCATGGCCTTTTTTGAGCATATTGAAACGCTCTCCCAGAAATTCTTCCAAAAATACAAGACGGGCGATCTCATGTCACGTGCAACCAATGATATTGGCGCTGTTCGCATGGCCGTAGGGCCTGGGCTGCTGATCGGGCTCGATGCCGTATTCTATTTTTTTGTGATACCGCCGATCATTATTTCCCTTTCGCCAAGGCTGTCTTTCTATACATTTCTGCTAATGCCGTTGACGCCCTTTATTGCTTACACCATAAAAAATATCATCGACCGGCGGTTTCGCGCCGTGCAGGAGAACTTTTCGCGGATCAGCGAAAAGGTACAGGAAAACATATCGGGTATCCGCGTGGTAAAGTCATTTAATATGTCCCGGCAGGAAGAAAGCCGATTCCTGGGACTCGGTACAGATTTTGTGAAGAAAAATCTGAAACTCGCCATTCCCCAATCCCTCCTGGGGCCTACGTTCGAATATATTACCTATATGGGCATTATTATTTTACTCTTCATTGGCGGAAAGATGGTCATCGGGGGGATAATTACCCTCGGCACCCTCGTGGCATTCCAGCGGTATATCGCTATGATGGTCTGGCCAATGACGGCCATTGGGTGGTGTTTATCGCTTCTGCAGCGCGGCAAAGCCTCTATGAAACGTATTGATGAAGTCCTGGCAGAAAGACCCGAGATCGTTGCGGCCAATATTGATCGAAGGCAAGGTATTTCAGACGGCAACATCGAATTCAGAGATGTGCATTTTCGTTACGATTCACAAAAAGAATGGGTCTTACGGGGGATACATCTTACAATCGCGGCAGGACAGCGTGTCGCTATTGTCGGCCCCATAGGAAGTGGAAAATCCACCCTGGTAAATATGATTCCCCGAATCATTCCGGCAGACAACCGGAGCATCTTTATCGATGGCGTTGACATTAATGCCATCGATATAAAGCTGTTGCGGCGACATATTGGTTTTGTGCCGCAGGATACCTTCCTGTTTTCCGAACGGATTACCGACAATATCTTATTCGGAACTGAAACAGCAGGTGACGATGACGCCTCACGGCAGTTTGCCCGTTTTGCCGGCATTGAAAATGAGATCGAGGAACTTCCTCACAAATTTGAAAGTTATCTGGGTGAGCGGGGTATCAATCTGTCGGGGGGGCAAAAACAACGGCTAACCATAGCGCGGGCGCTGGCTGTCAATCCTTCGGTTATTATCCTGGATGACTGTCTTTCTGCCGTAGATGCACGGGTAGAAGATACCATCATCAAAAATATCCTGCGTCATTTTTCTGGCAAGACCTTAATCGTTGTCACTCATCGGTTACCCGCAATCAGGGGGTTTGACCTGCTGGTAGTCATGAAAGATGGTATGATCGTTGAACGAGGCACCCACAAACAGCTTATTGCGGCACATGGACTGTATACCTCCTTATACACGAAAGAGGCGCTGGAAGAAAGGCTTGATTAGCCCGACTTTCGCAATTCGCGCCCAAAAAAGTTTATTTTTGGGCAAGAGTCGCCTGGAAAGCCTTGAAATTCAAGGGGTGAATTTTCAAAACGGCTTGTAGTGCCGACCTACCCTCTTGACGCATGCAGGGGGGAAGTGCGAAAATGCTCGCATGTTTCTCCGGGAAAAGACACGAACGAAAGATGGAAAAACCCACCGTTATTGGGGCGTGGTAGAGAACCGCCGGGTCAGCGGAAGACGGTGAAGGAGAAGTGGGGGAATCTCTTTGGGGCGAAGTACGATGTACTGCTGTATGATTTGACGAGTACGTATTTTGAGAGTGATCCGCCGTCGGCTGGATCAGGCAGTAAGAAACGGTTCGGATACAGTCGTGACAAGCGTTCGGATTGCGTGCAGGTGGTAGTGGCGTTGGTATTGACGCCGGAAGGATTTCCCGTTGCCTACGAAGTGTATCCGGGCAATACCAGAGACACCGCAACGCCGGAGGAATTTCTGGATCAGATTGAAAAGCAGTATGGGAAATTCCGGCGCACCTGGCTTATGGATAGCGGTATTCCAACGGAGG
>WBZR01000364.1_pt1 | contig 58096 bp, 39 predicted proteins | sample 5204231 | NCBI WGS metagenome assembly WBZR01 (sample SAMN12412403, study PRJNA552823) | activated sludge metagenome | isolation source: activated sludge from anammox sidestream of wastewater treatment plant... | place: USA: Virginia | collected 2017-08 | reverse complement strand
GCCGGAATCGTGCATGCCCATGATATGCAGCAGCGTTGATTTGCCGGCGCCCGACGGCCCCATAATCGAAACGAACTCGCCCTCCTTGATTTCGAGCGAGACGCGGCGCAGCACGTAATATTTCTGAATCCCCTGCGGATAAAACTTCTCGATGCTTTCCATTCTGATCATTGCTAAGACTCCTGGTGAAAGTTGATGCCTGCCGCTTTGTCTTATCAAATGTCGTGCCCGCTTAGCCCAAAGACAAAAGGCTGAAGGCGTGGAGTTTAAGTGAATGAAGGGGAGATGGGAAGCGGAGAGCGTTCGATTGCGGGAAGAATTAATCCCAAAAGCGCACAGCCCACAAAATCCTGGGGCGCACACGGGCCGTGTGCGCCCCAGGAAAATTATTCGTAGCGAAGAGCGACAATCGGATCTACTTTCGCCGCCCGCCGCGCCGGAATGTAACACGCCAGCATCGCCACGCCCGCAAGCAGCAACGACACGAGCGCGAAGGTCAGCGGATCGGTCGCGCCGACTCCGAAAAGCAGCGTGGACATCAACCGGGTCAGCGCAAATGACAACGCCAATCCCGCCGCCGCGCCGATCAAGGTCAGCCGCATTCCCCGGCCCACCACCATTCCGATCACGTCGCGCGGCTTCGCGCCCAGCGCGATGCGGACGCCGATTTCATGCGTGCGCTGCGTGACGGCGTAAGCCATCACGCCGTAAATTCCTACAGCGGCCAGTAGCATAGCCACCGCCGCGAAGATACCCAGCAATAGCATGTTGAATCGCCGCGCCTCGACCGATGCGCTCATCACTTCGGCCATCGTCAGCGTTTTGGTCAAAGGAATCCGCGCGTCAATTTTCCAGACGCGGCTCTTGACCTCCTGCGTGATCGCCGCCGCGTCGCCCTGACTGCGAACGGCCAGACTCATCCAACGCTTCCACGGGCGGCCCGATTGCGGGTAGGGCGTGTAAAGCGCCGGCTCTTCAGCGCTGTCCAATCCGAAATGTTTGACGTCGCCCGCGACGCCGATGATCGTGATCCAGTTAATCTGTTCGTCGCGCGCCCAACGCACGCGTTTGCCAATCGGGTTCTGTCCCTCAAAGAAACGATGCGCAAGCGCCTGATTGATGATGCCGACCAGCGGCGCGTTTTCGTTGTCCAGCGGCGTGAAATCACGGCCAGCCACGAGCGGGATTTGCATGACGCGGAAGTAATCACCCTCGACGCTGCGCGTTTGCACCTCAGGCTCTTCGCCGGGCGATAACTGCTGCCCTTCGACCGTGAAATCGTGCGTCAGCCAGTCGCCGCTCATCGGCAGTTCGCTGACCAGCGCGGCCTGCGCGCCCGGCAGCGAATTGACTTCACCCAGCAACGCGCGGCGATATTGCGTCTGCGCCGGGATTTCGCGGTAGCGCGTTTCGGGCAACTCGATGCGCATCGTCAAAAGATTGTCGGGGTTGAAGCCGGGTTTGACGTTGCGCAATTGCCAGAAGCTTTTGATCAACAGCCCCGCCCCGGTGAGCAGCAACAGCGCCAGCGCAATCTCGCCGACGACCAGCGCGCTGCGCAGCCGGTGTCTGGCCGCGCCCGCCGAACCGCGCCCGCCTTCTTTCAACGCGTCGTTGACGTTGACGCGCGCCGCCTGCCAGACCGGCGCCAGGCCAAAGACGACGCCGGTCAACACAGAAACGCCGAGCGTGAAGAGCAGCACGCGGCCATCAACTCTGATCGTCTCCAGCAGCGGCAGGTTTTCAGGCTTCAACGCGACCAGCAAATCAACTCCCCAGATGGCGAACGCCACGCTGACAGCGCCGCCCAACGCCGCAATCAAAACGCTTTCGGTCAACAACTGCCGCGCCAACCGCCAACGGCCCGCGCCCAACGCCACGCGCACGACCAGTTCCTGCTCTCGCGCCGCCGCGCGCGCCATCAGCAGGTTGGCGAAGTTGGCGCAGGCGATCAGCAACACCAATCCGACCGCGCCGAAAAGAACTAACAACGCCGGTCTGATCTGCCCGACGATGCGTTCGCGCAGCGGGATCAGAGTCGTCTGACGCCGTTTGTTCTCCGCCGGGAAAGCTTCGGCCAGACGTTTATCAATCGCGCTCATCTCGCTTTGCGCCTGCGCGATGGTCACGCCGGGTTTCAACCGGGCGTAAGTTTGCAGGAAATGCACGCCTCGATAAACGGCGGCCAGCGGGCTGACGACCTGCACCGGCGCCCACACATCGGTTTCGCGGCGCGGCGTTTTGAAACTGGCGGGCATCACGCCGATCACGCTGTAGTTGTTTCCGCTCAGCGTGACGGTCTTGCCGATAATGCCGGGGTCGCCGCCGAATTGCCGTTGCCATAAACCGTAGCTGAGCACGGCCACGAACGGCCCGCCCCGCTTGTCGTCCTCTTCGGTGATCACTCGTCCCACGAGCGGTGGAGCGCCGAGCATTCGGAAAAAGCCTCCGGTCACCAGCCCGGCGCGCCATTGAGCAGGCTCGCCGCCGCCGGTGTAATCGAGCGGCTGTTCAACGTTGCCGCCGATCTCAGCGAACGATTGGTTCCACGCCTTGATGTCCACCAGGTCCAACACAGATTCGTTAGATCGAAACGAAACCAGTCGCTCCGGCTCCTGATAAGCCAGAGGCCGCAGTAACACAGCGTTGACGACCGTGAAAATCGCCGTGTTCGCGCCGATGCCCAAAGCCAGTGTGATCACGGCGACCAGCGTGAAGCCGGGCTTCCGGATCAACATCCGCGCGCCGAAGCGCAGGTCTTGCCAGAGTGTCAGCATATTTTCTCCTTGGTGATGGGAGGTTTAAGAGTATGGGGAATGATGGGACTTCTAGGAGCGAATGGTCTCCTCCTATAACTCCTATTAGCTCCCCCTATCTCCTATAAAGCCGCATTCCAATGAAACATCATTCACACCGCAACGCGATCATCGGATCAACCTTCGTCGCGCGCCGCGCCGGGATGTAACACGCCAGCAGCGCAATCAGCGTCAACAGCAAAGCGACGACAACGAAAGTGATCGGGTCAGCGGCGCCGACGCCGAACAACAGGCTTTTCATCAGCCGCATGAGCGCCAGCGCGCCGGCCACGCCGGCCGCCACGCCGGCAAGCGTCAGCCTGATTCCCTGCCCCAGCACGAGCGCGCGGATATTGCCCGGGTCGGCGCCCAACGCGACTCGAATGCCGATCTCGCGCCTGCGCTGCGCAACCCAATAAGCCAGCACACCGTACAGCCCCAGCGCCGCCAGCAGCGCCGCCAGCGCGCCGAAGCAGATCGAAAGGAAAGCCATGAGCCGTTCGCCGAACAGGCTCTCGCCGATCAACGCTTCCATCGTCTTCAGATCGAAGACCGGAAGATTGGCGTCCAGCCGCTTCACTTCATTGCGCAACAATGCGGCGGCGGCGCCCGGCTCCTGCTCCGTTCGCACGTAGAAAGTCATCTGGCCCAGGTTCTTATCCTGCGTGTAGGGGAGGTAGACGAACGGGCGCGTTTGTTCGCGGACGGTCGAATGCTTGCTGTCTTTCACTACGCCGACAATCTCAATGTCCAACTTCACGTCGCCGGCGCCGAAAGCGAATCGCGCACCGACCGCGCTGCGGTTCGGGAAAAACTGCCGCGCTGCGGTTTCGTTGATGATCGCTACCTTCTGACTCGTGGTCACATCGGCGCGGGTGAATTCTCTGCCCGCCATCAGCGGAACGCCCAGCGCCGCGAACGATCCGGGGCCGATCCAGTTCTTGAGCACCTGGAAATCGGCGTTTGGAATTTGCGCCGCGCCTTCGGGAGTGATGTTGCTGCCCTCGTCGTTGTTGGTGAGAATGGGAACCGTGGCGACAGCGACCGCTCGCACGCCGGGCAGCGCCTCCACCGATTCGCGCAACTGATCGCAAAACGCGACGGTCTGCTCCGGCTTGTAACCGTTCAGTTCCGGCGCGAGCGAGAAGGTGATCATGCGGTCGGTCTTCACTCCCAGATCAACGTGACGCAGATTCCACAGCGTGCGCGTCATCAATCCGGCTCCGACCAGCAGCAGCATCGTCAACGCCACCTGCGCCACGACCAGCGCCTTGCGCAAACGCGTCTGCGCCAGACTCGCGGAAGTCGCGGCGGATTGATCCTTGAGCGCCGATGTCGTGTCGCCACGAGTCACGCGCCGCGCGGGCAACAAACCGCAGACAACGCCCGTCGCGATTGACAGCGCGAAGCCGAAGCCGAGGACGCGGAAATCAAGCCCTGAGGAAAGCCCGCTCGCGCCTGTCCCGGTATTCATCGCGCGAATCAGCGCCTCGCTGACCCAGGACGCCGCCAGCAATCCGAGCGCGCCGCCCAGAAACGCGAGCAGCAAACTTTCGACCAGCAGTTGCCGCATCAACCGCCAGCGGCTTGCGCCGAGCGCCAGCCGGATCGCTATCTCGCGCTGACGGCCCAGACCGCGCACCAGCAGCAGATTGGCCACGTTCGTGCAGGCGATCAACAGCACCAGCAAAACCATTCCGAAGAGCGCCCACATCGGCGTTCCGATGTCCCGCTGAATCACCTGCCGCCCCTGCGCGCCCGGAAGCAGTTGAATTCGCTTCGCCAGAAACCGGTCGCGCCATTCCTGAGCCGGGTTGCGAACCGTCGGCAACTGTTCAGCCAGCAACGCCTGATACGTCGGCAGCACAGCGGCTTCGGCCTGTTCGCGCGTGAAGCCGGGCTTGAGTCTTCCGATCAAGGCCAGCCAGTAATCATTCCAATTCTCCAGCCCCTTCCAATTCGGCGTCATCTGCTCTTTCATCATCAGCGGGATGAAGACATCGGGCGCCTGTCCCACCTGCACGCCGCTGAATCCGGCGCGCGCGACGCCGACGACCGTTAATTGATGTCCGTTGATCAGCAGCGTTTGATTGAGCACGGACGGATTCTGCGCGAAACGCCGCGCCCAGTAACCGAAGCTGAGCACGGCCACCGGATGCGCTCCCGGCGTCCTGTCGTCTTCAAGGCTGAAGACGCGCCCAATCGCCGGTCTCACTCCGAGCGTCTCGAAATAATTGCCGGAGACCAGTTCTCCGTCGGCGCGTTCGGTCTGTCCGCTGAAGCTGACGCTGAGCGGAATCGCGTATCGCGCCAGCAATCCGGCGAAGGCCGCGTTCTTCTCGCGCAAATTTTTGTACATCGGATATGAGAAAGATGTGGCGATGTCGCTGTCCGTAGAGCCGTGCCCGCGTATCGGCCCCGGCGACCGCAACACGACCAGCTCATCGGGCTTTTCGACCGGCAGCCGCCGCAGCATCACCTGATCCAACAGCGAAAATATCGCCGTGTTCGCGCCGATGCCCAGAGCCAGCGTGATGACGGCGATCAACGTGAAGCCGGGTTGTTTCATCAACATTCGCGCGCCGTAGCGCAGGTCTTGCCACAGGGTTTGCATATTTCCTCCGAGCGGTCAGCCAAGACCGCGAAGACTGGCTTATCATTCTGCAGTCTTATGCCTAAATCAGACCATGCAACATTGGTACAGAGAGACCAACCGCAGGGGGTCGCAGAGGAACGCAGAGAACGATCCAGACAGGTCTTTACCCTGCGTACCTCTGCGCACTCTGCGGTGGGTTGTGCCAATCTTTGCTGTTCCGATTTAGTCTTGCCAGGGCTGCAACAATCACAAGCACATCAAGACAGAAGCGATTGACCCGTTATTCGCACCGCAACGCCACCATCGGATCAACCTTCGTCGCACGCCGCGCCGGTATCCAGCAGGACAGCAGCGTCACGCCGGCCAGCAGCAGGGCGATGGCCGCGAACGTGATCGGATCAGTCGCCCGCACGCCGAATAGCAAACTCACCATCAGGCGCGTCGCCGCAATCGCGGCCACCAGCCCGAGGCCGACGCCGATTCCCGCAAGCGACATTCCCTGCCGCACGATCAGCCGGAGCACGTCGCGCGTTTGCGCGCCCAGCGCGACGCGGATGCCGATCTCGCGCGTGCGCTGCGCCACCGTGTAAGACATCACGCCGTAAATGCCCACGCCGGCCAGCAACATCGCCACCAGGGCAAACAGGCCGAGCATCAACATCGCGAAGCGACGCCGCGCCAGCGATTCCGAGAGCCACTGTTCCATCGTCTTTACGTCGTAAAGCGCAATGTTCGGATCCAGCGCCCGCGCTTCCCGCGTGATGGCGGCTGCCACGCTGACGGGGTCGTTGGTCGTGCGCGCCACGATGGACAACGAGCCGACGACTCTTTGCAGATGCGGCAGGTAGAGCGCGACGCGGGAATCCGCATCCAGCGCGTACTGCTTGACATTGCCCACCACGCCGACGACCGTCATCCAGGGGTTGTTGTTATCGGCTCCGCCGAATTTCAACCGCTTGCCGACAGGGTCGGCGTTGGGCCGGTAAATACGAGCCATATTCTCATCAACGACCACGATCCGCCCATTTCTACACCTCTCATTAGTCAGATTGGTTGTCATGCCGACGAAAAGATGTATATCCAAATCAGCAGAACCAACTCCCGTGCCACACCACCGGTGCGGTTAATACCTGGCCAAAACACTGGCTAATGCTTTGATTGCTGGTGGTTGAGCGGATCAGTCAGATGAAAAATCAAAAGGCAATGTGTTCATTTTTGGGATAAGCCAATCCCAAAACCGCAGCAGCAACGTTTGGAGAGAATTGGAAACAAACCTCCGAATGCGGATGAGATCGCCGGATGCCCTTCATCGCGATTTTGCAGCCTTCCATCAGAAAATTTGGCCTTCGGTCAAAAACCCGGAGCGATTACGATTGGTTGTTCGCTATGATTTCCGCGTCGGGAAAAGGAAGGGATATTATCAAAACAACAAGGGGGAAGATCACGATGAACAGCGATCACAATTCATCATCGCTCGGTCTGACGCGGCGGCAGTTTGCTCAGGCGCTCGGTCTGGCCGGCGCGTTCGGTCTGGTCGAAACGCAAACCATCATCCGCGCGCTGGCCGAAAGCAAACGCAATCTGGCTTATCTGGCCAATCGCACGGCTGGCGCTGAAGGCTCGTGGGAATTGAAGAAGATCGAGGGCAAAATGCCGAAGGCGCTCAACGGCGCGCTGATTCGCACCGCGCCGGGTCAGAAGGAAATCTTCGGCGTCAAGCTGCGTCATCTCTTCGATGGCGACGCGTTCCTCTCGCGTTACACGTTCCGCGAAGGCCGCGTCTCGCTGACCGCAAGATTCCTGGACACGCCGCAGCGGTTGGAGGAATTGAGCCTCAAGCGCATGCTTTACACCGAGGCGGGCACGCTCGCCCCGCCGCCGCCCGAAGGATACAAGCCGAAACACGGGGGCAAGAATCAGCCGAGCGTGAATATCATTCGCTGGGACGGGCGCTTTCTGGGTTTGTCTGAAGGCGGGCATCCGACGGCGATTGACGCGAAGACGCTGGGCTATCAGGGCGAATGGGATTTTTACGGGACGTTGCCGAAAGACGTGCCCTTCACCGCGCATCCGAAATTCGATCCGCAAACGGGCGAAGGTTACGCTTACGGCGTGCAACGGGGGATGAGCCTGGCGCTGAACATCTTTCGCATGGAACGCGACGGCAAATTGAAAAAGCTATACACGCTGCCGCAGCGGAATTACTTTATGATTCACGATATGCTGCTCGCGCGTGAGCATCTGGTCTTCGTGATTCCGCCGGTCTATTTCGATTTCGCGCGGATGATGCGCGGCGAACGCGCCGCCCCGTTCGATCTGATCAAGTATTCCGACAAAATGCCGACCAGATTGTTGATCGTTCGCAAAGATGGATCAGGCAAGCCAATCACCGTCGAACAACCCGCCGGTATGGTCTTTCACAACGGCAACGCATTCGAGCACAACGGCAAGCTGGTCATTGATTCAATTCTCAGCCCTGACGATTCCGTGATGAAATCGGTCGCTTCGTGGGGAGCCGATCAACCGGCGCAGGCTTCGCCGAATCACCTGACGCGACTGGCGATTGATCCGGCTTCTGGCAGCGTGGTCAACCGCACGGAGCTTGAATCCGAAGTCGAGTTTCCGCGCTTTGACGAGCGACGCATCGGCGTTGACGCGCGTTATCTTTACACCGTCGGCTGGGGCAAAGACGCTGCGGGAACCGACACGCTGGTGAAACACGATCTGCGTCAGGGCAAATCGCAGCGCGCGCAGATCGGCAAAGCGCGGACTTACGGCGAGCCGGTCTTCGCGCCGCATCCGGGCCAGAACAGCGAAGATCGCGGCTGGTTGCTGGCGCAAGGCTATGACGGCGAGCGGGATGAAAGCTTCCTCGAAATCCGCGACGCGGGCACGATGGAGGTCGAAGCGCGCGTCTGGACAGGACAGCATTTTCCGTTGGGATTTCATGGAAACTTCTACGCGGACTGAACCGCGTCTCAACCAAAACCGAACGATCAATCACCTGCTTGCGGCGATCAAGTGGGTGATTGGTCTTTTTCTGGAAGCGCTGCCGATCAACATTGCGGCGACGGCGGCCGTTCTGGCGCTGCGATTCTGGTTTGACGGGCAATTCACGTGGCGATCATTCCTGCTCAGCGTCTGTGTGACCTTCATTTTCTCGAATTGCATCGGCATGTTGATCGCCGTCGCGATCAGCCTTGGCGTCCCGCGCCTTCCGTCGAAACGTTCCCTGCCCGGCCTGCTGCTGTTGTCGTTGTTGATCTCCGCCGCCTCCGCGCTGGGTTGTGTTGTCGCCTCGCTGCTGCTGGTCGTTCTCGGCTTTTACCCGTCTGAAGAATTCCCGGCTGTAGTCAGCGGAAACATGAAGATGGCGATGCTGATCGGGCTGATCTTCGGCCTCAGCAGCTTTTTTTATGAGCGGCTGAAATCGGAACTGGAAGCCTCGCAATCACAATTGAGCGCACGGAAACTAGAAGAAGAACGCGCGCGCAAGCTGGCGCTGGCCGCGCAACTGTCATCACTCGAATCGCGTTTGCGCCCTCACCTGCTCTTCAACACTCTCAATTCGATCTCAGCGCTGATCCGCGAAGACCCGGAACAAGCCGAACTGATGGTCGAGCGATTGTCGGCGCTGCTGCGCTTCTCGCTCGATTCGAGCGAACGCAACACCCTGCCGCTGGCCGACGAAGTGAAGATCGTGAGAGATTATCTGAAAATTGAACGGGTGCGTTTCGGCGGCCGGCTGCGATTCAAAATAGAAATTCCCGACAGCTTGTTGATGACCGAAGTTCCGCCGTTCTGTCTGCAAACGCTGGTGGAAAACAGCGTCAAATACGCCGTCTCGACCAAACGCGCGGGCGCGGAAATCCGCGTCGAGGCCGAATCGGACGAGCATTCCGTGAAGCTGTCGGTCAGCGATGACGGGCCAGGCTTCATGGCCGACGCGATTCGCGCCGGACACGGGCTGGACAATTTACAATCGCGTTTATCGGCGCTCTACGGAGACCGGGCGACGCTCGACATTCGCCGTGATGAACATTTGATGAAGGTGACGGTTTTGATTCCGCTGAGCGCAAAATGACTGATCGCAAGCTGAGAGTAATGCTGGTTGATGATGAGGCGCTGGCGCTCAAACGGCTCGCGCGCCTGCTCGGCGAAACCGGACGCGTCGAAATCGTCGCGCAGGAAACCGATCCTGAAACCGCGCTCTCGCTGCTTTCATCGGCTGAATGGCGCGGGCGGATTGACGCGCTCTTTCTGGATATTCAAATGCCGGCGTTGAACGGTTTTGAATTGCTGACGAGGTTGGATTGGCGGCCACTGGTGATTTTCACAACCGCTTACGACCAGTACGCGCTGCGGGCGTTTGAAGTGAATTCGATTGATTATCTGCTGAAGCCGGTGGAGCAGGCGCAGCTTGAACGGGCGCTTGGCAAGCTCGAACGGCTAATCGGAGCCGCGCCCGCCGAAACTCCGGCGTTCCGCGACGTGATTGCGCAACTCGCTGAGGCGATGAAATCGCCTCAGCCGGGCTATCCGACGCGCGTCGCGTCACGTAGCGGCGAGCGCGTCCGTTTCATCGAACTCAGCCGGATCACTCATTTTTTCGCGCAGGACAAACTGACTTACGCCGCGACCGATGAAGGCAAATACGCCGTTGACCACACAATCGCCGAGTTGGAAAACGAACTCGATCCGCAGAAATTCGTCCGCATTCATCGCGCGATCCTGCTCAATGCCGATTTCGTTGACGAGGCGCACGCGTGGTTCGGCGGCAGACTGGTGGTCAGGCTGCGTGACGCCGCCCGAACCGAACTGACCGTCGCGCGTGATCGCGTCCGCGCGCTCAAGGCCATTCTGCGGTTTTAGAGTAAGTCACTCACACCGCAACGCCGTCATCGGATCAACCTTCGTCGCCCGCCTCGCCGGAACCCAGCAGGCCAGCAAGGCCACTGCCGCTAGCGACAAGGCGATCAGCAAAAATGTCGGCGCATCGGTTGCGCTCACTTCATAAAGCAAATCCCCCAGCAAGCGTGTCAACGCGAACGCGCCCAATACGCCGAGCGCGACGCCCGCCAACGTCAGCGCCATTCCCCGCTTGAGCACCAGACGCCGGATGTCGCCTGTTTGCGCGCCCAACGCCATCCGAACGCCGAATTCACGCGTGTTCTGGCTGACGGCGCAGGAAATTACGCCGTACAACCCGACCATCGTGATCACTAGCGCCACGACGGCGAACAGCCCGATCAACAGCGTATTGAAGCGCGCCGGGGCAAGCGTGCGCGCGAAATATTCATCGAGCGTGCGGAAGCGAAAAACCGGCGCGTTTGGGTTGAACGCTCGCAGGCTCTCGCGCACGGCGCCGGTCAATTCGAGCGGGTCGCCGTTGGCGCGCATCATTACGGACATCGTCTCAAACGGCATCTGCGGTTGCGGGAAATAAATCTCCAGCGTCGCTTCGTCGCGCGGCCCTCTGTGTCTGGTGTCGCCGACGACGCCGACGATCTCGCGCATTCGGGTGGGACCGGCGGACGAGAAGCTCGGCTCGATGCGTTTGCCCAGCGGGTCTTCGTTCGGGAAAAGGCGTTTGGCGAGCGTTTCGTTGATGATCAGAACTGGCGGCGCGTTCAAATCGTCGCGCGGCGTGAACTCGCGCCCTTTGAGCAAAGGAATCGCCAACGTGCGGAAGTAATCAGCGCCGACCGAATGGATCAAACCCATCGGCCCGCTGCCCGGCTCTTCGACTCGCCCTTCGATTTTTAAGCCAGCGCTCGGCCCGCTGCCACTGAGCGGCAGTGTGGAAGTAACGCCGACGCTGATCACACCGGGCAGTGACTTGAGCCGCTCTTCGACCTGCTGATAAAAAGCGCCGCGTTGTTGCGGGCCAACATTCGGGCCGCCGCCCAACGCTTCGTTCGAGACGGCGAGGCTAAAGGTCAGGATGTTTTCGGTGTTGAAGCCGAGTCCCGCGCGCTGCAATCGCATCAGACTTTGCAGCAGCAAGCCGCCGCCGACCAGCAGCACGAGCGCGAGCGCCACTTCAAAAATTACCAGCAGGCTGCGCGCGCCGCTCAAACGCGCGCCTGCGCCCGCGCCACGCCCGCCTTCCTTGAGCGATTCATTCAAATTCACGCTCCCCGCAGCCAGCGCCGGCGCGCAACCAAAGAGCGCCCCGGTCAGCAGCGAGATGAGCGCGGTGAACGCCAGCACACGCGCGTCGAGCCGCGTTTCGGCGATGCGCGCGATTCCTTCGGGACTCAAAGCCACGAGCAAATCCTTGCCCCACCAGGCGAACAGCAAACCCAGCGCGCCACCCAAACCCGCCAACAGGCAGCTCTCAGTCAACAATTGCCGGGCGATGCGCCAGCGGCTCGCGCCCAACGCCAGCCGGACGGTGATCTCTTTTTGCCGCACGATGGCGCGTTCCAGCAGCAGGTTGGCGACGTTCACGCAGGCGATTAACAACACACAACCGACCGCGCCCAACAACAACCACAGTGTCAGGCGAATGTCGCTCACCAGCGAATCGAGCAGCGACGTGACCGTAATGCCCAGGTCTCGATTGGTTTCGGGATATTGCGTGGCTTGATTGTTGGCGATGACGTTCATTTCGGCCTGCGCCTGCGCCAGACTGACGCCGGGCTTCAAGCGCGCAATGATGCGCCAGGCGCGATAACCGCGCGATTCCATAATCGAACCCTGGCCGGCGCGTTCGGCGTCGCGGGCGGTCGAAGTCCAAATCAGCGTCGGTTGCGCTTCGATGGGAAAGGCGAAGTGGGCGGGCATCACGCCGACGACGACATAGGCGTCGCCATCGAGCCTGAGCGCGCGTCCGATGATGTTCTGCTCGCCGCCAAAATACTGCTGCCAGCAATCCCAGCTCAGAATCGCCGGACGCCCCGCGCCGCCACCACCCGCCTGGTCATCTTCAGGCAGGAAAGCGCGCCCCAATATCGGCGCAGCCTTCAGCACATTGAACAAACTGTGCGTGACGACCGTGCCGCGCAAACGCACGGCCTCGCCCCGGCCCGTGAGCGTAAAGGCGCCGCCGTAATAGGCCGCCATCTCCTCGAAGACTTTGTTCTGCGCCCGCCAATCAACAAAGTTGCGGTGCGAAGCGTTGGACAAAGCCGCGCGATTACGCGGCGTGTTCTGTCCCAGGGCGACCAACCGCTCCGCCTCGTGAAAAGGCAAAGGGCTGAGCAGCACAGCATTGACCACGCTGAAAAGCGCCGTGTTCGCGCCGATGCCGAGCGCGAGCGTCAGCACGGCGATCAACGTGAAGCCGGGATTTTTGAACAGCATTCGCGCGCCGTAGCGCAGGTCTTGCCAAAGGGTTTGCATATTTTCTCCTTGGTGATGGGAGGTATAGGAGTAAGGGGAATGATGGGACTTTCAGGAGCGAATGGTCTCCTCCTATAACTCCTATTAGCTCCCCTATCTCCCATCAAGCCGCATTCCAATGAAACCTCATTCACAGCGCAACGCAATCATCGGGTCAACCTTCGTCGCCCGCCGCGCCGGCAGCCAGCAGGCCGCGAGCGCCACCAGCGCCAGCAACAGCGCGACGGTGGCAAACGTCATCGGGTCGGTCGCGCCCACATCGAACAGCATGCCTGCCATCAACTGCGTTAAGCCGACCGCCGCCAGCAACCCAACCGCCAACCCAATCAACGCCAGCGTCAGCCCCTGTTTCAACACCAGCCGCAGAATGTCCGTCGTTGTCGCTCCCAACGCCGCCCGGATGCCGATTTCATGCGTGCGCTGCGTGACGGCGTAAGACATCACGCCGTAAATGCCGACCAGCGCCAGCGCCATTGCCACCGCAGCGAAAATCATCAACAGCATCGTGTTGAATTTTTCGGTCGCCACTGATTCGTCGCGGATTTGTTCCATCGTGCGAATCTCGAAGATCGGCTGATTCGGGTCGAGCGCGGCGACTTGCGCGCGCACGGCGGCAGTCAAACTGGCCGGTTCGACGCGGCTTTTGATGACGGCGGTCATGCCGCGCTGGGGCAGTTGGAGGCTGCAAAAATAACCCTGCACGTAATTCGTCCCGCCGCTCAGACTTTCCATCTTCACGCGCCCGACGACGCCGACGACGGTCAGCACGGGATTGGTCGAATCGTGGCCTCCGAGGCGAATGGTTTTGCCGACGGCGTTTTCGTTCGGCCAATAGCGGCGCGCGAATTCTTCGTCAATCACGATGACGTTCGCCGCCGCGCCGGCGCGTTCGTTTTCAGACAGCTTGCTCAAATCGCGCCCGGCGAGATGCTGGCGGTTGTCCTGTTCGTTGAAATAACGCCCGGCCTTGAGCGGGATGCTCATCGCGCGAAAGTAATCGGGGCTGACCAGACAGGCCTCCATCAACGGCGTCTGGCCCGGCGGCGGCGCGGGGCGGCCTTCGATGGTGAACGAAGTCTGCCAGCCATTGTTGCCCAGCGGCAGACCCGACGCGACCGACGCCGCTTCGACACCCGGCACGGCGCGCAAGCTTTCGGTCAACTGACGCCAGAACGCAATGCGCTGTTCATCGCCGTATTTCTTTTCGGGCAGCGTGACGCTCGCGCTCCACAACCGTTCGTAAGAAAAACCCGGATTGACTTGATGCAGGCGATAAAAGCTGCGGATCAGCAAACCCGCGCCGACCAGCAACACCAACGCCGCCCCGACTTCGGTCACGACCAGACTGCCGCGCAACCATTGCCGCCCGCCGCTGTTGCCGCGCCCGGATTCTTTGAGCGTTTCGTGTACGTCGGCGCGGCTGGCCTGCCACGCGGGAATCAGGCCGAAGACCAGGCCGGTCAACAACGAGATGAGGAAGGTGAAGCCGAGCACGCGGCCATCCAGTCCGATTTCCTGCGCGCGCGGAATCGCGTCGGGGCTGGCCTTGAGAATGAGTTCGACGCCCCACACCGCCAGCGTCAAACCCAGCGCGCCGCCCAACACGGCCAGCAACAGGCTTTCGGTCAGCAACTGCCGCACGATGCGCCAGCGTCCAGCGCCCAGCGCCGTGCGCACGGCCAGTTCTTTCTGCCGCGTCACTGCGCGCGCCAGCAGGAGGTTGGCGATGTTGGCGCAGGCGATCAACAACACGAAGCCAACCGCGCCGAACAGCACCCACAAGGCGCGGCGAATGTCGCCGACGTAATTTTCGAGCAGCGGGATCATCCGCACGCGATTGTTTTTGTTGCTGTCGGGATAGAGCTTTTCCAGCCCTTCGGCGATGTTGTCCATCGCGGCGCGCGCCTGTTCAATCGTAACGCCGGGTTTGAGCCGCGCGACGCCATACAAGCCCGGATGATTGCCGCGCTCCTTCCACGCAGGCTGATCGCTCAGTTGCCCGACCGGAACCCACATCTCGACGCGGCTCGGCAAACGAAAACTTTCCGGCATCACGCCGATCACGGTGTAATTGCGATCATTGAAATTGAGCGTTTGCCCGACGATGTCTTCCTTGCCGCCGAACCGCCGCTGCCACAAACCGTAACTCAACACCACGACGGGCGGGCCGCCGGGTTTGTCTTCATCGGCGGTAAACACGCGCCCCAACGCCGCCGTCGCGCGCAAGGTCGTAAACAAACTCGCCGTCACCTGCCCGGCGCGGATGCGTTCGGGGTCGCCCGCGCCCGTCAGGTTGTAATCGCCGCGATTGAACACGCCCATCTCTTCAAAGACGTTTTGCTGCGCGCGCCAATCGGTGTAATTCGGCCACGAGATGGACATGCCGTCCATCTGCGGGCTGCGCTCGTTGTAAAGCACGAGCCGGTCGGATGCGGGATAAGGCAGCGGTTTGAGCAACACCGCGTCGACGACGCTGAAAATCGCCGTGTTCGCGCCGATGCCTAATGCCAGCGTCAGCACTGCAATCAACGTGAAGCCGGGTTGTTTGCGTAACATTCGCGCGCCGTAGCGCAGGTCTTGCCAGAGTGTTTGCATGTTTCCCTCGTTTGATTAGTAGCCAGCCCAATGGCGGCTGGCGTATGATGTGCTCGAAAGGAGCCGCAATCATTATGCCTACCCTTCAGACCGCCGCTGATCAACTTTTGGAGGCCGCGCGGCAACTGCCGCCGCCGGAGTTCAATCAACTGCTGGAGCGCCTGTTGGCGTGGCGCGGGCAGTTGATGAATGCCGCGCCGCGCCTGTCAGCCGCCGAAACGGATCTGTTGCTCAAAATCAACCAGGGGTTCGCGCCCGCGCAGCAGCAACGTTACGACGAGTTGTTGGAAAAACGCGATGCGCGCACGCTCACCCCGGCGGAGTATCAGGAATTGCTGGACCTGACCGATCAGGTCGAAGCTTTCAATGTCGAGCGCGTCCAGGCGCTGGCCGACCTGGCGCGGTTGCGGCAGGTCTCGCTCCCCGAGGTGATGCGGCGCCTAGGCCTCGATACGCCCGCTTATGAGTAGACCTTACATCAGCGCCGAATTGCGCCGCCTGGTGTTCAAGCGCGCGCGTGGTTGTTGTGAATACTGCCGCTGCCAGGTGCGCTATTCGCCCGGTAATTTTCATATCGAACATATTCATCCCGTGGAATTGGGCGGCGCGACCGTCGCCGAAAACCTCGCGTTGGCCTGCCAGGGTTGCAACAGTCACAAGTACACCAAAGTCACTGCGCGCGACCCAGGCACGGGCAAAGTGGTTGCGCTCTTCCATCCACGCGAGCACGCTTGGGATGAGCATTTCGGCTGGAACGAAGACTGCTCGCTCATTCTCGGCCTGACGCCGACCGGGCGCGCCACCGTCCTCGCGCTGCAACTCAACCGCGAACGCGTTGTCAACTTGCGCCGCGTGCTTTATCAAGCTCAGGAACATCCGCCGGAACTCCTGCCAGAGATTTGAGCGATCCTATTCACAGCGCAACGCAATCATCGGATCCACCTTCGTCGCCCGCCGCGCCGGAATCCAGCAGGCGACGAGCGCCACGAGCAGCAACAGCACGACAACCGCGCCGAACGTCAATGGGTCAGTCGCGCTCAAGCCAATCAGCAAACTTTGCAACAACCTTGCCAGCGCGAGGGCTGCACCCAGCCCCAACACGATGCCCACACAGGTCAACGCCAAGCCTTGCCCGATGACGATCTTCAACACGTCTCCGGTCTGTGCGCCCAGCGCAAGACGAATGCCCAGTTCTTTCGTCCGCTGGCTCACGGCGTAGGACATCACGCCATACAGCCCCATCGTTGCCAGCGCCAACGCCAGCGTCGCAAAGGTCAGGGCGATGCCAGCCGCCAGTCGTGGCCCCCAAAGCGTAAAACGCAAATGTTCCTCTGCCGTGTTGACATTGAAGAGCGGGACGCGCGGATCAAGTTGCTGCGCTGCGCGCCGCACGTCGGCCACGAGGGAGTTCATCTGGCCGGAAGAATCCGCGCGCACGAGCAGCAGCAGTTGCGATTGATATTCGCTCTGCAACACAGGGAGGAACAGGTAAGGGCGCGGGTCTTCCACCAGATTGCGATAGCGCCCGTCTTTGGCGATGCCGACGATTTCCATCAATGGATTTTCCCGCCCCGCGCGAAAGCGCCGGCCCAGCGCATTCTGCTCGCCACCGAAAAGTCGGCGCGCGGCGGTTTGATTGATGATGGCAACAGCGGGCGCGCCCTCACGGTCGCGTTCGGTGAAATCGCGGCCCAGCACGAGCGGCGTCTTGACGGTCTCGAAATACTTCGTGCCGACGGCGCTGAACATTATTTCCAACCCTTGATTGGGCGGCGGCGGCGCTTCACCTTCTTTGATGACCGGGCCGGTACTCATCCAGTCATCACTCAGCGGCAGATTGTTGACGAGCGAGACGGCGCGCACGCCGGGCAACGGCTCCACGCGGCGCAGCAGTTCCGCGTAAAACTGTTTCCCCTTCGCCGCATCATAACCGAGCAGTCCGGGATCGAGTCGTATGGAAAGGAGATTCTCTGTTTGAAAACCCGGATCAGCCGTTTGCGCTTTGTACAAACTCTTGATGAACAACCCGCCGCACACGAGGATCACCACTGACAGGGCGAGTTGCGCGACGATCAGCAAATTGCGCAGGCTCCAGCGACGCGGATTGACGTCGCCGCCGGTTTCGCTTTTCAAGACCGCCACCAGATCAGTTCGCGCGGCGCGCCAGGCCGGAGCCATCCCGAAAACAAATCCTGTCGCCAGCGCCGTCGTCAAAGCCCACGCGAGCACACGCCAGTCGGGGGTGAAATCAATTTCGACGCGATAGGGCGTAACATTCGGAATCGAAGCGCGGATCAAATCAGCGCCCCAGACGGCCAGCAACAATCCCCCCGCGCCGCCTAAACAAGCCAGTAAAAGATTCTCGGACAGCAATTGCCGCACGATGCGCCCACGTCCTGCCCCCACAGCCAGGCGAATCCCCATTTCACGATTACGGCTGACGGCGCGCGCCAGCAACAGATTCGCAACATTCGCGCAGGCGACCAACAACACCAGCGCCGAGACAGCCAGCGCCAGCGCCGAAATCAATTGCAGGAAGCCGAAGTATTCGTCATAGCGACCTTCGATTTCCGTCACGACGTTGACCTTTTTGTTTTTGCTCGCATCGGGATAACGCTGCGCCAGACCGGCGGTGATCGCGTTCAAATCGGCTTCGGCCTGCTGGACGGACGCGCCCGGTTTCAGCCGACCGATCACACTCAGGTGATTCCAGCCGCGCGCGGTCAGCCAGCCCGCGTCGCCTTCAAGTTGCGTGCGCATCATCAGCGGCGCCCAGTAATCGAAGCCCAACGCAAACTTCATCCCTTTAAACGAGGGCGGCGCGATGCCGATCACCGTGAACGGATGCCCATTCAACAGCACGCTGCGCCCCACCACCGCCTGATCCGCATTGAAGCGTTCGCGCCAGAAATGATGGCTCAGTACAACAACCGGGTGCGCGCCCGGCGTGCGGTCTTCTTCAGCCGTGAATGTCCGCCCAACCGCAGGCTTCACGCCCAGCACGTCGAAGTAATTGCCGCTGACGATCTCTCCCCAGATCACCTCCGCGCGCGGGTCGCGGCTTGCGGGCGCGCCTTCATTCTCGCTGAAGGCCACGGCGGCCATTTTGTACGCCGCCAATCCGGAGAAGCTTTGGTTCTGCTCACGAAAATCCGCATAGTCGGGATACGAGAGATGATCCCACACGCGCGTCTGATGTTTGCCGCCGACAAAAGCCATCACCAGTTCTTCCGGCCTTTCCACTGGCAGCGGACGAAAGAGAAAGGCGTTGACGCTGCTGAAAATCGCCGTGTTCGCGCCGATGCCTAAGGCGAGCGTGACGACGGCAATCAACGTAAAGCCGGGATGCTTCAGCAACATTCGCGCGCCGTAGCGCAGGTCTTGCCAGAGGCTTTGCATACTTTTCTCCTTGTCGAATTTGAATCAGTCGCAGCGTAACGCGATCATCGGATCCACCTTCGTCGCCCGCCGCGCCGGAATCCAGCAGGCCACGAGCGCCACAGTCATCAGCAACAATGGAATGGTCGTGAAGGTCAGCAGATCGGTGGCGCTGACCTCAAAGAGGAGACTTGTCAGCAACCGCGTCAAGGCCAATGAAGCGACCAGTCCCAGACTCACTCCCAGCAGGGAAAGGACCAGGCCTTGCCGGATGACCAATTGCAGAACATCACGCGGCTGTGCGCCGAGCGCCACGCGAATGCCGAATTCCGGCGTGCGCTGCGCGACCGCATACGAAATCACGCCGTATAAACCGATCAGCGCGAGCGCGAGGGCCAGCGCGGCGAACGAGCCGAGCAGCAGCAGGTTCAAGCGATCTGAGGCAATCGTCCCGGCGCGCAACTGCTCCATCGTGGTCACGGCATGAATCGGCTGTTGCGGATCGAGTTGTTGCACTTGCGCGCGGGCGGTGGCCACGAGCGATTGCGGATCCACCGCCGTGCGGACGATGACGCGCACGTCGGGCACGGAGCCTTGCAAATACGGCATGTACGCCTGTACGCGGTTGGTCTCTTCGCGCAATCCATTCATCTTCACGCGCCCGACGACGCCGAGCACCGTCAACAGCGGCGCATCCGACATCGGGCCAAAGCGCACGCGCTTGCCGACCGCGTCTTCATTCGGCCAATACCGGCGGGCGAATTCCTCGTCAATCACGATGCAGTTCAAACCGGCGATCAAACGCGGAATCGGTTCGAGCCTGCTCAAATCGCGTCCGCGCAGATGTTCGCGGTTGTCGCGCTCATCGAACCAGCGTCCGGCGCGCAGCGGAATCTTCATCGTCTCGAAATAGCCGGGCGAGACCAGCGTCATCTCCATCGCCGGCATTTCATTCGGCGGCGGCAGCGGGCGGCCTTCAATCGAGAAACTCGTCGTCCAGCCGTTATTGCCGAGCGGCAGCCCCGACGACCACGCGGCATTCGTCACGCCGGGCAAAGCGCGCAGCCGTTGTTGCAGCTTTTGAAAGAAGGTCATCTGCGGTTCGAGCGGCTGGTATTTGCTTTCCGGCAAATCCACCGCGAAGGTCAGCAAGCCTCCGTAGTTGAATCCGGTATCGGCGCGTAACAATTGACTGAAGCTGCGCAGCAACAGGCCCGCGCCTACCAGCAACACCAGCGTCAGTGCGATTTCGGTCACGACCAGCGCGTGGCGAAAACGCGATCTGCCGCTGGCGATCCCGCGCCCCGCGTCTTTCAAGGCAAGCTGCGCCGGCGTGCGTCCCGCCTGCCACGCGGGGATGAGGCCGAAGAGCAAACCTGTCAGGGTGGCGACGGCGAAGGTGAATCCCAACACCGCCAGATCGGTTTTGATTTCACCCGCGCGCGGCAATACGTCAGGATTGACTTTCAGCAATCCATCAATCGCCCACTGCGCCAGCAACAATCCCGGCAAGCCGCCCAGCAACGAGAGCAACAGGCTTTCGGTCAGCAACTGTCGCGTCAACTGCCAGCGGCTGGCGCCCAACGCGACCCGCACGGCCATCTCGCGTTGGCGTGTGGCGGCGCGCGCCAGCAAGAGGTTGGCGACGTTGGCGCAGGCGATCAGCAACACACCCCCGACGGCGGCGAGAATGATCCACAACGCGCGTTCGACATTGCCGGTGATGTCTTGCTTGAGCGGACGCACGATGACCGAATTGCCCTGGTTGGAATCGGGATAAGCGGCGGCCAGTCGCGCGGCAATCGTTTGCATCCCGGCGCGCGCCTGTTCAAGGGTCACGCCGTCTTTGAGCCGCGCAATGCCGCGCAAGCCCGGATGGTTGTAGCGTTTTTGATAGCCTTGCCCGTCCGTGAGCGGCCCCAGCGGCAGCCAGAAATCGAAGCGGCGCGGAAAGTAAAACTCCGGCGGCAGCACGCCGATCACGGTGTAGCTGCGCTCATTCAGCGTGATCGTGCGATTGATGATGTTTGCGTCGCCGCCAAACCGCTCCTGCCACAAACGGTGACTCAACACGACGACGGGCGCGGCTCCGAGATTGTCTTCGTCCGGCGTGAACAGGCGTCCGAGCGCCGGTTTGATGCGCAGCGCCGTCAGCAGATCGGCGGAGGCCTGCGCGCCGGACAATTGCTGGGGATCCCCATTTCCTGTCAGCGTGTAGCTGCCGCCGTTGTACACGCCGAGGTTTTGAAAAACGTTTTGTTGCGCGCGCCAGTCCACAAAATTCAGATAGGCCACGGACTCTTCCCCAAACGACTCGGCCTGTTCCAGCAGCAGGACCAACCGATCAGCTTCAGGGTAGGGCAAGGGTTTGAGCAGCACGGCATTGACGACGCTGAAAATCGCCGTGTTCGCGCCGATGCCCAGGCTGAGCGTGACGACGGCAATCAACGTGAAACCGGGTTGTTTGCGCAACATCCGTGCGCCGTAGCGCAGGTCTTGCCAGAAGGTTTGCATACTTTCTCCTTGTCGAATTTGAGTTAGTCGCATCTCAGCGCGATCATCGGGTCCACCTTCGTCGCCCGCCGCGCCGGAATCCAACAAGCCAGCAGCGCCACGCCCGCCAGCAAGACTGACACGCCGGCGAAAGTCAGCGGGTCGGTGGCCGTCACGCCGTAAAGCAGTCCTGCCATCAGCCGCGTGAGCGCGAAAGCCGCGAGCAGGCCGGCGCCGATGCCCACCAGGACGAGTTTCATCCCCTGCCCCACGACGAGCCGCAGCACGTCACGACGGCTTCCGCCGAGCGCCAGGCGCACGCCGATTTCGTGTGTCCGCTGCGTCACGGAATAAGCCAGCACGCCGTAGACACCCACGCCGGCAAGCAGCAGCGCCAGCCCGGCGAAAATCACGATGAGCAGCAGGCTGAACCGCTCGCGCGCGAGCGATTCCGAAAGCATCTGCGTTAGCGTGCGCAGGTTGTAGAGCGGCAGGTCGCGGTCAAGCTCGGCGACCGCGCTCCTGACTCCCGCGATGAGGCTCGCCGGGTCGCCCGCGCCGCGCACGACCAGCGATAGGTTCTGTCGTGGCAGTTGCGCAAAAGACACGTACATCTGCGGATTCGGTTCGGCGCTCAGTTCCTCGTTCCTCACGTCGCCGACGATGCCGACAATCGTTCGCCACGGCGAGGTCTGCGGGTCGCCGAGGTTGATGCGCTTGCCAATCGGATCTTCGTTGGGGAAATAACGGCGCGCCATCGTCTCGCCGATGACGGTGGCGATGGGCGTCTGCGCGTGATCCTGATCCGAGAGCAGGCGGCCGCGAATGAGCGGGATGCCCATCGTTTTGAAATAACCGGGGCTGACCACGCGGTGTTCGGCGTCAGGCTGGTTGTCGGTCGGTCGCAACGCGCGGCCTTCGACGACGAAAGAAAGATAGTTGCCGCCGGCCAGCGGGAGCGCATCAACAAGCCCCGCCGATTGCGCGCCGGGCATGGTCGAGACTTTGTCGAGCAGTTGCTGATAGAAAGCGATGACCTGCGGCCCCTCTTTGTACCTGGACGCGGGGAGCGACAGGCCGGCCGTCAGCGCGTTCTCGGCGTTGTAACCGGGGTTGACCTGTTGCAGCCGCGCGAAACTTCGGAGCATCAGTCCGGCGCCGACCAGCAGCGCCAGCGCCAGCGCCACTTCGGCCACCACCAGCGCGTTCCGAACGCGCTTGCCGCGCGCCGTGTCTGCCGGGCCGCGCCCGCCATCTTTCAACGCCTCGTTCAAATTCGGGTTCGCCGCCTGCAGCGCGGGCAGCAGGCCGAAGAGGACGCCGGTCGTGAGCGCCACACCGAAAGTCAGGCCGAGCACGCGCCAGTCCAGGCTGACTTCGCCGATGCGCGGCAGGCTGACGGGGCTGACGCCGATGAGCGCATCCATCCCCCATTTCGCCAGCAGCAACCCGACTGCGCCGCCAATCGCGCCGAGCAGCGCGCTCTCGGTCAACATCTGCCGCACGATGCGCCATCGCCCGGCGCCCAACGCCGCGCGGATCGCCACCTCACGCTGCCGCCCCGTCGCTCGCGCCAGGAACAGGTTCGCCACGTTCGCGCACGCGATGAGCAGCAGAAAGCCGACCGCCGCCAGCAGGACGTAAAGCGTCCGGCGCATTTCGCCGACGAAGCGTTCAAGCAACGGCAGCACGATCACGCCCCAACCCCGGTTCGAGTTCGGGTACTGCGCTTCCAGACGGCTCATAATCGAGTTCATCTCGGCGCGCGCCTGCTCGATGCCGACGCCGGGCTTGAGCCGCGCGACGACGCCGAGAAAATCGCTCCGCCGCCCTGCCTTCGCCGGGTCAACGCCGAGCGGCGCCCAGATTTCTACCGGCAACCGCATGCCCGGCAGCGGGTGCTTGAAGCCGGGCGGCATGACGCCCACGACCAGATAGGGATTGCCGTTGAGTATGATCTTCCGCCCGACGATCCCCGGATCGCCGCCGAAGCGCCGCTGCCACAGGCCGTAACTGATCGCCGCGACCCGCCGGTTGTCGGGCCTGTCTTCGTCGGGCGTAAACCAGCGCCCGATTTGCGGCGAGACACCCAGCGTCGCAAAGAAGCCGTCAGTGACCACCGCGCCCGTCAACCGCTCCGGCTCGCCGTCGCCAGTCAGAATCGGCGAGAAGTTGCTAAGCCCGCCCATCGCCGCGAAACTCTGGCTCTGCGCCTTCCAGTCAACGAAGTCCGGCAGCGACGCCGTCTCCTGCTTGACGTCCGCCGAAGGGTTCGTCCCCCAAATCCAGACCAGCCTTTCGGGCTGCGGATAAGGCAGCGGGCGCAGCAACACTGAATTGATCACGCTGAAGATCGCCGCGTTCGCCCCGATGCCGAGCGCCAGCGTCAGCACGGCAATCAACGTGAAGCCGGGCTTCTTGAGTAACATTCGCGCGCCGTAGCGCAGGTCTTGAATCAGGGTTTGCATACTTTCTCCTTGTTGAATGTCAATCAGTCGCAGCGCAGCGCGATCATCGGATCAACCTTCGCCGCCCGCCGCGCCGGAATCCAGCAGGCCAGCAGCGCCACGCCTGTAAGCAACAACGCCACGGCGATGAAGGTGGCCGGGTCGGTCGCGCTTATCCCGAACAACAAACTCTTCATCAATCGGGTCAGCGCGAAGGCCGAGACCAGGCCGATTGTCACTCCCGCCGCCGCCAGTTTGCCGCCTTGCGTGACGACGAGTTTCAGCACATCGCTGGTCCGCGCGCCCAGGGCCATCCTGACGCCGATCTCGCGCGTGCGTTGCGTGACCGAATAGCTCATCACGCCGTAGATGCCGACCGACGCGAGCGCCAGAGCCATGGCGGCGAAGACGATCAGCAGCAGCGTGATGAACCGTTCGCGCGCGACCGATTCGTAAATCGCCGCGCGCATGGTCTTCACGTCGTAGAGCGCCAGGCCGCGGTCGAGCGCGCGAATCTCCTGGCGCACGGCCCCGATGAGCGATTGCGGATCGGTCGCCGCGCGGACCATCAAGGTCATCTGGCTTTGCGCGGATTGCAGATGCGATTGGTAAATCTCCGGCTTGACCTCGGCGCCCAATCCATCCTGCTTCTCGTCATTCACGACGCCGATGATCGTCTGCCACGGGTCTTGATCCTGCGGCCTTCCGAACTTGAGCCGCTTGCCGATGGGGTCTTCACCGGGAAAGCAGCGGCGGGCGAGCGCGGCGTTGACGATGATCACCCGCTGCCCTTTGTCGTTATCCGATGCGGCGAAGAATCGTCCGCTGAGCAGCGGAATGCCCATCGCGCGGAAGTAATCGGGCGTGACCTCCTTGTGTCGCACCTCGCGCACGTAATCTTCAGGCGGGCGGCCTTCGATGGTCGTATCGCCCGTCCAGCGGTATCCGGTCAGAGCGGGCGTTGTCGTCGAGCCGACCGCGACAACTCCGGGCAAGCGACGGATGCGCTGCTCGGCCTGATCGAAAAAGCCCTGCTGCTGAGCGTCTTCCGGGTACTTTGCTCCCGGAAGCGAGACGCTGAGCGACAGGATGTTGTTCGGGTCGAAGCCCGGATCAACCTCTTGAAGCTGGTGGAAGCTTCTGATCATCAATCCCGCTCCGGCAACCAGCGCGAACGCGAGCGCGACTTCGGCGATGACCAGCGCGCCGCGTGTGCGGCTTCCCTGCCGGCCGCCGCCTTTCTGGCCGCCCTCTTTGAGCGCGGAGCTGAGATTCGGCGTCGAAAGCGACAGCGCGGGCGCGAGTCCCGTCAGCAACGTCGCCAGCAATGTTATCCCGGCGCTGAAAACGAGCACGCGCCAATCAAGCCTGATTTCATCCAGTCGCGGGATGTCGCCGGGGCTGAAAGCGACGAGCAGGTCTTTGAGCCACACCGCAAGCAGCAATCCAATCGCGCCGCCCGCCAATGCGAGCAGCAGGCTCTCGGTCAACAATTGCCGCGCGATGCGGCCACGCCCCGCGCCCAGCGCCGAACGGATGGCGACTTCTCTCTCGCGCGCCGCTGAACGCGAAAGCAGCAGGTTGACCACATTCACGCACGCGATCAACAACACGAACGCGACCGCCACCAGAAACACGATCAGCGGGAGTTTGATGTCGGAAACGATCCAGTCTTTCAGAGAGCCGACGCCGGCGCCCATCTGCGTGTTCGTGTCCGGGTATTGCTGTTCGAGCCGCGACGCGATGGCCGTCATCTCGGCGCGCGCCTGCTCCAGCGTCACGCCGGGCTTGAGCCTGCCCACCGCGCGCAGGAAATGCGGCCTCCGCAATCGGGCAATCTCCGCGTAATCCCAGCCCATCGGAACCCACAGTTCCACCTCTTTCGACGGGAAGTAAAAATCGGGCGGCATCACGCCGACGATTTCGCGGCTGCGCCCGTTGAACATCAATTTCCGGCCTACGATCTTCGGGTCGGCGCCGAAACGTCTTTGCCACAATCCGTAACTCAGAACGGCGACCGTGTGTTTGCCCGCCAAGGTTTCCTCTTCGCGCAGCGTGCGCCCGATCATCGCGTTCGCGCCGAGCACGGAGAAAAGGTTTCCCTCGACAGACAGTCCCTTGATCCGCTCCGGCTCGCCATCCGATTCCATTTGCAGGCCGGAGAGGCCAGGGCCTTTCTTATCGGAACCCATGTAGGCGGCGATCTCTTCAAAAACCTGATTCTGCTTCTGCCAGTCGAAGAGATTCGCCGGGGCGATGTTCGCCTGCGTCCAGTTCTTGAGCGGGTTCGTCTCCCAGAATTGAACCAGACGATCAGGCTCGCGGTAAGGCAGCGGTTTGATGAGCGCCGCGTTGACGACGCTGAAAATCGCCGTGTTCGCGCCGATGCCGAGCGCCAGCGTCAAAACAGCGATCAACGTGAAGCCGGGTTGCTTGCGTAACATTCGCGCGCCGTAGCGCAGGTCTTGCCACAGGCTTTGCATCACTTTTCTCCTTGTTGAATGTCAATCAGTCGCAGCGCAGCGCGATCATCGGATCAACCTTCGCCGCCCGCCGCGCCGGTATCCAGCAGGCCAGCAACGCCACGCCGGCCAGCAACAGCGCAATGGCGGCAAAGGTCAGCGGATCGGTCGCGCCCACGCCGAACAGCAAGCTTGCCATCACGCGCGTGATGGCGAAGGCGGCGATCAACCCGGCGCCAACGCCGACGCCCGCCAAAAGCATTCCCTGCCCAATAACCAGCTTGAGCACGTTGCGTGTTTGCGCGCCGAGCGCCACACGGATGCCGATTTCGCGCGCTCGTTGCGCCACCGAGTAAGAGATCACGCCGTAAATTCCCACCGCCGCCAGAATCATCGCCGCCAACGCAAACAGGCCGAGCGACAGCATGGCGAAACGCCGCCGCGCCAGCGATTCCGAGAGCCATTGTTCCATCGGCTTCACGTCGTAAACCGGCAGGTTCGGATCAATCGCGCGCGCTTCACGCGTCACGGCGGCGGCCACGCTGAACGGATCGGCCGTCGTGCGGACGACCACGCCGAGATTGTTAAGGGGGATTTGCAGGTGCGGCATGTAAAGGACGACGCGGGAATCGGTGTCCAGCGCGTATTGTTTGACGTTCCCCACCACGCCGACGACGGTCAGCCAGGGCGCTTTGGAGCCGGCGTCGCCCTGCTTCAACCGCTTGCCGATTGGATCGGCGTTGGGCCAGTAGGCGCGAGCCAGGCTCTCGTCAACAATCGCGACCTGCGCCGACTCTTTCGTATCCTGCTCGGTGAAGAAGCGTCCGCTGATGAGCGGAATCTTCATCGTCTCGAAATAACCCACGCTGGCGACGCGCTGATCGGCCTGGATCATGCTCTGGCCCGAAGACGGGTTGTAGCCTTCGATCGTGATGTTGCCCCAGCCGAGGCCTCCGGTGAGCGGCAGCACAGAAGCGCCTCCCGCCGATTCAACGCCAGGCAAACCTCTGACACGTTCCCACAGTTGCCGGTAAAAACTCACCCGGCGAGCTTCGTCCGAGTAAGCCGGGCCGACCAGCGCCAGTCGCAACGAGAGCACATTCTGCGGCGCGAACCCCGGCTCGACCTGCTGCACGCGGATGAAGCTGCGGATCAACAATCCCGCGCCGATCAGCAAAACCAGCGACAGCGCGATCTCGGCGACGACCAGCAGATTCCGCAACCGGCGATGACCGCCGATCAGGCTGCGTCCGCCCTCTTTGAGCGTTTCACTCAGGCTGACCTGCGAACTGCGCAGCGCCGGAGCCAAGCCGAACAGAATGCCCGTGAGCAAAACGACTGCGGACGTAAAAGCCAGCGCGCGTCCGTCAATGCTGATGGCTGACATTCGCGGGATGTCGCCCGGATTGAGCCAGCGCAATCCGGCCAGGCCCCAGACGGCGAGCAACAAACCGGCCGCTCCTCCGGCGAAAGCCAGCAGCACGCTTTCGGTCAACAACTGGCGCATCACGCGCCAGCGACCGGCGCCGATGGCCGTGCGAATGGCTATTTCTTTTTCCCGCGTCGCCGCGCGCGCCAGCAGCAGATTGGCGACGTTGGCGCAGGCGACCAGCAAAACGCAGCCGACGGCGCCTAGCAGTATCAGCAGCGGTTTTCGCACGTCGCCGACCACTTGTTCGAGCAGCGGCCTGACGCTGAAGCTGAAGCGGCGGCTGGCCGGATAGTTTTCCGGACGCTGCTGCTCCAGCCGGCGGGCGACCAGATTCAACTCGGCTTGCGCCTGTTCAACGGTCGCGCCCGGTTTGAGCCGCGCCAGCACGTTGTAATTCTCATCGCCGTGATTGTTCATACGATCCACGCTCAGCGGCAACGGCAGCAACAACTCCGCCTGCGACACAGAGCCTACCGTCGGCATCACTTCGTAACCGAGCGAAAAGTCGGCAGGCATCACTCCCACGACGCTGCGGCTGCGGCCATTGATCGTGAGCGATTGGCCGATCACTTTCGGATCGCCGCCGAACCGCCGCTGCCAGAGGCCGTAGCTGAGGATGACCGTCAACGGCTTGTCCGGCGTGTCTTCTTCGGGCAGGAAGACGCGCCCCAACATTGCTTGCGCGCCGAGCAGCGAAAACACGGCTGAAGTAGCGTACACCGCTCCGAGCCGCTCCGGCGCCGTCTGGCCCGTCAGAATGACGTTGGCGCCTTGGGCGAGGGCGAGCGATTCAAAGACGCTGTTTTCGGATTTGATCGAAGAAAATTGCCCCGGCGAAGGCCAATCCTGCGCGACGTTGGCGCCCGGCGAATGAGTCCAGATGATCGCCAACCGCTCGGAATCACGGTAAGGCAGTGGGCGCAACAGGAGACTGTTGACCACGCTGAAAATCGCCGTGTTCGCCCCGATGCCGAGCGCCAGCGTGATGACGGCGATCAACGCGAAGCCGGGGTGCTTAAGCAACATTCGCGCGCCGTAGCGCAGGTCTTGCCAAATGGTTTGCATACTTTTCTCCTTGTCGAATTGAATCAGTCACGCCGCAGCGCAATCATCGGATCCACCTTCGTCGCCCGCCGCGCCGCAAGGTAACAGGCGATCAACGCGACGATGTCACTTGCCGGTCGAGTGAGCCTTCAGGAATTCCTGTAATGCTTCGATAAACTCAGGTCGCCCGACAGCATTGCCGTGAGTAGCCTTTTCAACCTGAGCGACTTTTAGTGTCGGCATGACTTTCTTCAGCTTATTGACCCCTTCCATCGTTGAATCCGCCGTACCGACGATGGCGAGGGTTGGCGCCTTGATCGTTGCAACCTGTTTCTCGGTAATCGCCAATTCAGGCAGCGAACGGGCGAGGGCCGCGAGGGCGGCGAGGTCTTGCCCAGCCAGTCGGGCTGCGCTCTGTTTGATTTGTTCTTCGGTGGGCGGCGGTTGGTCTTTGGGGCTTAACGCCAGGATCATTGTGCGCAATGATCCTTTTTCCAGGTCTGCGGCGAGTTGCTCGAAAAGCCCGATTTCCGCCGCTGTCAGAGCCAGCATGCCGCCGCTCCCGCCCAACGTGGCGGTCAAAAATCGTTCAGGTTTCAGGGTCAGGAGCCTGGCCGTGATATTCCCGCCCATTGAATAGCCGACGATGTGCGCCCGACGAATCTTGAGATGATCGAGCAGGCGCGTCACATCGAACGCCATTTCCTGACCATATTGTTTTACGCGATGCGGCTTATCGCTTTTGCCGTGCCCGCGACAATCCACGGCGATCACGCGGTAATGTTTGGCTAACTGCTGAAACACCCCCGAAGTGACCCAGGTTCGTTCGGCGTTCCCCAGAAAACCGTGAAGCAAAACGACCGGCTCGCCCGTTCCTTGTTCGATGTAGCGGATGCGGACGCCGTTCGAGTCGAAGAACTGATCCGGGCGCGCTTGTCCAAATGCCGGCGATGACATTCCCGCCATCAACAAAATGAGCGCCAATCGCAGCGGGTGTTTCATGGTTTCTCCTGAAAAGATAAATTGATCGCAGGTTGATGCCGCCGAGCAACTCGTTAGCCCAACGTGAATTGGAGATTCTTGCATAACCTTCGCGCGCCGTAGCGCAAGCCTTGCCACAGTGTTTGCAGAACTTCTCCTTACCGAATTGGGTTCAATCACACCGGAGCGCAATCATCGGATCCACCTTCGTCGCCCGCCGCGCCGGTATCCAGCAAGCCGCGAGCGCCACGCTGCCGAGCAGTAGTGGAATTGCGATGAAGGTCGCCGGATCGGTCGCGCTGACGCCATACAAATAGCTTTCGATCAATCGCATCGCCGCCAGCGCCGCCGCCACACCGAGGGCAATGCCCGCAATCGCGAGCGTCACGCCTTCGCGCATCACCAGCCGCAGCACATCGCGGCTTTGCGCGCCCAAAGCCATCCGGATGCCGATTTCGCGCGTGCGATGAGCGACGGTGCAGGCAATAACGCCATAAAGACCAATGGCCGCAAGCCCGAGCGCCACCGCGCCGAACAGGCTCAGCAGCACAGCCGCCATCCGCCACGTCGCGAGTTGCGCGTGCAAATTGGCATCGATCGTCGTGGTCTTGAAAAACGCGAGGCCCGCATCGAGCGCGCGCACCTCGCGTCGCACCGCCGGCAATAATGAGGTCGCATCTGTTTGCGTCCGCAGCAACACCTGCATCGAATTATGAAAGGATTGTTGCGCCGCCGGCAGGTCGAGTTGCGGGCTATCTTCGTCGAGCATCACCAGCGTTTTGACGTTGCGCGTGACGCCGACGATCTCCAGCCACGGCATCCCCGTCCCCAGGCTGATCCGCTTGCCGAAGGCATTGCCATCGGCGAAGAAGCGGCGCGCGAAAGCTTCGTTGACGACGGCCACGCCGGGCGCGCCCTGGCGATCCGCTTCCGTGAAGCCTCGTCCCCGCAACATCCGGATCCCCAGCATTTCGTGATAATCCGCGCCGACGTTGTTTGTATACACCGTCTGCATTTCTCCGGGCTTCACTGGTTGCCCCTCGATGACGACTGTACTTATCAGGAAATTGCCGCTGAGCGGCGTGTTGACGGCGGTCGTCACGGCCTCGACGCCGGGCAGTGATCGGAATCGCTCAATCGCCTGGCGATAAAACTGCGCCGTGCGGTCTTTGTCGTATTGATTCATCGGCAATTGGAGTTCGGCGACCAGGACATTCTCCGGCTTGAGCCCCGGATCCACGGCGAAGAGCCTGGCCAGGCTGCGCAAAAACAATCCCGCGCACACAAGCACGACGACCGAGAGCGCGATCTGCGCGACGATCAACGTCCGGCGTGAAATCTGTAATCCCGCGCCTTCGGCTCGTTGGCTGGTTTCATCCTTCAGCGCGGGAATCAGGTCGGGCCGCGAAGTCTGCAGCGCGGGGATCAGGCCAAAGAGCAATCCCGTCGCCACTGAAACCAGCAGCGTGAACGCGGCCACGCGCCCATTCATCGAATGGCCGAGGACGAGCGCGGCGGTTTCGGTTTTGGCCTGATAGAAAAGCAGGAGATCGGTCAGCCAGGGCGCGACCAGCAGGCCGGCCGCGCCGCCCGCCGCGGCCAGCATCACGCTTTCAATCAGCAATTGCCGCACGATCCGTGCGCGGCTCGCGCCCAGCGCCAGCCGCACAGCGATCTCTTTGCGCCGCGACGCCGCGCGCGCCAGCGACAGGTTCGCCACATTCGCGCAGGCGATCAGCAGAATCAGCCCAACAATGCCGAACAGCATGAGGAGCGGTTTGCCTATCTCGTTGCGCAAACTCGACAGCCCCTGTCCGGCTGCGACCAGTAGGATTCGCCGCTCGTTGAACGGCAGCTTGCGGTCACTTTCCGGCATCCACGAATCGCGTACCTGCGTGGCCAGCGTATCCATCGCCGTTTGCGCGGCTTCTCTGGTCACGCCGGCTTTGAGCCGCCCGGCCAGTTGAAACACGGCGTAGTTCCGCTCGCTGATCCAGGGATCTTTCCCCGCCGGCATTTGTTGAAGCTGCGTCTTCATCATCGCCGGAACCCAGACGTCGCTCGGCCATTCGATTCGCATGCCCTTGAAGCCTGCGGGCGCTACGCCGACGATCGTATAGCTCGCGCCATTGAGGACGACTGTTTGGCCGGCGACCCGCGGATCGCCGCCGAAATGGCTCTGCCAGAAGCTGTGGCTCAGCACCGCCAGCGGATGCGCGCCCGGCGCCGCGTTTTCTTCCGGCGAGAACCCGCGACCCACGACCGGCTGCCTGCCGAGCAGATCGAAGTAATTCTCCGATACCATCTCCGCCCGCACGCGCTCCATCTGATCGCCCTGGCCCAGGTTGACCGGATGCTGAGCGAAGGCCGCCAATTCCGTGAAGACCGAATTACGCGCTCGATAGTCGCGATAATCCGCCCACGAAAACGTATCGAAGGTCAGTTGCGGATTCACGATCTCGGCCTTCAGTTGCACCAGGGCTTCGGGTTCGCGCACCGGCAGCGATTGAACTAGCAACTTGTCCACCAGGCCGAAGATGGCCGTGTTCGCGCCAATCCCCAGTGCCAGCGTCAAAATAGCGATCAGCGTGAAGCCGGGTTGTTTGACTAACATTCGCGCGCCGTAGCGCAGGTCTTGCCACAGGGCTTGCATAATTTTCTCCTTGTCGAAATTGAGTCAGTCACACCGGAGCGCAATCATCGGATCCACCTTCGCCGCCCGCCGCGCCGGTATCCAGCAGGCCGCCAACGCCACGCCTATCAGCAACAATACGATTGCCGCGAACGTCAGCGGATCGGTCGCGCTCACGCCGAACAGCATCTTTTGCAACAGTCGCGTGGCCGCATAAGCCGCGCCCAGGCCAAGCGCAATGCCCGCCAGGACAGGCTTCAAGCCTTGCCCGATGATCAACCGAGCGATGTCGCGTCGCTGCGCGCCCAGCGCCAGACGCACTCCGATTTCGCGCGTGCGCGACGCAACGGCATACGACAGCACGCCGTACAAGCCAACCACAGCCAACATCAACGCCAGCGCGGCGAATAACGAAAGCCAGAGCATTCCGGCGCGGCGTTGCGCCAGGTTTTGTTCGACCAATTGATCCAGCGTGCGGATTTGATAAACAGGCAGAGTTTTGTCCAGCGCCTGCGCTTGCGCGCGAATGGCGTCGGCCAGCGCCGCCGGATTCGATTGCGCGCGCACGACCAGCGACATGCCCCAGTCGCCGAAATGGCCGAAGATCGCTTGCGTGAACGGCAAATACACGGTGGCTTCGGGCGCGCTTTCCAGATTGTTGAATCTCACGTCGCCGACTACGCCAACCACCGTCACCCAGTCGAAGATTTCCGGGTCGTCGCCGAATCGCAGCCGTTTGCCGACGGCGTCTTCGTTCGGCCAATGCTGGCGCGCCATCGTTTGATTGATGACCGCGACGGGCGGCGCTTGCTGGGTATCGCTTTCCGCCAGCAAACGCCCCCCCAGCAAAGGCGTTTGCAAGGTTCGCAACAAACCTGCATCCACGATGCGGCCATAAGCCGACGGCTGTTCGGCGCGGCTGCGCGACGGGCGGCCTTCGACATTGAAACCGACGATCCAGTTCGCGCCCGTCAACGGCAAACGATTGATGACGCCGACGGATTGCACGCCGGGCAGGGCTTCGACGCGTTCGGTCAACGCGCGATAAAACCCGGCGACCTGCTGGCGTTCGTCCTGCAGGCGTTTAAAATATGCGCCGCCGCGCTCGCCCGGCAACCGTTGCGCCTGCGGCGGAGCCAGACGCAGCGTCAACACATTCCGCGTGTCGAAGCCCGGATCAACGCGCATCAAGGCGGCGAAGCTGCGCAACAACAACCCTGCGCCCGCGAGCAGCGCCAAGGTCACGGCCACTTCGCCGGCGATCAATAAGTTCCGCGCTCGTTGTCGCGGAGAGGCATCTGAAGCGCGTCCGCCTTCCTTCAATGCTGTTTGCAAATCCGTCCGCGCCGTTTTGAGCGCAGGCAACAACCCGAACAACAAACCCGTCAGCATGGCCAGCGCCAGCGAATACCCCAGCGCCCAGCGATCCAGTTCGATCCGCGGAGTCGCGCCGTTCGGGTCCAGGCTCGGCAACAACGCTACGCCCCAAAGCGCCAACAACACGCCCGTCGCTCCGCCCAACAAGGCGAGCAGCAAACTTTCGGTCAACATTTGCCGCACCAGCCGAATTCGGCTTGCGCCCAGGGCGCTGCGCAAAGCGATTTCCTGTCCGCGTCCGGCGGCGCGCGCCAGCAGCAGGTTGGCGACGTTGGCGCAAGCAATCAGCAGCACCAACCCGACCGCGCCCCACAACATCAGCAGCGACGGACGAAGCTCGCTGGTTTGCGCCGTGTGCAGCGACGACACCCGCGCGCTCCAACCGGCGTTGCTGGCCGGATAATCTCGCGCCAGATTGCCGGTGATGCGCTCCATTTCAGCTTGCGCCTGCGCGACGGTCACGCCGGCTTTCAACCGCCCGACAACTTCCAGCCAGCGCCCGTCGCGGCCGCCGGCTTCATCGCGTTTCATCGCCAGCGGTTTCCACAACGCGACATCGGCGTTCGGGAATTGCGCCCGCGCGGGCATCACGCCCACCACCGTGCAAATTTCGCCGTTGAGCGACATCGTTTGCCCGATCACGCCGGATGCGCCGCCGAACGCTCGCTGCCAAAATCCGTAGCTGAGCAGCACGACGTTGCCGCGACCCGGTTGATCTTCTTCGGGCAGAAACACTCGGCCCAACAACGGCTCCGTCGCCAGAACGTCAAACAGAGTGGCCGTGGCCAGCGCGTATTCCACACGCTCCGGCTGAGCGCCGCCGCTCAGGTTGGCGCTGCGCTGGCTGTAAGCCGCCAGATGCGCGAAGGCCTGCGTTTGCGCCTGCCAATCGCGAAAGTCCGGCAACGAAACCTGCGACTGCGTCCAACCGCGCGAAGCGTTGCTGGTGTCCACCTGCGCCACTTCGTCGGGGCGCGGATACGGCAACGGACGCAGCAACACTGCGTTGACGACGCTGAAAATCGCCGTATTCGCGCCGATGCCCAGGCTGATCGTCAGCACGGCAATCAGCGTGAAGCCCGGTTGTTTGCGCAACATTCGCGCGCCATAGCGCAGGTCTTGCCAAAGCGCTTGCATAGTCTTCTTCTCCTATTCGTATCGAAGCGCAACCATCGGATCAACTTTCGTCGCCCGACGCGCCGGGATGAAACACGCCACCAGCGCCACCAGCGTCAGCAACACCGCGATCACGCCATAAGTCAGCGGGTCGGTGATCTTCACGCCGTACATCATCCTCGACAGGTTCATCCAGCTTTCCAGATATTTTGTCAGCACATATGCGCCCGCCAGTCCGAGCGCAACTCCGATAACCGCCAGTGTCATCCCCTGCCGCAGGATCATTTTCAGCACGTCGCGTTGTTGCGCGCCCAAAGCCATGCGGATGCCGATCTCGTTCGTGCGCTGTGCGACCGCATAAGCCATCACGCCGTACAGGCCGATGGATGCGAGTTGTTGCGCGAGCAGGCCGAAGAGGCTCACCAGCCGCGCGAAGAGCCGCTCCATCCGCAGCGTCTCGTCGGCCTGTTCGACCTGTGTCCTGATGTTGTTGAGCGGCAGGGAGCCGTCCACCTCGCGCACGGCCTGACGGATGGCAGCGACAGCGGCGTTCGGATCGCCCAACGTGCGGACTTCAATGGTCGCGCCGCTCATCGAGCGCATCTCCTGACGCCAGGATGAGTAGACCGTCGGCGGAATCTCGTCGCGTTGGCGCGCGTACTTGGCGTCACGAGCCAGGCCGACGATCTCGATTTCGTCGGGCCTGGTCGAATCGAAGGTGAAGCGTTTGCCGATGGGGTTTTCGTTGGGGAAATATTCATTGGCGAAAGTTTGATTGACGACCACGACTTTGGGCGCCTTGGCGTCGTCCTGCGGTTTGAGCGTGCGCCCGGCCAGCAGCGGAATCCCCATCGCCTCCAGAAAATTTTCGCGCACCTGATGGATGTAGCCGTCGCCGCTCGACTTGATTCGCCCCTCGGCGTCGGGCGCGGCGGCGAGGGCGCTGCGCAAGTAAACGCTGCGCGAATTCGTCCCCCCGGAGAGCAGGGTCGCGCGAGAGAAGGTGACCGTCTGCACGCCGGGAACCGCTTCGATGCGTTCGGTCATCTGCTGATAAAGCTGGGCCAGCTTCTCGTCCTTGTAACCGATCAGGCCCGGCTCGACGCCGAACAGCAGCAGGTTGCGCGTGTTGAAGCCCACCTCGACGCGCTGCAAATTGATCAGCGTCCGCAGGAACAATCCCGCGCCGACCAGGAGCAACAACGACAACGCCACCTGCACAACCACCAGGCCGCGACTGAGCAGCGAACGCGAGGCGGCGCTGGAACCGCGACCGCTGTCCTTGAGCGCCGGCGCCAGATCAACTTTGGTCGCGCGCCACGCGGGCACGAGGCCGAAGACGATCCCAGTCACGAGCGATAACGCGAAAGTGAAGCCGAGTACGCGCAAATCGAGATGCGGCTCGAGCGCGCGCATCCCTCTGCCGCCCCAATCGCTGACCGACAACAGCCCATCCTTGATCCAGAGCGCGAACAGTACGCCGAGCGCGCCGCCCAATGTCGCAAGCAACACGCTTTCTGTAAGCAGTTGGCGGATCAGCCGCCAGCGGCTTGCGCCGAGCGCCAGCCTTACGCCGATCTCTTTCCGCCTGGCCGTCGCGCGAGCGAGCAACAAATTGGCCACGTTCGCGCACGCGATCAGCAACACCAGCCCGACCACGCCGAGCAGCAGGTAAAGCGACGGCGCGAAATATTGCCGCATGTTCATCTCGCCCTGCCCGCCGGGATCGAGCGCGAGGCGCGGATAATCTTTCGGCTCCAGGTTCAGGATCGGCCTGCTGCCTGGCGTTGCGGCGGCTTGTCGCGCCGCGCGGTGCTCGACGACCGATTGATGAAAGACGCCTTCCAATTGAGCGCGCGCCTGTTCAAGCGTCGCGCCCGGTTTGAGCCTGCCCATTATTCGCAACCACCAAACGCCCGCGCCGTACATCCGCGAGCGTTCGCGGTCAACGTTGAGCGACGGCTCCCACGCGATGGGGATCGTCACGTCCTGCGTCGAACCGGCCTGCATCGCGCCTTCAAAGCCCGGCGGCGTGACGCCGACGACCGTGAAAGCGATGTTGTTGAGGTTGATTTGTTTGCCGACGATTGCCGCGTCGCTGTTGAACCGCCGCTCCCAGTAACGATAGCTGAGCACAGCGGCGGGAGTAGCCGAAGCCTTATCGTCTTCATCGGTGAGCGTGCGACCGATCATCGCCCGCACGCCCAAGCCGGCGTAATAATTTCCCGACACGGCCTGCCCGCTTGGGACATCGGCCTGTCCGCCCGCGTTCACGTTCAGGCTCACGTTGCCGAAGGCGAAAACGTCCGACAGCGCTCCCGGCTGCTCGCGGAACCGCGTGAAGCTTTGATACGGGAACGAGGTCATAACGCGCTGCCCTGCCTCGTCACGATTGGAATTGCCGGTGTAACTGCCGGGGCTGAATTCTCGAGACGCGCGGGATTTGAAGAGCGCCAGACGGTCAGGCTCTTTGACCGGCAGCATTTTCAGCAGCATCGCGTCCACGATGCTGAACAAAGCAGTGTTCGCGCCGATGCCCAGCGCCAGCGAAATTATGGCAATCGCCGTCAGGCTCTTTTGCCTCATCAACATTCGCGCGCCGTAGCGCAGGTCTTGCCAGAAAGTGGTCATAATTTTTTCCCCGTTCGTGTTTCAGGCAGGTGTCATGAACCGCAACCGCCGGGATCAAAGCGCGGTAATTCCAAGATGGTCATTCAGGGGTGAATAACCAAGCGGCGTGCCATCAAGGACGGCTACGCAAATTCTTTAATGGCAATGCTTGAAATGAAGATTGGCGATTGAGGCGAGCGCCGGATGTTCGGTTCTGGGATCGTCTTTTCCCAATTTCGCGCTCCGCCTGAAGCTAATTGAATGGGCCGTGTCGCGCGAATATACTGCGCCCCGTTCCAGCGGTTATCACAGGCTCGCCGGGAACTAACCCGAATACCGATTCGTATGCCGGTTCGGATCAAGCTGCATTACCTTGTCGAAACATTTACCAGGAGGCGCAGACTTATGTACAGAATCAGCAGGATTTTTCTTGTGGCGTTGTTCGTGACTGTGGCGATGGCCCAATCGCCGGAACCGCCGCTGTCGGATTCCCGGCTCAGCATTCACACTCTCGTGCGTGAAGACATCTTCGCCGGTTACCTGAGCGATGACATTGAACGTCTCGCCAGAGGTGAGAAGAGTATTCAGACATTGCTCGAAAAACGTCCGAACGCGAAAGCCGAACTGTTGGCCTGGCAGGCCGGCGCGACTCTTTACCGCGCGGTGCGCGCCTACGAAAACAATCGCAACGACGAATTCCAGCAAAAGTACAAGCTGGCGCTCGACCTTTTCTCTCAAGCAAATCAACTCGGCCCCAAAAACGGCGGGGTCGCCGCAGTGACCGGAGGCTCTTATGTGGTCTTCGGTGATCGGCTGCCGAAAGAATATCGCGCAGCGGCGTGGTCGCAGGCTTACGATTCTTATCAGGAGCTTTGGAAGCAACAGGGCGCTGCCGTTGATAAACTCCCCGTGCATTTGCGGGGCGAGCTTCTCGGCGGGTTGGCGCAATCCGCACTGCGCACCGGGCGCGCTGAAGAGGCCGCGCAGCATCTCGATAAGATACTCGCCGTGCTCGGCAATACTCCTTACGACCCTATCGCCAAAAAATGGAAGGCTGATCCCAAATCCGCCGCCGATACCAGCATCACCTGCATGACCTGTCACGAAGGCGGACGTCTGAACGCGCGCCTGGCCGCGCTCAACAAACAGTGACGACGTTTGTGTCGAGCGTCAAAACATTTGGGAGCAGAGGCGATCAACCATGATCCCTCTACTCCCATTCCTTTGTCCGCGTTATTCCCTCTTGTTTGTTAGCGCCACCACCAGTGGAGCTTTCCAATCCTGCCGTAATGCCCATGCGGGTAATAGTATGGATTGTAGTACGGGTAATAGTATGGGCTGTAATACTGAACCGTCGGATACCTGTATCTGTAAGGGTACCAGTTCCAATAGTAGTACCTTGCCCAGGGATCGCGGTACACGCGGCGGCCTCTTCTCCAATCATCACGATCATACCGCCGTTCCCACCGGTCGTAATCGCGGCGGTTGTAATCACGCCAGCGGCGATCCTGCGCGAAGACGGAGGAGGCGCCTGTAGTTAGCAGTGAAACCGCAAGGACGCACATTAGCGCCAGCGAAACTATCGCTTTCTTAAATCGCTCGTAATTCATAACCCCTCCTTCCTACGAGCATTCAGACTGCTTTCAGCATGAGTGAATGTGCGATTGAGGTTTAGACCATCATTTGAAACTTGCATGTCGTATGCCAATTGTTGCCTCCGCCGCCGCGCCGGTCATATACTCCGCGCTGTTCGGTCTCCAACTTCATAATTACCCACAAACCTGGCTAAAACTTTAAGGAGAAAATCATGGCAAATCGCAGTTGGTTAGCTCTTCCCTGTTTCGTGTTGATCATCAGCGTTGGCGCGGTTCTCGCCCAAACTCAAAACGCGCAAACTCCCCAGGCCAAAGATCAGGCTCCCGACATCTCCGGCGCGTGGACGGGAACGTGGGGCGTTTACAATCCGGCGCAGGGAACAACGCCGCCCAAAGACATCTGTAAGAAGCTCGACGCCAAAGTCGAACGCAAGGGCGACATCTGGGAAGCCGTGTTTGAAGGCGATTGCGGACGCCCCTACAAATACACGATTAAAATGGAAGGCCGGCAGGTAGGCAAGGTCGTGATGTTCAAGGGAACCGTAGACCTCGGCGCGAAGGACGGCGGCGTCTTCGACTGGATCGGGCGGGCCAACGACAAGGAGTTCATCGGTTTTTTCACCAGCGCGTTTTATACCGGGACGTTCAATCTCTCCCGAACGAAATGAGAAGCATGTCCACACACCACGAATCCATCCTCGACCAGTTCACTCGCCAGGCCGCGCATTATCTGCAAATGCCCGGACACAACGACGAAGAATCGCTGCGGCTCCTGATGAATATGGCAGGCGTATCCGGCCAGGATACGGTTCTGGATGTCGCATGCGGTTCAGGCATCGTCGCCTGCGCTTTTGCCGCCGTCGCCAATCACGTCACCGGCATTGATCTCACTCCCGCAATGCTGGAACAAGCTCAAACGCTGGCGCGGCAGCGAGGCTTGACCAATGTTTCCTGGCGGCAGGGCGGCGCCGAAAAGCTGCCGTTCCCCGACGAAAGCTTTTCAATTGCGCTGAGCCGTTACGCCTTTCACCACTTTCCGCGACCCGATGTAGTCTTATCCGAGATGGCGCGAGTGTGCCAACGTGGAGGAAAGGTTTTGATCGCCGACGCCGCTCCCCAGCCTGACAAAGCTGACGCCTACAATCACTTTGAAAAGCTCCTCGACCCATCCCACCATCGCGCGCTGACGCTGGAAGAATTTCAGAATCTGATGACCGCCGCCGGTCTTCAAAATGCGCGGCTGGCCTTTTACAAAATGGAAGAAGAATTGGAGCGGCATCTGGCCGCTCTGTACCCCAACCCCGGCGACGACGAAAAAGTTCGCCGGCTCGTGAGAGAAGATGTCGGCGTTGATCGTCTCGGTGTCGGAGCGCATCTGCGCGGCGACGAACTTCATTTCGCATACCCGGTCGCGGTCATCGTCGCGGGGAAAGCGCGCTGACGAGAAATCGGCGGATCGGGCAGCGCCATCGGAGCCAACATCGCCTGGAGCAAAGCCCTCGATCAACGCGTCATCCTGAACGGCCCCACGACCGGCGGACGTGGGAATGATTGGGCGCTGGTATTGGCGGATGCGGCGGCAGGATTTCCCTTACCGAACGCCGCGCAGTAACATAGCGCGAAAACAGATGTGGGGGATAAGTATGCAAACCTTATTACTGGAAATCAGCGATCGTGAAACGGTGCGGGAAATCGAAGAGACCGCCAGACAACAGGGGAAAGCTCCGGCGGACTGCGCGCTCGATCTACTGAAAACGGCCCTGCTGGCTCAAAAATCTTTTGAGGAAATCGTCGAGCCGCTGGCTCAAAACTTCGACGAGAGCGGGATGACGGAAGAGGAATTCGATGAGCTGATCGAGCGCGAACGCCAGGCGATCTGGGAGGAAAAGCACGGGGGAAAATAGCCTATGCCCGACGAATCGCCGCGCGTGATCTTTGATTGCAACATTTTTCTTCAGGGAGCGACCAACCGGCGCAGCCCTGCGCGCTCCTGCCTCAGGCTGTTTTTTGATGATGCGATTTCCCTCTTCGTGAGCGAGTCTGTTCTTCATGAAGTGCGCGATGTGCTCAACCGCCCAGCGATTCGGCGGAAGTTTCCCAGGCTCACTGATCGGTTAGTCAACGCGCTCCTTCTGAAGATTGAGAGCCAAGCGATCCTCATCAAAAACATTCCTGAAGAGTTTCATTACGAACGCGATCCGAAGGACGAGCCTTACGTGAATCTCGCCCTTGTCGCCAATGCTTCATATCTGGTCAGTCAGGACAAAGACCTGCTCGACCTGATGACCACATCATCGGACGCTGCCTTACAATTCCGTTTTCGCTACCCGTTCCTTCGCATTCTGAAGGCTGCCGATTTTCTCAGGGAAATTGAGAGCGCGCGCGAGCACGAGTCGCAATAAAATTGAAGATATGTATGAGGAGGTTCTTTTCCTATGATTATCACCGCCGAAGCCGACTACGATCAGACCATCTCCGAAGTCAAACGCCTGCTACGCAAGGGTGAACCGGGCCTTTCGCCGGAAGAAGACCGCCTGCTCGACCTGCTCTCCGCGCTGGCCGAAAACTGGGAAGAGGCGCGCTACCTGATCCCCGAAGCGCCTGGCCATCGCATCCTGCGGCATTACATGCAAATTCGCGGCGTGCGGCAAACAGACCTGCAACCGATCCTCGGCTCACGCGGAGTCACTTCGGCAATCGTTAATGGCAAGCGTTCAATCACTGCGGAGCAGGCTAAGCAGCTTGGCTCGTTTTTTGGCATCTCGCCTGCTGTCTTCACCTAATATGGAAAAGTAAAGCCAGTTGATGCGAAGCACGCGGCGTGACTTCACGAAACTTTTTGGTGTGAATAAAGCAAGGCGCATAAAAATCCGCCCAGCCATGCCACCTCATAACTCATTATGCCGAAAAGCAGACACAGGAAACGCAAAAAGCCACCCAACAAACTACTAGAACGGAAGCCCGTCACTTCTGAACTACTACATTTTTGGACAAAGGCTGACTTTTCGACAACCATTATGAATGGCGGGTATGTCACAATCGCGCTCTACTTCCTCAATCGCACAGATAAGATCTCGGTTAATTCCAAACTCGTCATTAATTTATTGCTGGTTGCCATCACAATGGCTGGCATAGTGGCCTCTGGCTTGGCGATACGTGAGGGCAAAAGACCGAAACCTAGCCTAAGGCGACTAGAAAGGCTGGCGATAATGAAGTTTGCCCTCTCTTTTTCCCTTTCAATAGCGGCAGGTTTTCTGCCAGCCTATGTCTCAAAATATCCAAAGGAAATAGAGACTTTTATTACTGTGACGTTCCCAAGCATAAGTAGACAGGCGGCTCTGATAACATCCAAGGCCATAACATTCTTAACAACCGGGGTTATGGGGCTAGTGACGACGGTGGCAATCAACATCCTTTCAAACCACATCTATGACAAGATCAGGCGCAAGCCAAAAGGCGAATGATATCTACTGTGTCTAGACATTCCCCACCGGCTGCGCTTATCGACGTTGAACGATTGAAGCATCTGATCGAACTCTCCCACATACGCAATGTTCCGCTCAATGATTTGATCCAGCAATTGGGACTCAAGCCTGTCCTGCGCGATTAAATAGCAAAGTTGAATGGGAACGCGGATGACACCGATAGCGTGGATTTGCGCTGATCGAAAATGATCAACGCGAATCCGCCGCATCAGCTTCATCCGCGTTCTGTTTACACGAAGCGTTGGCGGGAACAGCGCGTTAAGCCCGCCTGCCCGCCCGTCTCCGCGCGCGGTTGCTGGCCAGCCAGCGTCGCTGACCCGCTTTGATCGCCGCTTTCTCTGTCCGGTAGCCAGCGCGTTGCGGGCTTAGCTCGAAATGGGCCGGGTCTTTCAAACCGTAGCGCCATTTGAAACCGTGCTTGCGCATGATCCGCACCGTCTGCCGCCCTTTCGGCGTCAGGCGGCGGCGGTGGCGGCGGCCTGTTGCGACTCCGCCGATGTCCACGGCCAGCCCGGCTTCGTGCATTGATGTTCCGGGCCGTTTGGCGCCGTAGATTCCGCGCCGGGCGCGGCATCGGCGGTTGCGGGAACAGCGATACAGCGCGCGCTGTTCCGCGTGCGACCGGAACGCGCTGTTGACGCGAGGCCGGATGCCGCGTTTGCGCATTTCGCTCATAGCCGCGTTGAGCCGCACACGCGCATCATCGTCGAGGGCGTTGACGCGCTTGCGACTCAATGCGCGCGGCTTACCGAGCGCTTCGTGAGTTAATAGATTGACGGCAATCAGGCAGAGCCAGGCCGCCAGGAGGAAATGGCATACCCTGGTTTTAAAGTACAACATAGTGAACTTACTTCGGTGGGTGGTTTGGGGTACCGCGATACTACTTCATTCCAATTCCCGAACGCCACCTGTCGAAGCCGTCCACGTGGTTACGCGCGCCGACTTTAATATTAATCAGCATCCCGCGCCCTATCGAACCTCTGCGCCAATCGCTCAACGCCGATGGCTTTCCAGTTGCAATTGAGTGAAGGAAAGCAACATCAGATAGACTGCGCTGAAGAGAAGCGTGAACAGGCCCGCGAAGGCGATAGTTTGTAAATGCTCGAAAGGATGGAACAGGCCTTCCAGCAGATCGTTGATCAAGTTCGCCGGACGGAACAACACGTCCCAGCTATTCCAGCGCAGAAAGCGCCCGAAATAGATTCCGAAGCCGTTCAGCGCCAGCGCGCCAAGCACGAATACCCAACTGGCCGCGTTCCCGGCCTTTCTGCGCACCAGCATCTGCATCAGAAACAGCGAGACCAGGCCAAGAAATGAACCAGTCCAGGCGAAGGAGACCAACAGGATGAGGTCGTACCAGAGCGGCACGCCGTGGTGCGATTTGAGGTGAATGATGTCGGTGATCAGGTAAGGCGCGTTGGGCAGAAAGAGCAGCCAGAGCGCCGAGAGTCCGATGATCGGAAGCCATCGAAAGCGAGTGGACCAGTAGTTCAGATTGTAAGCGGCAAAGGCGCCCAGCGCGGGCAGCCAGGCGAGGAAGAGATTCCAAACCAACCAACTCTGCGCGTCGTGATAACGCCAGGCGCGCAGCGCGATCAGCCCAAGACATAGCGCGGTGGCAAAGCCGAGCGAGGCGAGAACGGCGAGTTGTCTGTGATAGCTGGGAGAGATGGCGAACGAAGGAAGTTTAAAACTAATGACCATAACAAACCTCATATTCCAAGTTCGGGTGGCTCGCCGAGCTTAGCATACCAGGTGGTCAGGAAAGAATTTAGCCCGCCAGCGTGACGGCTTAACTCATCACGCCGTATATGCCGACGGCTGTAAGTTCCCCTCCGGTTCGATTGTGGAAAAAGTTGTGATGAGCGATGTTCTTCAACGCCGCTTCATCGCCTGAACCTGAATCAGAATTTTGATTGTGCGCCCAATCAGCCATCGCGCGTATCTGACTCCGAAATCCAGCCGGTCAATTTCGGCCACCGCCGCGCAGTAAATGATCTCGTCGCCCTGCGGCGAGCGGCTGCGGTCGGTCATCGTTACGTCCATCGCGGCCTCGCGGGTCTGGCCATTGATCGTCAATGTTCCGGTGACGCGCAGCATATCCCTGTCTCTGCCGCGCCCGACGCTCGCGCTTTGAAAACGAATCTCCGGGAACGCATCGGCGTTCAGAAAGTCTTTCGAGCGCAGATGATCGTCGCGCATTTTGACGCCGGTAACGACGCTCGCGGTTTTGACCGCCGCTTCGAGTGATGAGCGATAGATGTCGTTTTCGTCGAGAGTTATCTTTCCGTTGAAATCGGTGAATCGGCCTTTGACCGTGAGGAACAGCAGTTTGACGCTGAACTCGACGGTCGCGTATTGAGGATCAATCGTCCAAACAGTTCGCGCGCCATCCGCGCCGATTACTTCCGGCTTCATTTGACATCACCTCATTCTTCTTCTAATTCCGTTCGACCCGCAAAAACTCACTCGGCTCTCAGCGCAATCATCGGATCCACCTTCGCCGCCCGCCGCGCGGGAATCCAGCAAGCCAGCATCGCAACCACCGCCAGCGCCGCAGCGACGACGATGAACGTCAACGGATCGGTCGCGCTCACGCCGAAGAGCATCCCCGCCAGAAACCGCGTCAGACCGATGGCCGCGACCGCGCCAAGCCCTATGCCCGCCAGCGTCAATCGCATTCCCTGTCCCAGGATGAGTTTCAGAATGTCGCGCCGCCCGGCGCCGAGCGCCATTCGGACGCCGATTTCATGTGTGCGCTGCGACACTCCGAACGCGATCACGCCGTAAATCCCAACAGCCGCCAGCGCCAGCGCGATGACGGCGAAGACGCCGATCAGCATTGACGGATAGCGGCGCGCGAAGGTGGCGGGCAGGTTCTCCATCAACTGCTCCATCGTCCTTCCGCCGAAAAACGCCAGATCAGGTTCAAGCGCGAGTCCTTCGCGGCGAATCGCGCCCGCAAGATTGGCCGGCTCAGCTTCGGCGCGCACGATCAGGTTGGTCACCCCGCTTGGGGATTGCAGAAATGGGTAGTAAACGACCGGCGTGATTTTCGCGTCCGGCCCGTTCAATTTCTCGTCGGCGACGACGCCGACAATCTCGTTCGGCGTGCGGTCATTGCCAGTGAAGATCAAGCGGCGGCCAACCGCTTCGCCGTTCGGGAAAACGCGAGCGGCCAGCGTCTGATTGACGATCACGACTTGCGGCGACGATGCGTTGTCGCGTTCGGTGAAGTGACGGCCACGAAGCAGGGGAATCTCCATCGTGCGGAAATAACTCGCGCTCACATCGCGCAGGTTCGACTCAACCTCCTGGCCTGGCGGCGGAGGCGTTTCGCCTTCGACGATGAAGCGCGTCGTGTTGCCGCCAACCAGGGGAAGCACGCTGACGGTCGCCACGCTTTTCACGCCGGGCAAGGCTTCAAGCCGCGCCAGGTATTGCTGATGAAAGGCCGCGACCTTGCCGTCTTCAGCGTATTTCGCCGCCGGCAGCGCGGTTGTCACCAGCCAGAGGTTTTCGGTATTGAAACCGGGGTTCGCGCGCAGCAATCGGAACAGGCTCTGCGTCAACAACCCCGCGCCAACCAGCAGCATCAACGCCAGCGCGATTTCGGCCACGGCCAGCGCGCCGCGCAACCGATGGCGCGCGCCTCCGGCTGACGACCTGCCGCCTTCCTTCAACGTCGCGTGCAAATCCTGACTGCCCGATTGCCACGCCGGGGCGAGTCCGAAAACCAATCCGGTCAGCAGCGACAGCCCTGCGGTGAAGGCAAAGATGCGCCCATCAATCGCTAGGTCGCGCAGGTACGGCATCGCGCTCAATCGCGTTTCGGGGATGGCAGCGATGAGCGCGTCAACTCCCCACCGCGCCAGCAACAATCCAGCCGCGCCTCCGATCACGGCCAACATCAAACTTTCGGTCAACAGTTGCCGCGTCATGCGCCAGCGGCTCGCGCCCAACGCCGCGCGAACAGCCAGTTCTTTTTGCCTCGACGCCGCGCGCGTCAGCGACAGGTTCGCCACGTTCGCGCACGCGATCAGCAGCACGAAGATAACTGCGCCAAGCAGAGCCAGCAGAATCGGCCTGACGCCGCCGACAATCTCTTCGTGCAGCGGGACAAAAATAATGCTCGTGCCGGTGTGCGATTCGGGATGCGCCTGCGCGATGCGCTCGCCGATCACGCGCATCTCAGCCGCAGCCTGCCCGGCGCTGACGCCGGGTTTGAGCCGGGCGATGACCTTTGTCCCGTGCAGGTAGCGGCGGCTGCGCTGCGCCTCGCTGGCGACGTAAGGCGCCCACAACTCAGCTCCGCCGCGCAGAGCGAATTGAAAGCCCGGCGGCAGGACGCCGATGACCGTGTACGGAGCGCCGTTGAGCGTCAGCGTCTGGCCTACGATTTTACTGTCGCCGCCGAAGCGCCGCTGCCACAAACCGTAAGTCAGCATCACGACGTTCGCCGCGCCCGGCTGGTCTTCGCCTTCGTTGAACGCGCGCCCGATCAGCGGCTCGACGCCCAGGACGGAAAAGAAATTGGCCGAGCCGCGCGCGCCCTGAATCCGCTCCGTCACGTCGCGTCCGGCCAATGTGAATCCGCCGCCCGTGTACGCCGCCACGCCCTCGAACGCCTGGCACTGCCGCCAGTCCAGAAAATCGGGATACGAAGCTTCGCGTCGCGGGAAATTCTTCTGCGGAGTCATCTCCCACAAATGCGCGAGGCGATCAGGCTCGCGGTAAGGCAGTCCGCGCAACAACGCGGCGTTGACGACGGTGAAGATCGCAGTGTTCGCGCCGATGCCGAGCGCAAGTGTGAGAACGGCGATGAGGGCGAAGCCAGGGTTCTTCACGAGCGCGCGCGCGCCAAAACGCAGGTCTTGCCAGAGTGTTTGCATAAGCCTCTCCTTGAAACTGGTTCACGAGCCAATCGAGCGTAGTGTCGCCGGCGTTACACTTTTCCTGAATGATTGAAACCAAACCCCGTGCCGCTTGTGATTAAAGAGTTAAACGCTGAGAGCAATCAGGTTGGTTAAATGAAGGCGGGAATCTAAACACAAAACACGTCCGCTTCCGGGATTCATTGATCCCAGAAGCGGACGCGCGGGAATCACGAAGTGGTTTCAGCGCGAAGCTGCGCGCGTTTCCTGAGCCGCAAGCGCCAGGTCGCGCATCTTCTCCGACACGGGGAAGCTCGCGCCGCCGTAATTCGACAATACGACCGCCGTGTATCCGCTGTTGAGAAACATATCCAGGTTCGAGCTGATGCCTTCAAAGCCGCCACTGTGTCCGGCGATCCGGCTCTCCACATCAATCTGAAAACCGTAGCCGTAACCCGGGGACTTCAATTCGGGCTTCGGCGAAAGCAGCAGCTTGACGTATTCCGCGCCGACCAGTTTGTTCGACCTGAGCGCGACGTCGAACCGCATCAGGTCTTCGACCGTCGAATAGCCGCCGCCCGCCGCGCCGCCGCGAATCACGTGCGAAAAGATGTTGTTTCTGAATTGCACGCCATTGTCCGTGTAATCCTTCTCGTAGCCGACCGCCAGATTGGGATTGACGCGGTCAAGATCGTAACAATCGCTGTTGATCATTCCCGCCGGTTTGTAGATGTTTTCGCGGATGTAATCGTAGTAACTCTGCCCCGTGGCTTTTTCGATCACGGCGCCGAGCACGAGCATCCCGGTGTTGCTGTAACTCCATTTCGTCCCCGGCTCAAACTGCAACTTCTCGTCTTTCGCCAGTTCCATGAAATCGCTGGTCGTGCGAAAACGCTCGCGCGATGATTCAAAGAACTGTTTATTGAAGTAACTGCCCAGGCCGGCGGTGTGGCTGAGCAGGTGTTTGATTTTGATCTTCTCAGCGGCTTCTTTGTTGGGGAAATCGGGCAGGAATTTGGCGAGCGGGTCGTCGAATGACAGCTTGCCGCGTTCAGCCAGTTGCGCGATGGCGACCGAGGTGAACATCTTGTTCATCGAGCCGAGATTGAATTTGGTGTCCACGCGGTTCGGCGCATTGAAATCTTTGTTGGCCACGCCGAAGGCTTTTTTGTAGATCACTTTTCCATCTTTGGCGAGCAACACCGCGCCTGAAAAAACATCAGCTTTGGCGAGCTTGCTGACGAAAGCGTCCAACTCGGCGGCCATCTGCTCGCCAGTCAGTTTGGCCGCGGGCTTCGCGTCAGTGGGCTGATTGACGCGCCTCGTTCGGACCTCAGCGATTCGGTGAGGCGATTCCGGCTCGACGCGAACGAGCAGTCCCGCAAATCTGCCGCTCAGCTTGTTCTTAAACACGACGAGCGCTTCATTCGGTTTCTCTTCCTGAACGCGTTGGAATTCTACGCCGCGACTCAGGTCGTAAGCCCTGCTGATGAAGTTCAGGTGTTGCTCCATCGGAATATTGAGAAACGCCTGCGAGTAATTATCCTGAATGTATTTCCTCGCTTCCGCTGGTTTGCCTGAATTGATAACCTGCGCCAGTTCCTTGGCTCGGCGGACGGCGGGACTGTCAGCGTTGGCCGAAGGCGCCTGAGTTTGTTGCGCGAAAGACCCTGGCGCAGACGATATGGATGCGCTCAGACCGGACAACGTCAGCGATAAGGCGATGACTAATCTCTTCATAGCTCCTCTCTGTTCTGATCGAAGTGTTTTTCAAAATTTTAGTGGCGACGCTCACTCGTCGAAGATTACGCTTCTGGCCAACATTTGTTTGATGGATTATAGTGATGACAGGTATTCACGATATGAATCTCCAAACGGTAGACCTGAATCTGCTGCTGGTCTTCGAGGCGTTGATGGAAGAGCGCGGCGTGACGCGGGCGGCCAGGCGCGTCGGCTTGAGCCAGCCCGCGATGAGCAACGCCCTGGCCAGATTGCGCCGCACGTTCGACGATCCGTTGTTCGTGCGAACGTCCGAAGGCATGTCGCCGACCCCGGCGGCGCAATCGCTGATCGGGCCGGTACGGACGGCGCTGGCGCAGTTGCGCGACATCTTTGAAGAAAAACCCGCGTTCGCGCCTTCAGCTTCGGAGAGACTTTTTCACGTCTTGACGAACGATTATGTCGAGCTGACGCTGCTGCCGCCATTGGCCAAAGCCATCCGCGATCAGGCCGGCGGCGTCTCTCTTCGCGTCCAGCGTTCGCCGAGCGTCTTCGAGCCGCCTTCGGCCAACTCGCTGGCCGAATCGTTCGATCTCGCCATAGGGTTCTTTCCGGACGCGCTGACGCTCGACGCCAGAGTCAGGTCTGAGTTGTTGTGGGAAGACAGGAATGTCTGCATCGCCCGCGCCAGACACCCGAAGATTCGCGGAAGAATCTCGTTGCGCCAGTACGCCGAAGCGGAACACGTCGCGGTGTTTTATAAAAAACAGGGACTGGGAGTGATTGACACCTTGCTCGCCCAGAAAGGGCTGTCGCGCCGGACGGCTGTGGTGGTTCCGCATTTCGCCACAGTTCCCTTCATCGTTTCGGCCGGCGATTTCATCGCCACCGTGCCGGAGCGCCTCGCGCAAAGATTCAGCAGGCAATTGAAGCTGCAATCGCTGCGCGCGCCGATTGAAATTCCGCCGCTGCGATTGACGCTGCTCTGGCACGAACGATTCCACGCCGACCCGGCCCACCGATGGATGCGTGAGATGATCACGAAGACGGCGGGCAGGATCGCTGGCGGTTGATCTGCTCATTATTTCAGCGCGACCGAGCGAGAGCCAGGAACAAAGATTTCTTCATACCTTGAAACGTCAATTCGCATTCACCCTGCGCGCGCATCCGAACTATACTGGCGGCGGAGGCGACAACCATGACTCTCTTGCTTGACGACCAATCAGTGGCGCAGCGGATTTTCGACCACATTGACAACCGAACCACCGATCGCAGCGAAGCGAGTTGGCGCGAACCGGTGGAGAATTATCGCTGCCAGCGGCGCTTCACCGCCGAAATCGAGCGGGTGCTGCGCCGTTACCCGACGCCATTCTGCCCATCGGCGGCGCTCGCCGAGTCCGGGTCTTACGTCGCGCGCGACGCGGCCGGCGCGCCGATCCTCGCCGTCCGAGGAAGCGACGGGCGGGCGCGGGCTTTCCGCAACGCCTGCCGCCACCGAGGCGCGCAACTGGCCGACGGCGCGGGCTGCCAGAAGGCTTTCGTCTGCAGCTATCACGGCTGGACCTACGGCCTCGATGGCCGCCTTCGCCACGTGCCTCACGAGGACGGCTTCCCCGGCCTCGACAAATCAGCCCGGGGATTGGCGCCGGTCGAGACATCGGAGATGAGCGGCCTGGTCTTCGTCACGCAGGATGAGCCGCGTCCGGACAAAGCGCCCCTCAACGACCCGCGCCTGGTTGATCTCCATGAACTGATCGCGCCAGGGCAGCGGCTGCTTGCGACCACCGAACAGGATGTGGCGGCCAACTGGAAGATCGTGGTTGAAGGATTCCTGGAGGGTTATCACATCCGCTCGACTCACCGCGAGACGTTCTATCCCATCCAGTTCGACAACCTGAACGTCGTCGAAACCTTCGGGAGGAACAGCCGGATCGCATTCCCGTACCAGCGCATCAACAAGCTCCGCGATCTGCCTCCCGCCGAGCGAAACGTGGACGGAATGTTGACCTATGTCTACCACCTCTTCCCGAACACGGTGGTGGCGACCTTCCCGAACAACATCGCGCTGGTCGTGGTCGAACCTCTGGCCATTGACCGGAGCAAGCTGATCACCTACACCCTGACGGATCGCGGCGATCACGATATTGATGGACTCGAAGCGGTCAATCGCTCGCGGGATTTCCTGCAGGCCGGCACAGTCGAAGACCGCGACGTCGCCGTCGCCGTTCAGCGTGGACTGCAGAGCGGCGCCAATCAGTTTTTCGAGTTCGGGCATTTCGAGGGAGCGATCAGCCACTTCCATCGCTCGCTCGACGCGGCGCTCGACGAACAATAGGTTCAATCGCTTTTCACCGGGTTCATGAAAATCTGGCGTTGAATAGAATACTGATCGAACGGATGCGGCGGATTGAAGCTGATCTGATCCGCTTCGATCCGTAGCATCAGTTAAATCAGTAGTAACTGCTCAGCCTTTCTTCGTCCCAGCGGGACGGTTTGATTTTAGGCAGGTCGTTTACGGCCTGCAGAAACGGCAAACGATTTTCACGTCGCGTAGCGACGGTTGAAACCAACATCGTGTGATTCAATCGTCGCTACGCGACGAAATATATTGCTCGGCGTCTCATGCAGGCCGTAAACGACCTGCCTAAAATCAAACCGTCGCTACGCGACGAAGAGGGCTGAGCAGTTACAAACAGTATTCCATTCAGCCTCCTATTTTCAGAAACTCCCCGAAAAATGAGCGAACCGAGAGTTACACTTTTATGCTTCCTTAACCCCCGCGCATAGCGCGCCGCGCGTTCGGCGTTCACTCGCACCGCAAAGCAACCATCGGATCAACCTTCGTCGCCCGCCGCGCAGGAATCCAGCAAGCCAGCAACGCAACGAGGCTCAGCAGAAACGCTACGCCGGCAAAGGTCAGCGGGTCATTGGGGCTGACGCCCGGCAATTGACTGCTGAGCAAACGTCCGGCGGCCAACGCCGCCAGCAGACCAATCGCCAATCCGATGATGATCAAACGCGCGCCCTGTCCGAGGATCAGGCGCAGCGTTTCGCCCTCGCCGGCGCCGAGCGCCATGCGGATGGCGATTTCGCGGCGACGCTGGCTGACGATGTACGCCAGCACGCCGTACAAGCCGACCGACGACATCAGCAAGGCCAACACCCCGAAGGCGCTGAGCATCGTCGCGCCGATGAATTGCGCGAAGCTCGAAGCGCTGACGTGCTCCTCCAGCGTGCGCGATTCCAGGAACGGCAGGTCGGCGCTCACGGCGGCGAATTCGCGGCGCAGCGTTTCGGTCAGCAATTTCGGATCATTCGCCGTCCGCACGTGCAGCGTCGTGACCGGCTCGAAGCGTTGCGGCATCGCCGAATAAACCACCGGGTAAGGCGTTTCGCCCAGATCGCGGTAAGCCGAATTGCGCGCCACGCCAACCACCATCGCCCAGCCCGGCCCCTGATCCAGCCGTTTGCCCAGCGCATCCTGACCCGGCCAGTAACGCGCGACGAAAGCTTCATTGACGACGGCGACGCGCTGTCCGTCGCGCTGATCCTGCCGCGTGAAGCCGCGCCCGCGCGCCAGCGGGATGCCCATCGTTTCAAAATAACCGTCGCTGACGATGATGCGCTCGACCGACATTCGTTCGTTCCGCGCCGGCGTGTAACCTTCGATGTTCGTCCCGCTGCTGCTGTGACCGCCAAAGCCGAGCGGGATCATCGTCGAGAAACTCGCTTGTTGAACGCCGGGCAAAGCGCGCGCGCGTTCGAGCAAACGATCAGCCGCCGCCATCGCTTCGGCTTCTTTCAAACCGGACAGATTGAAGTCGGTCGAAACCAGCAACACGCGCGCGGGATCGCTGAAGCCGAGTTCCATCGCGCGAGATTCGCGCAAGCTCCGCAAAAACAATCCGGCGCAAACCAGCGCCACCAGCGAGAACGCGATCTGCGCGACGACCAGCGCGCTGCGCAAGCGCGATTTCGCTCCGCTCTGTCCGCGCCCTTCGTCTTTCAAAACCGAAACCACGTCGGGACGCGAAGCGCGCAACGCGGGCAGGAGACCGAAGACCAGCGCCGTCAGCAGCGTCAGCGCGAACGCGAAGCCGATGACGCGCCAGTTCATCCCGACCGCAATGGCGACGGGCTGCGGAACCGGCGGCAGGAATAACACAAACACATCGCGCGCCCACAACGACACCAGCAAACCGCAAACTCCGCCCATCAGTGAAAGCAGCAAACTTTCGATCAACAGTTGCCGCACGATCCGCCAGCGTCCCGCGCCCAAAGCCACGCGGACGCCTATCTCGCGCCGTCTCAAACTCGCGCGCGCCAGCAACAGGTTGGCGACATTGGCGCAGGCGATCAGCAACACCAGCCCGGTGACGGCCAGCAACGCCGAAAACAACGGCGTCAACAGCGAACCCAAAAACTGCTGCCGCAGCAAACGCGCCGTCGCGCCAACGGCAGGCGATTCGCCGTTGGCCGCGCTGATTCCGAGAGCCAGCGCATTCAATTCGGCGTTGGCCTGCGCCACGGTCACGCCGGGTTTGAGCCGCGCGAAGCCCTGCAACCAGCGGTCGCCGCGATTTTTGGTGCGGTCAGCCGCGCGTTCGATTTGCGGTTGCAAGGTCACAGGCAGCCACAGATCGTAAGCGAGGCCGACCCGGACGCCGCCAAAGCCGCGAGGCGCAACGCCGATGATCGTCGCCTCGACCCCGTTAAGCTGTACGCGCCGCCCGACAATCGCCGGATCGCCATTGAAGCGCCGCTGCCAGAAACCGTGACTGATGACGGCCACCGGCGCCGCGTTTCGCTCCTCATCCGGCAGAAACGCGCGGCCCTGCGCCGGACGCGCGCGCAGCACGTCGAAGTAGCTGCCCGAAACGAACTCGCTCCAGACCGGCTCGCCTGCCGCTTCTGTTTCGGTTCGCAAGCTCAGCCGCGTGGGACGATAAACGGCCAGCCCCTCGAACGATTGCGCGCGCTCGCGCCAATCCTGCGCCTCCGGATAAGACATCGGCGGAGCGCCGCTCGAACTGCCGTCGGGATTGACCGTGTTCAACCCGACCAGCCGGTCAGCGTCTTCAACCGCCGGATACGGATTGAGAATCAGGCTCTCCATCCAGGTGTAAACCATCGTGTTCGCCCCGACGCCCAGGCCGATTGAAAGCGCGACCACCAGCGACACAACCGGGTACTTCAACAACATTCGCGCGCCGTAACGTAAATCTTGTAGAAAAGTCATCCTGTTTCCTCTCACTTTCCACGGGCGGCGGCTTCGACCTCCGCCCTCATTTCCGCAATTTTTGTCGTGAACCTTTCGTCTGTTTCCTCAGGCGCCAGGCGTCAAGATGTCTTGCCGCGCGCGGCGCGCTTGTAAACAACGCCGCCTTTCATCACAAAGACGACGCGAGGCACGGCGTCACCGCCCCGGCGAATTTCCCATCGCCGCCGAAGCTCGAAGTGATGTGCGTGTGCGTATCAATCCAGCCCGGCATCACCGTCAGGCCACGCAGGTCGTAATCCACTGGCGAGGCCTTCGGATCAATGGCGACGATCTTTTCGCCTTCGATCACGATGCGCGTGTTGCGCAGCGCGCCGCCTTTGCCGTCAAGCGCCACGCTCGCAGCGATCACGACGCGTTTGCCGCGCGCAGGTGTCTGTGAAGAAATCTGCCGCGCCATAACGCAGACGCCCAGCAGGCTCAGGACGACCAGCGTCATTTTCACGGAGCGCATAATTGTTCCTCCATTCATTCACAGCGAAGAGCGATCATCGGATCAACCTTCGCCGCTCGCCGCGCCGGTATCCAGCAAGCCAGCAGCGCAATCGCCAGCAGCAACAACGTAACCGCCGCGAAGGTCGCCGGGTCGGTCGCGTTCACTTCAAACAGCAGGCCGGAGATCAGCCGCGTCATCGCCCAGGCTCCGGCGAGGCCGAGCGCCGCGCCGGCGAGCGCGGGCGTCATTCCCTGCCGCAACACCAGCCGGATCACGTCGCCCTTTCGCGCGCCGAGCGCCAGCCGCACGCCGATCTCGCGCGTTCGTTGAGTGACCGAATAGGCGATCACGGCGTATATCCCGATGGCCGCGAGCAGGAGCGCCAGCGCCGCGAAGGCCGCCAGCAACGTCGTGTTGAATCGCGGCTGCGCCACCGACTCCGAAACCAGATCATTCATCGTGCGGAAATTCGCCGGCTCCAGCGCCGGGTCAACCGACGCCACCGCGTCGCGCACGCTCTGGAACAGCGTCTGCGGCGGGACGGTTGTGCGGATCATCAGGTTGCTCCACAGAAACGGCGTCTGCGCGAACGGCGTGTAGATCGCGGCCTCGCCCGGATCGTCCAGGCCGGAATAGCGCACGTCGGCGACGACGCCGACTATCTCGCGCCATTCGTTCGATTGTTCCGAGTTGACCAGTTGCAGGCGTTTGCCGATGGCGCTCTCGTTCGGGAATAGATTGCGCGCCATCGTGCGATTGATGATGACCACTTTGGCGGCGGCGGCGTCATCGCGCGACGTGAAATCGCGGCCTTCGGCCAGCGGCGCGCCGAGCGCGCGAAAATAATCGGGACTGGCGGCGATGAAATAAGCCGACCTCAATCCGCCGTTGTCATTCGTCAAACCTTGAACGGCGAAACGCGTGGAACGCTGAGCCGTAACCGGCGGTAGAGCGCTTCCGCCAGCGGCGGCCTGCACGCCGGGAATCTCCGCGATGCGGGCGATCACTTCGCTTGTGAGACTTGCGCGACGCTGCGGGTCTTTGAATTCAATCAGAGGCAGGTTGACCGACAACAGGTTTTCAGCCGCAAAGCCGGTTTCGACGTTCATCAGCCGGTTGAAGCTTTTGATCAGCAATCCGGCGCCGACCAGCACGACCAGCGACAGAGCGACTTCGGCGACGACCAGCGCGCCGCGCAAACGGCGGCTTTTGACGGCGCCCGCCGCGCCGCGTCCGCCTTCTCTGAGCGTCCGGCTCAAATCGCCGCGCGCCGCCTGCCACGCCGGGACGAGGCCGAAGATCAACCCGGTTGCGACGGAAACCGCCAGCGTGAACAACAGCGCCTGCGCGTTGACGCCAACGCCGGTCAGCCGCGGGATGTCGCCGGGGTTGAAAGCGACCAGAGCGTCGAGACCCCACGCCGCGAGCAGCAAACCGCACAGCCCGCCGATGGCGGAAAGCAGCAAACTTTCGGTCATCAACTGCCGCGTCACCCGCCAGCGCCCGGCGCCGAGCGCAGCCCTGATGGCTATCTCGCGTTCGCGCACGGCCATCCGCGACAGCGTCAGGTTGGCCAGGTTCGCGCACGCGATCAGCAACACGAACCCGACTGTCGCCAGCAACACCCACAACGCCCGCTGCACGTCGCCGACTATGCGGTCGTAAAGCGGCGTGAAATTTATCCGGACTCCCGAATTCGTTTCGGGATATTGCCGCTGCAACCTTTGCGAAATGACATCCATTTCGGCCTGCATCTGCGCGGGGCTGACGCCGGGTTTCAGATGAGCCACGGCGCGGAAGATTCGGAACTGGCGATTTTCCATCTGCCCGCGCGCTTCGGCCATCGCCGCGCCCATCGAGTTCCAGATTTTGAATTCGCGGCTGGGATACTGAAATTCCGGCGGCGCCACACCGACGATCGTGTGCGGCTTGCCGTAAAGCTTGATCGTCTTGCCAATGACATCGGCTGCGCCGCCAAAACCGCTCTGCCAGTAATCGTGGCTGATGACGGCCAGATGCTGCGTGTCCTCTTCGGGCCGCCAGAACCTGCCGAGCGCGGGCTGCGCGAGCATCGGCAAAAATTCGGGAGAGACAATCGCGCCGCGAACCTGCGAGGTTTCGCCGTTGATCGTGACGTTGTAAAGATTCGACGCCCAGACGGCCATCCGGTCGAATGATTGCGCCGATTCCTTCACGTCGCGAAAATCGGGCGGCGAGACGTTGGCGACGACGATCCGCCCGGCGTCTTTGTATGGCAGCGGTTTGAGCAGCACGGAGTGAACCACGCTGAAGACGGCGGTGTTCGCGCCGATGCCCAGCGCGAGCGTGATCACGGCGATTAAAGTAAAGCCTGGGTTTTTCAGCAGCGTTCGCGCGCCGTAGCGCAGGTCTTGCCAGAGGGTTTGCATCATATTTCCTTTGATGATGGGAGGTATGGGAGTGATGGGACTTTCGTGAGCCAACGGTTTCCTTCTAAAACTCCCATCCCTCCCATATCTCCCATAGAGCGACACAAGATGTACATCATTCGCACCGAAGCGCGACCATCGGATCAACCTTCGCCGCACGCCGCGCCGGAATCCAGCAGGCCGCAAGCGCAACGGCGACCAGCAACAAGGCAATCGCCGCGAACGTCAGCGGGTCAGCCGCGCTCACGCCGAACAACAATCCCTTCATCAACCGCGTCAGCGCGAACGAAGCCGCCAGCCCAATCGCCACGCCAGCCGAAGCCAGCGCGAGTCCGTGTTTGAGAATCAGCCGGACGACGTCGCTCGCCCGCGCGCCGAGCGCGATGCGGATGCCGATTTCATTGGTTCGCTGCGCGGCTGAATAAGAGACCACGCCGTAAATGCCCACCGCCGCGAGCAGCAATCCCAGCCCGGCGAACAATCCGACCAGCAGCATGTTGAATCGCTGCGAAGCGACCGCTTGCCCGACAAGCTCTTCCATCGAACGAACCTGCGTCATCGCTATCGTTGCGTCCAGCGCCGCGATCTCGCGCTTCACCGCGTCTCGCAGGCTGTGCGGCGCGACCGTCGCGCGGATGGTGAAGTGCGCAGGCGTGAACGTGCGAACGACCGCCATCAAACGGTCGGGCAGTTGCGGGATCGGAACAAAGATCGTCGGCAGCGCCGCGCTGTCCAATCCCATCTGCTTCGTGTCCGCTACGACGCCGACAACCTGACGCGGCGGGTCGTTCGTTCCGCGTCCGACGGAGAGTTGTTGCGCGAACGCATTCTGCCCCTCGAAGAAGCGGCGCGCGAAGGCTTCGTTGACGACCGCGACCGGCGGCGCGGCGGCGTTGTCGGCGTCGGTGAACGCGCGCCCCTGTCGTACGGGAATTTTCATCACGTTGAAATAGTCGGGCGAGATCATGCGCATCTGCACGCTCTGAAACTTGTCCG
>WBZR01000560.1_pt1 | contig 58133 bp, 59 predicted proteins | sample 5204231 | NCBI WGS metagenome assembly WBZR01 (sample SAMN12412403, study PRJNA552823) | activated sludge metagenome | isolation source: activated sludge from anammox sidestream of wastewater treatment plant... | place: USA: Virginia | collected 2017-08 | reverse complement strand
AAAGCGGTAGAAGCTGTCGCGGCTGTAGCCCATCACCTGGCACGCCTTCGAGACGTTCCCGAGGTGCTTGGCCAGCTCCAGCAGTCCGACCCGGTTGCGGATGACCTTCTGCTCGGTCCTCATCTCCGTGTCCCCTTTCTCCCCGTCGCCGGGGCGTGGAACTTCGAGAACCCACCCGCTGTCAGATTAACTCACGACTACTTCAGATCGAGACCGTGGCGCGCCGCTTCGGCGTCCATCACTCGGTCGTGCGCCGGGCGCTCCGCGACGAGCCCGGGCGCGAGCGGCCCGGACCGCCGAGCCGCCTCGAGCCGTTCAAGCCCTACATCGTCCAGCGGCTGACCGAGCTGCCCGACCTGACCGGGGTGCGGCTGTTCGCCGAGCTGCGCGAGCGCGGCTTCCCGCTGGGACTGACCCAGCTGCGGCGCTACATCGCCCAGGTGCGCAGCCCCCGGCCGCGGCGCGCCTACCTGCACGTCGAGCTCGAGCCCGGCGAGCAGGCGCAGGTGGACTGGGGCGCGTTCGGCTCGTTGCGCGTCGGCGCCGGAGCGCGCCCGCTGTCGGCGTTCGTGATGGTGTTGAGCTGGTCACGCGCGCTGTTCCTCGACTTCGCCCTCGACCAGCGCATGGAGACGTTCCTGCGCTTCCACCGCCGCGCCCTCGAGTCCCTCGGCGGGGTCCCCAGACGCGTCGTCTACGACAACCTCAAGTCGGTCGTGCTGCAGCGCGTCGGCAGCACGGTCCAGTTCAACCCGCGCTTCCTCGCCCTCGCCGGCCACTACCTGTTCGAGGCTGTGGCCGCGCCGGTCCGCTATCCCCAGTTCAAGGGCCGCGTCGAGACCGCCATCAAGTACGTGCGCCACTCGTTCTTCTACGGCCGCTCGTTCGCCTCGCTGGCCGATCTGCGCGCCCAGGCCGCGCGCTGGCAGGACGAGGTCGCCAACCAGCGCCTGCACGCCACCACGCGCGAGCGTCCCGCCGAGCGGCTCCTTCTCGAGCGTGCACGGCTGCGGCCGCTGCCCCCGCGGCCGTTCGACGCCGACTGGACCGTGCCGCTGATCGTCGCCAAGGACGCGCGCGTGCGCTTCGACGCCAACAGCTACTCCGTGCCGCCCGCGGCCGTTGGGCGCACCGTGCTCATGCGTGCCGACGATACGCGCGTGCGCATGTTCCTCGATGGCGTCGAGATCGCCGCCCACGAGCGCTGCTGGGATCGCCGTCGCGCCATCGAAGATCCGGCGCACCTGGCCGCGATGCTCGAGCGGCGCCCCGCGGCCCGCGGCCCGCGACGTCGCCAGCGCGTGCTCGAACTCGGTCCCCAGGCTCGGGCCTACCTGCAGGAGGTCGCGCGCCGCCGCATCCACCTCGGCAACGAAGTCGACAAGCTCTGCCACCTCATCGACCTCTACGGCGAGGGCGACGTCGCCGCCGCCCTCGTGCAGGCCATCGCCCACAAGACCTTCGGCACCCGCTTCGTTCGCAGCCTGTGCGACCAGGCCCGCTTCGCGAAGGGCCTCGCCGAGCCGCCCGAGCCCATCGTCACCGGCAACCCCGCCGCCGACGAACTCACCGTCACGCCCCACGACCTGGAGACCTACGATGCCCTCGTCTCGCGAACCCGAGCCGCCGACGAACCCGACCCGTCCGACGCCTGAGTCCATCGCCACGCTCTCGCTCGCGCAGGTCCTGCGCGCACTCGGCCTGGAGACCGCCGCCGCCCACCTCGATGCTGCCGCCACCAAGGCCATCGCGCGCCAGGAATCGCCGCTCTCACTACTCGATGCCCTGATGCGCGACGAGCTGCGCGCCCAACTCGAGCGCCGCGCCCAGCAAGCTCTCAAGCGCTCCGGCATCTTCCCGCTCACCACGCTCGACGGCTTCGACTTCGACTACCCCAAGAGCATCGATCGCGATCTGGTCACGCGCGCCGCCTCGCTCGACTTCCTGCGCGAGAAGGCCAACTGCGTCTTCATCGGCCCTTCCGGCGTCGGCAAGACTCACCTCGCCAACGCCATCGGCCAGCTCGCCTGCCTGCAGGGCTTCCGCGTCCGCTTCATCACCGCCGCCGACCTCGTGAACGACCTCGTCGCCGCCGCCGGCCGCAACACGCTCCACCGCCGCCTGGCGTTCTGGGCCATGCCCGAGCTGTTGCTGGTCGATGAACTCGGCTATCTCACCTTCGACTCCCGCGGCGCCGACCTGCTCTACCAGGTCTTCAACCGCCGCTACCAGCGTGCCGCCACCTGCGTCACCACCAACCTGCCCTTCAAGGAGTGGGGCTCGCTGTTCCACAACACCGCCGCCGCTTCCGCCATCGCCGATCGCCTCGTCCACAAAGGGATCTTGATCCGCATCGCCGGCAAGTCCCGTCGCTCCGATCAACAGCTCGAGTAGACCGTGGCGCGGGCCGGAGCGCCGCTGCCGAGGCCCGCACGGTCGCAACCGCGTTCAGCGCGATCGAGACGCCGCGCTTCACAGTGCGCGTCTCCATCCACCTAGCTCCCAGCGCGAAGAATGCGGAAAGAGCGCCAGGCGTCACTGCGCGCGTATTCGCGTGGGAGGATGCGCGCGAAATCCGCGATCTCCGCGACGCGTGGGAGTGGGCGGTTGCCTCGGAGGGGGGCCCCGCGTGCATCTTCACCAACCGTTCGCATAGGACGGCCTACAACGAGTGGCTATCTAGGTCCTTGGCCAGCGCGCGCAGGCGATTCGCGTGTCGGCGCAGTTGCTTCGCGAGCAGCGCTCGCATCGGGCGCGGCATCTCCCGTCGACCGTACCGGTAGTTCTTCAAGGTGCCGGGCGCCACCGCTTCGCCCCGTTCGCCGGCGGCACCGAGCCATGCACTAACGATCTCCGCCTTAACGTTCAAACCCTCAAGCGCAGCTCGCACAACAGCTTTGACCCGTGCACGTGGTTGCTGACGGCTCATGCCCCTCGCTCCGTGGCGGCAATGCGCTTGACTGTGTGCTGTGGGCGACACTATTTTGGTGTCACTCGTGCGAGTCAAGCGGCCCGCCACTGAAGGTGTGGGAAGCAACGCTAGGATAGCCCACACACATAAGCAACCGTTGTCGCCGCGCCCCCGTGGAGATGCTGCGTGCGAGGACCATCCCCACGCCCGCTCGTAGCGGACGATCGCTTCATCTTGGCCACTCGCGAGACAGGATACCGCGGACTCGCTGCCGCAGTGGCCGAGGTCATCGACAATGCTGTCCAGGCCGGTGCGCGATCCGCGCGCATTGTCGTTCGAGAGGATCGCGAAGCGACGCGCACGGTCGATCTCGGGCGTCAGGTAACCATCGGCGTGCTGGATGACGGCCGCGGCATGGGACCTGATCGATTGTGGACGGCCCTGCAGTTCGGCGGGTCAGAGCGCTTCAACGATCGCGCAGGGCTCGGTCGTTTCGGCATGGGTCTGCCGAACAGTTCGGTGAGCGTGACGCGCCGTCTCGAGGTGTACTCGTGGTGCACGCCGGACGCCATCCACTCGACCTACCTCGACATCGATGAAGTGTCCCAGCACTTTGTGCGCGGCATCCCCGAACCGCGTCGTAGCAGCCTTCCGGACTGGCTCACGGGACCTATTCCAGTCTCGGGCACGCTGGTCGTCTGGCCTCGGTGCGACCGCCTCGAGTTTCGCAAGGCGAGCACAGTCGCCGAGAAGCTCCGCGCGCCGCTCGGCAGGATCTACCGCCGACTGATCTGGAACGGCCTCAGGCTCAGCATCAACGACGAGCTTGTGTCTCCAGTTGACCCGCTCTTCTGTCACCCGACGTCCCGAGCAGGCGGGGCCGTCGCGTACGGCCAACCGCTTGCTTATGACATCGCTACGCCGGACGCGACGCCGGAGGGTCGGCAAACCTCGACCATACACGTCCGCTTCACGCTGCTGCCGGTCGCTGACTGGTGCGAGTGGAGCGTGGAGGAGAAGCGGGCTTCCGGCATCGTGGGAGGCGCCGGCGTGTCCTTTGTGCGCGCCGGCCGCGAGATTGACCACGGCTGGACGCTGATGGGCGGCAAGCGGAAGGAGAACTACGACGATTGGTGGCGGTGCGAGGTGCTGTTCGAACCTACGCTCGATGAGTGCTTTGGGGTCACTCACTCCAAGCAGGGCGTGTCGCCGACGGCCTATCTGCGTGCGATCCTCGAGCCCGACTTGGAGGCGGTCGCGCGCCGACTCAACGCGGAAGTGCGCACCACCTTTCAGCGTCTGCGCAAAGCAGCCCCGAGCGCCGCCGTCGAGCGGGCGAACCGGAACGACCCGTTGCTCCCGATCCCTTCGCGGTCGGCAGCGATGGGCGACGGGTACTCCTACCGAATCGTGCTTGCGCCGCTGCCCAACTCGCAGTTCTTCGACGTGTCCGTGCGGTCCCGGTCGGTAGTGCTCACGCTCAACACCGACCATCCGTTCCATGACCGGCTCTTCGCCACGGCTGCCAAGGGGTCGGGCACTCGCCGGGCTCTCGAAGCCATGCTCTTGGCGGCCGCACGGGGTTTCGTGGCACTCTCACCCAACGAGCGCCACCACATGCAGCGGTTCTGGGGTGCCTGGGGGGATGCGTTGGCCGCGTTTACCGAACGACCGAGGGCGTGATGCAGGCGACACGCGTGAGTCTGAGCAAACTCCGCAGTGCGGACGCGCGTCACATCGTGCGCGACTGCGCGACCGATCTTGCTCGCACGCGTCGCCCGACTGCACTTCGCATCGGAGAACTGCGCGATGTGTACCTGGGTGGCTGCGCGGCGCTTCCGGGGAGGCTCGCCCCGCTAGCGAGACTCTACTGCTCAATCCTCTGTGACCTGCGCGGGCAGGGATGGTCGATCAGCGTGCGGGATGCCGACCTTGTCTTGACCCCACCGGCGCGCGAACAGGCATCGCCGGAGGAACGGAAGCTACAGGTCCGCAATGCGCACCTGCTGGAGCGTGATGCGCAACTAATGCAACCGCCCACGCGACGCTTCATCCGTGAAATGGAACGTAGGCGCCGCGTTGGAGCGGAGTGGCACTCGATCTACTCCCTGATGCGGGACGGTGCGTCTCTCGCCAAGGGACTGCAGGCCGTGCTGTCGGTGCCCGCGGGCCCGCAGCGCGTGGAGGCCCTCCGGCGCACCCTCGACCCCTACGTCGAGGTCGTGGAGAGCGACTCGGTTTGCAGGCTGACGGGCCTGCGACTCGTGGATGTCTGGCGCTACTTCCGCCACACGTGGACCACGCCGTACTTCAGCACGCCCGGCCGCCGGATGCTGTTCCTGATCCGCGACCGGGCAGCGAAGAACCACCCCGTGATCGGGATTGGAGCGCTCGGCAGTGCGATCGTGCAGTTGGCCCCGCGAGACGCGATGATCGGCTGGACCCCTGATCACCTGGCGGCGGACCTGGCCGAGCGACCGACCACGAAGTGGGCGAAGTGGCTGGACGAGTCGCTCCGTTCCCTTATCCGCTCGATCCACGTCACGGACCTCAAGAAGAAGCTTGGGCTGACGAGTTCGTCCCTGCAATCGCCGTCCGAGACCGACATCGCGAAGCTTCGGAAGCTGGCGTCGTCGGAGCGCAAGCTTCATCACCTGTACCCGAAGCGAAACCTCCACAAGTCGACCACGCTCGCAAGCGACGCGAACTGGCTTCTCCAGGCGAAGACGCACCTCTTCACCTCCAAGCGAGCCGGAACGCTGGCGGACCTGCTCGAGGCACGACGGCAGTTGCAGCGGGCAGGCTTCCGTGAGCCGAACGTCGAGTGCCTGAAGTCCGTACTTGCCAAGCCGGGCTTCAAGCGCGCCGCCGCCACCATCCTTCGCCACGTCAAAGCCGCCCATGTCGGCGTCGACATGATGGACATCACGGTCTGCGGCGCCATCCCGCCGTACAACGCGCTCCTCGGTGGCAAGTTGGTCTCGCTGCTCCTGGCTAGCGCAGAGGTGCGCGTGAGCTACACCGCCCGCTACGCGGAAGCCGTGAGCGTTATCGCGTCGGCGATGGCGGGCAAGCCGGTGCGCCGTCGGCCGAACCTAGTGCTACTGGGCACGACCAGCCTCTACGACATGGCACCGGCTCAGTACAACCGGCTGCGGGTTCCGGCTGAACGCGCGGGGGGAACGAAGGGTGACGAACTGCGTTTCCAGGAGATCGGGCAGACGGCGGGCTTCGGCTCTTATCACTTCTCGCGCTCGACGATGGAACTGATCGAACTCGTGCTTGCACGGCGGCAGAGTGGGCGGCCGGTCAACAGCATCTTCGGTGAGGGCGTGAACCCGAAGCTCCGCAAGGTCCGTGGCGCACTGGACCTGCTCGGTCTGCCGTCGGACGCGCTGCTCCGCCATCAGAGCCCGCGGATCATCTACGCCGTGCCGCTCGCGAAGAACTACCGTGAGATCCTGCTTGGCTTGGCGCATCGGCCGGTCCCGATTCTGCCTGCGGGCGAGAAGAGCACCGCCGCCATCGTGGAGTTCTGGCGGGAACGGTGGCTGCTCGGTCGGATTGAGCGCGAACAGGTGCTGGAAGACGTCAGCCGGCACACGCTGACGTACCCGATCCGCCATGGGGCTCGGGTTCGGCTTCCGTCACGCGTGGACGAGCGAGAGTCCAATCCCGCCCTGTTCGGCGAGGACCCAGAGCCGCTTGTCGACCTCGTCCGCATCGATGATCAGATTGAGTAACTGAGTGCTATCCATTACACGATCTGCCGGCACTACGCAGATCTCGGTCGTCGCTACGACTTGCACCACTCTCTGCTCGTACCGCAGCTCTAGCCTCCCGACGCAGCACGTCGAGAATGCGCGCAGCGCTCCTAGGTGTGCCTCGGAAGCCGACTGTCTGCCAAGGCCGCCTCTATGGTCTGCCGCACCTCGGCTCCGTGGCAGACAGCAATGAGCCGGTGGCGAGCCCGCGTCCACGCGACGTAGAGGTCAGTCTGCGAGAAGGTCTGGCCAAATGAGGACAGTCCGTAAAGAACAACGATGTCGGCTTCCAGCCCCTTGAAGGACCGAGCGGTCGTCACGAGGATGCCGCCGCCGCGACGCCATTCCGCTGCGTCCGAGACCAGTGGAATGCCGTCAACGTCATGATGCCCCCTCAGGGCACCCTTTTCGTGTGACGCGGGCCCTATCAGGGCGATCTGCTTAGCTGACACTTGCTGCACGCGCAACTGCCTTACTTCCGACAGCACGATTCCCGCGTCGGCAGCTTCGGACCTCGCGTGTCGTGTAGCCGGCTCCTCCCCTTCGGGCGCGCCTGGGAGCACAGTTGCCTCGACACATGCGAGAACCGCTGCGCTTCTCGCAATGGCCTTTGTGTTGCGGCAGTTCGTAGTGAGCCGAAAGCGGGCTGGAAGCGGTACGGGAGGCAGTGTTGCGTCGCGTCGCACGCTCTGCTGTACGTCGAGGAATACGTAGAGGCGCCCACCTGATCCCCCTCGCGTAAGGCTGGAGATCGGCACCCACCAGTCGGGCGCAAAGTCCTGAGCCTCGTCAACCACGATTGCGTCAAAGAGTAGCGGAGCGCCACGGACGGCAAGGACTTCGATCGCCTGTTCGAGGATCAGGGGCACCTCGTCGTCCCAAAACGCCTGAGCGTCACGCGACGGCACCTCAAACTCGACACCTGCTCTCCTTGCAAGGGCGAGTGCGAAGGCATGGAATGTCGCAATCTCACACGTTCCACCATGGCTCGTTGTCCGCCCCGACTGGCTCACTTGTTCCTGCAACCATGAAGCGAGATGCCTATTGAAGCACAGAAGCAGCACGCGTGACCCAGCAGCCGCCAACGTCTGAGCAAAGTCCATCGCTAAGAGTGTCTTGCCAGACCCGGCAGTCCCCTCTACCAGTACTCTCTCATTGGCCAAGAGCCCAGACAGGATGGCGTGTTGGTCAAGCGTCACTTGGACGATGCGTCTTCCTTCCGCTGCTACCTCTGCGCCAGCACATCTTAGAAGACGCAGCTTCGGTAGCAGTGCGTCCTGCAGTTCTGCGAACTGCTTTGGAGACAGTTGTGTCTCGTGCCGCCTCCATGCCGCGAACGCCGCATCAATCCGGCCAGCTAGTGCCCCAAGGCCTCGCGCATCAATCAGGATGCGCTCGTCCGTGTTCAGCGGCAGGACTCCGTCGTATCGACTATGCGGGAAGACCACTGCGTCGCCATGCGTGAGCAAGCCGCGATGAATGCGCTGATGTGTTCTGGCCTCGATTGCATCCAGGAGCGCGTAGCGATTACGTCGCGCCTGGTCGAACGGGTCTCGCATCGGCCGCCCGTTGCGATACCACGTCCTCTCCCGCAGTTCGGGAACGCCACCTTTGACTTCTAGGATCAGAAGTCCGCGGTCGGGGTGAAGCACGACGAAGTCGGCTTCGCCTTCTCGAAGTGGCTCGTGCGCCAGATCCCGCAACGGGCGCAACCACGGGAACGAATGCAGGATCACGTAGCCGTCAGGCAGCGTCTGCAGCCCTTCGTAGACTAGACGCTCGGAATCGTGCTCAATGTCCTCTGAGCGCACAGCCGGGATGCACTGCGCCACTATTGTGCCTCCTCGGCGGCGCAGAACACGCTTGCTGCAAAGGCAACCTCGCTACTGCCCACCTTCTCTGGTCGGCATTGCCGCCCCGTTGCCGGTCCGTAGGACACTTGAAGGCGAGTGCGTGCTTCGTCCAGGAACTTCACACGTGCGATCGTCCACGCTTCGCGCGTCGCCTGAAACACTCCGTTGCGGCGCAGCAAGACGATCCACTGCTCAGTTGGCAGCTGATTGCACTCCTCAGGTGTGAGCACAAGCCACTGTCCAGCCCCAAAGCCAGCGCCCTCAAGCCCGCCCGTTGGCACTCGCGAAGCAAATGCTCCGGCAGGGGGCTGCGCCCCCAGTCGCAGCCTTGCGTTGCCATGAGTGGTCTCCGGCCGACGCAACTCACGAACGGTTAGTTCCAACGAAAGTGAACTGGCAAGTGGCTGAAGGGGCGTAGGGCTGCCGTGCTGGTTGTTTGGCGTGGCGACGAGCCCCGCCGTTCTCTGGTAGGCCGCGGGCAGATCCGAATCCACTACGTAGTCTGGCAGGAGAATCAGGGCCTCAGAGGCACTTGCCGCCGCTGAGCTCAGCCGCTTCGCCTCGTTCACGTTGAGCAGTGCCGGGTACGCCACGACAAGAACGCGCCTGCCGCTTGGGTGCGAGGCCGCCAGGGGCCGCTGTGCTGATGCACGAGGGTCAACTGTCCACCCTTCAAGTTCGAGGCACTCGCGTAGCGGCCCAAGAACCGTTGCCAGTTGTTGGGCTGTGAGTGCCGCGGGCACTTCGCCCGTGCGCGCATAGCGCAAGAGTGTGGCAGCGAGTCTTCGGTCAAGCCGATCATGAAGAAAACGATTGCCGTAGTGCCTGAGGCATCTCGTGCACGATCGCTCGCAGTTCGCAGGGCAGTGTTCTAGGAGTTCGGCCGCGCGAGCCAGAACAGCAGAGAGCGCTGCACCTGCATCAGCAGCGTACCCGGCGCCACCCGACGACGTGTCGTAAAGGAAGATCTCGGCTTCACCACCGGGCTGCCCAGGCACCGCAGGTAGGAGCCTGAACCCGGCCGACAACTCCACCGGATCGATATCCAACTGCAGGCTCGCAGCGAGACACAGTGCTTCCGCTAACGTGGCGAGGGCGTCGTACAACCAGGGCTGATCAGGACTGAAATCCAATGGAGGGCCAAGCCGCACTCGCAAGAGCAAGAGGTCTGTCCGGAACTCGTGTCCAAGGAAGAGGCCACGACGCACCCGACCACCGCAGCGCCCGCGGGCTTTCTCTCGTGCTAGAACGAAGTCCGGCAGGAGGAAGGGACGCTCATGAAGGCCCGCTGGCTCATCTCCGTCAAGCCATGCGGCCCCACAGTCCTCGCAGATACTGAAGCCCGTCGCGTCCTTGCCCTTGTTCGCAACCACAAGGACAATGTCTTCTCCGAAGGCATGTTCCATGTGTGAGCCGGGTCCCAGTCTCCAGGAGAACGCATCACGCCCCACCAACTCGGGCAACTGAGCCGACGAGGCATACGTGATGTCCTGGTCCCGATCACCCTCTCCAAGGGCTCGTCCCTTCTCTGGAGTAAAGGCGGGGGGATCGATCACTTCGCGGACAAAGAGCGGCTGACTACACACGGGACAAGGTGAGCCTTCAACCGTCATGTCGGTCGGTGCCCCATTCTCTAGGCGCACAAAGGCGCAGACAGAACACCCGACATACCTGCGCAGGCTTCCTGCAAAGAGCTCTCTTGCTGGGGAAGACGTGGGCGCACACTCAACAAACACACCGCCTACGCGGTAGGTCTTCTTGTTTACCACGAGAAGCCGGCCGGGAGCGTATTCGCTAAGCGCCTGAGCTTTGGCCAACTGGGGTCGCTCCGCGACCCTGATCTGATGGTTGTCGCCCCGCTCCTGAATCACGAACGCCGCGAGGTCGGTTGGAAATGCATAGGAGGGCAACATTCCGCGACCAAACAGCGCATCCAGCAGTGATCCGTTGAGGTCGTCATCCGCCTCCCCACCGCCGGCCGACCCGCCGCGCCCCCTAGACGCGTGCACCTCGGCTTCGAGCCCCATGAGCGCACTTTCAAACTCCTGAGCAACCGCCCGCACCAGGCTCTTCCTGTCGGTCAGCGAATCGGGCTCCGTGACCAGTCCCGCCGGAAGCCACCGTGCGAGGTCATCGATCACTGTGCCATGCGGTACGAACACCTCCCTCGCGAGCCACGCCGAGAACGCTTGGTGCGAGAACACCGGGTCGTCTGAGAAGAACGCTTGCAGGTCCCCGAGCGCGCTCATGATTCCCGGGCGCGTTGAGGCGAGTTGCTCTTGCTCGGCCAACGACAGTTGGTCAATCTGCTTGTGGAAGAATGTCTGCAGCAGGTACGAGTGAATATGCCTCGTCGCAAGGCGCCGATTGTCGGCCTTGATGCGAGGCTCCCGTGGGCTCCCGCTAATCATCGCGGCAGGATGCTCGAAGTAGAACGCATCGTGTGCGCCACCTTGCGCAAAGGTGAGGACTGAAGACACAGACGTCCCACGGCGCCCTGAACGCCCAGCGCGCTGCTGGTAGTTCTCACGTTGTGGCGGCACCGTGCGCAGACCGACCGCAGTCAGCGCACCGATGTCGATGCCCACCTCCATGGTTGTCGTGCAGCTCAAGATGTCGACAGGAGGCTTCTCCGAACCCATCGGCACGTCTTGGAAGCGCAGTTCAAACTCCTCCGTGGTCGCGTACACCACTCCAGCGTCCCTCTGCGACAGTTGCGCCGTGTGCTCTTCGGCCGTGATGTGCAGGGGTTTTGCTCCGGCTAGCACTGCTCGCAGTGGCTCACGAAAGTATCCCTTGCGCGACACCATGTACGGGTGACCCGGTGGACGGTGCTCGAGTCGCGTCCCACCGCAGTTAGAACACCCGCCCAAACATGGGTGGAGTTGCAGATGTCCACATTCGGCGCACTGTAGCCACGTGTCGTCCAAAGTGAGGCTGAGGCGGAGCCGCTTTGGCACCACCAACCGGCCAGCATCTTGGCCACCAACGGCCTCGACTGTCATGACATCGAATAGCGCTTCACGCAGTACCTGGAGGGCGCTGGCATCTAGGCCTGCGCGACTCCCGATGTCATCGAAGAAGCGCTTCAGCCCGTCGGCGGCGCGTACTGGTGTGAAGTACGGGAACTCGTCGAGTCGCGCGTCGAGGCTGAGCTGTGGATCGCAGGCACCCAGTTCGAGCATCTCGTGCAGCCACGCGGCAGCAATGTCCTTCAGCGCCTGTTCGGGCACGGCGTTCGACGTTCTCTGCTGGAGGAGCCGCATCTGCGCCGGTCGAATCGAGATCGTGCCCGCACACGCAGCAACGAGTGAGTAGTAGGGGTCCCCGATCTGGCGCAGGAGTGCCTGCCGGAACCTCGTCGGGGGCACAGGGTCCCACTCCATGTCGAACGCGAGTCCTAGATCTGAGTTGTAGTCAGTTCGGAAGCGAGTCGCTTCTTCCAGAAGTGCCGCTTGATCGCGTCCGTCGAAGAAGTTCAAGAAGTGATCGGCACACACAGCCACAAAAGCCCCGTAGAGCGGTGCATCGAGAGTTGCCTCGATGGGATCGGGCAGGGCGCCAATGGTGGCAACGGCCAGGGCCAGCGCCTCACGAAAGGAGTCGCGTTCAACCTCGCGAGGCAGGTCGCGAGCCAATCGCGCGGCCTTTTGGCGTCCATCACTGAACAGGAGGGCCTTCCTGCCTTCGTTCGGATGTGCCGCGCTCGCCGGCCGGGATGGGGCTAGGGTCGCGAACTGCTCGCGCACGAGATTTGCAAACGGTTGCTCACCCTTCGTGGCAAGATCCATGATTTTGAGCGCACTGCCAGTTGTCGTCCGACGCGTACAGACCGGGCATACGCCAAAGGTGGTCAGATTCGAGGTGGCCCCCCCCCCGTCCTTGGGCCTGTAGCACAGACGTATGCCTGGCTGACCTGCTGAACTCGAAGGATGCAGTCGCCCAGTCCTATGCTCCAAGAACACCGGTTCCACATCACCGAACTGGTCCGGGTGAGGCTCTTCTAGGAGCAGGTGTATCTCGTGCAATGGGCGCCCGAACGCGGTTAGCCGGCCGCCGCGCTCATGCCACAGGAAGGTGGCAGAGTGGCCTGTCCCGTATACGCGCAGGAATGCGGCTCCGCAGTCCCGATGTGTCAGCACCTCATACACGCGTGAGCCGCAATGACATCGGGTGGCCGGTTCGGTGTAAAGCCGCCCAGCCAGGCCCACACTACCGTCCTTGGTGCGACGGTGCGAGCACAGAGGATTCGCACAGACGTAGAGCGGCGGAAGGCCACGATACAGCAGGTGCACACGCGTTGGTAGGAGCGGTTGCTCGCTGCGACCTTGCTCCGTACGCCGTGCGAATGTTCCGAGAGCAAACAGCCCGTCGGTCGCCCGCTCAGCCACAACCTGTTCCACTCCCGGGAACAACTCCCGCGCCAACACGTCGAAGGCCGTCGCGTTCCCGGAGACCCTCTCCAGTAGAAGCTCAAGCGGGCCGAAGCCAGTGAGCAGCCGGCACACCTGCTGCCGCACTCGCAGTTCTCCCTCTCTGAGACAATCGGGCGCTTGCCAGTCGAGCGCAGCGACAACACGCGCAAGCGCCACGTCCACCGCGTCCGGTGCCACTCGCGCCGCTGCGAGGACGGCCGGGTTGATCGTGGCCAATGCGGCCGCCTCTGCGCTTGTCCCAACGCGGGCGACAGGACGCGACTCTCTCGTGGCCCGCACAACCGCGAACGCTCTGCGGTGCGTTTCTCCAGTTAGTCCGATCGCAAACGTGCGAGCCGCCGACTCCGCATCTGGACCTGCGCCAAGGCTTGCACTGGTCAGGATGCACCGTAGACGATCCCGCGATATGCCCAACCGGGAGATCAGCCGACGGATGAGAAAGCCGACCTCGGCGCCAGCGACGCCGCGGTACATATGAGCCTCGTCGAGGACGAGTAGCAGTTGATTGCGCTCATCCGCGGCCAACCACTCGCGCGTGCTCGTGAAGATGGGTCGCTCGATGGGGCGCAACAGCATGTACTCGAGCATCGAGTAGTTGGTGACAAGAAGATCCGGGGCCCGCCGCTGCATTTCGTCCCGCGTTAGGAGCTCTCGGTCGTCTGGGTGCGTGTGGAATCGGCGTTCAATACCGTAGCTCTGGACCTTCCCCGCCGCGTTGCGTTGCGTCGCTGCATCATTGAAGAACGCCATCATGTCTTTCGCGGGCCATCGGCCCCGTGCTTTCAGCTCTGACACGAACACCTGTGCGTCTGGCTCGGATGCTGCCTCCAACCCTGCGTAGTACCCGGCAATCGTCAGCAAGCCTTCGGTCTTTCGATTCTTCTTGTCCACGCGAACGCCCGGATAGGGGGTGCGACTCGTGTACATGCCGAAGAGCGGATGACGCCCCCAACGGCCCCGGAACAGTTCGGCGAGGCGGCAATCTCCCAGCAGAAGCCGTAGTCGTGCGGTCTGATCGCTCACCAGCGCGTTCATTGGGTACAGGAGCAACGCCCTCACTCCCGGCCTCGCGAATGACGACGGGCGCGTACTGGCCTCTCGAGCAAGATGACCCAGAATCGAGTACAGGAAGGTCTCTGTCTTGCCCGATCCAGTACCGGTAGCCACAATCAAGTCGTCACCATCATCTTCGCGGCGGAAGAACCCCTCAAGCGCATCCGCCTGATGTTTGAACGGTGGATACACTCCAATCTTGGGCTCCCACGCCAGCAAGTCTTGCAAGAGCGTTTTCACGACATCCGGCAGTACAAGCGCAGCATAGTCGGGGAGCACGGCGTAAGACGGGGTGACCTCTACATACGGCCGCTGCGATATTCCACCCGGTTCTTGGAGAACCAGGCGCCGCTCCTCGATCAACTCAGTGTTCCTGATGTGGTACTGCGCTTCGAGGTAGCGCTGAAGCCGCCCGTGCACTCGCTCAGCTATCTGCCCAATGCCGTATTCGATCAGCGGATCGGACGGTCTCATCAACGCTCCTCACTCAGTAGTCAGTTGAATCGACAGTTCGCCCAAGACCGCCCGGACCTGCTCACCGTGCGAACTAAAGACCCAGCGCTGTTCGTACAGGCGCTCTTCCGGAACAGTGAGTGAACCGAAGGCGGCCAGGATGCGCTGCTCCGCTTGCGGAAGGACACTACTCAGGACCAGACGCCCTCCCGCCCCGGCTGATGCCCAGCGCGCACGGGTGTAGTTGTGGGCTTCCGCGTCCAAAGCGTACATGAGTCTTCGGGCTTCTCCCCGTGCAAGGGCGGCACCGGAGCGCACAACCTGCCCGGAGACGACCTCGACCACCCTGTACTCGCGAGATCCAAAGGCCCTAGTACGCTTCGCCAGCCCTATGGCAGACCCGTCTCCGTAGCGCTCATACCATCTCTTGAACTGCGGGGCCCCCGCGGGAGCGCGATGCGGTACATAGAACGCAATGCGCGCGCCATCGGCTGGCTCCTCGTATTCAGGGAGGTGTTGCGCCATGATCTGAGCAGCCCACTCCAGCAGAGGTTGCTGGGGTCGTCGCGCCCACTCGGCGATATCCTCGATGGGTAGTCTGAGTACATCTGCCGAGCTGCGTGACACGAAGCGAAATGGCCCCTTGCGCGAGATGGCGGCAGCCGACACACCTGTTAGGTATCCGGTGGGAAGTCCGCCCACAAGAAGCGCTTCATCCTGACCGGTGATCGGTACAAGCCTAGTCGGAGCTGGCACCCATAGCCCACCGTCAAGCTCCGCGATGTCGCCAGCCATGGCGAGTTCATCCAGCGCATCACGCAGCGCGGCCCGTAGCCCTTCCGGCCCAAGGTCCTCGTCGGCTACGCCCATGGCAACGTCAAGGGCACGATTCAAGAGCCGCAGGACGTGCACCGGGTTGCGCCCGCCCGTGAGAGCCCACGCAAGCGTCCTCAGCAGCTCAAATCGCACCACTGGGGCAGGCGCGTGTGGCTGGAGACCGATCGACTTGAGTACGCGGGCCCTCGCGTGGTCGCGGGAGACAATCTGGAGCCGGACTTGTGTCACGCCAGTCGCCTCCGGAGTTGCTTCGCAAGGTCGCCCAGAGGGGGAAGACCGTCATCGCCCCGCGTCGGCACGAGGCGTTGGAGTTGCTCGAGCGCCTCGTCACGCTCATGCGCTTCGGGAAGCGTAACGACCAGGGGCAACATCACGCACTCGATGAGCGCATTCAGGACGTGCTTGTGATCGCTTTCGAATCGCACCAGTGCACTGGCGTAAGCGCGCAAGCACGCATCGACCTCCGACGCATATGGGCATGCTTCGATCACTGCCTCCACGACAGCCAGCGGAGGCTCACCCGGCTGCAGCAACTCGCTCGATAGCGCTACCTCTGAGGGGGAGTCGTCCAGCAAGTGTCCCGCAGGCGCCCGGTCCATGTGGAGTGCTACCGCATGAGCCCAGAGGTCGCGACTCACAGGCAGCGCGGTGGCCCCGTCCGTAACGGTTGCAGCCAAGCACAGGCTGCGCGGGAACTGCACTGCGCCCGCGAGCGGCGAGTGAAGCCCGACTGGTCCGTTCGCACTCATGACACGATGGACCTGCAACAATGGAGCGAGGTAAGCCTCCATCGGGCCTCGGTTGGCGCCCTCAAATACCAGGAGGGAAGGCGCTGCAAAGCCGGTAGCAGCAGCTTGAATCGGACCGATTGCGCTTCCGTCCAGCTTCATCGGCCGCAGCCAATCTGCAGCAACATGGAGCAGCGCAGTGCGCCCACCACACACCACCTGAGCGTATGCGAGCAACGCGTCCACCGCGCCCGGACCACTGACAATGGGGAGCAAGTTGGACACAACTGCAGCATGCAGTCGTAGCGCTTGGACAGGCGAGAGGCCGCGGCTCTTGAACGTTGTAGCGAATGCTCTCTGCAGGCCAGCGCGATCGGTCACCGTCCGTGTCGCTGCGCGCCAAGCCGGCGCTGCAGACATCCCTTCCGGCACGGGCTTCGGTACCAGGTTGTCTGTGGCGCCTGCAAGGAATGGTCGGAGTAGCAGAACGTCAGCAAGCCACTCGGCCGGCCGACTACGGAGTTCGGCGAGGCGCGCCGCCAGCGCAGACTCCAACTCAGCTTCCTGCCCTTGCGCCCTGAGTCGCGAGTCAGCCAAATCCTTCTCGGCGCCTTGAATCGCTGCACGCGTCTCTTCGAGCGAGTTCTTGGCGCTTACCCCCGTCTCCTCCAGTTCTTGAAGTTCTCGGCGCAGGGCAGCGAGTCGCTGCTCAATCTCCGAACGCATGCTGGCTTCCAGATCATCAAGTGCTTGCCGCTTCAAGTTATCTAGTGCGGTGATAACCGAGGGGTGGCCCATCAAGAGACTAGCCAGCTCCGAAGCGGACGTGGTGATCAACGCTGACTCAGAGCTTAGTATCCGAGCTCGTTCCAACCGGAATCGCTCCAGTTGGAGCTCTGCTCCCCCGCCGTCGCCCGCAAGGGAATCTGCGGCCTCGTCAATGAGGCGCTTGGTTAGGCCGGGATCCGGCCCTGTCCTTCTTGCCCGTGCGACTGCCGCTGCAAGCGCTCTTCGAAAGACAAGCTTGTCATCATCCCAGTCAACGTATCCGGTTGGTGTGCCCAATGACGCGGTTCCGTGCGGACCTGCGAGAATCGTGCGTTCGTTTCGACCATCCCTCAGGGTACGGATGTCACCCGAGGCTATGCGCGAATGGCAGGGCACCCGGTCCCTAGCGGCAGCATCGAGGGTGAGGCCGCCCGCTGGAGATCGGTTCAGGCGCACCGGTCCGACAAAGAGGTCAGGCGCGCACCGAACAAGCACCAACCCTTGACAGGCATCGAAACCCCGTACTCCGGCTGTCAGTGCAGCTCTCACCTCACTTGGAGACCCCACTCGTCTGAGGTCGATGATCTCCAGCGCCAGATGTGGTTCGACAACTCTGAACTCGTCTTTCTGCCCACGGTTGTCCTCGGCGCGGAAGAAGATGATCTGGTTCTCGGCCGCTTCTCGGGCAAATGGCCAGAAGACCTGACCCTGCGTTGGGAACTCTTCCGCAGCATTGACCGCTCGCCACTTGTCTGGCTCGAGTTCGAACAGCGGCTCGACACCAGCTATCGGATTCCCAGCTTTGTCATGGTTCCTCCACCGGACAATCCCGACCACCTTCATCTTGCTCTCCTCGCAGACGCCCTGGCCAAGACTTGTGCCCAAAGAGGCAGAAGCGCTGGTCGCCGCCTCTCATCCTCTTCAACTAGGCCGCCCATGGTCGAAACCAACGGGTTTACGGTGTGTTCGGCTGCGGCAACAAGGGCGAGCCATGTGGAGAGCCGAGCGCGCGATTGATCCGCTACCTTTTCTAACGAACTGGTCACGAAGGACACACGTATCCGACCGAAGTTGCCTCCATCGACTTCAAGCAACGAGAGTCGTGACAGGTATTCCTCAATGATTCGCACGGCATCGGATGCGGTGACCTGATGCCTGACGAGACGTTGCCCGTCGACAAGCCACGCATTGACATCGAGGCGAGCGCCGGCCACACCTAGTTCGATCTGCACCACACCCTTTGTGCTGACACATCGGGCGTCGGTCGAGGACCACGGCTTCCATTCCGAGTCGCCTATCTTGACTCGCAAACTAGGGCCATCAGTGCTGGCGCGAGTGAGAGGCGTCTCAAGTACGAGTTCAAGTTCCTCCGTCACGTCCCGATCATCCAAGATCCTAAGAATGACGTGCCCGGGCCCGTTCGTGCCCAGTTCACCGTAGGCTTTGCCTCTCGGGGGTGCGTTCAAGTTTGACGATTGGGTGCTCTCCCCCGCCCTCACGATGACATGCGCGCGGGCCGACGGGCTGGGAGCAGCAAGCTCCATGATCACGGAGCCAGTTGCAGCGAACTGGGGCCCGCTAGGCGAGTAAGCGATTGGCAGTGACATGAATCGCACTCGCCACGGCGGCATGCAGGCGTCGTGACCGAGAGCACTAAGCCAGGTGGCAACCCTCGAGTGTGGCGTCGACGGGAGTTCAATCCGCCAGAGGTACCAAGTCCAACCGTCCGAGCGAATGTGCCCGCCGCGCTCTGGGTTCACAGCATCCGGCGGGCGATGCTCCTCACTTGCGATGAGAGTCAGGCGTTCACCCCATGCCACAGCCGAATCCGGACGAAGCCTGGTCCACTCTCCGGTCTGCAATCGAAAGAGCGTACCGGTCGTTTCCAGCCCTGGGGCAGAAGAGGTCCAGCGCTCCAACGAAATGCCGCTCGGCCAATGTCCATGCGCATGGGTCGTGTAGTCTCGCCCAGACGGCGGAACCAAGGCGTGGGCCACCGATACGCCTGGGCGTAGGTCGAGTGCCGAGACACGGATACTCGCGGCACCCCACGACACTTCAATGTGGGCGCTCAGCAAGTCCTGCAGTGAGGACCTGCCAAACTCATCGGCGGGAATCTCGGGAAGTCGAAGCAGCAGCTGCCAACTCTCTCCTTGCAAGGACAGAGCAAGCCCCAATGACTCCGGCGAGTCCTCGACAGCCAAAGTGGCTGTGGAACTGCCTGACCCGGTGAAATGCCCGGGGTGGTACTCATCGCAATCAGGAGCGCCTTGTCCTGCAAAGTGCGCGAAGTGAGGCTTGCGAGTGCCGCCTGCGCGAAGGAAAGCATCACCGCCGCAGACGGCACAAACGAAGTGCCCTGACCGCCTGGCCTTCGACGCCTCGACAGGTTGTCCAGTGCTTCGATCCTTGGCGAATCGCATGCGGCCTCGTCGAGGTAGCGCCGTCACCCTACTGGGCGTTCAACTCGGTCCTGAGGTGCGCCTCGCCGATGAGGGAGTACGGTCCCGCGGCGCGGTGGTTTGGCCAACGTATTCTGCGAGGGGATGTTACGCCCGCTTTGGGCGGATGCCAAGATGCTGAGGCACGCACGCAACTAGTCGCCCGTGACCCATTGCGCGAACCGCCGCAGCACCTCCGCTTGTCGGATGACCACCAGGTGCGTGCGCGCGCGGCTCGCCCCCACGCACGGCAATGGGCCGAAGCATACGTACGCTGACCTGCCTCCCAACTCTGGCGCAGTCGCCCCGGGTTGGGTTCGATCCACTCGGCCCGCCACTTGTTGCGGCCGATGTGCTCGATGGTCTTCACGCGCCGCAGGGACACGCCTCGGCCGCGCTTCTGCCGGAAGGCGTAGTCATGCCCTGGCTTGATCGCGGCCTCGATCATGGGCCAGTTCTCCTGGCGGAATCGGCGTCAGCGGTCGCTTGGGACGTGAGCCGGCCGGCTCGATTTGTGGTCGCCGATTGGTCGCCTGTTCAAAGTCCACTCGTGTCCATTCGTGGCCGTTCCTGACCACAAGAGGAAACCCCGCCTGCGGCTCTAACCGCAAGCGGGGCTTTGCGTGACAACGACTTCGACGAGTGAGTCCATTTCGGCTTGTTGGACTTAGGAAGGTCGGACCTCTCCTTCCCAAGTTGGTGGCCCCGACAGGAGTCGAACCTGCGACGCAGAGTTTAGGAAACTCTCGCTCTATCCATCTGAGCTACGGGGCCGCAGCGCAGGAACATAGCGCGGAACTCGTGCGGGGAAAACCTCGACCGCACACACGGAGCCTTCAGTGGCCGCGATCTCCCCCCGCGAGCGCCGGCGACCGCGCGCCCTGATGCTGCCCATCGAGTGCTGTGTCGCGAGCTGGTCCTTCCGGATCGGACTTCATCGAATGACGAGCATTCTCCGCGTCACGTTGGCTCCGCCAGCAGAGAGGCGGTACAGGTAGCAGCCCGGTTGCCATCCTGCGCTGGACATGCTGACTTCATGCAGCCCGGCGGGCTGCCATGTTCGAGACAGCAGCTCAGCGACCTTCCGTCCTTGGACGTCGAAGACGGCGAGGTCAACCCGTGAGTCGCCAGGCAGCCCAAAACGTATGACCGTCTGGCCCCGGACAGGGTTTGGAGCGCACTGGGCCAGGGTGACCCGAGGCGGAGCGGCGTCCTGAGGACCGTGCGGAATTCGGATGGCTGCCAGCCCGACGCGGGCAGACGATCCCACTCGGCCGAAGGCGCCCGCAGCGTAGAGAACGTCTTCCCATGCCCCCATGGCGAGAACCTGCCCATCCATGGTCGGCCACGCCTGTCGCACGGCGGCGGTCCTGGAGTCAACGGCGGCGAAGTACTCACGCGACTCGTCGGAGAGTCCTGAGAAGTAGCCACCCACGAAAACGGTGCTGTCGTGTGCGGCCAGTGCGTGCACCCGCGTCCGGGACAAGGGGCCGAATACGTTTGGGGCCCACTGCGTCGGCACGCCGGAATGATCCAGCGCCGCCACGTATTCACGTGGTAGACCACCGACTTGGTGGAACAGACCGCCGACGTAGACGGTTTGGTCGAGTATCGCAATCGCCTTGACGACTCCATCTGTCCCGGGATCCCACGCCGACGCCATTCCAGTTGTCAGGTCAATCGCCGCGAGTGACCGACGAGGCTGCCCACCCATGGACAGGAAATCCCCGCCGACGTATGCGATGGAGTCGGCAATGGCGAGGCAATAGACGTCCCCGACGGCTTGCGGATTCCAAGGCAACGCTTGGGCCGTGAGAGTGTCAAGCACCGCGATTCCACGCCGGGCGCGACCACCGATCGAGTGGAACAGCCCGCCCGCAAGAACGGCATCCCGCCTCGGCGCAAGCGTCCAAACGCCCCCATCCGCCCCGGGATTCCAGCTTGTTGCCTGCCCGGTGATCGGGTCGAGGGCAGCAATGTTGCTCCGCTGCTGTCCACCGATCCTGGTGAACTGCCCGCCCACATAGACCTTGCCCCCATACGGCAGGATGCTGGCGACGGATCCATCCGGTTCCGGAGACCACCCGGTCACTCGACCGGACGATGCATCGAGCGCTGCAAGCCCGGGACGTTCCAGCCACTCTCCCAGCGACGTAAACCAGCCACCAAGGAAGACCCAGCCGTCTTGTACCGAGAGCGCAAAGACGTAGTCGTTTGGCCTTGGATCCCACGCCAACCGCTGGCCGGTGGCCAGTCGCAAAGCCGCAACGTTTGCGCCCGGGGCGCCAGCAAGTGAGTCAAACTGACCCGCCACGATGAGCGTGTCGCCGCGAATCTGCAGTGCCCAGAACTCGGCACCGACCGGGCGCGGGTAGGTAGCGGTCACCTGCCACGGTGTGGCTTGTCCGCTCTCGAAGTCGAGCTGCGCCAAGCCACGACGGGCTTGTCCGCCAAGGCTGGTGAAGGACCCGGCCACAAGCAAGCCCCCCGAATGCGCTTGAATCGCGTTGACGTGGGGGCCGGAGTCAATGCTCCAGTCTGGGAGTCGGACAAGCCCAGCATCCCAGTTGTGGACCACTCCTGTTTCTGCGCCCACGGCGGCGAGGCAGCGACGAAGCTCGCCATTCGCCAGGGAAAAGTAGCCTCCGACATACAGCGTCGTGTCCCTGACCGCCAGGGTCTTGACCTGATCGTCGAGCGCCAGCTGCCACGCAGTCAGCGCCCCCGACGCGAGTCCGACCTGAGCGACGTACGCGCGAGGTTGGTTCGACACCATCGTAAACCACCCGCCGACGAACAGCACATTGCCCCAGGGGGCCAGTGCAGCCACACGATTGTCGGTATCACAGGTCCACGCCAGGAGCGCATGACTTGCGACCGAAAAGGCCGCGAGATGGGCCCTCGGGCTGCCAGCGATCGCAGTGAAATCGCCCCCGACGTAGAGGGCGCCATTCACGAGGGCAATCGTCCAGACCTTTTCATTGGGGTGTGGATCCCAGTCTGAGAGTGTTCCGTTCATGAAGACATGCGCGAGGTTCGTGCGTGGCTGCCCGCCGACATGGGAGAACTGACCACCGAGGAACCAGCCTCCGTGCCCATCTCCCACGACAGCGTTGACACGTCCAACGACGGCAGGGAAGCCGGTGCGGGGTTCGCCGGTGGCGAAGTCGCACGGTACTCCACCCCCACTTGATGGGCCGATGAACCTGAAGTTCCCGCCGAGGTAGATTGTGTTGCCCTCCCTTGCGACCGCGAGAGCAGTGGACCCTGGCCTCAACACCCACGTAGTGGTGTCGATTTCCTGAGCGGCGGACGGAATCGCAATACCTAGGACCAAGAGCCCAGCAAGCGAGAGGCACCGTCTGAAGCAGCCGCCGAACACGAGGCGCGTACGGGCGATTCGGCATGGCACTGCCTCGAGGAGCGACTTGGGCCTCGGCGAAGCCCACAGGCGAGCTGCCAATCTCCCAATCGCCATCTTGCGGCTACCGGAGAACCACAACCCGGAGCACATGCGCCTGGCCCACGGCAGTCAAGCGCGCGAAGTAGACGCCGCACGAGACAGAACGCCCACTGCCATCTCGGCAGTCCCACTCCAACTCGACCCGGCCGAGCAGTGGGCGCCCATCGATCAGGGTTCGAACCCGTCTTCCCATCGTGTCGTAGAGTGTCAGGTTCGGCAGCACCAACTCGTCTGCCTCAAGTGCAAACCTGACAACGCCACTGCCGGGGTGCGAGTTGCAGAGGTTCAGGCGCACGCCCTGACGAAGTGTTGTCGACGACACACCAGCCACTTCCGGGTAAACGAGGATGAACTTCTGAGACACTGGGTCCCAGTGCATGCGGGAGATACAGATGCCGTGGGGACCGTGGAAGGCTGCGAAGAAGTGCAAGGACCCTATTTGAAGATGTTCGCAGGCCTGCCATCCGATCACGTCGGCGTCTTGCCCCGTGTAGTAGAACAGCGAGTCGCGCTGAGGCCACCGAGAGGCCCGACGATCTGTGACGCTGTCGCCAGGGGTCTGCGTCAGGAAGATCGTGGACTCAAGACCATAGTCGTCGTACTGCGCATTCGCGACGAACATCCGCCATGCGCCGGAAAGCGAGTCCCGCACAACGATCGGAGACTCGAGTGATCCGGGCAGGGGAAGGTGGTCGTCGTCGGTCGCTTCGTAGTTGCCAAGATCGATCCACTCGTCGAGCACTCCCTGCACGTTTCGAGCGACGCCAACCGTGTAGTGGGTCGGAAAGTCGGCGTGTTCACCCGCGACGAACAACAGGTACCGACCCGGATTGTCTGGGTCGGGCATGATGAAAGGATCTCGGAACTGCACCACGCCTTGCACCTGGTGTCCGATCGGATCTGCCCAGGAAGAGGCATCCGCAGCCGTGTACGCAGGGGTGCGGTGGCGCGTCCAACTCGTACTCGTGGTGCCCAGCATCGGCGTTGTCGCAAGACCAATGCTCTGATTGTCGAGGGAGTCGACGCCCGTGTAGAACATGTAGGTCAGAGCGCCGACCTGTTGAATGGAAGGTGCCCAGACCTTCTTCTTGTCCCACCCGATTCCGCTTGGTCGGAAAGCAAGCGTGTCGACGCTCCACGCCTTGCCGAGCGAATCGGTCCACGCGTGCGCGATGATGCTATCCGGACTCGCGAGTCCATTCTTATTCCTGATGTAGAAGAGATGGAAGTACCCCTTCCACGGATGTACCGGATCGGTCGCATCGTAGACCGTACTGTAGTGGAAGGCGAAATCCTTCGGGTAAACGCTGGGATTCGGGTCACGATAGAGAATGGTGTCGAAACCGGCGGACTCTGCCTCGAGCACGACAATGTTGTCCGGTGCGAGGGAAGTCTGGCCAGATGTGGCTGAGGCGTGGCCGGCCTCGACGACGGCCGAAGGCAGGGGGACGTGCACGTCGGCCGTGGCCACAAGGCTCGTCGAGCTGCGTTGTGAGACCTCCAATGGGATGGCCCAGAGCCCATCGGGCGCCCCGACCGTGACTCGCTCCACGCCGCCGAGAGAACCGCCTACGACGGTCACTCGGAGCTGGGCTGTTTCGTGCGTGCTTGATGCATGCAGCAACACGGGCGCGTAATCGCTGTCGATCCCGCCGTTGAACGTGACCTCGTTCGATTCGAGCACCGTGCTCGAATCAGGGTCGCCCGGATCGAGTGCAACCACACGCAGCTTCCCCTGGCTGCCGCCGACGAGATCAAGGGTCCAGAAGGCTGTGGACGCCGCCGTTTGACCGTAGCTGCAGAAGTGCGCAGTGATCAGGTTGGCCGCGCTGTCCGCCGGTGTCAGGGGCGGGTCGATCGACTCGATCTTCGCCGTGTCGGCGAGGCAGGCGTAGCTTGAGTCGGGCGCGACGAATGCGATACCCGAGGAGTCGGCGGTCCACTGCAGGCGCCAGGAGTTCGGCAGGACGAACTCCGTAGAATCCGCCTGAACGATCAAGGTGACCCGGGAGTTCGCGGGCACACCGAGATCCGTCGAGCCGGAACTCCAGCGCAACTGGATGGCCGTGGAAGGCCCAGGGTTGAGGGTGGCCGCGAGCAGCATCACTGGGGCAAAAAGCGTAGCACGCGATGAACGCAGCGTGGGCGTGAACATGGTGCGACCTCCCGAACGAACGTGAGAACCGTCGAATCGGGTATCGCCGATAGCGTCAGCCGCGCGGGCGAACCCGATCTGGGAAGACGGACCCGGGGAAGGTAACTCCGCGGCCCCCCCCCCTCGGGCAAGGGCACCGGCCCGGCGGGTTAACTCAGCAACGGGGGCGGGCGATCACGCGACGTCGAGGGGGAACGCGGCGTGCGGTTGGTCGGACCGCTGCCTTGACTGGCTACCCCTTGGTAACCCCTCAACGTCCAGCACTGTCCGTCGGTGTCCATTCATGGCCGGACTGCCCGACGGGGGCGGCGGCGGTTCGGACCAATGAATCCGCGCTCATGGCGTGCGTTCCAGTGGCTTGCGCGCGAGTTTCTGGTTTCAGCGGATTTCCGCGGGGCGAGTTAGGAAACCGCTGCTCTATCCGTCTGAGCTACGGGGCCGTGGCGCAGCAAGTTAGCACGATGCAATCGCGTGCGATAGCCATGAAGCACGCGGTCCAACAAGCCGCGCGCCTCCCAACATGGCGTAGTCTGTCGCTCGGCGATCGCGTTCAGACCCACGGGGAGATTCGGCGTGAACCTAGGTCAACCCATCTGGCGTGAGCAATGCGCTGCCGCTCGGACCATCAAGGAACGCTTCGGCACGCAGAAGGCGCTGGGCTACCTGATCGGCGAGAAGCTGCTCGCCTACCTGCGCGCCTCGAACGCCCGCCCCGACCTTGCGGCAGACTTGCCGAGGTTCGCGGCGGAGATCAAGTCGATCTTCGAGCCCTACGAGCTTCACGCGTACCTCTCCGGCGTGCGACGACTGGGCGCTCTCGGGCATGTCATGGGCGATGAGCAGTTTGCCGAGTTCCGCGCGGCCGGCGCGGTCGCGGAGGACATCGTCACTGCGGCGGAGGATGTGCTCCTCGTCGAGCGCATGAAGATTCTCCTACTCGACCGGGCATAGCTCTCACATCCAGGCGATGCCCCCGGGCCACAGCCCGCGTGCGACCATCACCGGCGGCGACGAGGCGCGGTCAACTTGAGCTTGGTCTGGCGCGGAAGCGCCGTCTTGCTCCGCGGCGCGTCGGGAGACGGCGGCAAGTACCAGCCACCGTGGAACCCGCGGTTGATCTCCCCCGCGTCAAACGCTTCTGGGTCGAACGAGCCGCCCACCCACTCCACCATGTCGACGTGCTCGGGGTGCCGAGGGTCGGCGAGTACTTTGAGCAGGTGTTCGTAGCCGCCGATCCCGCCACAGTCCTCCGGCGGGCACGCGCGCTTCCCCTCCACGACGTAGGGGTACTTGCCTCCGGGCTCTGCCTCCGTCACCTGCTCGAGCACCACGGTATGCTCCCATCCGTCGCCGAAGTCGTACTCGTAGACAAGGCTGTCATTCGGACTCCGGAGCACCTGGCTCAGCATCACCTTCTTCTCGTTCTCGCACTCGGGGAACTCGCGATCGACTTTGCCGTAGCGCGTCTCTCCCATCACGAACTGGTGCATGTGGCCGTCCATCCAGCCCATGACGTACTGCAGGACCGAGTGGAGCTTGAACAGCGTGACGTCGCTCCGGATCCGGATGCGCCGCCAGATCGGAGGGCGCGTGTCCCGGAGCGTTACCTTTAACCCGTAGATGCTGGCAGGGCGCTTCATCGCGGTGTCCCTTCGAGGTGGCGTGGCAAGTGGGTGTGAACTGGGCTCCGTGCTTCCGAGCAGACGCGCGGTGAACTCGCCGGGGTGCTGGTAGCCGTGCCCAGGGATCGTTACGAGCATTCGGCCCAAGTGCATGCTCAGCGTGTGCTCTGTCATGGTGGGTTGCGCCTCGTGCGTCAAGCCCAGGTGGAACACGTGCTCGTTCATGGTGCCCAGCACGCTGCGGCTCGCCGTCTTGTCGAAGGCGATCTCGGCCATGGCCTGCCTCTCCCGGTCAACGGCTTCCGCATCAACCCCGAGATCGCGCAACACATCGGCGATTGCTTCCGGGATGCGGCTGGCGAGCGTCGACAACTCGCGGGCCGGAAGAACGACGGGTAGCCGTGTCGTCTCATTGACCAGCAGCACCAAGTGGGAGGGGCGCAGTGGCAGGATCGTCGCGTACCAGTCCCCGAGCGCTGTCAAAGACGGAACTGGCGAGGCCAAGGGCCGGACCCGGAGCCGGGCCAGCAGTTTGCCCGTGCAACGGACAATCAGCATCAGCAGAAGCCTCCCGCGGTGGCGCCGACTATGCCGCCTGAACCGTCCACTGTTCCTTCCGGGTCGCCAGCTTCACTCGAGTCGCCGTGGCTCTCTTGAGATCGATCCGCGTGAGGCGATCGGTCGGATAGCTGGTTGTCAGCCGCCCCTGCGCGACGAGGAACCGCAGCAGCCGATCCGCCTGCGGTCCAATCGGAGCGGCGTCGTTCTCCCAGCGCGAGACCGTCTCCTCCGCGACCCCCATGTGCTTGGCGAAGTCGGAGCCCGACCAGCCCAGGCTCTTGCGAAGGAAGCGGACCTCGTCGCCCGTGAAACGAGTCGACTTCTCGATGAGGATCTTGGCGAGCAGGCGATGAAGCTCCTCGATGTGCGGGATCGAGACCTCGTAGTTCCCGCACCGAGGACAGCGAGTCACCTCCACCCCGAGCAGGGTAACGTGCTTAAGGCCGGATTCGTCGTAGCGGTAGCTTTCCTTGCGGGTCTTCATCGGTGTACCGCACTCGAGACACTTCATCGCTCGCTTCCCCTTTCCGTTCCTTGACCTCAGCGGCCGGTCCTCCAGGCCGTCACGACGACCAGCTCGCGCTCCGAGCGGAATGCGATCACGACCGTGATGCGGGCGGTGTCCACCCTGTACCTCCACGTGCCGTGTTCCAGTTCTCCGGCTCGAACGACTCCGCCGCGCAGCACGTTCTCGCAGTCGACCGTGGCGAGGCCGTCGGCGAGCAACTCCTCCTTGGCATGTCGCGAGTAGGTGAAGCGCCCAGACCTGAGGATCTCGCGAATCAGCCGTTTCGCGGCTTCCGGTGCCAGCGGCTCATCCATGACGCAAGCCACTCTGGGGGTGACTTGATGATTCGTCAAGTCGGCCTCCGGTGCATCGGATTGCCGGTTGGCCGGAGGGCGGTTGGGCCTTGGCGCGCGGTCGGCAGAGCGCACGGCGCACCCAGTCGGCTCAGCGAAGTCCTCACCGATGCGGTCGATCGAGGGCGCCATTGGTCGCCGATTGGTCGCCTGTTCAGAGTCCGCCATAGTCCATTCCTGTCCCTTCCCGGCCACATGAAAAAGCCCCGCTCGCGGCTGCAACCGCAAGCGGGGCTTTGCGTGACAACGACTTCAGTGAGTGAGGTGAGTTTCGGCCGGAGGAGTCAGGAAACCGCTGCTCTATCCGTCCGAGCTACGGGGCCACGGGAGCCGAAGATAGCGCGTCCGCCCTGCCCGCACGCCCGCGTCGTCGTGGCCATCGCGTGAGATCCGAAGTCGGCGGGAGCGCGTCGGGTCAATCAACCTCACACCACGCTTTCCGGCTCCTGTGCGCAGGGTCCATGTTCCTCGCGCTCGACCTGGATGGTCACGTGCTCGATGCCGAAGCGCCGGTGCAGATCGTCGCGGATGCCGGAGAGCGTCGCGTCCGCCCAGTTCTCGCCGCAGACGAGGTGCGCGGTCAGCGCGGCCTCGGTGGTGCTCATGGCCCAGATATGGAGATCGTGCACGGCCGCGACGCCGGTCAGGCCCTGCAGGTAGGTTCGGACTTCGTGCGGATCGATGCCTTCAGGGACCGCGTCCATGGCGAGGGCGAACGACTCCCGCAGCAGCCCCCAGGTGCCGACGAGGATGACGGCGGCGACGGCGAGGCTGGTCAGCGGATCCAGCCAGGTCCAGCCGGTCCAGCGCATGCCGAGTCCGGCAAGCACGACGGCGGCGGAGACGGCCGCGTCCGCGATCATGTGCAGAAACGCGCCGCGGACGTTGAGGTCGTCGGCCCGGCCGCGCATGAACAACATGGCGGTCACGCCGTTCACCGCCACGCCGGCCCCGGCGACGATCGCCACGGTGAGTCCTTCGACCGGGTGCGGCTGCAGCAGTCGCTGCACCGCCTCCCACCCGATGGCGCCGATCGCCACCAGCAACAGCACGGCGTTCGCGAGCGCCGCGAGGATCGTCGAGCGCCGCAGGCCGTAGGTGCGCCGCGGCGTCGGCTTCCGGCGCGACATCTCGGCCGCGCCCCATGCGAGGCCCAGGCCGAGCACGTCGCTCAGGTTGTGGCCGGCATCGGCCAGCAGCGCGAGCGAATGGGCCGCGAGCCCGGCGATGACCTCGATCAGCACGAAGGCCAGGTTGAGAATCACGCCGACGCGGAAGGCGTTGGTCGAGGCGCCGGCTCCGTGATCGTGCGAGTGGCTCATGCCCGGGACTCGCGGTCGCCGGCGCGGGAAGTCTGCGGGCGGCGAGCCGGCGTCCGGCGCTCGCCGCCGGCCGCCGGGCCGAATCGCGGCGCGCCCAGTCCGGCCTCACGCATGGCTCACCGCCGATTCCACCGTGCCCCCGAGCCGCGCGAGCACGTCGTGCGCAAACTCCGTGAGCGACGGGTCACGCGCACCCATGACGAGCACGAGATCGCCGGGCCGGGCGACCTCGACGAGGCGCGCGGCGAGCCATTCGCGTGACGGCGCGAACTCGGCCCCCCGCCCCCGTGCCGCGATCTGCGCGGTGACGTCGGCGCTCGAGAAGTCGCGCGTCGCGGTGCCGCCGGCGTAGTAGACCTCGAGCCAGAAGGCGAGGTCGTCGGGGCGCAGGTGCGTCGCGAAGGTCTCGACGAGGTCCTCGCGCAGAAAGCGGGTCGGGCCGTAGCCGTGCGGCTGGTAGACGGAAAGCACGCGGCGCGAGCGGCGCTGAGCGGTCGCGAGCGCGGCGGCGATCTTGGCGGGATTGTGGGCGAAGTCGTCCACGACCTCGACTCCGCGGGCGGTACCGAGCGATTGGAACCGGCGCGAAACGCCGGCGAACGAGGCGAGCGGCGCGGTCATCGCGCCGGGTTCGACGCCGGCGGCGCGGCAGCAGGCGATGGCGGCGAGCGCGTTCTCGACGTTGTGCGCGCCGGGCACCGGCAGGCGGAAGCGGACTCCCTCCACCTCGAACGTGCTTCCTTCGGCGTCCAGCTCGAGCGCCTGGCCGCGCACGGCCGCGCGGGCTCCGGTGCCAAAGACGAGCGCGCCGTCGCGCAGGGAGCCGAGGGCCTCGCCCTCGCCGCACACGAACGTCTCGCGGGTGCGCGCGCGCAGCGTCGCGAACATGGCCGCGACCTCGGACTCGGGCTTGTGGTCGCGCGTCAGGTTGAGCGCGACGCCGATCGCCGGGCGGTAGCGGACCAGCGAGCCGTCGCTCTCGTCGGCCTCGACGACCAGCAGCTCGCCGGCGCCGGCCCAGGCGTTGCCCCACAGGCCTTCGCGCTGCAGCGCCACCAGCTCGCCGCCGGTGATGACGGAAGGGTCGCGACCGGCGGCGCGCAGGATCTCGAAGATCATCGCCACGACCGTGGACTTGCCGCTCGTGCCGGAGACCGCGATCGAGCGGAGGTCGGCGACCCAGCTGGCCAGCATCTCCGAGCGGTGCACGATCGGAAGCGCACGGCGCTGCGCCTCGGCCACGTCGGGCACCGAGGATTCGACCGCCGTCGAAACGACCAGTGCCGCGCAGTCGCCACCGGCGCCCCTGCCGTCCTGCGGCACGATCGCGATGCCGAGCCGCTCGAGCTGCGCGCGCGCCTGCGGTCGCTCGCCGCGGTCGAAGCCGCGGTCGCTGCCGCTCACGCGGCCGCCGAGCATGGCCTGGAACTGCGCGAGCGCGCTCATGCCGCTGCCGCCCACGCCGGCGTAGTGAAACCGCGCGGTCGAGCGCGGATCGGGCGCGTCGCCGGCTCCGGGCGCGATGATCACGACCGGGTCCCCTTCGGCGACGAGGTCGAAGAGCTCGGCGATGCCGGCGTTCGAGAGCCGCACGCAGCCGTGCGAGGCGGGCGTGCCGAGGGTGTGCTCGTGGTTCGTGCCGTGCAGATAGATGTAGCGCTCCAGCGAATCGCAGCCGGTTCCGCGGTTGACGCCGTCCTCGAGGCCCTCGAGCGTCAGCACGCGCGTGAGGATCAGGTCGTCCTCGCGCGGTTCGCCGCGCCAGATCTCGCCGGTCGCCTCGCGGCTCACGAACACCGTGCCGCTCGCCGCGCCCGCGCCGATCCGGCGGTGAATGCGGTGCCAGCCGGGCGGCGTCTTGTACGAGCCGCTCTGGCCGCCGATGCCGTTGGCCGCCGTCGAGGCGGGCCACGACCCGGCGACCTTGCCGTCCTGCAGGAACAGCACGCGCTGCGCTCCGGCATCCACGATCACCAGCCGCGGCGGCAGCTCGCGCACGGGCGCCTGCGCGCGGCCGAGCGCCGCGGTGACGAGCGTTCGAGCGTGTTCGGCGGGATCGTGGGACTCGCTCATGCGGCCAGAGTGCCACAGTCGCGCGGGCGCGCGAAGCGGCGGGGTGCGCCCGCGCACGGCCCGGCCGGACGAGCTTTCGCGCGAAGCGGCCGCGCGCACCCAGGAGCGTGCGGCCCGTGCGGCCGCCGGACCCCGCGAAGCGGGTCACGCCACGAAACACGAAGGGGCCGGTCTTCCGACCGGCCCCACTCGCGCTGCGTGCGGCGCTACCGCAGGAGCACGACGGTGCGGGCGGTCCGCGAACCCGCCGTCACCGCGTGGATGAAATAAGTGCCGGGAGCGAGCAGCTTCGGCGCAAAAACCAGCGAGTGGTCGCCGGCCGACATGTCGCCGTCGGCCAGGGTCTCCACGAGCTGACCCGCGACGTTGTAGACCTTGACCGTCACCTGGCCGCTGCGCGGCAGGTAGAGCTGCACGGTGGCGCTGGTCTTGAACGGGTTGGGGAACACGTTGCGGAAGGCGACGCCGCCGGTGAGCATCGGCTCGGCGACCGTGGGCTCCTGGCCGGCCTGCGCGATCGGCGCGTTCAGCAGGTTGGGGCGGTACTGGCCCGTCATGGACTGCATGCGCGAGATCTGCTGCGAGGTGAACTCGGTGTAGCAGGCGTCGTCCGAGTAATCCATGTAGTTGTGGATCGGATCGAGCCCCGCCGAGGAGCACGTGTTGCGGCCTTCGGGGCAGCCCGACGCGGCGCTCGCCTCGTAGGGCGTGTCGTCGCAGTAGTCGCCGGGCGCGGTGCAGCCGCCCTGGAACGTGTGGTACAGGCCGAGGTAGTGGCCGGCCTCGTGCGCCAGCGTGCCGCCGAGGTTGTAGGGGGCGAGGTAGCCGCCGGGCACCGAGCCGTAGTGGATCACCACGCCGTGCTGCTTGTTGTTCTCGGCGTACGACCACGGGAACGTCGCCCAGCCGAGCAGGCTCTGGCCCGGCTTGCACGTGTAGACGTTGAAGCGGTGCAGCGGATCGATCGCCAGCGTGTTCTTGGCGTTCTTCTCGGCGCGCGAGCCCGGCGTCATGGTCCACCAGGCCTTCTTGTTCGTGCGGTCCACCGAGGCGAGCACGAAGCTGAAGCCGGTGCCGGCGTAGCGCGCGTTCATGTAGGCGATCTGCGCGTCAATCTGCGACTGCGGAATGTTGCCCGTCGAGCCGTTGTAGATCACGTGCCAGGCGATCTTGATCTGCCCGGTCGCGCCGGCGCGGCCGTCCTCGATGTAACGGCGCAGGGCCGCCTGCACGGCCTCGGTTTCGAACACCGTGGGCTCGGGTGTGGCGCAGTTGCGTCCGCCATCCAGGCCGGGCGTCCGCCAGTCGGGCGTGGAAGGACGCCCGGCAAGCGCCGCGGACGCGAACAACGCCGTGAGTCCGAGAACGAACACCGCACTGACGACGAACCGCTGCTTCATGTTCGGCCTCCCAAGGGGGAGAAGAGGCGTGGACGTCGGTCGCGTCCCGGGCACGCAGCGGCGCCCGCTTTGAACCGGCCGGCGAAGTGTGGACTTTGTCAACTATGACCGGGCGTTTTCAAGAGTTTTCTTGGACAAAGTCTTGAACTATGCCGCAACGACCTCAAGCCCTCGGATGGCGACCGTGTGCCTCCGCCGGTCCTCGAGGGCGCGGCCGCTCAGCCGCGGCGCGGCCGGAACGCGAGCGCGAGCGCCAGCCAGCCGGCCATCAGGCACAGGCCGCCGATGGGCGTCACGGCGCCCCACAGGCGCGTGCCCGTGAGCACGAGCGCGTAGAGGCTGCCGGAGAAGATCACCACGCCGGCGAGCAGCAGCCAGCAGGCTGCCGTGAGCGCAGGGCGCGGGGTGCCCTGCAACTTCGCCCCGGCGAAGAGCAGCGCCAGCGCGTGCACGAGCTGGTAGCGGGCCGCGGTCTCGAAGACCTGGAGCATCCCGGGATCGAGGCGGCCGCGCAGCGCGTGCGCGCCGAACGCCCCGGCCGCGACACCGAGCAGGCCGAGCAGCGCGCCGATGGAGGCGAAGGGCATGCCCCACCCTAACGCGCCCGGGCCGGCGCGGCGAGCAGGACGGCGTCCCGGGGTTGGACCGCGGTGGGATCATCTCCGCCGGAGCGAAGGCGAAGGTGTCCTCCCACCGGCCGGCGTTGCATGAGCGCGGGGGCGACCGACGGCCGGGACCCGCCGCGAGTCCTCCGGGCCCCGTGAACGCGACAAGCCCCCGCGACGCGGGGTCGCGGGGGCTCTCGCAAGCTGGCTCCTCGGGTAGGATTCGAACCTACAACCCTCCGGTTAACAGCCGGATGCTCTACCGTTGAGCTACCGAGGAATGGCGCCGGGGCCGCGCGAACAGGCCGAATCCGACACTCGTGCGGCCGGGGAGTCTAGTCGGCGCGCCCCGACCCGGTCAAGCAATGCACGGCGCCCGGCAGGGTCGTCTCGCGGCTCAGCGCGCCCCGAGCCGGGCCGCGAGAGCAAGCTCGAGCGCCCGCTGCGCGTACCCGGCATGACTGCGGGGCGTGCTCTCGGCAAGGTGCGCGCGCACGACTTCGGGCAGCCAGCCGGCGCTGGGCGTGCCTCGGAATCCCAGCTCGGCGACGGCGAGCGAGGGGTCCGGCCGCGAGCACCATCGGCCGCTGAAAGGCGAGACGTACTCATCGAGGCCGGCCTGCTCGAGTTCGCGGGCCGTGCAGTCCACGAGGCGTGCGGAAACGCCCAGGCACCCGGCGGCGCGCTCGAGCAACACGCGAAGTTCCGGCTCGTCGGGCTGGGCGAGATTGTAGGTGTGGCCCGGCGGGCGGGCGCCGCCGGCGAGCGCGACGAGCACGCGCGCCACGTCCTCGGCCCACACGAAGCGCACGGGATCGCGGCCGCCGCCCGGCAGCAGCAGCGGTCCGCCGTCCAGCAGCCGCTCGAGGTAGGCCCACAGCCTTCGCGAGGGGTCGTTCGCGCCCTGCACGACCGGCAGGCGCAGCGCGAGGTCGGCCCCGCCGCGCGAGGCCGCGCGCATGCGAAGACGGGCTTCGGCCTCCCGCTTGCCGACGCCGTAGTCCCAGTTCGCCCGATCGCGGGTCCCCGCGGCGGGCTCCGCCATGAGCGGCAGCGCTCCGTCCGCTTCACGCGAGGGCGGGCGGCGTTCGGTGGCGATCAGATAGACCTGACCGCTGGAGATCAGGACGTAACGGGCGACGCGCGGCGCCGGCGGCGAGAGCGCCGCGTCCACGTCGCTTCCGTGGAACGCGAGAAAGTCCACCGCGAGATCGAAGCTCTCCCCTTGCAGCGCACGCCCGACCGCCGCGAGGTCCGCCCGCTCGGCGGCGACGTGGCGAACGCCTTCGGCGACGCCCCGTCGTCCCCGGCTCACCACGGTCACCTCGTGACCGGCGTCGCGCAGCGCCCGCGCCGCGGGCGCACCGAGCAGTCCGGAACCGCCCATCAGGAGCACCCGGGACGTCATCGAGGATCCCTCCCTCAGGCGGGGGCGAGCACGGCACGTTGCGGCGAAGCCGCGCCCGGCGGGACGAGAGGGCCGGGCCGGAACGCGGGCTGGATCCTAGATCGGATCCAGCGATTCGGCATCAACGGCCGTCGGTGCCGGTGGCCGCGTCCGTGTGGTCCGCGGCTCCCCCATGACACTCGCGGCAGGCCACGGCGTCCGACGGCGACTTCAGCCAGCTGGCCAGGTCCACCCACCGGCCCGGAGCCACGCGCACGCGCCGGCAGCCGGGACAGATCACGGCTTCGCGATCGCGCTCGGCGAGCTCCTCGCGGACCTGGTCGAGCTCGGTCACGACGCCGCGCAGCTCCTGCGCCGACTTGCGCATGTCCTTCGTGAGCAGAACGATTCTCAGGCCGGCGCGCACGCGCGCCATCAGTTCGCCCTGGTCGCACGGCTTGACGAGGTAGTCGTCGGCGCCGGTCTCGAGCGCGAGCAGCTTGTCGTTGATCTCGCCGCGGGCGGTGAGCAGGATGAAATACGGTGCCGCCTCTCGCAGGCCGGTCTTGACCGACTGGCAGAGTTCCAGGCCGTCCACCTGCGGCATCATCCAGTCCGAGAGCACGAGGTCGGGCTCGAACGACACGATCGCCTTCATGCCCTCGCGCCCGTCCGAGGCGGTCAGCACCTGGTAACCCTCGACCTCCAGGCGCTTGGTGAGCACCCGCTGGAAGAACGGGTCGTCCTCGACGACCAGGATGCGAAGTTCGCCGGCGGGCTTCACGCGGCACGCTCCATGAGCCGCGCGGCCTGGGCGACGAAGGCGGCATGGTCGAGGATGGGCTTGGAGACGTAGTCGTCGGCTCCGCTGTCGCTCATCAGCCGCTCGGCGTCGCCCCGCATGGCGTGCGCGGTCGCGAGCATGACCGGAACCGCCGCCGTCGCCGGGTCGTTCTTCAGGATCCGGCACAGGTCCACGCCGTTCACGGGCCTTCCCCGCCACTCCGATTGACCCAGCGACACGTCGAGCACGATCAGCTCGACCGGATCCCAAGCGAGCAGGGCGAACATCTCGGCCGGCGAATCGGTCACCGTGACGCGACAGCCGAGACGCTTCTCGAAGATCTTGCGGAAAAGCGTCGCGTTGTGCGGGTCGTCCTCGACGACCAGGACGTGCCTCGGCATCATGCGGCCTCCCTGCGCGTCCGCCCTTCCTCGGCGACCGCGGGTCCGCCGAGGTGACGACGAAGGGCCGCGGGCAGGACGCCCGGGTTCGCGTGCACGTCGGTCTTGGCGATGATCTCGATCACCAGGCCCTGTTCGAGAAGCTGCCGCTCGCTGGCGTCGCGTGGCTCGGGGAAGTTCGTCAGGACCAGCACGGGCAGGTCCGGATGCAGGCCCGAGAGCGTCATCTCGCGAAGCACGTCGTAGCCGCTGACCTCCGGCATCATCAGGTCGAGCAGCAGGATGTCGAAGCCGCTCGGCTGCGTTCGCAGCACGTGCAGGCATTCCTCCCCGTTGTTGGCGACCTCGAGGTGAAAGCGATCGGCCGGCAGCACCTTGCGAACGTAGGCGGCGACGGTCGCATCGTCGTCGGCGAGCAGCACGCGGATCACGTGGTCCTGCTTCGGGCCCACCAGACCGTCAATGCGATTCATCAGCACGAGCGGATCGATCGGCTTGACCATGTGCTCGGGCCTGCGGGTGAAGGCGGTCGAGCGCAGCTTCTCCCGCAGTTCCCCGTCGAATCCGGTGACGAACACGAGCGGAACGTGCCGGGTCTCGGCCTCGGAGGTCAGGCGCTGCGCAAGGTCCCAGCCGGTTCGCAGGGTGGCGCCGTCGCTGCACGAAAGCGCGTAATCGAGCACGATGCAGGCCGGGTGCAGCCGCCGCACGAGCATCCACGCGGTCTCCGCGTTCTCGGCCTCGACCGTGCGATAGCCGCCCTTCTTGAGCACCGCGGTCAGCAGCCGGCGCGACACCGCGTCGTCCTCGACGACCAGCACCAGGGCGCCTCCGGGGACCCCTTCGATCCGGTCAGCGCCATGTTCGGTATCAGCGACGGCGGGCAGCGACTCCTCTCCTCGCCACAGGGGAAGCGAGAAGTACATGCGCGTGCCGTGGCCTTCGCCTTCGCTGTGCACCCCGATGATGCCCCCCATCAGTTCGACGAGACTGCGCGAGATGGCGAGCCCCAGGCCCGTTCCGCCGAAGCGCCGCGTCGTGCTGCCGTCGCCCTGCACGAACTTCTCGAAGATCAGTTTCTGGCGGTCGGGTGGAATGCCGACGCCGGTGTCCACCACCTCGAAGAGGACGTGGCCCAGTTCGGCGCGCGAGCGAGCGCGTACGACGACGCTGCCTCGCGGCGTGAACTTGAGACTGTTGCCGACGAGGTTGACCAGGACCTGCTTGACCTTGCCGAAGTCGCCGCGCACCGCGATGCCGGGTTCGAGCTCGGAGTCGAACCGGAGTTCGACGCCCCGCTGCGCCGCCTGCACGTGGGTGATCGTGTAGACCTCGTCGAACATCTGCTGTACTTCGAGGCGCTCGATCTCGAGCGTGAGCTTGCCGGCCTCGATCTTGGCGATGTCGAGGACGTCGTTGATCAGGCCGAGCAGGTGACGCGAGCAGGCGAGCCCCTGTCGCAGGTACTCGCGCTCCTCCTCGGGCGAATCGCACAGGCCATCGAGCACCAGCTGCAGGAACCCGATCATGCCGTTGAGAGGCGTGCGCAGTTCGTGCGACGTGTTCGCGAGGAACTCGCTCTTGAGGCGTGAGGCTTCCTCGAGCTGCGCGTTCAGCTCTTCGAGCCGCCGGTTCGTGGATTCGAGGCTGGCCGACGACTCGCGCAGCAGCCGCTCCGACTCGACCCGCTCGCGAATGTCGCGAACGATGGCCGAGTGCAACAGCTCGTCGCCGGTCCCCGAGGTCCCGACCGAGAACTCGACCGGGATCTCGGTGCCGCCGGGTTGAAGCGCGCGACAACTCGTGATGGCTCCCTGCGCGGGCAGCCACGAGTCCCTGCACCCCGAGTCCCAGCGCAGGACGTCGTTCAGCGTCAGCCCCTCGAGCTGTTCGCCGGTTCGCCCGAACAGGTCGGTCGCGGAGCGGTTGGCGCTGCGAATGTGGCCCTCGCCGTCGAACAGCACGATGGCGTCGAACGCGGTGTCGAACACGGCCTGCATGCGCCGCCGGTCGCGCTCCGTGACCTCCGCCTCGCGACGCGCGAGCGCGCTGACGTAGAAGCGGCGCCAGACGACCACCAGCCCGAGAACGAACAGCAACAACCCGAGGTCGAGCAGCAGCAACAGGCCGAGCGTCGCTCCGAGTCCGCGCATTCCGTCGCCGCGGCTCTCGGTCGCGACCAGGCCCCAGCCCAGTTCGGGCATCGCCCGGGTCACCGCCCAGAGGGCCTCGCCGCGGTCGTCCCGGACCTCGGCGCGCGACTCGATGCGCGTCGCCGCCATCGCCGGAATGGTCGCGCGCGCCGAGCTCAGGGGCAGCCGCTGTCCGTTCGCGAACCCCTGCGGATTCTCGGCCCCGCCGCCGGCGAGAATCACCGCCTGGTCGCCCTCCTGTCGGACGAGGTAGGCGCGATTCGAGGCGCCCATGCCGGGCCAGCCCGCGAGGAGCTTGCGGGTGATGTTGTTGCCCAGATCGTGGAACACGACCGCGTGGTCGGGCATGCCCCGGCCGTCCTCGAGCGGCGCCGCCAGGACCAGCCGCGAGCCGGCCGGGTCCCCGAGCAGGTCCTCGCGCAGCGCCAGGGCGCGCGCGACGAGCCTGGCCGCCGATCTCGGCGTGCCGAGCTGCTCACCGACCTGCCAGACGACACGGCCCTGGCTGTCGAGCAGCTGCACGCCGCTGAATCCGAAGCGTTCGCGGGACATGGCCAGCTCGTGGCGCGCCGCTTCGTCGAAGTCGGCGGAGTGGTCGTGCGCCACCCGCAGGAGCGCGTCGTGGATCGCCGGATCCTCGAGCGTGCCGAGGGCTTCGCGCCGGAACGCGCCGACGACGCTGGTCAGCTCGTCGCGGCGCAGGTCGGCGCTGGCTTCGAGCCGGCTCCAGCCGTCGCGTTCGGCGCGCAGGCTCGCATTGCGGAACAGGACCAGGTTGAGCGTCGCGACGCCGGCGACCAGCAGCAGGACGAATCCGGCCAGCACCCGGCGGCTGTCGCGTCGCGCCGCGGCACCGAACGGAAGCAGGGCGAGGATCGCCGTGGCCGCGCCGTTCGAACGCCGCGCGGCTCCGGTCGTTCGGGGGCCGGTCGCCTCTTCTTTGGGATCAGGGGTCGCCATCTCGCAGTGGCCCGGACGTGCCGCGGGCTCACGGTGTCATCGGCGGACGGCGGGCTCTCTTGAGCGGATTTGCGGCCGCGGGGGGCGGCGGGCCCCGCGGCCGGACCGGACCCCGGGCTACTCGCCCTGCTTCTGCCAGTAGCGCGGGCGCATGTTGGCCTGCAGCACCCGCTTGCGAAGCCGCAGCGAGACGGGCGTGACTTCGAGCAGCTCGTCGTCGCGCACCCACTCCAGCGCCTGCTCGAGCGACATGCGGTGCACCGGCAGCAGGCGGATCGCGTCCTCGCCCACCGAGCGCATGTTCGTGAGCTTCTTCTCCTTCACGACGTTGACGTCAATGTCCTGTTCGCGCGCGTTTTCGCCGACGATCATGCCCTCGTACACCCGGTCGCCGGGCTCGATGAAGATCTCGCCGCGGTCCTGCACGTGTTCGATGGAATAGCCGGTGGCCTTGCCCTCGCGGTCCGAGACGAGCGCGCCGGTGGTGCGGTGCGGAATGTCGCCCATCCACGGCTCGTAGCCGTCGAACAGGTGGTTGAGCAGTCCGGTTCCGCGCGTGTCGGTCAGGAACTGGCTGCGGAACCCGATCAGTCCGCGCGAGGGGATGCGGAACTCGAGCCGCACCCGCCCGGTCCCGTGATTGACCATGTTGGTCATCCGGCCCTTGCGGGTCCCGATCTTCTGGGTGACCACGCCCACGAACTCCTCGGGGCAGTCGATCACGAGGTGCTCCATCGGCTCGTGCTTGCGGCCGTCCAGCGTGCGCGTGATGACCTCCGGCTTGCTCACGGCCAGCTCGAAGCCCTCGCGTCGCATCATCTCGATCAGGATCGCCATCTGCAGCTCGCCACGGCCGGCGACCTCGAAGGCGTCCGGGGTCTCGCCGGGCGTCACGCGGATGCTCACGTTGGTGAGCAGCTCGCGCTCGAGCCGGTCCTTGATGTTGCGCGTCGTGACGAGCTTGCCCTCCTTGCCCGCGAACGGCGAGTTGTTGACGCTGAACACCATGCTCACGGTGGGCTCGTCCACCGTCACCGGCGGCAGCGCCTTCGGCCGCTCGGCGTCGCTCACGGTCTCACCGATGTGCACCTCGTCGAAGCCGGCCAGCGCCACGATGTCGCCCGGGCCCGCCTCGGACACCTCGACGCGCTGCAGCCCCTCGAACGCGTACAGGTTGGTGATGCGGGACCGGACCTCGGTGCCGTCGCGGCGGATGAGCACGACGTCCTGTCGCGGAGCCATGCGGCCGTTGACGATGCGGCCGATGGCGAGCCGGCCGACGAAGTCCGAGTAGTCGAGGTTCAGGATGAGCATCTGCAGCGGCGCGTCGGGCTCGAAGCGCGGCGGCGGAATGGTCCGGACGATCGCGTCGAACAACGGCTGCAGCTTGTGGTCCTCGCCGTCGGGCGTCAGCCGGCAGATTCCGTCGCGGGCGATGGTGTACAGGACCGGGAACTCGAGCTGGTCCTCGTGCGCGTCGAGATCGATGAACAGGTCGTAGATCTCGTTCAGCACCTCCTGTGGCCGCGCGTCCTTGCGGTCGATCTTGTTGATGACCACGATCGGCTGCAGGCCCAGCTCGAGCGCCTTCTTGAGCACGAAGCGGGTCTGCGGCAGCGGCCCTTCGCTCGCGTCCACGAGCAGGAGGACGCCATCCACCATCTTGAGCGTGCGCTCGACCTCGCCGCCGAAGTCCGCGTGTCCGGGCGTGTCCACGACGTTGATCTTCAGCGCCCCGTGGCGGATCGCGGTGTTCTTGGCGAGGATCGTGATCCCCTTTTCGCGCTCGAGGTCGTTCGAGTCCATCACCCGCTCGGCGACTTCCTGGTTCTCGCGGAACACGCCGCTCTGCCACAGCATGGCGTCCACGAGCGTGGTCTTGCCGTGATCCACGTGGGCGATGATGGCGATGTTTCGCAGGTCCTCGCGCACGGCCGTGGCGGCGCGGGGTTCGGTGGCGAGCTTCAACGCGTTACCTCCTGTGGGCTGCGGGGACCGTTCACGAACTCGAGCAGCCGGGACCACCGGTCGCTCCGTTCCCACAGCGAGTCGTAGCTGTAGAGCGCCACGGCGGGATACCCCAGCTCGCGCGCCCCCCTGATCTTCGCCGCCGCGGTCGCGGGCGGCGTGTTGTAGACGGCAATGCCGGGCACGACGCGCCGGGTTCCCACCTGAGCGGTCATGGCGGCGAGCTGTCCCAGCACGGTCTGAACCGGTGGCGCGTAGCACATCGGGAAGACGCGATCGAGCAGGCCGTCGCGCAGCCACGCGCTCCAGCACTGCCGGTTCGTGCGCGCGGCGGCCAGCGTGTCGGCGAGCACCGCCGCCGAGATCGGAAGCCCCGGTCGCGCGACGCTCAGCGAGTCGCGAACCTCGCGCACGATCGCGGTCACCTGCGCCTGCTGGAACGAGGTCCACACCGAGTCCATGTGCGCGCGCTCGGGTGGCGGCAGGAGGCCGAACCGGAGCGGGTCCACGCCGGAGACCAGCGCGAACTGCGCCCGGGTCGTGGGGTCGTAGCCGATCGCGACCCCCGGCTGGCGGATGTAGTCGAGATGGATACCGTCCACGTCGTAGCGCGTGGCGATTTCCCTGGCGATGTTCGCGATCCAGGTGCGGACCGCCGGGTGCGCCGGCGAGAGGAATACCCCCTCGACGCGCAGGCGTTCGCGCTCCCGCATCGTCAGGCGCGTCATCGGCCGGCCGTCGCGCAGACGCGCCACCCACTCGGGATGCTGGCGCAGGACGTGACGCGGATCGCGCGGCGGCTGCGGCGCCGACCAGGCGAGGCAGCAGTTCATCCACGCGTGCACCTCGAGCCCGGCCGCGTGCGCGAGCGGAAGCAGCTCGCCGAGCGGGTCCCGCGTCGGATCGGCGAGGGCCTCGGGCGGCGGCAGCAGGTCCGAGTGGTACCAGGCGTCGCCACGGCCCACGACCTGCACGAGCAGGCCGCGCACGCGCATGGCCTTCGCGCGCTCGACGATGCGCGGGATCCCTCCCGGCTCGACGAGCGAGGTGCGCACGACCCACAGGTACTCGACCGCCCGGGGAGTCGTGTCCGCGAGGGCCGACGTGAGCGCGGGCAGGGGGATGTAGGCCGGCGCCGAGGCGCGTGCCGGTCCCGCCAGCAGGCACCCGCCCAGGACCGCCGCCAGGGCGGGCGCGAGCCGGCCCGCGCGCGCCCGGATTCCGTGGTGCGTTCGCGGCCTTCGTGCCTCGTGCGGATCAATCCTGGGTCGCAACGAACTCCCCCGGGCTCCGACGCCTCCACACGCCCGGCCCCTCCGGACGCGTCCTGCAAACCGAACGGGCGGAAGGTCACCCTCCCGCCCGCGGCACCCTTCTGACATCGGCGTTTTCGGCGGCGAGCTTCAGCCTCCAACCTTGCGCTGGGTGCGGCGCTGCTTCGTGCCCCCGCCGCCCGCGCCGGCGCCCGCCTTCTCCTTCTTGGCGCCGCGCTTCGGCTTGGCTTCGGCGGCCGGGGCTTCGGCCGACTCCTCGGCCTCTCCCTTGGATTTCTTCTTCTCCGCCTTCGCGCCGCTCTCGGCAAGGGCCTTCGCCTCCGCCGCGGCGACGCGCGCCTGCCGTTCCTGCTCCTTCTGCTCCACCGACTTCACCAGCTCGAGGTAGGCGGTTTCGCCGGCGTCACCCAGCCGGCGGCCGATGCGCAGGATGCGGGTGTATCCGCCGGCGCGCTCCTCGTACCAGGGCGCGATCGTGCCGAACAGCTTGGCCACGATCTCGGGCTTGGTGACGAAGCGTGCGACGTGACGCCGCGAGGCCATGTCCCCGGCCTTGGCGAACGTGATCATGCGCTCGGCGAGCCGGCGGGCCTCCTTGGCTTTCGCCACGGTGGTCTCGATGCGCTCGTACTGGAAGAGCGCCGTCACCAGATTCCGGAGCAACGCGCGCCGGTGCTGGTGCGTGCGGCTCAGCTTGCGATGGTCTTTGCGGTGTCTCATGTCCTGCCCAGTCCTCTCGGTTCCAGCGGGGTGACGCGGCCGCGTCGCCGCGGCCCGGCGTCAGACCTCCGACTTCGCCGGCGTCTTCGGTTCGTAGAAGCGGCTGATGTCCATGCCGAAGTGCAGGCCCATCTCGCCCAGGATGTCCTGGATCTCCTTCAGCGACTTGCGTCCGAAGTTCCGGAACTTGAGCATCTCCGGCTCGCCCTTCTGCACGAGGTCGCCGATGGTCTTGATCTCGGCGGCACGCAGGCAGTTGCTCGAACGCACCGAGAGTTCGAGCTCCTCGACGCTCTTCTCGAGCTGCTTGCGGACGCGGTCCACTTCGGGATCGACGGACTGCTCCTCCTCCTGCACCGGCTCCTCTTCGAAGTTGATGAGCAGGCTGAAGTGATCGCGGAGGATCTTCGCCGCCATGGCGACCGCGTCGTGGGGAAGGATGCTGCCGTCCGTCCAGACTTCGAGCGTGAGCTTGTCGTAGTCAATGCGCTGGCCGAGACGCGTCGCCTCGACCGTGTAGTTCACCTTGGTCACCGGCGAGAACAGCGAGTCGATCGGGATGACGCCGATCGGCCGGTCGGTCTGCGAATGCTGGTCCGCCGACACGTAGCCCCGGCCCCCGTTGATCTCGACCTCCATGCGCAGGTCCCCGTCGCGGTTCAGCGTCGCGATGTGCAGGTCGGGATTCAGCACCTGCACTTCGGGATCCACCTGCAGGCTGCCGGCCTTCACCTCGCCGCGGCCGTTCATCTCGAAGACGCCCTTCTTGGGGCCGTCGCCGAACAGCTTGAGGCGGACCTGCTTCAGGTTGAGGACGAGCTCCGTCACGTCCTCGATGACGCCCGGCAGGGTCGAGAACTCGTGCAGCACGCCGTCGATGCGCACCGCGGTGATCGAAGCGCCCTGGAGCGAGGAGAGCAGCGCCCGACGGAGCGCGTTCCCGATCGTGGCACCGAAGCCGCGCTCGAGGGGTTCGAGGGTGAACTTGCCGTAGCGTTCGTCATTCCCCGCGTCCGGCGTGAGCTGCTTGGGCATCTGCAGATTCTTCCACTTCATCGGCAAGCCTCCCGTTGGGAGAAGGCGATCGTTTACTTCGAGTAGAGCTCGACGATCAGCTGTTCGTTGATGGGCACACCGATGGAGGCGCGGGTCGGGATGTTGAGCACCCGGCCGGACAGCTTCTCGGTGTTGAGGTCCACCCAGTCCGGCGTGCCCTGGCCCTTGCGCGCATCGAGGGAGCTCTTGATGACCACGAGCTCCCGGCTCTTCTCGCGGACCTGGACTTCGTCTCCGGCGCGGACCTGGAACGACGGAATGTCCACGGTGCGGCCGTTCACGGCGAAGTGACGGTGACGCACGAGCTGCCGGGCGGCGCTCCGCGACGGCGCGAAACCGAGACGGAACACGATGTTGTCGAGACGCCGCTCGAGCATCTGCAGCAGCACCTCGCCGGTGACGCCCTTGGTCTCGATCGCCTTGGAGAAGGTGTGACGGAACTGTCGCTCGAGCAGCCCGTAGATGCGGCGGGCCTTCTGCTTCTCGCGCAGCTGCTGACCGTAGTTCGTTTCCTTGGCGCGCCGGCTCTTGCCGTGCTCGCCGGGGGCGTAGCCGCGCTTCTCGAACGCGCACTTGTCGGTGAAGCAGCGCGCGCCCTTCAGGAAGAGCTTCATGCCCTCTCGCCGGCACAGCCGGCATCGTGCGTCGTGATAGACCGCCATGCTCGATTTCTCCTAGACGCGGCGCCGCTTGGGCGGGCGGCAGCCGTTGTGCGGGATGGGAGTGACGTCCTTGATCGCGGAGATCTCGAGACCTGCCGCCTGCAACGAACGGATGGCCGCCTCGCGGCCGGCGCCGGGGCCCTTGACCCACACCTCGACGCGCTTGAGGCCCATGTTGACCGCCTCGCGAGCCGAGTTCTCGGCCGCCACCTGGGCCGCGAACGGCGTGCTCTTGCGCGAGCCCTTGAAGCCCACCTTGCCGGCGCTGGCCCAGCTGATGACGTTTCCGTCCATGTCGGTGATCGTGATGATCGTGTTGTTGAAGCTCGCCTGCAGGTGGGCGACTCCGTTCGTGCCCACCTTGCGGTCGCGCTTCTTCGCCTTCTTTACTTCCGCCACTCGAGACCTCCTGGCTGGACGCGCTCAGGCGCGCCGCCGTATCAACCCTTCTTGCCCGGAACCGCCTTCTTCGTGACCCGTCCGGCGGTCTTCTTCGGACCCTTGCGGGTGCGTGCGTTCGTCTTGGTGCGCTGGCCACGCACCGGCAGGTTGCGGCGGTGACGCAGCCCGCGATAGGCGCCAATGTCCATCAGGCGCTTGATGTTCATCGCCATCTCGCCGCGCAGCGCGCCTTCGACCTTGTACTCGCGCTCGATGAGGCTGCGCAGCTTGCCCGCGTCCTCGTCGGAGAGATTCTTGACGCGGGTGTCCGGGCTCACTCCCGCCGACGCGAGCAGCTTCCTCGCGGTCGTGGGACCGATGCCGTAAATGTAGGTCAGCGCGACCACGATGCGCTTCTCGGTCGGGAGATCGATACCTGCGATACGTGCCACCGAACTCCTCCTTCAGCCCTGACGCTGCTTGTGCCGCGGGTTGCGGCTGCAGATCACGCGGATCACACCCTTGCGACGCACGACCTTGCAGTGCTCGCAGATCTTCTTCACGGACGCACGAACCTTCATCGCCGTTCTCCTGAGTCTCGCGTCGCGACGCTTACTTGTACCGGTAGACGATCCGACCGCGCGACAGGTCGTACGGCGAGAGCTCCACCGTCACCTTGTCCCCCGGCAGAATCCTGATGAAATGCATCCGCATCTTGCCCGAGATGTGGGCCAGCAACTGGTGCTCGTTCTCGAGCTTCACGCGAAACGTCGCGTTCGGAAGCGCTTCGATCACCGTGCCTTCGACCTGGATGCCTTCTTCTTTCGCCAAGTCCGTTCCTCGATTCCGCTACTCGTCCGGCAGTTCCGAGAGGATCTCGGGGCCGTCCGCCCCCACCGCCACCGTGTGCTCGAAGTGGGCGCTGAGCCGCCCGTCCTTCGTCGCCACCGTCCACCCGTCCGGCCGGGTCACCACCTCGTAACCGCCCGCGTTGACCATCGGTTCGATCGCCAGCACCAGGCCGGTCATGAGCCGGGGTCCCCGCCCCGCCGGGCCGAAGTTCGGCACCGCCGGTTCTTCATGCATCTCCCGCCCGATGCCGTGCCCGACGAGCGCCCGCACGATCGAGAATCCGTGCCGCTCGGCGTGGCTCTGCACCGCGCTCGAGATGTCGCCCACCCGGTTTCCCTGGCGGACCTGCGCGATGCCCTCCGCGAGGGATTCGCGCGTCGCTTCCAGCAGCCTGCGGGCCTCGTCGCTCACCTCGCCCACCGGGAAGGTGCGCGCCGCGTCGCCGTAGTACCCGTCCTTCTCGACCCCCACGTCGATCCCGACGATGTCGCCCTCGCGCAGCTCGCGCGGGCCCGGGATGCCGTGGACCACTTCCTCGTTCACCGACGGACAGATCGAGGCCGGGAACCCGCGATAGCCCTTGAACGCCGGGCGGCCGCCATGGTCCCGGATGAAGCTCTCCGCGAGACGATCCAGCTCGGCGGTCGTGACCCCCGGCCGGAGCGCCCGGCCCAGCTCGCGAAGCGTCTTCGCGACGAGCTGCGCCGAAACGCGGATCTTCTCGATCTCCTCCGGACTTCTCGTGTTGTACCCCACCGGCTCCCCCGATTCAGCCCGCGACGGCCTGTGCGAGCGCCCCGTAGACCTCATCGAGAGCCCCGATGCCCTGCACTTCCTTCAATCGTCCGCACCTGCGGTAGTACTCGATCAGCGGCGCCGTCTGCTCGCGGTACACCTGCAACCGCATTCGCACCGTCGCCTCCTGGTCGTCCGCCCGCTGCCGCAGCACCGCCTCCGGATGGTCGTCGCAATGACGTCCGTCCTTCGAGGGCGCCGTCAGCGTGTTGAAGACCCGCCGGCACTCCGGACACTCCCAGCGGCTGCTGAGCCGGCGGACGAGTTCCTCGTCCGGGGCCTGCAGCCGTACCGCCATGTTCAGCTCCTGCGACCGCCCCGCCAGCATCGCGCCCAGCGCGTCCGCCTGCGGAATCGTCCGCGGGAACCCGTCGAGCACGAAACCCTCGCGGGCGTCCGGCTCGAGCGTTCTTTCCTTCACCAGCCCGATCATCACGTCGTCGGGCACCAGTCGCCCGTTGTCGATCAGCTCCTTGACCTGCTTCCCGATCGGCGTCTGCCGGGCGACGGAATCGCGCAGCATTTCACCGGTCGAGATCAGGGCCCACCCGCGCTCCGTCGCGAGCCGGCGCCCCTGGGTGCCCTTGCCCACGCCGGGCGGCCCCAGCAGGACGAGTCGCATGTCTACATTCTCTGCCTGCCGCGAATGCGGCTGCGTTTGACGAAACCTTCGTAGTGCCGCATCAGCAGGTGCGATTCGACCTGCTGCAGCGTGTCGAGCGCCACTCCGACCACGATCAGCACGCTCGTGCCGCCGAGGGCCAGCGCCGGCACCCGGAAGTAGGCCAGCAACAGGTCCGGCAGCACCGCGATCAGCGCGAGGAAGATCGCCCCGGGCAGGGTGATGCGCGACAGCACCCGGTCGATGTACTCGGCCGTCTTGCGTCCCGGACGGATGCCCGGGATGAAGCCGCCGTACTTGCGCATGTTCTCCGCCAGGTCGTTCGGATTCAGCACGACCGCCGTGTAGAAGTAGGTGAAGAACACGATGATGACGCCGTACAGGATGTTGAACAGCCAGCTCGTGCGGGTGAACCACGCTCCCGCCGCCGCCAGCGCGCTCTCGGGCGGGAAGAACCCGGCGACCGTCGCGGGCAGCACCATGATGCTGGAGGCGAAGATGATCGGAATGACGCCCGCCGTGTTGACGCGCAGCGGGATGTGGGTGCTCTGACCGCCGTACTGGCGCCGCCCGACCATGCGCTTGGCGTACTGCACCGGGATCTTGCGCGTGCCCTGCGTCATGACGATCACGGCGGCGACGACCGCGATGATGATCGCCGCCATGGCCGCGAGCTGCAGCAGGTTGATGCTGCCGCCCCGGAAGCTGTCGTAACCGCCGGCCAGCGCGTTCGGCAGGCCGCCGATGATGTTGATGAAGATGATCAGCGAGATGCCGTTGCCGACGCCGAACTCGGTGATCTTCTCGCCGAGCCACATGACGAGGATGGTGCCGGCGGTCTGCGTGATCACCGTCGAGAAGAAGAAGCCGAAGCCCGGATTCGGGACGACGGTCAGGCCCTGCGAGGCGCCCAGGTTCTGGAGGAAGATCGCGTACGCCAGCGACTGCACGATCGAGATGAGCACCGTGCCGTAGCGCGTGATCTGCGTGATCTTCTTCTGCCCCTCCTCGCCCTCCTTCCGCAGCTTCTCGAAGTACGGCACGATCGCGCCGAGCAGCTGCAGGATGATGGACGCCGAGATGTACGGCATGATCCCGAGCGCGAAGATGGTCGCGCGCGAGAACGCCTGGCCGACGAACATGTCGTACATCCCGAACAGCGTGTTCGACTGCGAACGGAACGCCGCCAGCAACGCCGCGGCGTTCACGCCGGGCGTCGGGATGTGCTCGCCGAGCCGGTACACCGCGAACAGGCCGAGCGTGAACAGAATCCGCCGGCGCAGCTCGGGTACCTGGAAGATATTGCGAAGCTTGTCGAGCATGTGGGAATCAGGCCCTGGGGTTCGGGGTCTCGACCTTGCCGCCGGCCGACTCGATCGCCTTCTTCGCGGCCGCGCTGGCCGCGTCCACCTTGACCGTCAACGCGACCTTGATCTCGCCGCCCGCGAGCAGCTTGACCAGGCCGGGCCGGCGCACGAGACGTCGGCTCTTGAGCCACGCCGCGTCCACCACCGTGCCCGCCGCCGCGTCGGCGAGCTGGCCGACGTTGACGACGTGGTACTCGACCCGCGTCGGGTTGAGGAAGCCGCGCTTCGGCAGGCGGCGCTGGATCGGCATCTGGCCGCCTTCGAACCAGACCGGGATCTTGCCGCCCGTGCGCGCCTTGTGTCCCTTGTGTCCCTTGCCGGCCGTGCCGCCGAGACCCGTCGCCGAGCCCTTGCCGCGCCGCTTCGGGGCCTTCGTCGCGCCCGCCGCCGGACGAATGTTTCCGATACGCATGTTCGCCACCTAGTTGAGCTCCTCCACCTTCACCAGGTGGCGGACCTTGAAGACCATGCCCCGGATCTGGGGCGTGTCGTTGTGTTCGACCGTGTGGTTCAGCTTGCGAATGCCGAGCGCCCGGACCGTGAGTCCCTGGTCCTTCGGGTGCCCGCTCGCGCTCTTGACCTGCGTGACCTTGAGCTTACGAGCCATTTCGCGCTTCCCTTCCGAACAGCTCGGCGACCGAGCGGCCGCGCATCGTCGCCACGTCGGAAGCCCGCCGGAGCTGCTTGAGGCCGTCCACCGTCGCCTTGACGAGGTTGTGCGGGTTGCGCGAACCGAGGCACTTGGTGAGCACGTTCTGCACACCCGCCACCTCGAGGACCGCGCGCACGCCGCCGCCCGCGATGACGCCGGTTCCGGGCGACGCCGGCTTGAGCATCACCTCGCCCGCGCCGAAATGACCGAGGACGACGTGGGGAATCGAGCCGTGCTTGGTCACCGGAACGCGGAACATGTTCTTCTTCGCCGACTCGCCCGCCTTGCGGATGGCGTCCGCGACCTCGTTCGCCTTGCCGAGGCCGACGCCGACACGCCCGGCCTGGTCGCCGAGGGCCACGATCGCGTTGAACGAGAACCGCCGTCCGCCCTTGACCACCTTGGCGCAGCGGTTGACGTTGATGACGCGCTCCTGGAACTCCGACTTGGGCGCTTCCTGATCGCGCGGCTGACGACGCTCACGCATGGGACCCGCCATATCCGCGCCTCCTAGAAGTTGAGACCGCCGGCGCGCGCGCCGTCGGCGAGCGCCTTGACGCGCCCGTGGTAGAGGTAACCGCCGCGGTCGAAGGCCACCTGCGTGATGGACTTTTCCTTCGCCCGCTGGGCGAGGAGCTTGCCCACCGCCGCGCTGATTCCGACCTTGCCCTTCGCCTCGATCAGCGCCTTCACGTCGTCCCGGCTCGACGCCTGAAGGATCGTGGCGCCGGTCGTGTCGTCGATGATCTGCGCGTAGATGTGGGCCGAACTGCGGAAGACCGACAGCCGCGGCCGGGCCGCGCTCCCGGAGACCTTGTTGCGGATCCGGTAGCGGCGAATCTGGCGACGTTCGTACTTGTTGTGGTGACCGCTCATGTTATGCAGACCCCGCGGCCTTGCCGGCCTTGCGACGGATGTACTCGCCTTCGTACTTGATGCCCTTGCCCTTGTAAGGCTCCGGCGGACGATAGCCGCGGATGTTCGCGGCGATCTGCCCGACGAGGCACTTGTCCGCGCCGCTCACGGTCAGTCGGGTGGGATTCTCGACCTTGATCGTGATGCCGGCGGGGGGAAGGAACTCCACGGGGTGCGAGAAGCCGAGCTGAAGCACGAGCTTCTGCCCCTCCATCTGCGCGCGATAGCCGGTGCCGACGATCTCGAGGGTCTTGCTGAAGCCCTTCGTCACGCCGTCCACCATGTTCGCGACTTGCGCCCGCATCGTGCCGAACGCCGGATTGCGGGTCAGGCGGTCGGCGCTGACCCTGACCTCGGCGCCCTCCACCTTGACGTACGTGCCGGTCAGCACCGGGTGCGAAAGCTCGCTCCGGGCGCCCTTCACCCGCACGACGTCGCCGTCCACGGTCACGGTCACGCCGGCCGGGATGGCGACGGGTCGCTTGCCCATTCTCGACATGTCGCCCTCCTACCAGACCTGGCAGACGAGCTCGCCGCCGAGGCCCGCGTCGCGGGCCTCACGGTCGGTCATCAGCCCGCGGGACGTGGACACCACGGAAACGCCGAGCCCGCCCATGACGCGCGGGACACGCTCCTTGCCGACGTACACCCGACGGCCCGGCTTGCTCACGCGCTTGAGGTCGGTGATCACGCTCGTCTCGTCGTTCGTGTACTTGAGGTAGATCCGAAGGACGCCCTGGCGGCTGTCCTCGATCGTCTTGAAGTTGTTGATGAAGCGCTCGCGCAACAGCACCTTGGCGAGCTCCGTCTTCATGCGCGACGCCGGCACGTCGAGCTTGCGATGCTTCGCGCCGATGGCGTTGCGGATGCAGGTGAGGAAATCCGCCACGGGATCACTGACCGACATTCATTGCCTCCTCGACTCAGCGTCCAGCCGGGCGATGCGCCCGCTGCAGCCTGACTCGGTTGTGGTTCGTCTTTTTCCGGCCCGAGGGCCGGGAAGCCCGAGGCTTCCCCGATTCTCATCCACCCGACGGATTCGCGACGGAACCGCGAAGGCTACCAGCTCGCCTTCACGACTCCGGGAATCTGTCCCGAGAGCGCCAGCTCCCGGAAGCAAATGCGGCAGAGACCGAAGTCCCGGAGAAAGGCGCGCGGGCGACCGCAACGATGACAGCGGTTGTAGCCGCGAACCTTGAACTTCGGTGCTCGCTTCCACTTCTCGACGATCGACTTCTTGGCCACGGATCGTTCTCCTCGGTGCTAACGCTGACGGAACGGCATGTTCATGAGCCGGAGCAGCTCGCGGCCTTCCTCGTCGGTGCGCGCGGTCGTGACGATGGTCACGTCCATGCCCCGCACCTTTCCGATCTTCTCGATGTTGATCTCCGGAAAGATGATCTGCTCGGTGAAACCCACGGAGTAGTTCCCCCGTCCGTCGAACGAACGCGGCGAGAGGCCGCGGAAGTCGCGAATGCGGGGCACCGCCACGTTGACCAGGCGATCGTAGAACTCGAACATGCGCGCGCCGCGCAGCGTGACCATGCAACCGATGGGCAGCCCGGCACGCAGCTTGAAGTTCGAGATCGCCTTCTTGGCCTTGCGGACCGACGGACGCTGGCCGGTGATCTGGGCCAGTTCGTTGACCGCGGCGTCCATGTTCTTGACGTCCACGACCGCGTCGCCGACGCCCATGTTCACCACGATCTTCACGAACCGCGGGACCTGCATGACGCTCGTGTAACCGAACTTCTCCATGAGCGGCTTCACCACCTTTTCCCGGTAGTGCACCGCCAGGCGCGGCCGGTCCTTCAGGCTCGTCGGACGCCCCGGGATCGCCTCGTAACCGAGCGCTCCGCGTCCGCCCTTGCCTTCCGACTTGCGCGCCTTCGCGCCTTCGCTCTTCGACTGCTTTTCCGCCATGACGTTCGACTCTCCAGGGTCCCCGCCCCGCCGTTCCCGCGACCCTGGTGCCTGGGAGCGGCGGTCCCACCCGAGGTGGGGAATGCGCGCGGCACGCGGCCGCGCGTGATGTCGTTACTCGGCCTTGCCGACCGCCTCGCCCGTCGCCCGGGAGATGCGCTCGCGCTTGCCGTCCTTCGTCCAGCGCGTCCCGACGCGGACGCCCTTGCCCGCCTTGGGGTCGTAGAGCAGCACGTTCGAAATCGCGATCGGCGCTTCCTTCTCGAGGATGCCGCTCTTCGTGCCCTGCCCGCGCGCCTTGGTGTGACGCTTGACGAAGTTCACCTTCTCGACCACGACGCGGCCCTTCTCGGCGTCCACCGTGAGCACGCGGCCGGTCTTGCCCTTGTCCTCGCCGGCGATGACCATGACGGTGTCGCCCTTGCGGATCTTGAGTCCCATCAGATCACCTCCGGAGCCAGCGAGATGATCTTCATGAACTGCTTCTCGCGAAGCTCGCGCGCGACCGGCCCGAAGATGCGGGTGCCGCGCGGCTCCTTGTCGTTGTTGATCAGCACGACGGCGTTCTCGTCGAAGCGGATGTACGAGCCGTCCTTGCGGCGCATCTCCTTGACCGCGCGCACGACGACCGCCTTCGCCACGTCGCCCTTCTTGACCTGGGCGCCGGGGATGGCGTCCTTCACCGACACCACGACGATGTCGCCGAGCCGTCCGTAGCGCTTGTGGTGGCCGCCGAGCACCTTGATGCACTGGGCGCGCTTCGCGCCCGAGTTGTCCGCCACGGTGACCATCGTTCGCAACTGAATCATGTCATTGACCCCGGCCGATTCCTCGGCCTCTTGGTGTCCGTTACTTCGCGCGCTCGACGAACTCGACGAATCGCCACCGCTTGTCCTTCGACAGCGGGCGGGTCTCCATGAACCGGATGACGTCGCCGATGCGGCATTCGTTCTTCTCGTCGTGAACCTTGAACTTCGTGCGCCGGCGGACGTAGCGGCCGTAGGTCTCGTGCTTGACCAGCCGTTCGATGGACACGACCACGGTCTTGTCCATGCGGTCGCTGACCACCTTGCCGACTCGCGTCTTCCTGCGATTGCGTTCCGTCGTTTCCGTCGTCATGTCGTCTCCGGGGCGCTCCGCGTCACTTCGCGGTCGCGCGCTCCTTCTCCTTCAGCACCGTGAGAAGACGCGCCATTTCCCGTCTGCTCTCGCGGATCTTCAGCGGATTGTCGAGCTGCTTCATGGTGTTGCGGAACCGGAGGTTGAACAGGTCCTCGCGCAGCTCGGCGACGCGGGCGCGGATCTCGTCCGCGTTCATCTCCCGGATGGAGCTCGCCTTGACGTGGCTCATGTCACTCTCCTCCCAGCTCGGCGCGTTCGACGAAGCGCGTCTTGATCGGCAGCTTCGAGGCGCCGAGATCGAACGCCGCCCGCGCCAGGTCGCGCGAGATGCCCTCGATCTCGAACAGCACACGGCCGGGCTTGATGACCGCGACCCAGAACTCCGGGGCGCCCTTGCCCTTTCCCATTCGCGTCTCGGCCGGCTTCTTGGTCACCGGCTTGTCGGGGAAGATCCGGATCCAGACCTTGCCGCCGCGCTTGATCGTGCGCGTGATCGCCACGCGCGCCGCCTCGATCTGGCGGCTCGTCACCCATGCGGGCTGCATGGCCATCAGCCCGAACTCGCCGAAGGCGATGCTCGAGCCGCGGTAGGCCTTGCCCCGCCGGCGACCGCGGTGCGTCTTGCGGTACTTGACTCGTTTCGGCATCAGCATGGTCGTGGCTCTCCTACTTCGTCGCCGCGGCCGCGCCGGCCGGCTGCTTGTCGAGAACTTCGCCGTGGAACATCCACACCTTCACGCCGCAGGTGCCGTAGGCGGTGTTCGCCGTCGCCCGCGCGAAATCGATGTCCGCACGCAGCGTGTGCAGCGGAACCCGGCCTTCGCGGTACGTCTCGAAACGCGCCATTTCCGATCCGCCGAGACGGCCCGTGCAGTTGATGCGGATGCCCTGCGCGCCCGCGCGCATGGTCGAGGCGATCGCCTTCTTCATCGCGCGCCGGAAGGACACGCGCTGCTCGAGCTGCTTGGCGATGTGCTCGGCGACCAGCTGCGCGTCGAGATCGGCGCGCTTGATCTCCTCGATGTTCAGCTGAACCTGCTTGCGGGTCAGCTGCTTCATTTCCTCGGAGAGCTTGTCCACCTGCTCGCCCTTGCGGCCGATGACCAGGCCCGGGCGCGCCGTCTTGATGCCGATCGTGATGCGGTCGCCCTTGCGCTCGATCGTGATCTTGGAGATGCCGGCCTGGTAGAGGCGCTTCTTGAGGTAGCGCTTGATCAGCAGGTCCTCGCGCAGCGTCTCGGCGTACCCGCGACGGGCGAACCAGCGCGAGTCCCAGGTCTTGACGATCCCCAGCCGAAGGCCGATGGGGTTCGTTTTCTGTCCCATGCCCTACTCCTTCGTGGCCACGGTCACCGACACGTGGCTCGTTCGCTTGAGGATCGGCGTCGCGCGACCCTGCGCGCGCGGCAGCCAGCGCTTCATCGTGGGACCTGCTCCCACGACCGCTTCCTTCACGTACAGGTCCTCGACGCGAACCTTGCCCTCGTGGAGGGCGTTCGCGACCGCGGACTTCAGCACCTTCTGCACGATGCGGGCCCCGAGCTTCGGGGTGAACTGCAGCGTGACCTGGGCCTGCTCCACGCTGTTCCCGCGGATCAGGTCGAGCACCTGATTGCACTTCCGAGGCGTGATGCGCACGTAGCGCTGGATCGCTCTGGCTTCCATGGCTTACTTCCCGGGCGCCGGCGCCTTTTCGGCCGCCTTCGCACTGTGTCCGCGGAAGATCCGCGTCGGCACGAACTCGCCGAGTTTGTGGCCCACCATGTTCTCGGTGACGTAGATGGGAATGAACTTGTTGCCGTTGTGCACCGCCAGCGTGTGCCCGACGAACTCCGGCAGCACCGTGCAGCGCCGCGCCCAGGTCTTGAGCACGCGCTTGTCCCCGCTGCGGTTCAGCGTCTCGATCTTCCGCACGAGGGAGTCGACGACGTACGGCCCCTTCTTGATGGAACGTGCCATGTCCCGGCTCCCCCTACTTCTTCCTGCGGCGCACGATCAGTGCGTCGCTCAGCTTGCGCTTGCGGGTCTTGAGGCCCTTGGTGATCTGTCCCCACGGCGAGCACGGGTGACGCCCGCCCGAGGTCTTGCCTTCGCCACCGCCCATCGGATGGTCCACCGGATTCATCGCCACACCGCGCACGTTGCCGAGCCGGCCGCGCCAGCGGTTACGGCCGGCCTTGCCGTACGAAACGTTCTCGTGCTCGAGGTTGCCCACCTGCCCGATGACGGCCCGGCAGTTGATGTGGAACTTGCGCACCTCGCCGGACGGCAACCGCAGCTGCGCGTAGTCGCCTTCCTTCGCCATCAACTGGCAGTACGCGCCGGCCGAACGCGCGATGCGCGAGTTGCGGCCCGGGTACAACTCGACGTTGTGCACGTTGGTGCCGACCGGAATGGCCCGCAGCGGCAGGCAGTTGCCGTTGGCGATTTCCGCGTTCGGGCCGGACATCACCCGATCGCCCACCTTGAGGCCGTCGGGCGCGACGATGTAGCGGCGCTCGCCGTCCAGATAGTTCAGCAGGGCGATGCGCGCGGAGCGGTTCGGGTCGTACTCGATGCTCGCGACCCGGGCGACGACCCCGTCCTTGTCGCGGCGGAAATCGATGAACCGGTAGCGCTGCTTGTGCCCGCCACCGATCCAGCGCATCGAGATGTGACCATAGTTGTTGCGCCCGCCGGTCTTGTAAACGCGCTCGGTCAGCGCCTTCACCGGCTTGCTGCGCGTCAGCTCCGAGTAGTCCGGCATCACGGTGTGCCGGAGCGTCGGAGTGATCGGGCGGAATTTCTTCAGACCCATCGGTCTTCCCTCGTCAGATCTGCTCGAACAGCTCGATCTTCTGATCGGGCTGGAGCGTCACGATGGCCTTCTTCCAATCATTGCGCTTGCCGACCCAGCGGCCCTGCCGCTTGACCTTGCCGCGCATCTGCATGGTGCGAACGTTCTCGACCTTCACCTTGAAGATGTGTTCGACGGCGCGCTTGATCTCGATCTTGTTCGCCTCGCGCGCCACTTCGAAGAAGTACTGGTTGCGCATTTCGCGCAGTGCGGTGCCCTTCTCGGTGATCAGCACCTTGTGGACGATCGTGCGGGGATCCCTGTTCATTTCGCGAAGACCTCCGTCACCCGCGCGAGGCCGTCCGCGGTGAGCACGAGCGCCTCGGCGTTGAGCAGGTCGTAGGCGTTCAGCTGGTGCGCGAGGGTCGTCTCGAGCCGGTCGATGTTGCGGACCGACTTCCACACGGCCTCGTTCTGCCGATCCACCACGAGCAGCGTGCGCTTGCCGTACACGCCCATCTTGCGAAGCACGCCGGCGACCTTCGCGGTCTTCGGAGCTTCGGCCTGCAGTCCTTCGAGAACCGAAACGGCGTTCTCGGTGGCCTTGAGGGACAGCGCGGACACCAGCGCGGCGCGGCGCTGCTTCTTCGGCAGCTCGGTGCGGTGGTCCCGCGGGCGCGGCCCGAAGGCGCGGCCGCCGCCCGGCATCAGGGGCGACGTGTTCGAGCCCTGGCGCGCGCGGCCGGTGCCCTTCTGCTTGAAGGGCTTCTTGCCGCCGCCCGAGACGAGGGAGCGGTTCTTCACCATGGCCGTGCCCTGGCGCTGGTTGCCGAGGTGACGCTTGATCGACAGCCACATCAGGTGCTCGTGCACGGGCTGGGCAAACAGCTCGTCCGGCAGGGCGGTCGTGCCCTTCTCGGTGCCGTCGAGTCCGTAGAGCTTCGCGTTCATGATCAGCCTTCCCGCTTATTGATGTAGACGAGGCCGTTCGGCGGGCCCGGGATGGCGCCCTTCACGAGCACGACGCTCTGCTCGGCGTCGATCGCGACGACCTCGAGGTTCTTGATCGTGAGATTGACGCCGCCCATGCGGCCCGGCAGGCGCTTGCCCTTGATGACGCGGGACGGATACGCGGACGCGCCGATCGAGCCCGGCTGCTTGCCGAACGTCGGGCCGTGCGAGGCGTGCCCGGTGACGAAGCCGTGGCGCTTCACGACGCCCGCGAAACCCCGGCCCTTGGTGACCCCGGTCACGTCCACGTGCTCGCCCTTGACGAACAGCGACGCGTCCACCGTCTTGCCCACCTCGAACGCCGAGGCGTCGTCCACCCGGAACTCCTTCAGGTGGCGCGCCGGCGGGAGATTGCGCTTCTTGAACTGCCCCAGCACCGGGCGCGAGAACCGCGACTCCTTGTTGGTGCCGAAGCCGAGCTGAACCGCCACGTAGCCGTCGCGCTGCTTCGAGCGCACTTCGGTCACGATGCACGGCCCCGCTTCGATCACGGTCACGGGAATGGCGTCGCCCTTCTCGCCGAAGACCTGCGTCATTCCCGCTTTTCTGCCGATCAGTCCCATCATTTCGCAGTTTTCCTTTCGGAGGCGCATGGCGACTCCGATCCGCCCGCGGCGGATCCGCCACCGTCGCTCCGGCCGGGAGTCCCCCGGCTCAGGTCTTGATCTCGATGTCCACGCCTGCCGGAATGTCGAGCTTCTCCAGGGCTTCCATGGTCTGGGCCGTGGAGCGGGTGATGTCGATCAGGCGCTTGTGAATGCGAATCTCGAACTGCTCGCGCGACTTCTTGTCCACGTGCGGGCTGCGCAGCACGGTGTAGATCGTCTTGCGCGTCGGCAGCGGCACCGGACCGGACGTCATGGCTCCGGTCCGCCGCGCCGTGCGCACGATGTCCGCCGCCGACTGGTCGAGCGTCGCGTGGTCGTACGACTTGAGCTTGATGCGGATCTTCTGAAGCATGGCGCCCCCGTTACTCCACGATCTCGGTGACGACGCCGGCGCCGACCGTGCGGCCGCCCTCACGGATCGCGAAGCGCAGCTCCTTC